>Ga0315907_10002868_pt1 | contig 21107 bp, 13 predicted proteins | sample LakEriMetagenome_3_FD_203525 | JGI IMG/M metagenome (GOLD analysis project Ga0315907, IMG submission 203525) | Freshwater fungal communities from buoy surface, Lake Erie, Ohio, United States - Buoy 12 MA123 | ecosystem: Environmental > Aquatic > Freshwater > Lake > Lake biofilm | place: USA...
ATAACTCTACCGGGTCTTCAACCTATCGATCTTGGGGAGGCGGTGGCGCCTCGGATATTCGTATCAATGGTCAAGCCTTAGCCAATCGCGTCATTGTTGCTGGCGGTGGCGGTGGTCGAAGCGGTGGTTCCTCTCCCGTTTGTGGTGGGAACGCCAATTGCAATAATGGATCTAATGGATGTAACACCTATGGTGCTGGAGGTGGCGGAGGAACTCAGTTTTCAGGTGGAAACGGAGGCGCGCCATGGGCAGGCACTCCCCCGGGAGGATCTGCGGGCACCCTTGGAAATGGAGGTCAAGGAGGCTATTGGCAAACGGCATCGGGTGGCGGTGGCGGTGGCGGTTATTATGGCGGCGGAGGCGGCGGTAATGATGGCTGTTGTACTGGTGCAAATGGCGGTGGAGGCGGTGGAGGTGGCTCCTCCCTTGTCCCTGCAGGGGGTACATGTCTGGCAGGAAACAATACCAATCACGGATACGTAACGATCACCTACAGCGGCGGAGCCGCTCAAGTGACGGCTACAAGCAATAGTCCAGTTTGCTCAGGAACAACCATACAATTGAATACGCCTGCACAAGGTACTTATTCATGGACCGGCCCTAACGGTTTTACCTCTAATCTTCAAAATCCAAGCATTCCAAATGCTACCGCTGCCAATGCAGGCACATATACTGTTATTGTCGACTTGGGCGGATGTATTGGTACAGCAAGCACCAATGTCGTTATTAATCCCTCACCGTCGGTGAGTGTTAGTACAGCCACTATTTGTTCGGGGCAATCAGCTACCATCAATGCGACCGTTACTCCTGTACTCCCGGGAACCTACTCATGGAATACCGGCGCTGCGGGAGCCTCGCTTACCGCGTCTCCTAATGCAACAACCCTTTACACCGTCACCTTTACGGCCACAGGAGGATGTCCTGGTACCGCCACCGGATCAATTACCGTTAATCCAACTCCGGTATTAACCGTAAATAGTCCGACGATTTGTGACGGACAAAGCGCGACACTTACAGCAACTAGTTCTGTTCCGGGAGGCACATTTACTTGGAACCCTGGAGCCGCATCAACAAATTCCATCACGGTTAATCCCCTAACAACCACCTCATACACGGTGAATTATTCCACCCCAGCGGGCTGCTCTGCTACTGCAGTAACTTCCACAGTTACGGTGAACCCAACACCCAGTATTACTGTAAATAGCGCAACGATATGTTATGGTCAGACATCCACGTTAACCGCCACACCCACGGTTCCTGGGGGTACGTATACCTGGAGTAATGGCGGCAGTACGCAAAGCATCAACGTAAATCCTTCCACAACTACAACCTATACGGTAAATTATAGCACTGGAGCTGGATGCGCAGCGCCTGTAGCATCCGGAACCGTAACCGTGAATCCAACGCCAACAATCACCGCAACGAGCGCCACCATTTGTGCTGGCCAATCTGTAACTCTAAATGCTTCCACCAATACTCAAGGAGGTACGTTCACTTGGAATCCCGGAGGGATCATTGGCAGTACCCTAACGGTGAGTCCGCCAAATACAACAGCCTATACCTTGAGTTATGTAAGCGGTGCCGGTTGTGTTTCGAACAATGCAACAGGTACAGTAACCGTAAACCCAGTGGCTATATTAACGGTCAACAGTGACACCATTTGTGATGGAAATTCAACAACACTAACAGCAACTCCAAGTGTTCCTGGCGGTACATTTTTATGGAATAATGGTGCAACCACGCCATCCATTACGGTATCCCCTAACACTACTACCACATACACAGTAGATTATACAAGTGCAGCGGGATGTTCAAGCGCTCAAGCCATTGGCGTTGTAACGGTAAATCCAAGTCCTGTGGTTACCGTGAACAATGCCACCATTTGCAGTGGTCAAACCGCAAACTTAACTGCTGTTTCTAGCCTTCCCCTGGGAGTGTTTACGTGGAGCCCTGGAGGTTTAACTACACCATCAGTGCAGGTTTCACCCGGCCAAACCACCAGCTATACCGTTACGTTTAATAGCAATTTAAATTGCCCGAGTGCACCAGCAACAGCAATTGTTACCGTGAATCCAACGCCAACGGTTACTATTGTAGACGATACCATCTGCAATGGCAGTAACGGCACCTTAAATACCAGTGTTTCTGTTCCCGGAGGGACCTACTTATGGTCTCCAGGAGGAAGTACTGCCCAGAATTTAACTGTAAGTCCAAACACAACTACCAGTTATTCTCTCGTATACAGCACTGGTGCAAATTGTAGCAGTGCCGCAGTTACGGGTATCATAACGGTAAATCCAATTCCAACGTTATTTACCACCCTAGCCTCAGCAACGCTTTGCAGTGGAGATGCGGTTTCAATTGGATTAAATTCAAACGTTCCAGGAGCAGTTATTTCATGGACCAATGCGCCGAATCAGGTTCTTGGAAGCAATGCAGGGACAGGTCAGACCATCAATGAGGTATTGACCACCGCCACACAAGCCACAGGAACTACCACATACACCATTGTTTCCACAGCGAATAATTGCAGCAGTATACCTCAAACGATTACAGTTACGGTACATCCTATACCAAACCTTACCGTAAATAATGACACTATATGTCAAGGCCAATCGTCTACGGTCTCTGCAATTCCAGATGTTCAAGGAGGAACCTTTTTATGGTCAAATGGCGCACAAATCACTCCTTCAATTTCAGTGACGCCAGCTACTACTACCACATATAATGTACTTTACGACTTTAATGGGTGTATAACTACAGCGAGCGGAACCGTGGTGGTGAATCCAGTCCCAACTGTGACTTTGAATAGCGGGAGTATTTGTTTTGGCGACTCTATTTTACTCAGTGCTAATCCGAGCGCACCAGGTGGAATTTACACGTGGAGTCCAGGGGGAGTTGGACCACAGAGTATTACTGCCAATCCGGGGATAAGCACCAGTATTTCTGTAGCTTACACCTTGAATAATTGCAGCAGTCAACAGGCTACAAGCAACATTACAGTAACCCAATTACCGACCATAATCATGGACGATACCACCATTTGTCAAGGACAATTAGCAACGATGACGGCTATTCCAAGTCAAGGTGGTGGTACGTTTGATTGGTCTCCGGGCGGACCAGGACCACAAACGGCAAGCCTTTCTCCAAATGATACGATGCCAATAACAGTTACATACACGGTAAATGGGTGTTCAAGCACTCCAACTACGGCGATCATTAACGTTAACCCCTTACCGATCTCCAACGTGATTACTCCTGCAATTACTGGATGCACCCCCCTCAACTATCTATTCGAGGCAGATACAACCCAAGCAAGTGATGGCTACATTTGGAATGTGAATGGAAGTGTGTTGAATGGCAGCAGTGTTAGCGGTATTGCAATGAGTGGAGGTTGTCAATCGATATCGCTTACAAATACATTAAATGGATGCAGCACAACTACAACCTTGGTTGATCATTTATGTCCTGAATTCCCGCCCATCGCAGCATTTGATGCCAGTGTGTCATATTTTTCAGAACCCAGCCAAACTGTTTCTTTTTTAAACACGAGTCAAGGAGCGAGTACTTATGCATGGGTATTTGATGATGGGGGCATAAGCACTGAACATTCACCACAGCATGTATTTACGAACACTACCTCGGGAAGTACGGTTTGGCTCTATGCCACCAGCCCGCTGGGATGTGTTGACAGTACGAGCTTATTTATATCTTATCAGGACGGTTTGATTTATTACATCCCAAATACCTTCACTCCTGATGGCGATTTATATAACAATAGCTTTAAGCCAATATTTACTTCGGGTTACGACCCTTACAACTATACCCTTCAGATTTTCAACCGTTGGGGGGCACTAATTTTTGAGTCAAATAACCCAAGCATTGGTTGGGATGGGTCCTATGGATTATATGGCAACCAAGTGCAAAGCGGGACGTATACGTATCGAATTCGTTTTAAGGTACTTAAAAACGATGAATATCAAGTGGTGGTTGGACATGTAAATTTAGTTAAATAACAAGCTTACATTCAATGCCCTAGGATATTAAGGAATTGTTATTAAATTTGGGACTCCTAGACTAATTATGAGAAAAATATTATTCACATCAATCGCTATAATCATTGGGTTTTTAGGGAATTTTTTCCTATTTGGCCAAGCATCTACCATAACTTTTAATTACACAGGAGCTGTTCAAACATGGACGGTTCCTCCGTGCGTTTTCACGATCAACGTAATTGTTGCAGGGGCCAAAGGAGGTGGTGCTAATGGCGGAAATGGGGCAAGAATATCCGCACCCATTAACGTAACTCCAGGTCAAATTCTAAATATTTATTGCGGAGGTATGGGTACCCAAGGAAATGCTTCTGGTGGTTGGAACGGTGGAGGAACTGGATTTGCCTCCAATAATGGAAATATTGCCTACGGATCCTGGGGTGGCGGTGGCGCATCTGACATAAGAATTGGCGGGACTGCACTCGCAAATCGCGTTATTGTAGGCGGCGGCGGCGGCGGTCGAAGTGGGGGTTCTTCTCCAGTTTGCGGTGGCGCAGCCAATTGTAACAACGGTGCTGCCGGCTGTAATACCTATGGCCAAGGTGGTCAAGGAGGAACGCAAGCAGCCGGAGGAAATGGTGGAACACCATGGGCCGGAACACCTCCTGGAGGTTCACCCGGGACCTTAGGAAATGGTGGTCAAGCCGGATTTTGGCAAACTGCCTCGGGCGGTGGCGGCGGCGGCGGATTCTACGGCGGCGGCGGCGGCGGAAACGACGGATGCTGCACCGGTGCCAACGGCGGTGGCGGTGGCGGAGCTGGATCTTCTTTAGTTCCCGCTGGCGGAACCTGTTTGCAAAATAACAACAATAACCATGGTTTTGTAACGATCAATTACCAAGCAGGAGGAATAAATGTTACAGCAACGAATGGGGGTCCATATTGCGCTGGACAAACAATCACGTTAAATGCATCGAATGGGGCTACAACATACGCATGGACTGGACCAAATGGATTTACCTCAAACCTTCAGAATCCTACCATTCCAAATGCTACACCATTGGATAGTGGAACGTATACCTTGAACTATACCACACCAAACTGCAACGGTACAGCTACTACCCTGGTTGTTGTCAATACACCAACGGTTCCTGCCTTTACTCAAATTGCTCCAATTTGTCACAACGGTGCAGTACCCGGATTACCTGCCGCCTCTAACAATAATCCTGCACTCACAGGTACATGGTCTCCTTCGGTTATATCCTCCGCAGCTCCTGGAACGTATCCGTATATTTTCACCCCTGCGCCTCAGTTTTGTGCGGTTCCAGCAACGATGAATATCACGATTCTACCCAATGAAACGCCTTCGTTTAATCAAATCATGCCGATGTGTATTAACAGTGCACCTCCTGCGTTACCAAATCCATCTACCAATGCTACCCCATATACAGGGACATGGGCACCACCTACCATTACTACCGCCTCCGCAGGCATGTATACCTACACATTTACCCCGACAGCTGGACAATGTGCGGTCGTAACTACCATGGATATTTCTATCCTTAACTATACCGAACCCACCTTCCAGCAAATCGGACCGATCTGCCAGTTTACACCGGGAATTACATTACCAGGAAGCTCCACAAACGCGGTTCCGATAACCGGTTCTTGGAATCCCCCGATCATTAATGTGAATACCCCAGGTACGGTATTTTATAATTTCACCCCCGATCCTTTCCAGTGTTCAGATTCTGCCTCCATGTACATCACGATTGATCCGTTGAATATTCCTCAGTTTACCCAAATACCGTTGGTATGTCAAGGCGACATCCCGCCTGTATTTCCTTTAGTATCAAATAATAACCCAGGAATCGTGGGGAGCTGGAATCCACCGACCATTGACAGTTCAACCCCAGGGACTTTTACGTTTAGCTTTAATCCAAACCCAAATCAATGTGCTGATACCGTAACGATGAATGTCACTGTGGTTCCTTCGGAGCCCCCTGTATTTGAGGCAGATTCCTTAACCGGATGTAACCCGCTGATGGTCAACTTCAATACGATACCTGTTCCTGGAGCTAGCTACACCTACACGTGGAACGGAAATACTATTGGAACAACACCAAGCACAGCATACATGTTTACCGCAGCAGGCTGTCATACCATCACCTTACAATACAACCTGTTGGGCTGTTTAGAAACAACAACATACACGGACTATATTTGTATGGAAAACTATCCAAACACCACCTTTACGGCGAATCCAAATGTACTTTCCTCCACCTCAGAGACCATTAACTTCACCAATACAACGATGGGTGCTATATCTTACGTTTGGGAATATGGCGACGGACAAACGTCGACTGAGTTTGAAGAACCACATTTTTACAATGGTATCTCAGAAAACATGCTCGTTAGTTTAACGGCAAGCACGGCATTGGGATGTACAACCACCTATGAATTGTCGTTGCCTGTAATCAGCGATCCAATTTATTATGTACCCAATACCTTTACGCCAGATCAAGATGAGCATAACCAAACTTGGTTTCCGGTATTTACCACGGGTTTTGATCCCTACAATTTTAACCTAAAAATATTTAACCGTTGGGGTGAGTTAGTTTGGGAAAGTAATAACGCCTTGGGCGAATGGGATGGCACCTACGGCGCAGATGGCAGAAAGGTACAAGCTGGAATTTATACTTGGATCATTAAGTATTCCAACAAGGAAACCGACGAGAAGAAGGTGGTTACCGGTACAGTAAACGTCCTTAAATAGGAACTTTTACTTCTTACGGAAGAAAATCTTAACGGGTACACCGGTAAAATTGAAGTTTTCCCTCAGCCTGTTTTCTATAAATCTGCTGTATGATTCCGTAATGTACTGTGGTAAATTGCAGAACAACGCAAACGCTGGTGCGTGAGTAGGCAGCTGCTGAACAAATTTAATTTTCACGTACTTCCCTTTAACTGCCGGTGGCGGATTATCTTGAATGATTTCGAGCATTACTTCATTCAGCTTAGACGTTGGGATCTTTTTTGTTCGGTTGGCAAACACTTCCATACACGTCTCAATGGCTTTGTGAATGCGTTGTTTAGTTATGGTTGAGGTGAATATGATTGGAACATCATTGAACGGGGCTAATTGCTTGCGTAAATTCTCCTCGAATGCCTTCATCGTGGTGTGATCCTTCTCAACCAAATCCCATTTATTAACCAATACAATGACTCCTTTTGAGTTTTTCTCGATCATGTAGTATATCGATAAATCTTGTTTTTGAAGACCTTCGGCAGCGTCAATCATCAAAAAGCACACATCGGAATTCTCAATGGTTCGCACGGAGCGAAGGACGGAGTAATATTCGATGTCTTCGGTTACTTTGGCCTTCTTTCTGATTCCAGCAGTATCAATTAATAAAAAGTCTTGGCCAAAGGAACGGTATCGGGTGTGTATGGAATCGCGTGTGGTGCCAGAAATATCTGTTACGATGTTTCGCTCTGAATTAGTTAAGGCGTTGATCATAGAAGATTTCCCTACGTTTGGACGACCTACAATCGCAATTCTTGGCAAGCCATCTTGTTCTAAAATTGCTTCATCTTCTTTATCAAGGAAGCTTACCACCTCATCCAATAAATCACCAGTACCGCCACCGTTTGCGGCGCTTAGATCAAATACGTCACCCAAGCCAAACGAGTAAAATTCTGCAGACATACCAATTCGGTCGTTGGTATCTACTTTATTAGCTACAACAAGAATTTTCTTCTTACTTTTTCGAAGTAATTCCGCGACAAGAAGATCCATTTCAACGATGCCTGTCATTACATCCACCATGAATAAAATTACCTTTGCTTCATCAATGGCTAACTCCACTTGTTTTCGGATTTCCCCCTCAAAAATATCCTCTTTGGTAGCCGCATACCCTCCGGTGTCAATTACCGAGAATTTATAGCCATTCCACTCTCCTTTCCCGTAAATTCGATCGCGAGTTACTCCACTAACTTCTTTAACAATCGCATCGCGCGATTCAGTTAAGCGATTAAATAATGTGGATTTGCCGACATTTGGTCGGCCGACGATTGCAATAATGTTGCTCATTAATATCCGTATTTTTTCAATTTAGCTTCCGAGGACCTCCAGTCTTTATCTACTTTGACAAAGGTTTCAAGAAACACCTTTTTATCTAAGAATTTTTGAATATCAATTCTGGCTTGACGTCCTATTTTCTTTAACATCTCTCCTCCTTTTCCAATAATAATGCCCTTTTGAGAATCGCGTTCTACGATGATAATGGCCCGAATCCGAATCAGATGCACGGTGTCTTCATACATTTCAATCTCAATCTGGGAACTGTAGGGAATTTCTTTTTGACAAAAATTAAAAATCTTCTCACGAATAATTTCAGACACAAAGAATCGCATCGGGCGGTCTGATAATTCATCTTTGTCGTAGTACGGTGGGCTCTCAGGAATTAACGCTAGAATTCGTTCCCAAACGACGTCTATGTTAAAGTTGTGCAAGGCAGAAATTGGGTAGACTTCTGCGGTGGGAATTTCTTGCTTCCAATATTCAATCCGTTCAGCAACTTTTTCTTGATGCGACTTATCTACCTTATTAATTAAACAAAGTACGGGTACGCTTAACTTTTTAATGCGTTCCAAGGTGGCTTCATGATTCATTTTTTGTTCAACAGTGTCGGTAACAAAAAGCAAAACATCTGCATCCTGGAGGGATACAGAAACATATTCCATCATGTTCTCATGTAACTTATACGAGACATTAACCACTCCGGGAGTATCCGAAAACACAATTTGATGGTCTTCATCATTGACGATTCCCAAGATTCGATGACGCGTAGTTTGTGCCTTGGAAGTAACAATGGATAACTTTTCTCCAACCAATTGATTCATCAAGGTTGATTTACCAACATTCGGACTTCCAACAATATTTACAAAACCTGATTTATGAGCCATGGCTGCAAAGGTATGAAATTAAAGCGGGAGCGCCCTAAAACACGCCGTATATGTGTTTCCTTTGATTAACTTTGTGTGGTGACGGAAGATGAAAAATACATTAAACGCTGCATTGATTTGGCGTATTTGGGACAAGGAAGGGTGTCTCCTAATCCCTTAGTTGGGTGTGTCATTGTCAAAGATGGCCTAATCTTAGGCGAAGGGTATCATGAATTTTATGGCGGGCCTCACGCAGAAATTAACGCAATAAACAACGTTCGAGACGAATCATTAATTGAGGGTTCTACCATTTATGTTTCTCTGGAACCGTGTACACACGTGGGTAAAACGCCCCCATGTACCCTTGCCATTTTACGCTTAAAACCTGCACGCGTTGTCATCGGAAGTAAAGATACCAATCCATCTGTTGCGGGAAAAGGAATCGATCGCCTACGGCTCGAAGGAATCGAGGTTGTTGAAGGAGTTTTGGAGGAAGAATGCCGGGCCTTAAACAAACGATTTTTTACGTTTCATGAGAAACGTAGGCCTTATGTGGTTTTGAAATGGGCACAAACCCAAGATGGATTTTTGGATAGAAATAGAGAAGACAATGAGGTAGGTATACATTGGATTTCAAGCCCGGAAACCAAGGTGCTCGTGCACAAATGGAGGGCTGAGGAGCAGGGTATTTTAGTGGGAAGAAATACAATCCTTAACGACAATCCATCCCTAACGGTTCGAGAATTTAGCGGTTCAAACCCTACCCGGATCGTCATTGATAGTAACTTAAAACTTTCGAAAGATGTTGGGGTATTTTCTGATGACGCGCCCACCCTGGTATTTAATCGCGTAAAGAATGGATTAGAAGGAACTACCGAGTGGATTAAAATTCAAGAAACGTCTACTAAGCATATTCTAGAAGAACTTTATAAGCGTAATATTTTGAGTATTCTGGTGGAGGGTGGAAGCAGAACACTGCAATATTTCATTATTGATAATGTTTGGGACGAAGCTCGAGTGATTGTTAGCTCTGCGCTATTCAAAGAAGGCATGCGTGCTCCCGTACTCACAAAAACCCCCATACGTTCTCACCCGTTTGGTCCTACCGATACCATTTACTATTACCAAAGAAAATAATGGATTTACTCTTCAGTGTTTTAGCTTCCAGTCTCATTTTTATAATTTTCAAATCCTTTCCGAAATGGAAAATCGATACCCTTCAAGCGGTAATCGCGAATTATTTTGTTGCTTTTGCTTGTGGGATCTTCCTGTTTAGTGATAAAATTCCAAGCCGAGCAATCTTTAATGACGCGATACCTGTTGCCTTAATCTGTGGTGTCCTATTCATTTCACTGTTTATAATTATGGGCTTGAGTTCTCAAAAAAATGGGGTAGCAAGCACGTCGATTGCCGTAAAAATGTCCATGGCACTTTCTGTAATCCTTGTAATGCTGTTTAACCATGCGTTGATTGGTCTCAGTACGATTCTCCCCTTGATGCTCGCGTTAATTGGCGTATTTCTAGTCTCTTTCACGAAAAACTCCACACAGGAGGCCAGCACTCATTTATGGATGCTTGGTGTGCTCTTTTTGGGAAGCGCAGGCCTTGATATCGTGTTATATTTTGCAAATTCAGCGTGGTTACCCCCTGGATTTCATGAAGGAATATTCGCCGCCCTTGGATTCTTGATGGCGGGAATTATGGGGTTAGTGTACTTTATTGTAAGGCGCTTAAGGGGCGAGATCCACGTTGACCGAAGAAGTTGGGTTGCAGGCATTGTACTGGGAATCCCTAATTTCTTCTCTATTTATCTACTCGTAAAATCCTACAGTACCCTGCCGTTAGCCCCTCAACAAATTTTATCCCTCGCTAATGTAGGCGTGGTTCTCACTTCTGCAATTCTTGGACTCAGTTTATTCAAGGAAAAATTTTCAGGACAAAAAATAATCGGGCTTATCTTATGCATTGCCGCGCTAGGGTTAATAATTATGCTTGATTAAGTTGTTTACTTTTAATTCCTTAACTTTGAGGTAATGAAAAAACTTTTACTTCTACTTCTTATCGCAGCAACTGGTTATACGTCAAATTCGCAAGTGTTTATTAACGAGGCTTGTAATTCGAACGGTACGGTATACCTATTGCCAAACGGATCTTCACCAGATTGGATTGAATTGTATAACTCCAGTGCAACGGCTCAGTCTTTACAAGGACTTTATTTATCTGACAACCGTGCTTCATTGAGCAAATGGGCCTTCCCTCCTACTTCTATTCCAGCAAACGGCTTCACAACCTTGCTCGCGAATGGAAACGGAACCAGCTTCTTGGTAGATCACTTTGAAAGCCCAATCGATCATCTATCACAATGGTCCTATACCCTACCTAATGCAGCGATTCCAAATTGGTATACAACGGCGTTTGATGCATCAAATTGGAGTCAAGGAAAAGCGAGCATCGGTTATGGTGATGGTGACGATAGCACCGATATTACAGGCCCCACAACCACCGTATATGCACGAATCAACTTCAATGTCACAAATTTTAATGACATCGCCAAAGCATTCTTAGACATCGATTACGACGATGGATTTGTCGCTTATTTGAACGGCACTGAAATTGCGCGGGAGGGGCTAGCAGGTTATCCTCCAACCTTTGATGAATTAGCTACAGATCACGAGGCCCAGCTCCATCAAGGCGGAAATCTGAGTAGTTATGATTTGGATATGAGCATAATCAGCAATTTATTGCAAAATGGCATAAATGTCCTTGCGGTTGAAATTCACAATGCATCTGCATCGAGTTCTGACCTAACCTGTAGGCCATTCCTGACCTTCGGATTAGCTTCATCGCAGCAGCAATTTAACGGGTCTGTACACCCCTTTTTCAACACCCCGCAGGCAGGAACCATCGAAACGAATTTTGCGATTGCAACCAGCGGTGAAACACTCTATTTAAGTAATTCAAATGGAATCATTTTAGACAGCCTCGTAGTGCCTGATTTAGAACCCAATATGTCTGTAGGAAAGAAAAATGATGGCACCAATACATGGTTTATCTTCCCTACTCCTACTCCAAACGCATCAAATAATTTGGCAGCATCTTTTATTGGGCATGAAGAGCAACCAACACTCGATGTTGTTGGTGGGATTTTCCCAGATACCATAACAGTAAATGCAATCAATCAATCTACACAAAACGGAATTCTTCGCTACACCTTGAATGGACAAGATCCTGATACTACCTCTACCCTTGTTATTGGTCCAATCGCTATTAATTCTAGCGCTGTGCTAAAGGTTAGTTGTTTCCCCAATGGTACCAATCGACTTGTAAGCCCCATCGAGGCCGAAACGTATTTAATCAATGAGAATTCAACCATTCCGATTGTTTCATTAACCATCGATAATGATGATTTGTATGGGCCGAATGGAATTTTTGATAATTGGTGGACGGATTGGAAACGTCCATGCGTGATTGAGTATTTCAATCCCGATGGCAGCAAACAGTTTGAAAGTAAAGCCTCTGTAAAACCGGATGGTGGTGCCGGAGGGAGTCGGTCAAATCCGCAGCACAGCGTTACGGTTGAATCTGCGAACACAACCTTTGGAACCGGTGAGAACATACATTATCCCCTGTTTCCAGAAAAACCCTATGTAGACGATATTCAGGCAATTTATATTCGAAACGGAAGTAACTTCTGGAACCAATACCACCAGCGGGATGCGACCTTCATGCGTGTCATGCGGAAATCACATGCGAATTCTCAAGCGTATCGTCCAGCTAATGTATTTTTAAATGGACAATATTTCGGCGTTTATGAACTGCGAGAAAAAGCAAATGAGACCTATTTCAATGAAAATTACGGAAATCACGTGGACAGCCTCGACCTCCTTTCTGTAAGTTATTGGTATGGGAGCGCACTGCGCACCGTAAAAGGTTCGGATAGTTCGTTCTTTAATATGGTGAACTTCATCACCACGGCGGACAAAACCAATCCTGCCTACTTAATTCAATGCGACAAACGCTTAGACCTGAAAAATTATACAGACTACATTGCTGCAGAATTGTGGTATGGAAATACCGATTGGGTTTATAACAACGTAAAAATTGCTAGAACGAGAACTACTGACAATAAATGGCGCTTTTTCTTACAAGATGTGGAATGGGGTCTTGGGGGTTGGACAGATTACAACACGAATATGTTTGATTGGTTTCAAAATGCTATCCAACCAAACACGTATTACGACATACATAGCAACTTAATGCAGGATAGCACCTATAGAAATCACTTCATCAATCGGTATGCAGATTTAATGAATACCACACTTCATCAAAATACCTACACCCCAATTATTAACCAACTGTATGAAGAACTACTCCCAGAAATGCCGAGACATTTTGCTTTTTGGACGGGAGATGTTGCGGGCGGAATGAATACCTACACTTACAATCGCGATGTAATCTTAGGGCAATTTAATAATAGAAACACCGCGGTACGCAATCAAATGTTGAATTATTATAATTTGCAAAATACCGTAAATCTTACCTTGAGTACCATTCCTGCCAATGCCGGATATATTAAAATCAGCACCATTATCCCAGACTCTCTGCCTTGGACAGGGGTTTACTTCCATGGAAACCCGGTAACAATTACTGCCGTAGCTAATCCAGGTTTCACGTTCAATCATTGGGAGAACAACATCAATCTTCCCTCAACATTATTATCCAATGCGTCAATTTCTGTGGATATTGCTACCGATGATTATTTTACCGCAGTATTTTCTGGATCTCCAACCAACACCTCCCTGACTATCTCTGAAATCAATTACCGTCCAGATGCCAGTTTAGACGGCGGAAATTGGATTGAACTACACAATTTCGGCAATTCTGAACTCAATCTCACAGGGTGGACCTTGAAAAGCGATGATTTCTATAATGCATATTCGTTTAGCGACGGTGTGAAAATTCCTTCAGGCGGTTATTTGGTAGTAGCGCAAGACACCCAATTATTCCATGCGATTTACCCAACCGTAACTAATGTCGTAGGTAATCTTAGATTTGGATTTGAAAACAATATGGATTCCATTTATATTTTTCGTCCGAACAGCGACACCCTACTTGCAATGAAATTTACGAATAATCAACCGTTTCCTCGATGTGCGAATGGTTTTGGTAGAACCCTAGAGAACAAACAAACGAATGCCATTAGCCTTGATTCATTATCTTGGTTTTGCGGGTGTATTGCCGGATCTCCCGGGGAAGCGTATTTTCCGTGTGATGAACCCGTTATCTTCAGTGAGTTTAATCTTGGTAAGTCTACCGTTGCCAATAATGCAGAAGATTGGATCGAACTAAAAAACAACACGAACAATGCCATTGATTTTTCAGGGTTTACCTTGAAAGACGAAAAGCAAGACCATATATTCTCACTCAATGGCTTATCCTTGGAACCGGGAGAATATGCCGTAGTGGTTAAAGATTCTTCTATATTTTACGCCCGCCATCCAAATTTCGGGGGCAAAGCATTATACCAACTTCCGTATGGAATTTCTAGCAATGATGCCTTACGACTGTACGACTTCAACGGGACCTTACTTCAAAGTGTGGTATTTGATACCAGCAGTGCGTGGCCTCAAGCACCTTTTAATAGTGATTTTACCTTTGAATACTTGGAAGCCAATGCCAATCAAGCGCTTGCCTCAAATTGGTTTCAAGGTTGTGAGGGAGGTTCACCGGGCAGGGCGTTCAGTGCCTGTCCGATTTTACCAGACAATGCCTTTGCTTGGTTATATCCAAATCCATCCTCTGGACAATTTACAATCGCGATTGATAACCAACTTACTGGAAACGCTGGAACAGACATCCAAGTATTCGATCTCAGCGGGAAACTACTTTATTCACAGGAGTACCCCGTCGAACTCGGATCCGTGGAATCCATACCCATGGACCTAAGCTTTCTTCGAGCCAGTATGTACTTGATTCGGGTGTCCAAGGCATCCCAATCCGTAACCCTAAGGTTTATAAAGGATTAAGCCTTAGAAGCGCGATTTAACAAGGTTATCATCGCAGCAGTAACAATAAACAATTGCGTTGCTGTTTCATCGTCCATTGAAGTACCATCTTCGTCGTCGGTAGAAACCTCCATAGCCATGAATCGAGTGAGTTCAGGTTGGTCGCAAAAGTCTTCCAACATTTGTTCTGACTCTTCATCGTCTTGCTCAAAATACGCATCAAGCATGGTGGAGAATTCTGGTTGAAAAGCCTCAATCATCTCCTCTGTAATCTCAACGGGTGTTAATCCAGCTTGATTGAAGGACTCAATAATTACCCAAAAATAATAGAGTAAATATCCTTCTAAGGCTTCATTTTCATACTCAGTAGGTGCTGCCAAGACATAATCTAACAGCACTGGTTGTTTCACTGAAAATGCGGTAATCCCATCTTCTAATTGTTCATCTGTTGCATCGTCAACCCAATCCAGGGCCGTTTCAATGTGTTTAATTTCAATATGTTTCATCGCCTCAAAGGTAGGTTTATTGCCCATAAAATGAAAGTGTAACTTAAGATACATATCAAATTAAATCATCCGCTTACCTTTGTATTCAAATGAAAACAAAACTTTTTTATATCGGAATGACCTTGCTCGGAATGCTTGTCGGTTTCTTGTACTATAGATTTTATGGGTGTACTGAGGGGTGTATGATCACCGGGAATCCGTGGAGATCTACCGCATATTTTGGGTTCATGTTTTTATTAGGAAGTAATTTAATTAAAGATTTAATAACAAAAAAGTCATGAGCGAATTTAACGGAAGTATCGTGGATGTGAGAACACGAGCAGAATTTAGCGGAGGCCATGTGGCCAATTCAGTAAACATTCCCTTACAAGAAATAATGGAACATGTAGAGGAGATTAAACAAATGAAAACACCGATCATCTTCTGCTGTGCCTCAGGTGGAAGAAGCGGCCAAGCTACACACTACTTCAAATCTTTGGGCGTAGAGTGTGAAAACGGCGGCGGATGGATGGAAGTTAATCATCAATTTAATCAATAAATCATGGGATTATTTAGCAGTATTTTTGGTAAAAGTGCGGATTTTGCACAACTGGTTAAAGACGGCGCTGTAATTCTTGACGTGCGTACGCCTGGTGAATATGCAGGAGGTCACATCAAGGGATCGAAGAACATTCCGCTTCAAAGCATACAACAGAACCTAAGTAAAATCCCTAAAGACAAGGTAATCATTACCTGTTGTGCTTCCGGCATGCGCAGTGGATCTGCGAAGTCCATGCTTCTTTCCAATGGCTTTAAAGAAGTTCACAACGGTGGCGGATGGATGAGTCTAAAAGGTAAACTTTAAGCGATATCAATGGATTATTGAAGGGGCACTAGCCCCTTTTTTTTTAATATTATTCAACTTTGCTACCTTTGCACATCCTTTAATTTTAACATAGCATGCAACTGTGGAATAAATACAACAAGGAGGAGCTGGAAAAAAAACTTAGAGAAAAAGGCCATACCTATGTGACGGTATCCTTCTACACCTATGCAAAAATTCAAGATCCTCATTCCTTTAGAAATGAACTCTATGCCATGTGGGATTCCCAGGATGTGATTGGGAGGACCTATGTGGCCCACGAAGGAATTAACGCCCAAATAGCAGTACCAGAAAGTAATTTCGATGTTTTTAAGGAGAACCTTTACCGCATAGACTTTTTACATGGTGTTCGCCTCAATGTTGCCGTGGATCGAGGAGAAACAGAATTCCCGTTCCTCAAGCTAAAAATTAAAGTACGCGATAAAATTCTTGCCGATGGATTAAATGATGACACCTTTGATGTTACCAACAAAGGTCAGCACCTCACTGCGGATGAATTCAACAAGCTAACCAGTGAATCCGAGTGTTTATTGGTTGATTTTAGAAATCATTACGAACACGAAGTGGGTCACTTCAAAGATGCTATCCTTCCCGATGTGGATACCTTCCGCGACTCGTTGCCTGTTATTGAAGAAGAAATCCTCAAAGGAAATGAAGATAAAAAAGTGATCATGTATTGCACCGGTGGAATTCGCTGTGAAAAAGCCTCCGCATGGTTTAAACACCGAGGGTTTAGCAATGTGTATCAATTAGACGGTGGCATCATTAAATACGCCAATGAGTGCAAAAGCCAAGGCCTAGAAAATAAATTTTTAGGAAAGAACTTTGTATTTGACGAACGGCGGGGTGAACGAATCTCTGACGACATCATTAGTGAATGCCATCAGTGCGGAACTCCTTGTGACACACATACAAATTGTGCCTTCGAAGGCTGTCATTTATTATTCATTCAATGTGATGAATGTAAAGCCATCATGGAGAATTGTTGCTCCGAAGCATGTAAAAATATCACCCATCTTCCAAAGGAGGAACAAAAAGAACTTCGTAAGAAATTAACGCAAAGTAACCTTATTTTTAAAAAAGGAAGATTCGATTCGAGTAAGCTAAAAATAAACAGGTAATTGACTTATCTTTGATGTAAATTCCTTTCTATGAACATGCATCTTTTCATTAACTGGGCATTCGATGCCGAAATAATACCGGGCTACAGAACCCCAAATTGGTACGGATTACTCTTCGTTTCAGGAATGATTCTCGGGTATTTTATGATTCGAAAAATGTTCAAACAAGAAAACATCTCCAATGAACTTTTGGACAAATTAGTCATGTACATGGTGCCTGCCACGGTGATCGGAGCACGTTTAGGTCACGTGTTTTTCTATGGCCCATATTGGGGCCCGGAAGGATATTTATCAAACCCCATTGAAATTTTCAAGATTTGGGAAGGCGGTCTTGCGAGTCACGGCGCCGCAATTGTCATTCTCTTGGCCCTGTGGTATTTTTCCAATAAAGTAATCAAGCGGCCTTATCTCTGGATGCTGGATCGCATTGCAGCCCCCGTTGCCATCGCTGGAGCATTCATTAGACTTGGGAATTTGGTTAATCATGAAATGGTAGGATACGTAACTGATGTTCCTTGGGGATTTAGATTCTTACACCACGATTGCATGAACTTAATTGACGGACAGTACCTGTGTGAATGGTCCGACATCCCGGTCCGTCATCCCGCAAACCTCTATGAATCACTTGCATATTTTCTTTCGTTCGGAATACTCATGTTCCTTTATTGGAAAAAACAAGGATGGAAAAAACAAGGCTTGGTTTTTGGAACCTTCCTTATCCTAATTTTTGGATTCCGTTTCCTAATAGAATTCTTAAAGGAAAGTCAAACCGATAACGACTCACTGGTGGATGTAAGCACAGGGTTAAACACCGGACAATGGTTAAGCGTTCCCCTTGTTTTAGCGGGTATAATCTTGATTATTCGGGCAAGAAAAAAATCTTTGAATGAAGCTTAGTGTATAATTGACATTAAGATATTCGGAATCCTTTATATATTTGTAAAAATTTGTTGAACTATGGCCATCAAGTCAAGCACTAAAAAAGCAGCTAATTCCATGAATTCCGAAGGGAAATTCGGAAAAGAAACATACGTTAAATGGTACAAAGACATGTTACTCATTCGACGTTTTGAGGAAAAAACAGGGCAATTGTACATTCAACAAAAATTTGGGGGATTTTGTCACCTTTACATCGGACAGGAAGCCATTGTGGTTGGCACCGCAAGTGCTGTACGTCCTACAGACAAGCACATGACCGCATACCGCGACCATGCCCATCCAATTGCATTGGGAACAGACCCACGTGTATTAATGGCTGAATTGTACGGAAGAACCACCGGGTGCTCTAAAGGGAAGGGTGGCTCCATGCACTTTTTTGACAAGGAGAAAAACTTCATGGGAGGTCATGGAATTGTTGGGGCTCAGATTCCTATGGGAACTGGCGTTGCTTTTGCAGAACAATATAACGGAACAGAAAATATCGCGATTGTTTCCATGGGAGACGGTGCAGTTAGACAGGGCGCATTGCATGAAACCTTCAATATGGCCATGATGTGGAAGCTTCCAGTAATCTACATTATTGAAAATAACAATTACGCGATGGGCACCAGCGTTGAGCGCACCACGAATGTAACGGACCTTTCTAAAATTGGGCTTTCCTACGAGATGCCATCCAAAATTGTAAACGGGATGCGTCCGGAAGATGTACATAATGCCATTGAAGAAGCAGCCAACAGAGCACGTCGCGGAGATGGTCCTACCCTACTCGACATCCGTACATACCGATACAAGGGACACTCCATGTCGGATCCACAAAAATATCGAACCAAAGACGAAGTGAATGATTGGATGGAGCAAGATCCGATTGAACATGTGTTATCCGTGATTAAATCCAATAAATGGCTTTCGGAAAAAGAAATAAGTGACATCGATGCTTGGGTGAAAAAAGAAGTGGATGAAAGTGTTGAATTCGCTGAGAACTCACCTTATCCAGATGCGTCTGAACTCTACCAAGACGTATACGTTCAAGCGGATTATCCTTACATTAAAGAATATTAATAGAAAAAGCTATGGCTGAAGTAATATATATGCCCAAATTAAGTGATACCATGACCGAAGGCGTTGTGGCATCTTGGTTAAAAAATGTGGGCGATGCTGTGAAAAATGGCGAATTATTGGCAGAAATCGAAACCGATAAAGCCACTATGGAATTTGAATCGTTCTATGACGGGGTGTTATTGCACATTGGTGTAGAAACCGGCAAAGCGGCTCCCGTGAATTCCCTACTCGCTATCATCGGTCAAGCTGGTGAAGACATTTCTTCTTTCCTTAATGCAGCGCCAGCAGCCGCAGAACCAGTAAAAACTGAAGAAGTGAAGGCAGCCCCTGCAGTTGAGACGCCTGCGCCAAAACCTGTACCAGCTCCAGCACCGGTTAGTGCACCGAAAAGCGCACCTAAACCAATCGCTACTAACGATCGCGTATATGCTTCCCCCTTGGCCAAGAAATTAGCAGAAGAAAAAGGAATTGATCTACAATACGTTGCGGGATCCGGAGAAAATGGAAGAATCATAAAACGCGATGTGGATCACTACATGCCACACCCGAATGGTGTTTCGGCATCCGCAGGTCATTCAACGGGCTTAACTACAGAAACGTACACCGATGAGCCTATTTCTCAAATGAGAAAAACCATTGCGCGTAGACTTGCTGAAAGTAAATTTACCGCGCCGCATTTTTATCTTACCCTAGACATTGACATGGATAATGCCATGGCTTTCAGAGCTTCTGTAAATGCTACAGAAGGATACAAAATATCGTTTAATGACATCGTTGTTAAAGCGGTTGCACTATCCCTTAGAAAACATCCAACGGTTAATTCTTCTTGGATGGGCGACTTTATCCGCAGAAACCAGCACGTTAACATTGGTGTTGCAGTAGCGGTAGAAGATGGCTTATTGGTTCCTGTGGTTCGCTTTGCTGACACCAAAGGATTTATGCAGATCTCTGCTGAAGTAAAAGAATTTGCAGGACGAGCGAAAGAGAAAAAACTGCAACCGGCAGATTGGGAAGGCAATACATTCACCATCTCTAATCTTGGTATGTTTGGTATTGAGTCCTTTACTGCTATTGTGAATCCACCTGATAGTTGTATTTTAGCTGTTGGGGGCATCAAGGAAGTTCCTGTAGTAAAGAATGGGCAAGTGGTCCCAGGCAATGTAATGAAAGTGACTTTATCTTGTGACCATCGCGTGGTTGACGGTGCAAGCGGCTCTGCGTTCTTACAAACCTTTAAAAACTACATGGAAAATCCAGTTTCGATGCTCCTTTGAGTAAGCGAATGGATATATGCCTAACCTAAGATTACTGCCCCTACTTTTCACCTTTACCGCGACGCTTTCGTTGTGGAGCCAAGCGACTATTCGGGTAACGGTTCTGTCTGTTCAAGTTGGTATTTTTCAGGATTGTGACGGACTGTTCTTTGGGAATTCAGACTTTGTATGGGAATTCACTGGAACCGACAATACCGTTGGATACTCCAATAACAATCCCGCCCTGTTTGGAATCTTCGGCTTTAATTATGCCTACAAAAACAACGACAACGGGCCCTACACGATGAGTACACCCAACGGGAATTTCTCACCGAGTAATGGCCTCTTCTTCGATCACGATTACCTCTGCCCTACGAATGTCCCAACCACCATTAATTTAGCATGGGAAGCCTACGAGAACGA
>Ga0315907_10002869_pt1 | contig 21103 bp, 26 predicted proteins | sample LakEriMetagenome_3_FD_203525 | JGI IMG/M metagenome (GOLD analysis project Ga0315907, IMG submission 203525) | Freshwater fungal communities from buoy surface, Lake Erie, Ohio, United States - Buoy 12 MA123 | ecosystem: Environmental > Aquatic > Freshwater > Lake > Lake biofilm | place: USA...
CTGATGCCGTGGGAACGTTCTTCCTCAAAGCCCTTGCAATCAATCAGTTCCTCGGGGTTCATTCGTCCGGTGTCGACCAAATGGCCCAGCGCCAAAAACCTGCGCCCACCGGCAATGACGCCGGCACGAACCACCGACCCGTCAGGTCCAAACTCTGGCACCACGCACAACGGATTCAACAGGGTTTCGGCTTTAATCATTGCCGCAAGCGCGGGGATCGTCGCTGCATTGCGCTTTTTGCGCACATTCGTTTTTGCCAGGAAAAGCCGGTTGTAGGGTATGCGCAAAGCGCGGCCAGCTTGTGCGGCAAGGGTGACGGCTGCGTGTTCGTTCGGGTTCGTTTCCATTTTTCACTCCTGTTTGGTGTTGAGGTTAAAAAGCACCGGGTTCCTAGATTCCGAGCCATCCATTGATGGTTCGAGGCGCAGGGCTTGGTGTCCCGTTGTTGCCACCGTTTCCCTGAGTTCGTCGCCGGGGGCCTGTAGCGGCCCGCATGACGGGCGAGCAAGGGGGAAGCATTCGTAACGCGCAAGCGTTATGAACACCCCCTTGCAGGCTTCGCCGGTCGGCCGGCAGCAGGGCAGCAAAGTCCCCCGAGAAGCGACGAATTCAGGGCAAACAAGCGGTGGCCACGGCGGGTGAAAAAGCCGCGCTCTTGAAGCGCCGCGCGGCGAGCGCCCCCGCACGCCGCAGGCGTGCCTGGTTCAAACCCCGACCCAAAGGGGAGGGGAGCGGCCGCCAGAATTGGCGGCCTTGCGAACCACAAACTGAAAGCGCATAATCTGCGCATGAACTGCGTGGTTTTCACGCATCAAGGAGGTAGTGATGTCGACAAGTAGAGAAACCATCCGACTCAGTCTTGCAGTGAGTCCCGAATTGAATGATCGCCTGGAGCAGCTGGCCACGTCCAGTCACACCAGCAAGACCGAGATCCTGCGTAAAGCGATTGCTTTGTTCGATGTGGTTGCGGAAGCCAAGTCCGAGAAAAAGCGTTTTGGGATCTTGGATCAAAACAAAAATTTGGTGACAGAGATCGTCGGAATCTGAGCCGATGTCCGAACCTGAACTCAATATCACCAATCTCGTCAGGTCTGGGCACAAATACGAACTGAACGCCAGCAACGAAACAGCCGAAGATGCCGAAGCACGCCGCGTGAATGAAGCGGCCGAGGCCAAGTTCGCACGTCAGATTCGTGGGGCTGTGGTCGTGTTTGCTTTGTTGATGGTCGGCGTGCTGTTTGTCGGCTGCTTGGTTATGTTTGCCACTGGCACGCCCGATGACAAGAAATGGACCGCAGGCATTGTGGGCTCCATCGCTTCTGGTTTGGCCGGCTATTTGGTCGGACAAGGCAAGAAACCCTAAACAGCAACACAGCCAGGAGCGACCTCATGCATCCAGCATTGGAAGAAGTTAAAGCGGCCCTGGTCGCGTTGGCAGCACAGGTCGAGTCTGCGGTCCCTTCGGACGATCCACTCAACATAGCGCACAACCACTGGGGAAACGTCGGGACGACTAGGCGCGAACTGATGGCTTATGCGCAAGACATTGTTGATTTGCTCGATGAGAGTGGTGCCAACACCCTCGATGAGGCTGCTGAAATTCACATTCGAGATTTCCCTCGACGAATTAAGTATGTTCAGAACAATACGGTTTCTCAGATGTGGACCGGCAACGGAGGCGCTGCTGTTGCGGCATACACACTCACACTTGATGCGCTGACAACAGCACTTCGTCCATGCTTGACCGAGGTGCGAGCAGACGACGTCGTCAGGCATGTGAAACAAATGCGTACCCGTCTACGCTCCCTGCATACATCCGTCGAGAAGGTGGAAGGTCAGGCGACTCACTTGGACGGCAAAGTGCAAGAAATTAACGCTGCGTATGAGGTCGCGACCAGTTTGCCAGCTGTTCTCAAAGACCTAGAAGATGCTCAACGTGAACTGAATCGTTTGAACGAACAGGCAAAAAAGGACGCGGCGCAAATTGACCTGCTGAAGGGCAAGGTCGATGATCTGTTTTCGAATACGTTGACAAAGCAGGCCGCCGAAGCCAAGTCCATTCTCGAAAGGTGTGGTGGTGCTTACAGTGCTGACACCAGCAAGGGCCTGGCCGCGGCTTTCCATGAACGTTCCGACGCGTTGAGTAAGTCCATGTGGGCTTGGGTGGTTGGATTGGTTGTGGCGTTAGGGGCAGGAGGTTTTTTCGGTGGTCGCAATTTGCAGACCCTGACCGAGTTGATCAAGACCCCTGGCATTGCGACTTGGGCCGTGATTCTGAACGTGGCTTTGTCGCTTTTGGCTATCGGCGCACCCGTGTGGTTTGCTTGGGTAGCAACGAAGCAGATTGGACAGCGGTTCAGGCTTGCGGAGGACTATGCGTTCAAAAGTGCGGTGTCGAGGGCCTACGAAGGTTATCGGCGAGAGGCCGTTGAGTTTGGTGAACACATGGAAGAGCGCTTATTCATGTCTGCGTTGTCGCGGTTCGATGAGTTGCCGTTGAGGGTCGTGGAGACAACCACCCACGGCAGTCCCCTGCATGAGCTGCTGTCTTCAGACGCCGTGCGCCAAGCGGCACGACAGGGATCGGCTTTCACCGATAAGGTGTTGGAGTTGGCCAAGGAAACGATTGGCAAGAAGAACGCTTCAAGTCCAGCTGCACCAGAGACCTGAGCGAAAACACAAGCGGCCTTCGGAAACCAAATCCGCATCGCACTCATGGCGAGCACAAATAAAAAACCCCCGGAAGCTAATGCTTCCGAGGGGTTTTTGTACTGATTAAACCGCTAAGTCCACGCGCACACGGCCCAAGGACGAAACGATCGCTTTGGCAGACTCAGTGAGTCGTGCTTCAAGCAAGGTAGCTACATAACGACCACCCCAAAGAGGTTTGGCCACATTGAAAAGTTTGACATTGAAAAACATTTTCAGTTCTTCTTTGCGACCTTCGATGCGACTGCCGTGATAACGCATAGCCCAGTCAACTTCTTGCATGATCAGCAACACACGAGTGTCACCGCCCATTAACAAACAATCGACTTCAATGACTTTGCCATCCACTTTTCCCTTGAATCTCAAGGTTGCCTGTTTATGGACACCGTTGTCCCCATAAACCGACTGAATAGCGATGACTTCCATCATTGCCTCAACAGCACCATGCCTGCTAACATTACGTTTCAACATCATTTGATCCTTTCGTTGAAGTTTAGAAAACTCCTTGATCGGGAAACTCTGTTGATCCTGGTGGGGATCGACAGAGTCAATCCCCGCAAGAAGCAGGTGTCAGACCGAGGTCTGACATGCGCAGTCTAGCCGCAAACCCCCGGCATATGCAATCTAATTGCACCAGGTCGTCCATCAGCTGGGCCACTTGAGAATGCCGGCGCCAAACCTTCATGCATGACCTTTTGGCCGTCGCAACCGTCCGCCGCTTGCTGCTGGCGCTCGGGTTCGTGGTGACGCCAGAAATGCCGGGAGGGTTTGAGTTGGGTGGGCCGCTGAGTGAATGGATCAGGCAACCACGTGAGGATCTGGGGGGCCTGAGCCCCTGGGAAATGTTGGCTCGGCCGGAGGGTGAGGCCGCGGTCTACCAATGCCTGAAACAACTCGCCGACAAGGTGTCGGCGAGTTGAATAAGCTGCTACGGCATTAAACTCAACGCTCCACTGCGCCTCCTCCTCCCGTTATTTGGCCAGTGGTTCACCAGGTGCTGATGCACCTGGTCCTTTTAGCGCGTCACAGCTGCGAGCTACGGGGCAGGGGAGCGGATCGAGGAGCGATTACTGCAAGGGTCCGCTGGTATTGGCCAACGTCACCTCGATGGGCTCTTTCGTGCCCATGGTGACGTGGGGCAAGTGGCGTTGGTCTGTGATGGTGATGTCGTTGCCGAAGGCCTGCACAAGCCTGGCTTGCAGAGAGTCAACATCGGCCGCATCAAAAAACCGGCCTTGCTGGTGCAGGCCGTCAGTCTGCGTGATTTCAAACAGCAAGCCGCCATCTTCGGTTTTCCCGGTGCGTGGATCAGTGCCAATGACATAGGCCACGACGCGGTCGGGAAAATCCGTGCTCAGGCGAATCTGAAATTCCGCGCTCACGCCATTTTCAATTCCGGTCATAACCCGTTCACTATCGATGCAATTGGATTGAACAAAGCTGAAGGACAGATTGTTTGACAAATAAGCTTGCTGCTGCTCTGTGTTCAAATCATTCAGTTTCATGGTGATACTCCTTCAGACATTCAAATAATCAAACTGCGAAGTCCGCCAGGGCTTTGCCCGAGGCCAAAGCGGCTTTGAGCCAGCGAGGCTGCAGGCCACGTCCTGACCAGGTGTCGCCAGACGAACTGCGGAACTTGATCGGCACCGTCTTACCGGCCCGCGCAGACGCTTTGGCGCGTCCCTGAACCCTGCCAGACAGCCCCAAATCCTCAACCGTCAAATCAAAGTCTTTCATGATCGCTAGAACGCTGGCCAGGCCTTGGGCACGCTGTTGTTGCCGGGCCTCGTCCAATTTGGCGTTGACCAGGTTCAGCTCTTGTTCCAAGTCGCGTTTTTTAGAAAGCAATGCTGCGGTGTCGGTCATTTCTTTTTCCTTTTCCCAAAGAAGTATCACGGTTAAATGAAAGTGTCCTCATTTTGAACCAAATCAAAATGTGAGGCAATCCATTGCGTGATTATTTGTTTCCAACCAATTGACCAAACGATGACGATTGCCGTTTGTGCGAGTTAATCAGACCAATGAATAAAGCCCGTACATGCCATCGGCAAGTACGGGCTTCAAAGAAACTGCCAGTATATCGAACAATATCAGGCGTTTACAGTGGTATCAGTGCATAGCATTAGATAGCACATGAAACGACGGTATCACCGGCCGGGCTGGTGACCGACACCGACCGGACCCCGCCAAGTGCTGCCCGCGAAAACACAAACTTGGTGCCGTCGAGGTAATAGGCGGTGTACTTGAATGTGTCATCCGCAATCGAGGTGGGGGCCTGCTGGTTCAGGGGCACCTGGTACAGATCACTCAAGCGCACCCCGGTCAGCTGGACCTCGGTGGTGCCGGTGTTGTTCGTGATCAGCAAAGTTTCAGCATTGCGCGTCAGAGTGACGGAGCCACCTGCCGAACAGGGCAAGACGCCATTGATGCCCTGCGCCAAAACATTGATCAGCGCTGACCCGCCCCAGTTTGTGGCCATGGCCTGTGCGCCAACAGGCGCACAGGTCGTGACGACACCGGTGGCTTCATCCTGGTAAAAAAGCTCGGCGAGTTGGTAGCTTGTGGGGCCAAATGGTGTGAAGTTCGCCCCAATGGACTTGTCGCCAGACTTGCCCAAGAAGGCAACACCAGGTGGAGAGGTGTTGAATGTGCCGTCTTGCGTGTAGCTGGGAGCAACAGAGAACACCGCCGCTGGGTCGTTGAAATCGACCTGCGGCTTGGTGCTCAAAGAGATCCGCGCCCGGTCGGTGATGGTCAACGTAGCCGCGAATGATGGCGTGACGCTGGCCAGCTCGGTGCATTGCACCGAGTAGCTACCCTGCATCAACGCCATGATCTGCTGCCTGTAAGTGGGCGGCAGTGTGCCGCCACCTGTGGTGGTGACGCTGCCCGACGACGAACCTCCGGAACCTCCACCGCCGCCACAGGCGGTCAATAGAGCCAGGCTGGCCAGGATCAGTGCAAGAGTGGGTTTGAATGCTTTCATGGTTTTCCGTTGTGGTTGAAGAGCGCGGTGCGCAAACGTGGGTGCGTTGAGCGTTGATGCACCACATGCCCGAATGGAACGATTCATCGCGGCCATCGGTTTACGCGATTCAGAGAGTAAACATGCGCTGACCAAACATTTTGCGAGGTGTTAGCCCTCTGCTTGCGACAAGGTGTATCCAACGTTGGCCAACACCGACAACACGGTGGCGGTGTTGGCCTGCGAGAGACTTTGGCACCAGGTGTCGTGGGCACAGTACATGCCAGCCTGGCGCCGCAGCAAGTCGCGCACGTGCTTGGGTGGTTTGCGTGAAAAGTGAACCTCCAAGCGACCTTTCACATGGTCCTGCACAAACAGGCCTGCGTCGTCGGCCAATGGCTGCACCCACCGGCCCAATGGCGTGGACACGGCCTGCGATTCCAGCAAAGCAATCTCCCGTTTCAGAACACCGATGCGCCGGCTGGAGTCGCGCAGAGCGGACGCACAGTAGGTGCGTCCGCCTGGGAGGTCAGCGGCCAGCTTCGCTGTGAAGCGAGCTGGCGCGTCGAACTCGGTGCGCAAGCGACGCGAAGCCTCCAGGCGCAGCGTGCGATTGGTTCGCAGCATGTGGCCATGCCGGCACACAGCGTCTGCGAGCGCCTGGCGCAGCTGGACCAGCAACGACCCCTCAACGGGGGTTGCTGGTGGCGCGAAATCAGGGCAGGGCGGGGCACAAATGCGCAGCATTTGGCCACGCCCGCGAGTCTGAGCGGAAAGCGAAGACTTGCGGGCATCGAGCGCTTGCGGCCGCAGGGCATGGCAAGCGCTCGATGCGGGGCCATGGCCCCTTGGCAGATCCCGTGAGCGTGGCCATGTTTGATGCAAGTTGAAGTGATTATTCATGCTGTTTCTCCAATCAAATGTTCTTGAGAAAAAGGGGCCAACGCTTCACGTGCGCTGCCCCTGGACCGGGTCAGGCTTCTTCGATCAAGTTGCGTGCAATGCCGACTTCGCACACATGCTCATCAGTGATTTGTTGACCGCAAAACTCGCGGGTGGCCACGTAGCAAAACTTCACCAGATGGCCGGCCAGATTGCGTGTCATGTGCACGTCCACCACCGTGCATACCAAACGCCGTTTGTCTTGGGTGTGGAACGTAGTGCCAGGCTTAAAACGGGGCCGGCGCTCGGTTAGAGCGGCGGCAGGAAGGGTGCTAGCAGGGTTGTGGGTGTCGTTCATGTCAGTGCTCTTTTCTGTAGGTGGGGCTTGACTAAGCGCGGCGGTGCCGCGCTTGGGTTGCTACATCAGGCGTAGTCGGAATAGGCAACGGGTTTGCCATCCCACGGGCTGGCCAGGTGTTTATCGATCTTCACCACTGCGCACACGGTGCGCTCACCACTGCCGGCAGCGCCTGTCGTCGGCGTGGCGAGGTAGTACCGAGGCCGCACCGTGACAGGTTCAGAGCCGGGCAGGAACTGGTCTTTGAGCGGGACACATTTGCCCCGGTCTGTGAAATGGACCGTGTCTTGTGGTGTCTGGCTGCTGCGCAACTCTTGAACACTGATGCAAGCGCCATTCACTGCCACCACCTGGTAGAAATCCACATTGGTTTGTTCCCAGCCCCACGTGCTGTAAAGCACGTCGCCAACCGCAAAGGCAGGCTTTTCGGCGCGAGCTTTGCTCACGATTTCTTTTTCAAGTGCAGCGGCTTCGGCCTCCGCACGGTGTTTGGCCACCCATGCCTCGATGAACGTGGTGCGAGCGTCCACGCTGGGAAAGCGATGCCGGAAACTTGCGTGCCGTTTGCGGCCGACATACCCGGCAGCGCACGCAAAAACCCCTTCGTCATGCAAGATCACCTCGCATCCCCACAGGGGATAGGTCAACGCTCTGGTGGGCCACTTGCAGTTGGCACGCCTGGCCAGCGTGAGTGCTTTGCTCGCGGTGCTCACCACGGCTTCAGCGGGGATCACTTCATCGCCAAGGGTTGCGCCTGATGCGCAGATATTGGATTCATTCACGGTAAGTCCTTTCAATGGTTTGCGACAGATGCCACCCCGGCCCGCGCCGGGGTGGTGTGGGTCAATCAATGCACGGTGGTGGAGCTGGGGGCCAGCAGGGCAGGGCAGGGCGGGCTATCGGCCTGCGCTGCCGGGTCGGGTAGTGGGTCGGTCTGGCTCACATGAAAAACCGTCACCGGCCTTGGTAGCAGCCGTTTCCCGCTGTTTTCACCTTGTTCTGCGATCGCGGCATCCAAAGGGGAGGGCGCATCGGCTGCGCCCTCGGCCTCCCCTCCTTTGCGGTCGATGAAGGTGACACAGCGCACGCCGTGTTCCCCTCTACGAACCACGCGCCCGAGTGCCTTCCAAGCGTTGAAGGTGAACACGTTTTCACGCGGCCTGATGTCGTCCGGGTCGATGCCCATTTCAATGAACCCCTCGAAAATGGTTTCGTAGTTCATCGTCGAATTGCGCGTGACGGCATTGCGCAGCGCCTCCGTTTGAATCACCTCCGGCGCCGGCTTTTCGCGCTTGGCCTTACGGCCTTTTTTGCTGCGGTGGTCGCCCGCCTTGGTTTGTTTGTTGGATCCATTCATTGAGTACCTTCCTTTCAAAAAAACGCCTGCTCTGTTTTCCGGGGTGCCGAGCGTTAAAAGCTCTTTCCTCGGGGAAGCGCCAGGCGGTTGCGCTTCGCATTTCCTGCTCCGTCATCGCGGGTTTGCCGTGGAGCCGTTGAAGCCGGGAGAAAAGCGAAGGGGCAAGGGTGGAGGGAGGCTGGCGCGGCCCGCAGCCATAGGCGAGGACACGGGCCGACCCAGAAAGCGAAGCGGCCCTTGCGCCACAGCGCGCCCGGCTAGGGTCCACTTCATTGAGCAAACCAAGATGGCGAGCCCATGCGACGCAACCATGGCCACGAGGAAAGCCGCCCAGACGCTCTGGCGGCCGGGCGGAAGGGGATAGGCGCGTCAGCGCCCTGACTCGTGCGTCAGCACGCCCTGAGAGCGCTGGAAGCCGCTTCAGCGGGCGAGACAGCCGAAGGGCTGACTCGATGCCGCAGGCACGACATAGCGTTCCGGCTGAAGGCCGGACGAAGACAAAAGATTTCGGTGTTGCGAGTCGTCATCAACCTTGCCCAGCGGCAAGGCATCGGTCACCGGCTTAAACAGCAGCTAGGCAAGAACCAACAGCGTGCGGTCACCCGGCGTGACCCTCTATGAGGAAGAGGGAAAAAAACGTTTATCGGCTAACCCCAGCACCTGGTGCAGAAGTTGGCCAAGCCCAGCGATCAACGGCGAACGTGGTTAAGCAGATACCTTGGCCACCACGAAAACCACCAAATCGCCTTGTAAGCGTCCCAAAAGGAAGCGATGCTTAAGTTGGGTTTCGGCAACATCGTGCGGGTGAAGTCGCAAACGAGCACCCCGACGATCATCCAAGCGGCAAAACCAAAGGTGGAGCCCTCGATGCCAACAAGGCGAAGCAAGCCAACAAAACAAAGGCAGACGCTGAGGTAAGCCAGCGTGAATTTCAAGAAAAATACGATCAGTCGAGCAAATCCAGGACGCATGATCTCTCCCGAAGTGACACAGTTGATTTCGACCAGGTCAAATCAAACTGAAGGAGCCAGAAGAGCCGGACAGGCGAAAAGCCTGCGGCGATTGATCATGGTACCGGAGCGGCGGCCAAGCAAAAAAAAGGGTGGTGCGTGAGCACCACCCTTTTGGCTGCGGCCAGGAGGCCTACTCGTTAGAAAGCCACCTCATCATCACCCACCGGCTCCAAAGAGCGTTGCGGTGCGATGTTCAGTTCGATACGAACAGAGTTGTCCGCGTTACGAACTTTGCGACCAAACACCTGCAGCCGAACAGCTTCGTCCCATTCCTCGTCGCTGAATTTGACACCTGGGGGAACAGCGAGCAGCGTCACAAAACCGGTGTAGTCAGGCGACCGTGGCGATTTCTTTGACGTGTTGCGGAAGAGGCGTCCGTGGTAGTGAACACCGTCTTTGCTGCCCAGAGACAAATTCATGTACTCCGTGCCTGTTTCTTTGGATTGAGCAAAAAACGCAGACAAGGGAATACGAACTTCATCAACTGTGACAGACCCTGACATGAGCGGTCCGTTGTCGACGATGTCTTCTTCGGGAATGTTGAAAAGCGCACCGTTGTAGCGTGCAGTGGTCAGCTCGAAGTCAATGGGTGCTTGTTGCTTGGTCGGTTTCGCGGCGGTTGCAGTGGAAGTAGACATTGGCTTTTGAGCTGGTTTGGTTGCGGTAGCAGTCATGATGAACTCCTTGAAAGAATCAATAAAAAGAAGCCATCCGAGAGCACCTGGAAGGTGTCTCACGATGGGCGAGACACCTATTCAGGCAGGGGCAGAGTAAGCGTGCGTTGGAGCTTCGTCAACACCGCGTGAGGAACGCATAGATGTTGCCGAAGTGACCGTTCAAGTCATTTGTATACATGCCATTGCACAGTGCGTTGCATGCAAATGCAAAAGCGCTAAACCGCAAGCACGAAGCGCATCAAACGCGGCAACAGTGACGTGGAGCGTCACCTGTGTAAAGGTGTGTAAAAAACCAAGGTCAGGTGGCGAGGGAGTGCGGCCCTGAGAGAAGAAAGCGCCTGGCCACGTGGAGTGGTCAGGCGCTTCATTTGGGCGTCGACACCAATGAGGCGCCGCGTGTCCGCATCAGTGCCGCACAGCAGCCGTCAAAGACGATTGTTGCAGTCGTTCCCAAGCTTCAGCATCACCCGACAGAGCGCGTGATTCGAAGCATGCCACCCATTCTGCCTCTCGATACCCCATGCCGCGAACGGTCACAAGTTCTTCGATCAGCTCGTCCAAATCCAATGGACGTGGACGCGGAAAACCTACCAACGTGTACCAACGAAGTGACTCCCCCAGCCAGCGAAAGCAGGGGTGTTCGTCGTTGCTCCACAAGTCTTCCAAGGTGGGGCATTCAAAACGCTCAGGATCGACAAACACATACTCGTCATTGACATGCAATGCAGCATCAACGGTGGCTTTAACTGTGGTCATTTCAAGGCTCCTAAAAAAGAAGCAAGCCCATCTTTCGCACGCCTGCTGGCCGTGCGAAAGCACGGCTTGCAGGTTGTTAAAACTACGCTTTCAGCATAGCAGGAGACACGCTCAAGGCCAAGCTTTTCAGCCAGGCAAAAGCAAAAAGGAAACACAAAGCGACTACCCAAGTGACGATGTGTTTGAAGCCAGTGCGCTAGGTTGCGCTGTGGATGTGTGGACAAGCGCTGCGCGCTGCCCGACTGGTCTTCGACCCCTATGGACAAAGAGGGGACAACGCCTTGCGTTGACCCCTCCTTGCCCACAGGCCGCCGGTTGCCCACAAACCCACAGCGCTCCACCACCAAGGTTGGTTTTCACCCAACAAACCAAATGCAGTCAGATGAATTTGTGTTTCGTGAGACACGCGGGAGCTTCCCCTGTGTCTTTGGATGAATCCAAGGCTGCTAACCCGAAAAAGGGCCTGGCAGCGCGATTGACAGCCGCGTCAACCTGATGGGTGGGAATTTGTCTCAAGTGAAGTTCAAATCGCAGGTGGCAATTCCAGTCCCGGCCACGCAACATGCCGATAAACATAAAGTTCATGACGTTGTCACGTGAAAACGTTCTGCAGCAGGTGCTTCCCTCGGGCAACGGGCTGTCTCTTGTGAGGTGCTCCAAGGTGAGGAATGCACCGACGGTGAGTATGGGCACCAACAGCAGCTGCGCGACAAGCAGCGCGGTTTGACTGCGGCTAGCAACCATGTGCGCCGGCGTCAACTATCGCCACTCTGGCATAACGGTGCCGGCACCTTGGAGCGGTCGTTCCAGCACACGGCTCGCGGGCTCCACTGCTTTCGGCGCAGGTTCAGGTGTTGTTTGGCATCCCGAAAGCACTAGGCTGCACAAGCAAATCAACCAGTTCATCTTCTTCATTTGTACAACCTTTCAAAAGTCACCAATTTCGATTCATGGTCAACAATCAGTAACGTGTCATCACCCGCCACTGTCAACAAGGCCACGTCAATTGGAAGCAGTGCGCCATTTCGATGAACTGACAAAACGGGCCGATTCAGGATGGCAGCTGTTTGTTGCTGTGTTGAATTCGGAATGGTCACGCGATAGCCACCAGGTGCGAGCATGTAGCGGGATGCATCCAGAACAGTTTTGATCTCTGGCGGGAAGGTCATCACCACACCACGACGCAGCATCTTGGAAGGGGAGGCTGCTTGTGTAGCTGACATCTCGCTTGTTGGTTGTGCGTTGCTTGTGGCGGGTTCTGCCGCTTGCAGTGCCAGCGGCAAAAACGCGAGAAAAGCGAATAACGTTTTCATTGGAGTCAACCTTGAAATGTGTTGAAAAGAATGGCCAGAAGACCCAGCGGCACATAGATCCATGCCAGTGAAACGCGCCGTGTTGATCTGGACAAGTCTTTGCGCGCAGCCGGCATGATGATGACGATCAGCAACATGGAAATTGGGCCGACGGTGGTTACTGCTGTGCGTATTTCACTGACGTATGCAACCGCCAGCGCCCAAACGGTCACCATGATCAGACAGGGCATGATGAACAGTGTGTGAACGCCGAGCGGGTTGGCAGCGAAGATGCGAGGCGTCATTGCATGACCCATCAAATACAGCCAGACGATGGTCAGGCTAAAGATGGGAGCAGCCAACCAATGCGGCATGCTCAAGGTTGCAATCATCAATGGCACCGAGGCTATCGCCAGTGGTGCAAAAGAGTTTGCAAGCCATTCGGGCAAATGGTCTATCCATCCGACAGCGCGACTGTTCAGCGTTGTGAGCCATGGAAAATGGTTTCTCATGTCCATGGGTTTTGTCTCACTGTGCATAGTGGCCAGGCGTGATAGCCGTCCATGGGGAGACATAAATGTCGTCCTCAACAACGATCTTCATCGGGGTGCCAGCGCGAATTCGCACCGTGGGTACGAGGTTGAGGTACTTACCTGCAAGGTCGCGGCCAATGCCTCGGGCGTTGGCCGTGGCCTCTGCAACCGCAATGTCTCTGGAATTGAGCTGACCATTGCCACCGTAGACGGTTGGTGTGGGTCCAAGTCCAATGACTGCGTAGGCGAGAACGCCCATCATTTGGGCAAACAAGTGCCGATCAACTTCATCTTTCACAGCAGCAACACCGGCCACGTCCACGGCCTGGGCTCTGCGAAAGTCAATGCGTTTCCCATCTGGCCTGACAGCCCATAGCACGGTGAACGCCAGTCTGTTCTGAATGGGTTCATTGACACCAGACGCACGTACAGTCTTGCCAGTGAATTTCGTGCCAGCAGGTAGCAAAATATCATCCAGCGTCGTGTCGTAGACAGGCCGCTGCAATACAGCCGTCCAGTTGCCCGCGTAATCGCTGATGACGTCCTGATTCAAGACGACGGGAATCACGGTTGTTGTCGGGAGAAGTTTTTCCCCAGGCTTAGGCCCTGAATCCATTGGAGCCCGTGAAGCACGGTTCAGTGCGGATTCACCGAACAATTCCGCACCTGGCGTCCTGGCTGTGCCCGCACCGGATGTTTGAAGCATGCCGAACGGGAAACCGCCTTGCGGCATGCTTGGCAGCACCGCCGGGGTCGCAGCTGCAGCTGGGGCGCGAGTGCCACCATTCGCGCCATTGACATCCAAGCCAGCCGAGCGCGCATGTTCAGTCAGTTGGGCAATCACGGTGGGGGGTAGTTGTATGCCACGACTTTGAGCCTCGCGTATCGTGTCCAGCCCTCGTTGAGCGATCTGCGCTTTTTCAGCCTGTAATGCGCTCTGGCGTGCTTGCAGGTCCCCCGCTGGAGAAGCGTTCACCGTGGCGACCCGACGGGGAGCCCCGGCAGTACCTGCTGCCGAAGGTGCTCCCGCTACACCAGCTTGCGACTCATCCCCGGAGTTTTTGCCCATCCCGGTTCGGCGTGCTTCAAGGGCACGGCGTAGCTCTGCAGCGTCAAAGGCGCGTTGAATGGCGACGGGGTCGTAGGGGTCGACTTCTTTCTTGCCATCTTCGCCTGTGGCCGCAGGATTAACTTTTGGTGAGGCTTCTGCCTCCGCAACTTTCTTGGCCTCTGTCGTCGCTTCAACTTCAAGTTGGCGCTTTTCAAAATCAGCAATGTTGCTTACCCGTGGTCGGCTTGATTCGACAACCGGCACTGGCGCAGGCGCCTCCCGGTTCGCGCGCGCTCGCATTTGCAAAAAGCTTTGTAGAAACAGCCCACCAACCAGCAAGCAGACGAGTGCGATCGCTACGTACTGCGCGCCTTTTTTATGGGTAGTCGGTGAGTCCGGTTGTTCTACGTTGGGCTCGGGGGTTACTGGGTCTTTGGCTGCCATGGTCAGGCCCTCAGTTGCGAGTGATCACGACGCTGGAGTTGCCTGCCCGCAAGCTGAACTTGGGGAAGATCCCGGCAATTTTGTATTCGCGTTTTGCAGCGTCATAAGTGGATTCGACTATCTCACTTTGACCATCAATTTCGGCCATCACGCTGAGGATGCCCTTGTTGTCGCTACGCAAACGCACATAGGTCATGCGCCCGTCGTCCTGGACGGCATCGATCACTCCATTGGAGGCATACCAACCATCGGCCTGTTTCCAGGTGTAGGACGTGTGTAGCGCGGAGCGGTACGCCTTAATCGCCTCACGGCTTTGACGAACGTTTTCTTCTGCGGCCGCGGCCTTTTCGACGTTTGCCCGCGCCAGCTGCGCCGACAAGGCGGCGACCTGGCTCTGTAGTGCTGAGTCTTTGCTGTCCCAGGCACTTTTATTCAACATGGCCCCGTCCGTCTTGACGATCAAACAGTTGCTGGCCGGTTTGGCAACGCGACGCAAGATGAAGTTGTAGGTGTTGTTCGATTCGCCAACTGCAGTGAGGGTGGTTTCAGCACCTTGCGGCTGGGCGCTTGTAGGTTGCACGAAGAGATGCGTTTTGACGAACTCATTGTTCCAAAGCTCTTTGGACGCCCAAACGACCTCCAGGCTGGCTTCTGGCAGTGTGATCGTTGTGTGACGATAAAGGGCCGCTTCAACGACGATTTCTTGGCCGGGTTTCCAAGACCAGACACGGCAGGACGAAGGCACCACGGGTTGTGCAAGTGCGCTGCTGGCAGCGATAGAGATTGCGGAAATTGCGAAAAGTGGGAATCTCATTAACGGCTCCTGTTGATGCATTGTTCTAGTGAAAGAGGTGAGGGGTCTTCTCTGACATCCGCTTTGAGTATTTCTTGACCCAGCGGGTTATAACGAAGCTCTTGCTTTCTAGAGACGATATCTTTCATCGGTCTGAATTGCCAAAGCAATGTGATGATGAGGTTTTTACAGCCGACAACACCGTAATCTTTGTTTAATTGTTTTTCCAATGCAAAAACCAAAGTTGTATATTGTTTGTCGTTGGTAGAACCAGGTTTTAGATCATCGTCTAGCGCTTGAATTTCACGCACTTTCACGTCGACCTGTGGGCACTCTTTACAGGCTTTGTGTTTGGCCGCAACGCTTGGTGCCTGATATTGATCCATGAATTCTGTTGTCAATGCTGGCCCCATCATCAAACTGGCAAAACCGTAGTCAGTGGTGATGGTATCGCGCTGTTTACTGAATCGCTTCTCTACAAATTCGGACAACTTGGACTCAATGGTAGTCCTGAAGAATGTTATTTGTTCGCCCTCTTTTTCATAGTCGACACTATACGTGCCATCAGGGCTTAGTTTTACATAGGAAACACGTGCATTATTCTCGAATTTGCTTTCAGCATACTGCCATTGAAACAGGGTAAAAAGCAGAATACCAAGAAGTGCCAGAACAGTAATTGCGACCCATACCAGGTCTCTTCGCATTGTCACGATAAGAGCCTTTTGGCGGCCCTTTAGAAGACGTTCTTGGATATCAGCCGCCATCAAATGCCCTGGCTGGTCAGCACGAAATGTTTGTACCTTTGTTGTCATAGAGATTCCCGCAATATTTAGTTATGAGGTCAGATTTATCGGCGACGTCGTGATGAGCCACCTGACAACACCGCGCCACTGACTGTGCGCGAAGCATTCATCAGGACGGATGCGGACATCATGGCTCCGCCGATTCCACCCCCACCGGCACCACTCATGATCGTGCTGGCAAAACGTGCTGTTGAAAACAGCGCAAATAAACCAACGACGAAGAAGGCGAAAAGACCGAACACTTGAGCGAAATCAGTAATGGCCGGCACATTGATGGGTGCAATACCACCCATACTCAAAGGCAAAGGAATGTTGAAAAATGCTGCGAAAGCCACGGCCACCATGGCGACATTGAGTCTAGCAACCATGCTGTAGACGCAAAAGCCTAAGAAGAATCGAAGCCAACCGTCGAAAATGAAGGATGTTCGTTCAAATATCAGTGTTGGAATCAGGAAATAGCCCATCAGTTTCGCCAACGAATAACCCCAAAACCCGAAGAGTGAAGTGATGAAGGCAACTGCGCTAAGAACTGTCGCAAGAGCACTCAATGCAAAAAGGGCAATTGCTACCTCGATGCTTTTCACAATATCTGCCAGGCTTAATGTGGAAGGCGCAAAACTGACGGCCTTCCAAACAGCAGCAAGAAAACCAGGCGCAAACCAAAGGTCTGGCGTTCCAATCATGGCATTTTGCAGGACGGATGCAACGCCATCGAACATTGAGTAAATTCCGCTCACCAGTGTTTCATAAGAGTTCATGAACACACGAATCAATGCGAGAAAAAATACTGCCTCGAAAATGTCAATCATTTTCGCGCCCTTCAAACCGAAGCGCATCAAAAACAAGACAATGAATATGCCGGAAAATCCCATCCACAGCATGTTGCCTAACGCCAGATAATCTGAGGCATTGATCGCACTGGTCGTGACGTTGTTGATCGTCGTGATGAAGGAATTAAAACTGGACTTGATCTGGTTAACCGAACCAAAGTCTGGGGGCGCGGCCAAAGCTGTGCCCCCCGGTATCAGCAGGGCGAGCGCAAAAAGAGCAGGTTTTGATGGACCAGGCGTGACGCGGATCATGGTTTTCCTAGTACAAAGGAACGGACGGTACGTTTGTTGCTCGCTCACGAGTCGCCTGCTCTTGAATTTTTCGACGGTTCAACTCGATTAGCCTGGCCGACTTCAAAGCCGCCACCTGCTGGCAGTACGAGTCAGTCGCGTGACGACCTGACGCGCGGCATGCGGCGTCTACATCGTTCAGCTCTTGCTCCGAAAGCAAAGCCGCATCTTCTTGGGGCTCAGAGGGTGAGCAAGCCGCCAGGCTTAAACACACCGCGGCGCATGCGAAGGAAAAGAAGTGTGGATAAGTCATGGCGGTAACTTTCTCAATAATCGTTCGTCTTAATACAAAGCGACACTGGGCACAGGTGTATTGCGCTCAGTTTTTGCCTTTTGAATTGCATTGAGTTGATTTGTCCGAATCAATTCACGATTGGCGAGTGCTCTGGCTTCTTCGTCTTGTGCCAACTTCAAATTCGCTGCGTTGACCTTCAAAAGGTCTTCAATTTGGCTGTAGGTGAGTGCGTTTTGCGCTCCTAAAACCTGAATAGCACCTACGGTGTTATTGCTCGGCATATTCTTCATTGCCTCGGATATGCCGTTCGCGACGCCGGATCGTTTCTGAGCATTGTTGATTGTTTGATGAGCCAAACGAATTGAATCCATAACAAGCGCATGCTTCTTTCTGTCCGCAATATTTGCTGCATAGAGGGGATCATTAGTAACTGACGGCACACCCAACGCGGCCAATGCCGTATTCATGGCGGCGGTTGTACGTGTCACATTACCATATGCAGCTGTCAGCTTGTTTTCCAAGTTGGCATAGTAATTGGCTTGATCTGGATTCATGTTCAAATCCTGAAAACCAGCCGATGCTCCGAAGTCTGTTGTTACTTTCACCAGTTGATTGGTTACCGTAGTTTTTATGTCGCCTCTGATCGTACCTCCCAACGCCTGCAAGTTCTGAATCTCCAAGGCATAGTCTGTCAACTGCTGTTGGTATTGATCGACCTGTTTGGCATACATCAAAAGTTGTTCGGCGTAATCAATAAGCTGTTGCGCATTAGACAATGCATCGACTACCGGAATACCAGTCGCGTTTACAAATCTGACTGGCACAACGGCGAGGGCAACAGCACAAGCGGTTGAAAGAACTGATTTTTTTAATTTAGAAATCATGCGGTCACTCCTGATGAATTAACAACCCGCAGCAGCGGGGAATTGCGGAGTGCCTCGGCTTGGCCGTCCACTCCTTTAATTGAGCGGATTGCTTCAACAGCCCGCTCTAATCCTGTTTCAAAACCGTACTCTTTGAAAAGAGAATCCCGCAGTGCGGCTTCACGCGGATGAGAGGTGTTGATGACATATTGCTCGATCTCAGTCTCAAGCAGTACGACTTTGGAAACACCTATGTCACGCTGAATAATATATGCCTGTTTTTGAGGAATCAGATCACGTATGGCGCTGAGTTGTCCTGCCGTTAAAAACGGGAAAGTCGTGCGGTAGACTTTTTCGTCCATGCTTGGATTCGCCATAAACCAAAACGTTGAAGCAGCGCTTAACACTGCAGACCAGTTATGTGTTAAGGCAAGTTCTTCAGGACTTTGAGTCCATAGAGCTATACCAGCATAATGCTTACGCCATGTGCGGACTTTTTGGACAATAAGATTGCTTGCGGCAGGGATTGACAGCAAATAGTGTGCTTCGTCAATGTCGAGCCATTTAGGCCGACCGCGCAAATCAGGGTGTTCAAACGCATTTACAGTGCGAAAAAATATTTCGTTCAGTGCGGGTATGAGTGCTGCTTTATTATCACGGAGCGCAGCCATATTGAAGACGCTGATAGGTTTGTCAAAACCCCGAACAGGATCATCAACATTGTCGAAAAGGTAGGAGTGAAAACCATCGTTGCCGCCGCGACCATCCAGATTCCGAACCCAGCGACCGAATTTCGCCTGCAGATCTGGTTGCAGATGACCCACCAACCCTGACAGGGTGCGCAGTTGTCGCCGCGAGTCACCCGTCAACCTGAGAGTGCGTATCAGCGCCGTGTCTAAGTCTGCTTGTTCTCGCGCCGTGATAGAGCGCATTTCAGGTGTGTCATTTGCTTGGAGAAACTGATGCAACTGTGAATTCAGGTGCGCGATTACATGCCCTTCTTCGGAACCTTCAGGAACGGACCCAAAGAAATTGAAGCCACGAGTTTCGTTCAGCCCAACCTTAAAAATACCTGCATCATCACCAAATGATTGAGCAAGAGATTCAGTCCCAGCATCAATATCGACAGCACTGTATAAACCGCCATATTTTGGTACGTGCGTCGCCAAACTATTTTTCAAAAATGTTTTTCCACTGCCGATTGGACCAACACAGATGGACAATGCCCTCCCGCTTACGTAGGGCGAATAATGAAAAGCTGTCCGATCGACCGACGTCAGAACATACTGTGCTTCCTCGAAGTTCGTCTCAGGCATGCCAAGGTCTTTGACAATCGGCTGACCAATTGAGGACTGGTACATCATTGACGCAGCGCCAAACTGCGCAGCTGACATATGCAGGTTTCTGACCGAGTGTCCACGTTGACCAGGCTGGAAAGCACGGAACGCTTCTGGGTTACCCACTGACTCCCATACAAGGTTCAACCCTACGCTCGCGGCCGCCGTGCGCTGCCTCAACATGCTGTCGTAGAGTTTGGATGGGTCTTCATCAAACACGGCAATGAAGGCGTGGCCTATCCCATCCACATCGCGAGCGTCCTCTGCCAGAGACAATTCTTCCAGCTTCCGCTTGATCGACTCCGACATGGCAGCCTGTTTTTCCAAGATGCTCGCTTGGTCGCCACCGGACAGCATGCTCAGAATGCTGATGTTGCTGCGCTCCAGTTTCAATGCCTTGTCTTTGAAGAGCCAGGCGCGCTGCATGTGCGTGTAGGGCTTCCACCTAATCATGGCGATGAAGTTGCCCGTTTGACGTGTTGGCGCTGCAGGCGATGCAGCCCAAAGTCCAGGAACAACCTTTCCACCTGGAATGGTGAAGCCGCGGACGGCGGCAAACTTGCAAAACGTTGTCATTGACCCCGCAAGTTTCAGCGCATCAAAAGAACCACCGGCTTTGCTCAAAACCTGCCGCAAGTTGATGTCGCCTTGAGCCAAGTAAATATCCAAGTTTTCGTCAGGCACTGGCTCTGTAAAGCCATCAGACAGCGCAGCGCTTTGAAAGGAGGCTAAAAACCGCATGTGCGCCCAAACCTCCTGTTTGGACAATAGTCTCGACCCACAAATGCCATTCCACTTGGCAAGAATATCAAGCACTGTCGCTTTGAGTTGATTTGACATTCTTTCCAGCAGCTTCTCCTCTTGCAAGTGCGCTTTCTCGATGTTTAACGCACTTGAAAGAATGATGCGGCTGCGTTTATCGAATACTGCACGCCCTAAGTGCATAAATGTGTTTAGTGCTCCCAGGCGGTTCAAATCCTCATCCGGCTCCAATTCAATGTAATGAACAATACTGGAATAAGATAGATTCTTCTCGTTAAGAAAAGCTTCACGCCGTTTCGACAAAAGATTGTGGCGCGGATCATTCCTCTTGCGCATTCTGACTTTGGCCCCATCAAAATGCGAATGATACTGCGTGATGTTTATATTTTTGTCGAGATTGCTGTATATCCCAGCAGCTACAAACGACATAACGAGCCGCGAATCTGCATCATGACCATCTGGGTCAAAACCAGTTAGCTCAATCGCTGCAATGAGTGATCCATACTTTGTAAGATAGAACTCTCCAAATGGCTCTATAACTCCAAAGTAATCACTGACATCTTTGAGCTTATCGTTGATCTTACTCATTGCAGCGGCAGTCAGTTAAAAGTTATTGGAAAGAGGCAACAAGAGCAGCCACATTCAAGATTGCGATGCCGGCGACAACAATACGAAGCACTGGCCCCACAATCCCTTCTTTCGGCGCAAATACCCACACTGCAAATGCGATCACGATTGAAATGGCCACGACTGCCAACCCAAACGGTCCGTCGATGAAGTTCACAAACGCTTGAAGCCATTGGCCGAACTTGGCGAATGGACCAGAGGTTGGCGCGCTGATTGACAGGCCCGCATTTGCCGCTGTCACACCGCAAACGAGTGAAGCTGCCAACAATGCGGAGCGATGTTTTTTCATTACAGAAACCTGGCGATTTGCGAGATTTTTAAGAGCAGTCAATAATGTGTTACGCATTGATATTTCCTTGATTAAAACAATAATGAACAGTTATAAAAGACGAACAGAACGACGTCGACGAATGCCAGCACTGACATAGTTAGGGCGGACAATGGTGTTGATCCAGAGTTGCAAAGCCCTTGGATCGTCTTTGTGAATTGCGTACATGCTGGAAAAATAAACAAACCCAAACA
>Ga0315907_10002872_pt1 | contig 21090 bp, 31 predicted proteins | sample LakEriMetagenome_3_FD_203525 | JGI IMG/M metagenome (GOLD analysis project Ga0315907, IMG submission 203525) | Freshwater fungal communities from buoy surface, Lake Erie, Ohio, United States - Buoy 12 MA123 | ecosystem: Environmental > Aquatic > Freshwater > Lake > Lake biofilm | place: USA...
GGCTAACGCAGCGGAGCACATCAATGGAGCGCATCAAGTTCACCTCTACCTGCTACAGCACCCAGTTTGGGACGTTGACCGCGGGTGATCTGCTCACGTGCTCCGCTGCGCATGCCGCGCATTTTGTTGATGAATTGAAAATCGCAGATCGCGTAGCGCTGCCGGTCCCGGCGGACGTTGCGCCACCAGAAGCGCCGGTTCGCCGCCGCAAGCAATCCTGATTGAGGTTCAAATGGACCAGTTCTTCGCAAACGGCCGTCAGGGCCTCGGTACCGGCCTCATCGATCTCGACACGGCCGTCATCCGCGCTGCGCTGCTGCGCGGCTACACCTACAACAGCGCGCACGCGTTCGTCTCTGACGTGACCGGTGCCGGCGGCACGCTGGTCAGCACCGTCAACCTGGCCAGCGTCACGTTCTCGGACGGCGTTCTCGACGCGAACGACGCCACATTTACCGCCGTGGCTGCCGGCGCGGCTGTGCCAGCGATCCTGCTGTTTCAGGCCAGCGCCGTCACGGGCGGGGTCGATGTTGCGGCCACCGCCCAGCGCCTGGTCGCCATTCTCGACGGTCGATTCCGCTTCACCGTCGCAGCCGCGGCCGCAGGCGCAGCCGTTACTGTCACGGTCGAAGCGCTGCAGCTCGGCATCGCCAATGGTGCGGTCGCGACGCTGATCTCGGGAACCGGCCCCGCCACGATCACGCTGTCCGCCGCCGCATCGGCTGGCGCGCGGTCGCTGACCGTCTCTGCGCTGTCCTCCGGCGTCTCGGCCGACGCCGTGTACGAGGTCGCATACACCGGTAGCAACCTGCCCATCACGCCCAACGGCGGCGACATCGCGGCAGCGTGGAGCAACGGCGCCAACCGCATTTTGAGGATCTGAGGCGATGGCCGACAACGTCATCCTGCCAGGGACCGACGAGCCGGTCGCGACCGACGACATCGGCACGGCTCCGAACAACGCGCACTATCAGCGCGTCAAGCTGAGCGACGGCCTAGCCGACAGCACTGTGCACGCGCGTGTACTGGCGACCAATGCCGATGCCGGCACGGCTGGGCTTGTGGTGCGTAACACGCCACAGGACACGTGGAGCGTGTCTTTCACGCGCGCCAGCGCAGCGGGGCTTAATGCGCCCGGCATGACCCAGCGCCGTCTTGGCACAGGCATAACCGTCACTCAGTCGAACGGCAATCTGGTCGTCGGCGGCGGCACAACAGCTAACTCCGAATTCCTCGCGCGCTCTGATCGCTCATTCAATGGGGCGCTCATCCACCGGCATCAGTTGATTGCCTCGCAGCGCATTGCCAACACCAACTTCGCGGTGCTGCTGGCGGACATGTTCGCCGAGGGCGCGTCATGCACGATCAACAGCGCCACAAGCATCAGCGTCACCGTGACCGCGCACGGACTGACTGCCGACAACGTGGGCCAGTCAATGTTCGTGGGTGCGATCACTGGCGCAAACGGTGTTCCCGGGCGCTACGCGATTGCCTCAATCCCCAACGTTGACACGATTAACTTCACAGTGGCTGGCTGGCCCGCGTCGGGATCGTGTACGGTTGATCTTTTCGGTTGGAGTTATATCCGATGGCTCTACACGGGCACCACTGCGACGGCCGCGTCGGTTGACGCGCAGCGCTACGGGTACGCATCGGGCGACACCAGCGCGACGATCAATACGACCGCATCGCCCGGACACATGGCGCAGACGCAGATCGACGGTCGGAGCATCTATTTTGGTGATGCGCTAATCGCGTCAGCCACGGCGCCAGCGGTCACGAATCGCGCGCACAGATGGGCGAACATCCCGGATCAAGAAGTCGAGCTGTACGTGTATTTGTGGTGCTTCAACGGCACAGCCAACCCGGCCAGCAACACAAACTGGACCCTGGGGTTTGCCTCCGTCGAAGACACGGTCAACCTGCCGGTGTACCTGGCCGGCGCGCGGCAGATGGGCGCCAGCACGCCGATCCCAGTCGCGCTGACCGTTGCGGGTCCGACTCAACCTGTGTCTGGCACGCTCACCGCCAACATCGGCACTGGTTCGATTGCGGCGGGGACAAACGCCATCGGCGATTTCGGCGTTCAGTACCGCGGCAGCTCGACGGGTGCGGCCACGCCAGTCAATCTCAACTGCCCGGCCACGCCGGCGGCGCAGGCGCTCAAGGGTTCGGCTGGCCGCTTTCTCAAGGTCTACGGCGTCAACGCAAACGCGGCCACTGACCGCTTCCTTAAGGTGTTCAACACTGCGGCCGGTTCCGTCGTCATGGGCACCACGTCGGCAGTGCTTGACATCATGCTGCCGCACAACAGGGCCGTGGTCGACATCTCCATGGGCGAGGGCGGCATTGGGTTCGGCACTGCGATGAGTGTGGCGATCACCGGCGCGCGCGGCCTCACTGACAACACCGGAGTCACGCTCAACGACGTGACCGGCTTTGTGACTTACGCATAGGAGCATCACCATGGCAACCAAACCAGTCACCATCGAAGTCTACGTGCGCGACGACGAGCACGGCACCACCGGCGGCACGCCGTTCGGCATCCTCAACGTCGAGAGCGCGCAAGGCTCGACCGACGACGAGGGCGTCACCGTGGTCATCGGCAACGGCTACCTGCCAAACGTCGCCGTGGTGGCGCCGGCAGACATCAAGGTCACCGTGCATCAGCCGTCGGTGTTCAACCAGCCGGCCGAGCTCGTCAGCCGCGTCGACGACGCCGTCGAAAACACTAGCACGCTGACATTCAATTTGGCGCCGTAACCTATGCTGCTGCTGCTCTTCAATCAGGCAGCGGCAGGCGTTTCCGTCAACCTCGGCGGCGTTGCCGAGCCCGCGCTTGCCGGCGGCGTGGCGGTCACGCCCGGCACCGCCTCGGTGGCGCTGGGTGGTGTTCGCGAGATCGAGCTGGCCGGCGGGCTGGTCGCATCGGTTGCGGGCGTCGCGCTCTCCGTCGGAGGCGTAGCTGAGGCTGACCGCATCGGCGGCCTCGCGGTCGCGCCGGGCGCGGTCATGCTCGAGGTGGGCGGCGCGCGTGAGGTTGAACGTGCGGGCGGACTTGGCATCCAGCCGGGCGCTGCCACCGTTGCGCCGGGCGGGTATGCGGAGTTGCCCGGCATCGGCGGCATTGCCGTCAACGCCGGCGCGGTCACCGTTGCGCTCGGCGGGCTGCGCGAGATCGAGCTGGCCGGCGGCCTGGGTGTTGAGCTGCTTCCGGATGGCGCGGTTCGCCTCGGCGGGGTGCGCGAGATTGAAGGCCCCGGCGGAGTCGCCGTGTTTGCCTACGTGATGCCGCCCGCGGGTGGAGGTGGTCAACCGCGCGCCGAGCTGAGCCGCCGGCCCGCGCAGGCCAACACCGCGCGCCCCGCGCAACGCAACACCCGCCGCTCTTGAGCGGCTGAACATCAAGGACACGCATGGGACTCATCCGCACCGGAAACCCGGCCGCAGAGCCCGTCACGCTGGCAGAGGCCAAGGCGCATCTGCGGGTTGACTCATCCGACGAAGACGCGCTGATCGCCGCCATGATCTCCGCCGCCCGCGAGGCCGCCGAGCACGAGACCGGCCGCACCTTCGTTAGCACGCCGTGGCGACTCACGCTAGATCAGTTTCCCACCAGCATCGCACTGCCCATGCCCCGCGTGACCGCGGTCACGCAGATCCATTACGTGGACGGCGATGGCATCACGCAGGCACTTAACCCGGCCGGCTACCAGCTCATCGCTGACAGCGAGTACGAGGCGTGGATCGAGCCGGCCTACGGCTACAGTTGGCCCTCCGTGCGTGCCCAGGCCGAAGCGGTGCGCGTGACCTACATTGCAGGCTGGTCCAACGCAGCCGCCGTGCCTGCGGCAATCAAGGCGCGGATGCTCCTGGCTATCGGAGACATGTACGCCAACAGAGAGGCCAGCGCAGACAAGCCGGCCATGTCGCACGGGTTTGTCTCTGGCTTGCTCGATCCCTATCGGGTGTGGGGCGTATGAGAGCAGGCAAGCTGGACCAGCGCGTCACCATTGAGCAGCCGGTAGAAGTGCGTGACGCAGACTACGGGACAATGGTCAAAACGTGGTCGCCTGTGGCAACCGTATGGGCAGCGGTAGAGCCGCTGTCAGGCCGCGAATTTTTTCTCAATCAAGAGCAGCAGAGCGAGTTGACTACGCGCATTCGCATCCGCTACAGCAGCCTTGTAGCTGGCATCACCCCAAAGATGCGGATCAATTTCGGCGGCCGAATGCTGCAAATCACCGCTGTCATGAACTTGCTGCAGGCAGACGACGAGCTACAGATTATGTGTGCTGAGTGGCGCACAACATAATGGCAACCAATGGCCGTACAGCTAAACATTAAACTTCAGGGCTTTGATGTTCTGAAGCAACGGCTTTCCGCGCTCCCCGAAAGGCTACGCCGCAACATTATGCGCGGAGGCATGCGGGCGGCGGTTGCTGTCATTCGTGGCGTTGCGCGCAATCTTGCTCCGCTTGGCCGTACCGGAAATCTGCGCCGATCTATACGGGTGAGTACCCGAGCGTTTAGAAACGGCCGGATAGAGGGCACAGTCAAAGCAGGCGGCAAGCTCGCGTACTACGCCAACATCGTCGAGGGCGGCGCAAAGCCACACCAAATCAGCGTCACTCGGGCAGCCAAGGCGCTCAACCTGGGCGGCCGCGTGTTAGTCAAAAAGGTACAGCACCCAGGATTCCAAGGCCGTCGTTTTATGGAGCGCGCGGCCAATCAATCTGAGGCCGCCGCAAGTAATGCGTTTGCCCAATACGTCAACAACCGCGTTGACTTGTTTCTAACTGCGGGCCGAGAACGCTAATGCGCGCAGAACGTGCAATCAAAGCCTTACTCGATGCCGACGGCGCCGTTACCGCCATCGTGGGCAGCGGTGCAGCCGCGCGCATCTACGGCGGCGCCGCGCCGCAAGAGGCTGCGGCACCGCTCATTGTCTACACAAAGCAAAGTGCAGAGCGTGAACCAGTTCTAGATCAGGTAGCAACTCGTCGAGTAGATGGGCTTATTGACGTGCTCATCGTCGCGCGCACTTACACCCAACTAAAGACTCTAAGCGAAGCCGTGCGCGTAGCTCTTAACGGCAAGAAAGGAACCTTTGGCGGAACCACGGTACTTGATATCGTGATCGAGTCAGAAGGAAGCGACCAGTTCGAGCCGCAGCTAGACGAGTTCGGACAGGTTTGGACGTACCGTGTCATGCACACCGAGTAACCGCAACACCAGGAGAAAACATGCCTCGCATCATCGTTAACGGAAGCGTCCCTTCCATCGCCGCGACCTTCCGCACTGCTGCCAATATCACTGGCATTAGCAACGCTGCCAACGCAGTCGTTACGCTCGCCGTCGGCCACGGAACCGCGCAAGGCGACTTTGTGGAAATCCTTAGCTCCGGCTGGAGTCGTCTGGCCGGCCGCGTTTTTAGGGTCAGCGCAGTAGCGACTAATGACGTTACGCTTGAGGGCTGCGACACTAGCAACACAACCACGTTTCCAGCAGGACAGGGCGCCGGCACGCTGCGCGCCGTTCTTACTTGGACCGATCTTCAGCAGATCAACGAACTCAGTGTGACCGGCGGGGAGCAACAATTCCAAGATGGGCAGTACATTGATAACCCCTTGCAATTTCGCTTCCCCACAAACCAGACGCCCATTGATGTGAGCTTCACTGTAGACGACGACCAGTCAATGACTTTTTGGACTCAGGTGCGTTCGGCTGCTGACTCTTTGGCAAATCGCCCTCTTCGCATCCGTGACGCCGTAGGCATCCCGCGCGCTGTGGGTACTGGTGTGTGGAGCTTCAGCGCGGCGCCGGCCTTTGCGGTTAATCAGGTTCTAAAACGGACTATTAACGTCGCGCTCTCCGCTAGGTTCACGGAGTATCAATCCTAATGAGCGAGATTGAACGACTGATTGCAGCCGCCAACAAGGCGCGGGAATTTTCTTTTGCATTGGGTCCGCGCGCACAAATTGTGCTTCGCGTGCCAACGGCCTATGAGTTGGAAATCGCGTCGGCTGGGCGGGTTACTGGTGACACTGGAGCCGTTCAGTTTTTCCGGGGGCTGCTTGAACAATGCGTAGTCGGCTGGTCGGGCATCGTAGAGGCCGACTTGATCCCCGACCTGCCCAAAGAACCTTCGCCCGAAGTGACGTTCGACCGTGCTCTAGTGCCATTGCTTTTGGACACTAACCCGGTTGAGGCGGTATCAATGCGTGATGCCCTGCTTGATCGCCTGTCTAAACGTGCGGCCCGCATAGAGGCCGCCAAAAAAAACTAGACGCGCGCCTGGTTTGGGAGCGGGGCCAGGCGCATCAAGGTCAGATTGTTTCAGCGGGCCTGTCAAGTCTTGCTAGCTCAGCGATGCCATTACTCACGGCCGATACGCACGCTGTATATCATGCGTGGCGATGGTGCGGCGGATGGTTGCCAGAGCGGATGCCGTTATATTTGGCGCTTCATCCGGTCGATGATCCGTTACTGCTTTGGGAGTTGTTGCAATACGTGCGCGATCAACTAACGTCCAAACAGCATGACAAATAAAACTACCATCGTAGTCACGGCCGAAGACCGTGCGTCGGCCGTATTTCGTGGCGTGCGTGGTAGCGTTGAATCCGCCGCAGCGTCATTCGCTTCGTTTGGCGCTGCCTTTGCTGGCCTTGGCGGCGGCGCCGCTTTGGCTGGTTTACGTTCGCTGGTGTCGTCTATTGACGACCTTGACGAGGCCGCGCAAGGACTTGGCCTTACTGCTGTTCAGCTATCCAATTTACAGCAGGCGGCGCGCGAGTCTGGCGTTAGCGCTGAGCAGTTCGGCACCGCCATTACCCGGCTTAATGTTCGTCTGGGTGAGGCCGCAAGCGGGAACGAAGAGGCGGCGCAGCTTTTCAAGGCCTTTGGCGTTGCTGTCAAAACGGCCGGCGGTTCTATCCGCCCAGTCGATGACGTGCTGCGCGATCTCGCCGGCCGGTTTAGTCAGCTAGAAGACGGTCCGGCAAAGGCTGCGCTGGCCGTTGACTTGTTTGGCCGAAGTGGTGCGAAGTTAATCCCGCTACTCAATCAAGGCGCCGATGGGTTAGAGCGGTTTAGTGGTCTGACTAAGGACACCGTGACCGAAGCAGCCAAACTGCAAAAAGAGTTTGACGAGCTCGGCGCTACATTTGAACGGTTTAAGAACACCCTTGCGGGCGGGGTGTTGCCAGTCCTTAACGATACGATAGATGTCATTCGCCGACTCGACTTTGGCCGCGCGTTTAGCCAAATTTTGCCAGGCCGTATCCTCCAAGACCTTAACAATCAGGTGCAAGAGGCTGCGGCCAGGCAACGTCAATTGCGCGAGGCGCTGGCTTTGGGTGCGGGCCAGTACAGCAACGAAGGCCGCGCCGCATTGCAAAGTGCTGATGGCGTCCTTGTAAACGCAAGGGCCAAGCGAGAAAACACTCGAGCCACGCGAGAAAACAAAGACGCCAACAAGGAATTATTTGACCAGTACGAGAAAGACATTGCAGTCCTGCGTGAGCGTTTTAGGCTGGAGCAGGACATCGCCCGAATCGTAAGCGAGCGCGAACGCCGTCTGGCCGATCTTACCGGCCGCAGCGCTGCCGAGCAGCAGGCGCGCGATCTTCAGTTGATTGACGATGCTCTATTCGAGGGGACTATCAGCCTCGAAGAATTCGAGGCCGCTTACAGCCGCATTTTCGGCCTCAACAGCGAGGGCGCGCGCGGCCTAAAGGAAGTGACCAATGGAGTCGAAGAGCTTGCCCTTACGTTTGCAAGTAGCCTAGGGGACGCGATTAGCTCGGGCCGTCTGGACATCGCAAGCTTTTTCGACGCCCTGTTAAAAGATCTACTCAAGCTGACCACGCAACTCTTGATCGTCAAGCCACTAGCAGAGGCGCTAAGGTCGGCTCTTGGCGACGGCGGGAGTCTCAGCGGTATTCTTGGCAGCATTGGCGGTGCGTTCGGTTTCGGCGGCGCTCGCGCCATGGGCGGCCCTGTGGCTGCCGGCATGGGCTACCTGGTAGGAGAACGTGGTCCCGAATTATTTGTCCCCCGCAGCAGTGGGCAGATTGTCCCCAACGGTGGCGGCGCCATGAACATCAACGTTAATCTGCCTCCCGGCACAAACGTAACGAGGCAGACCGCTAATCAGATTGGCTTGGCCGTTGGCCGTCAGTTGTCGATGGCCGGACGGCGGAACGGATAACCCATGACCTTCATGGAAAGCCCGCGATTCCCTGAGCGGATATCGGTGCAAGCCAGTGGTGGGCCGGGGTACAGCACGGACATCATTACCGTTCGCGCCGGGTTCGAGAGTCGAAACATCAACTGGTCACAAGCCAGGGCTCGATACGACATTAGCCACAGCCCAAGAACCGAAGCGCAAAAGGATGAGCTGCTCGCATTTTTTCGCATGATGCGCGGCGCGGCTTATGGGTTCAGGTTCCGTGATTGGTCTGATTATCGAGTTGCATCGACCGCTGGCGTTTTGCAACCGTTCCTGGGCACAATTGACCAGGGCACGCTTGGAACAGGTGACGGCGTAGCAACCTACCAGCTCATGCGTCGTTATGGGTCCGGCACGTTTGCGGAGGCTCGCCGAATTCGCAAGCCGGTCTCCGGGACAGTTATTGTTTTGCGCAACGGATCGCCGGTCACAGTTGGCTCGGCGAACGGCAATATCTCAATTGACACTACGACTGGCGTGATCACGTTTGTCAATGACCAGAATCGCGTAATCAATACGCACACCGTAGGCGCATCGCACGCCATGACGCTGGCAACCGCCTTTGCGCCTAATCTTGCCGTTGGCGGCCGCATATGGATTGAGGGTGTGACCGGCACCGCTGCAACCATTCTGAACGGGCGCAGCCATGCGGTGACCGGTGTGGGTGGGGCTAACATTACGATTAGCACCTCAACCACTGGACTCACTGCCACTGGAGGGACGGCTAGATTTTTCCCTCAGCCGACAGACGCCCTTACGTGGTCTGGTGAGTTCGACGTCCCGGTCCGCTTTGAATCCGACGAAGCGCGCATACAAATTATCGACCGCACTCAAAATGAACTGCTCTACAGTTGGCAGACCAATTTGATCGAGCTGCGCACGTGAAGAGCATTTCTGCTGGTCTACTTAGTCATATCGCACAGCCGGTCACGACGATCAGGACCATAGTCCGCGTCACTCGCAGAGATCAACAGGTATTCGGATTCACCGACTCGGATATTGATATCTCGTATAGCGGCGTGCTTTACAAAGCCGCAACCGGTGCCAGCGCGTCAGCGGTTGAATCCACCTCCGACCTGGCAACGGATAACCTTGACGTGCTCGGACTGTTGAGCGGGCCAGATATCACCGAGGCCGACCTAGAGGCGGGCTTGTGGGATGGCGCCCAGGTGCGGGTGTCTCACGTTAATGTTTCTGACCTGACCCAGGGCGAGATGGTCCTGCGCGTTGGGCAATTCGGCGAGGTCTCTCGATCAAAGGGCTCGTGGCAGGTCGAGGTTAGGGGGTTGATGAACGCGCTACAGCGGACCATCACCCGGACCTATTTACCGACCTGCGATGCGGACCTGGGTGACTCTAGGTGCGGCGTCAATCTGGCCGGAGTAACCGGGACAGGGACTGTCACGTCGGTCACTGATAACCGGCAGTTTGTTGCGTCTGCCCTCGTCGGTGCGGTAGATGTTTATGCTGGAGGTCGTTTGACGTGGACCTCGGGGCAAAACGCCGGGCGTCAAATGGAGGTCCGATCAAATACGGGCTCTGGCGGCGTCACGTTGTTTTTGCCCATGCCGTCTAACGTTTTGATCGGCGATCAATTCTCGGTCGTCCAGGGCTGCAACAAAACGACGGACCATTGTAAAGTCAAGTTCAACAACCTCGTTAACTTCCGGGGCTTCCCTCACGTCCCGGGGGTCGATAAGACCTTACGTTACGGTGGCACGTAATGGCGAGCCGGGGTGACATTGTGCAAGCTGCCCGCGGCTGGATTGGCACGCGCTGGCAGCATCAAGCCAGTGTCAAGGGGGCGGCTTGTGATTGTGTGGGTTTAATCGCGGGGGTGGCAAAAGAGGTCGGACTCATTGCGTCCATCACTCTCCCGCCGTATGATCGTCAGGCCGATGGCCGGTCAATGATTGATCTTTGTACCCGTTACATGACCCGCATCAATATTTCCGACCTAGATGCTGGCGATGTTGCCGTGATGCGGTTCGATCAAAACCCAACTCACCTAGCGTTTGTTGCCCCGTATCTGTACGGCGGCTTTTCGGTCATTCACGCAAGCGCTCCCGCGCGTGCGGTAGTTGAGCATCAACTAGACGACACGTGGCGCTCGAGGATCGTCGCAGCGTTCTCTTTGCCCGGGGTTGCAGGTGAGTGATTCAATCGCACGGACTGGACTGACTCTAATCGGTCAGGCGGCCGGCGCTGCATTGGGCGGCCCGTTCGGCGCGGCCATTGGTTCCGCCATCGGCAATGCTGCCGGGTGGTGGTTGTTCCCGGAAGAGATTGTCTCCCAAGGGCCACGGCTTAGTGAGCTGTCGGTCCAGTCAAGCACGCTCGGTTTGACGATCCCCGTCGTTTATGGATCGTGGAGGCTGGCCGGCAACATCATATGGTCAACCGATCTAATCGAAACCCGAACCGAACGGGACGCCGGGGGTAAAGGCGGCCCTAGTCAAACAGCGGTTGAGTACTCATACCGCGCAAGCTTTGCCGTGGGCCTGTGCGAAGGTCCAATCTCTGGGGTGCTCCGAATTTGGGCAGACTCTCGCCTCGTCTACGACGTGAGCGAGACGGCAGACGCCGAGGCAATCACCGGGAGTATTCGAGTCGGCGAGTCTATGACAGTCTATGTCGGCTCCAACACTCAACTCCCCGACCCGACAATCGAGACGGCTCTCGGCGTTGGCAACGTGCCAGCATACAGAGGCTTAGCGTATGTGGTTTTCCGCGACCTTGAGCTGGCGGATTTTGGCAACCGCATACCCAATTTAACATTTGAGGTAGTCGAAAGCGGCAGTATCGCTCCGGGTTTCCGAGTGCTTTCGACGGAATTTAACTCGCCGATCTCAAAGGCGATTCCACAAACTGTTATATGCGGATTTTCTAACGGAGTTATTCGTATTGCTGAACAGCCCAGGACTCTCAACAAATTGATAGCCCCTCCGGTTTGGCTTTACGACTATACGGGAAACTACATTGGGTCATCGCACCTAACAAGTGCAGACATATACCTCCCTTCGTTTTACCAGGAGTTTGATTTTGGCGTATGGCGCCTTGGAGAAACCGGGAATCTAAACTGGAATGCAAACGACCCAGAAAGGCCAGAGTTGTATTTGACTGGCTGGGAAAACGACAACGATAAAAAATTGATAGTCGGCACGCCGATTGAAGGAAAACTAATCGTCGCTTTAATCGCTTGTGTTGATTTTGCCCATTACGTTGTATTGACCAGTACCATTGCGAATGGGCCTGCAACAGAGTTTTTTTTGTTTCGTTACAACGGCATTTCTATTGATGTTGTTAAAAGCGGGACGACAAGTTTTTTAAACGGCGAAGATCGCGTCGCATTTGGATTGTCTCCGGTAACTCAAAGGTCTGGCCGTAAAGAAGTCGCAATGATGGAAAGCGACTTAGAGCATATATGGTGCACACCTTCAGCTTATGGGGAGGATACTGGCGTAGGCGTTTACAAAATAGGCAGGGACAATGTTTTACGCCGGCACATGCTTTTTTACTCTAGCGAACCGCCTAACCGCCCGTCTCTGCCGGCCAGTTTCGATGCTGACTACATTTCAATTTATGCGGATCGCGGGTTGTGTTGTATTACAGGTGACACCTCAAATAGTTCACCGCCGGCTAAGCGACATATCTACATCTACAGCCGTTTAAGCGGCGGGCCATCGACCACTAGGACTGTGGGCGGTGTGGTTTCTGCGCTGGCGCAAAGGGCTGGCTTGACGGCTGGTCAATTGGATACAGCCACTCTCACAGACCCCGTTGTCGGATATGGCCTGTCTCAATCTCAAACGGCCCGGTCGGCAATTGAAGCCCTGTCAAGGGTGTATCCGTTTTTCGGTGTTGAGTCAGACGCCAAGCTGAGATTTTCACAACGCAACGGGAGCACTGTTGCGACCATCACGGCAGACGATCTCGGGGCATCGGCCACGGACGATACGGTTGATCTGATCGAAAGTTCTCGCTCCCAAGAAACTGACCTGCCTGCGCGTCTCACTCTGCGCTATAGAAGCACAGGGGCCGACTATCAGGTGAGCGCACAAAGCGCTAGGCGGATGACCACCGGCAGCGAGCAGGTGATCGAATTGGATATCCCTGTTGCCCTGACCGATCAGCGCGCAGCCGATGCCGCTCAAATACTGTTGACCGAAGCGTGGGTCGCTCGCAACCAGCGCAAGTTTTCGACAACTCGTAAATGGTCGCACCTCGAGCCGGGCGACATTGTTTCGCTAGTTACGCCTGCCGCTAATTTTAGTGTCCGCATTGTTCGCAAGTCGGAGTCCGGACCTCTAGTCAATTTCGAGGCGGTCGACCATTCCGGGGTCGTGTACTCGGCAACTGCCACTCCGGGTCTAACGCCTCCCGGGGTCGGCATTACCATTCCGGCGATGACCCACCTCGAAGTTATGAACCTGCCGGCACTGAGGGCAGAAGATGATGACGGAGGTGTATACGCTGCGGTCTTTGCATTTGTGGGCGGCAGATGGAACGGCGCGGCCATCGAACGCAGACCGGCTAACTGGCCGGCGTGGGACTATCAGCTAAGCATATACACAAGCGGCACTATTGGCCGAATAGTTACGCCTTTCCCAAATTGGTCCGGTCCCAATGTGTGGGATATGAATAGCCAATTCGACGTAGAGTTGTTGAGTGGCACTTTATCGAGCGTGACTGAAATTGCCGTGCTGAACGGCGCAAACGTTGCCTGCATTGGAGACGAGGTTGTCCAATTCCGGGACGCGACTTTAATCAGCGGCACAACGTATCGTCTTAAAGGGTTGCTTAGAGCAAGGCGTGCCACGAATGACGTGGCGACCGCGCATTTAGAGGGCGAGCGCTTTGTATTGCTCACGCCTCAGACCGTTAGGCGCATACAAGTTGATGCGATTGATGACCGCGGACAATGGATATACGCAGCAAACACTTTAGGCGGCCGTCGAGATGCATCGTACTACCAGACGGTCAGACATGAAGCCCGGGCGCTGCGGCCTCTAAGTCCTGTTTTTCTCTCGGCTGTCCGCGGGGAGAATAATGTCTACGTGATCCGATGGACGCGAAGGGCAAGGATAAACGCCGCGTGGGAGGATGGGAGGGACGTTCCGCTCGACGAGGACAAAGAGGTCTACGACGTGGAGGTAACAACTGCCAACGGAGACATTCGGATTTTCTACCTGCCCGATTTGATTGGGCGGCGGTCATGGGAGATCCCCATCGAAACGCAAATCGCAACGACCAGTTTTCCGTGGCAGACGGTACGCCTAAAAGTATGGCAGAAGTCCAGTAGGTACGGGCGAGGGGAAATTGCAGACGCCGTAATCAGCGCTTCGCTTTTGCCCTTCACTCGCGATTGGAACGACAGCTCGTTAGCTGGTCATACCCTATTTGGAAATGGACCGCCTACTCATTCAATTAATAGTCTGCGTTATGCGCTTAATGCTGGATCATTTGGTCGAGGCTGGAGCCGACTGGACACGGCCTTGGGCGCCGCGGATTTTGCGCTAGAGGTGGACTGCACAAATCAAACCGGAGCTGGGTGGCAAGGGGTGATTTACAGGACAACTGCATGGTCTAGTAGTTTTGGCTCGTATGCGTATGCAGCCATGTTCATTCCGGACACTGGTGGTATTCGGCTTGATCTAAAAAGAGGCGTCAACAATACTTCGGGCGGCACAGAAAACGATCTGGCTTCAATTTTGATTACTGGCCCAACGGTTGGCACATTCCGTATGCGCATTGAGGTCAGCGGAACCCTGCATAGAGTTTTAATCAACGGAATTCAGCGCATCTCTGTTACTGACATCAATTTCACCGGCGCTGGTCAGTTCGCCTTGTACTCCACTCTCGCGACTAGCGTTTTCTTCGACAACCTGCGGATTGATTACTAATGGCTGACTCAAGTGGATCAAGCGGCGTCCCCGACTTTATCGTAGAGGGACAAAGTCAAAAGGAAGTCACGGCCAATGGCTACTTTGACGCATCAAGCCCGTCTATCCTATTCGGCCGTCGAGTCTCTACGACAGGTCTGCTGACCTGGGGCTTTTATGGCGGCGAAATGCTGGTCGACGGAGTGCTGACGGCAATCAATAATTCGTCGCTTGCCCTAACTGCCAGCGCCACGAATTTTGTCGAGGCAACCAGGGCGGGGTCGGTATCGAGCAACACCGCCGGATTCACGGCAGGCAGAATCCCACTCTATGAAGTGGTGACAAGCGCGGTCGCTGTGACGAGTTACACGGACCGGCGGGCCTGGGTGCAGCCGCTGCATGTAGCTGGGTTGCTCAGCCGCAGCATGACCGCGGACGCGAATATCACGCTCACCGCAGCCGAGGCGCGCAATCAGGTGTTGAGGTTTACCAGCGCGGTCAGCCTGACCACTACGCGAGACGTGATCGTCCCGCTGGCCCCTCAAATCTGGACGGTCAGTAATGAGACCACCGGAGCGCAGTCTCTGAGATTTATCGGAGCAACCGGCACCGGCATCACGGTGGCGAACGCGCGCCGCGCTATCATATTTTCGGACGGCACTAACATCGTTCGAGCAACCGCCGATCAGGCATAGACGGAGACCAAACATGATGACTCGCATCCGCATGCGCATTGCCAGCATTCTGCGCCGGGTTGCTAATCGGCTTGATCCCTACGCCCCGGAGTCGCTGTCTTTCGTGGCGCCCAAGTACGCTCTACGCCCCTTGCGCGGCGGCGGACCAGTGCAAGACGACCCGCCGCCCCCGCCTCCGGCTGGCGCCAACTAATGCGCGCATACGCGGCTGCGGCCGTGCTGCTGCTGGCCGTTTTGGCTGGTCATCACGGCTACTACATGTTTGCCGATTGGAGCTGGTCTCCGCGCGTTGCTGACGCTGCACTGAGTGGAGTCGAGCGGGTACTGCTTTACGCGGTGATTGCCGGCCTACTTCTCCAGCCGTCTCTAAGCGTTTCAGCGCGCGCCGCCGCGCTTGTAGTGGTTGCAGTCGGCGCCGTTGAATCGAGTCAGGTCGCGGTGTGCCAAACGATGCACGGCATCACCGGCGCAAGCCTCCGGTTAACTCAGGACACCTGCGACGCCCTCACCGGCTGGCCGGTCGGCACCGTTGTTGCTCTAGCGTGCGGCGCGTTGCTGCTGCTGTTTATTGTCGGCTCGGCTCGTCGGTCTAGGTTGCCCGGAGTGCCGTACTCGACAGATGGTGTGTTCGTCGGGTTCGAGCGGCGGGGCCGCACGGCGTGGAAGGTCATCGCCGCTTTGCTCGTGCATCCATATGCCGGGTGCGTCTGGTTCAAAGAGGGCACCGGCTACCGCTTCGACCGCGTGCGCGGCTGCCTGGTCGAAGACCCCAGCCTACGCTGGCAGGATTTTAAGCTGCGCCCATTCGGTGGCGACGCCGCGCTCTTGCGCGACGGTCTGCCGTGGTCCATCCGCCATAACTGTGTGACGCTCAGATGATCGACGACACTGACGACAAGACGCGCCGTGTGGCCGAGGCTATCCGCACGGCGGTAGGCGACGACGTGCATTCGCTCACGCAGAGCCTGCGCAGTATCGCAATTGAGGTCAACGCGGCACGGACAAAACTCGCGCAGCATGAGCACAGCATGCAAACCGCGGTGCGGGTTGCGCAGTGGATCGGTGCTCCGCTGGCGGCTTTGTTTTGCTGGATCTTATTGCGAGGCCAGGCGTCCATTGATGACGCACTTCGCAGCCAGCATGCAATGCAGCTCAAGATCGAGTCGATCCTCGTCGCAATGGAGCGCGACCGGAAAGTCTCAGAGCAGCAGCACAACGCGCTGTCGACCCGCGTCGAGCGCATCGAAGCCCAGCGGATGCAGCGATAGCATGCGCTTCCTCACCGTCGAAAACTGGAAGCGCGGCATCGCGCTGACCATCCTCGCTGCCTATAGCTATCAGCTTGTGGCGTGGCCCATCGTGTATTGGTTGACGACGTTGCTCACGCTCGCCACCGGGGTCCAGTGGCCCGCGCCGCCCATCGTGCCCTGGGAGCAACTCACGGCAGGGACTGCCACGCTCGCGGCGGTGGGCGGGATCGAGACCTGGCGCAAGCAGCGCGGCACCGAGAGCACGCAATGAGCGACATGATCGACCCGCTCAGTGAGCACTTCACCTGGTCGGAAGCAACGCACAGCGAAACCGCCATCCGCCTCGGCATCGACAACACCCCGCCGCTTTCGGTGCGCGTGAACATCCGAACGACGGCCGCGAAAATGGACAGGCTGCGCAAGTTTGTCGGCCGGCCGGTACATGTCACAAGCTGGTATCGCTGCTTAGACCTCAACCGCGCTTTGCGCAGCCGAGACAACAGCGCCCACGTGCAGGGGTTTGCCGTGGACTTCGTGGCCCCGAGTTATGGATCGACCGAGCAGCTTTTCGACTTGCTCGCGCCGCTGGCCCTAGACATGGGGGCAGACCAGATCATCCGCGAGTTTGCGGGCAGCGCCCGAGGCGGGTGGGTACACGTTAGCTTTGACCCGCGCGGGCGGGGGCAAAAACTGGTGATTGACGGCAGCGGGACGCGCGTTGCGTGACGCGCTGGATGCCCCAGGACGCGCGCACAGCTTGTGGCTAGGGTGTTGCCCCGTCCGGAGCAAAAAAAGCTCCCACGCGGCCAGGTCGAGCGTCCTATCCCCTGCCTCGACGGCTTGCCATGCTCGCAGGGAGCGGTGGCAGAGAGCGCCCGCGGCGGTTTGCGACAGTCCGGCCGCTTTGCGGGCGGCGCGGATGTCGGTCGGGCCAGCTACGACTTTGTCACTAACCATGGCTTGCCCCCCATGCCTGCGAAAACTCGCGCTCGGAGAAAAGCTCGGCCAGCCCTGTGATCTGTTTTAGTCGGAGTACTTCGTCTGGCTCCATGCCGAGTTCGGTGGCAATCTTTTCGTCGCTCCAGTTGCGCCGCGCCAGATCAATGACGATATCGGCCATAGCGTCAACCTGATGTTTGCCCCGCGCCCGGTTGTGCCGAATAGTCGCCGCGACTCGATCTTCTTTGCCGGTGCGCTCTGTGTTGATTACCGCAATCGGCAGGCGGCCGTGTACCCGTTTGCGAACGGCGCCGACTTCGCGGCCAACTCGGTTGCGGTGAAAGCCGTCAACGACTTCGTAACTGCCTTCCGCATCCGGCCACGCCACAATCGGCTGTGTGTATCCGTCCGCCATAATGGACAGTTGCAGCAGCCGCATTTCGGGTGGCGCCACGCTGTTCGGGTTGTAGTCATTGGCATGCAATTGTTCCGCGCGAACCCAAAGCACGCAGTCCACCGGCTCGCGTTTCATCGGCGAGTGCTCGCGCAGGGCAAGCCTGATGGCGTTGATCGCGTCAATGCGGTTGTCATTGTCTAAATCGGCGAAGCGCGCAAACAACGCGCGCGCCTCTTCAACTAAGCCGGCAGCAGTTAGATCAAGTTCCATTGGCTTCTCCGTCGCTTCATGAGTTGCTGATACTTTGAAAACGCTTCCGTTTTGTGCTGACTGAACGACAGCCCCTTGCACCAATAGTCATTTCTAAGCAGCGCCTTGCATATGCGAGTCCACGATGGCTGCCCCTTGTCGGCGACGGGGCCGGCATCGGGAATTCCATGCGGGTAGCCGCGTTTTTGATACCACATCAAAAACACGGCGATCTTGTCTTTGTAGTGTTCGGCTGTTGATGGCGGCATGCTGGCGAGAATTGACTCGGCAAACTGCCGCCAGCTCAAATGGCCGGGCTTGCTGATGTTGCGATAGCCGAGCACACTGCCCGACTCCTGCACGTAGAGGGCGCCTTGATTGGCGCCATTGACTCGCGCAACAACCCGGCCCCATGTCTCAGGTTCTATTACGTGATAGAGCCAAAGCCCTTTCCGTTGATCGTCGCCATAAGGTTGGCAGATGCGCGCTTGGTGAATCGTTAGACCGGCTTGGTGCATGCGGTCGTACAGTTTGTTGTAAGGGGCGCCAAAGCGGCCGTTGTAAGTCCAGATGTCTTCCGTGCGCCAGTCGTAGATCGGGTAGGCGTTGTATAGGTGGTCGCCACACCAAGTCATCCATTGCCGGCCATCAAACGTGCTTTTGCGGCCGGCGATCGTGCGGTAGCGGTTCAGCGACTCGTCACTGCGAATGCCGACGAAGCACGCGCACAGCTTGCCCTGTGCGTACCATTGCCCAAACGCAGGCACAAATTCCTCGAACTCCATCGCCCGCCGGAAAAAAGGAAAGTAACCCTCGTGGGTGATTGATCTAGCGTGGGGTTGCCGCACCCAATCAGCCTCGCGTCCTGGCTGCCAACAAACCCACTGCGGCTCGAACTGGCTGACTGCGTTACGCAGGTGAATTGGCAGCGCAACCCAATACGGCTCGATGTGCTCGGCGTAGCGCTCAAAGGTCTGCGTGACGTAGTCGATGGTGAGACGGTACTGCGCTTCCAGATCGACAAATAGCAAGCCGATCCGGCGGTTGCGCTTCACTGCCTCTTGCATCACAAGCTCAAGCATCACGCCGCTATCTTTGCCGCCGCTGAAAGAAACGTAAATGCGCGGGAAGTCGTCAAACACGGCTGCGATTCGCTGCCGGGCCGCCGTCAAAACGTCAATGCCTAGTGGTTTTTTAGCCATTGTTCGATCACCGACTCTGCGATGCGCTGAATCTCACCTTCACCGTTGACGATGCAGAAATAGCGGTCGGACGATCGCCAGCTCGTCGGCGACTTGACTTCGTAGACATTGCCCGAATCCAAAACAAACCAAAGCTCGACTCCTCGTGAGTGAGTTGAATTGGCGCGCTTGCGCTGCCAGTTGGCTTGCAGAAACTCGCGAGTCCAGCCGTATTTTCGGTCGCGCCCGACAATGCGCGCGACCCACGGTTTGCGCGGACGAGCGTTCCCGACTACGCGCCGGCCAAGCCCAGGCTTGACCTGATCGATAATCATGGAATACATTTTTAAGAGCGCGTCTTGTGATTCCCCGATGTACTCCAGCGCTAACGTAGCCTTCATGCGGGCCACTCGACCTGATGAGATGCCGGCCGATACAACCCGACTAGGTGCGCCACTTCTTTGATGGCCTCACGCGCCGCAAGAAACTGATTCTGACGATCGTGGAAGTCCTGCAACGTAAAAACGCCCCCGTGCCATTGAACTGTGCCAATCTGCCTCGGGTCTTCTTCGTTCATCTCGCGCCACGCAACGTCGAGGGTCGCGCCAATTGCATCAATATCCGCCTGCGTCGGAGAATAGGCCGGGTCACGCATCCGCTCGGACCCGATGGCACTTTTCATGGCCTCGGTAAGAGGATCGCACCGCTGGCCATTAAGAGCTAAATGTGCTGCCGTGCCAATAGAGATTTGCATTTTTTTCTCCAGCCCCTGATCCAGGGGAGCGGCGGATGCGTTGCATCCATGACCAGCATCATACGCACCGGGTGCGCATTGTCAAGGGGTATCGACAACAAAATGCCGGAGTGTCAAAAACGCAACAACCGGCGCCCATAAAGGAGTCCGTCAATGATCCCCGGCCTACCCGTACCGCTCGCAAGCCTCCGAACCGCCCTCGCGGTAGCCGGTGCCGTCGCCGTCGTCGCGTTGCTCGCTGGCACGTACTGGCTCGGTCGCAGCCACGAAGCCGACGGGTGGCGCCTCAAAGCCGCCCAGGCGGCCGCTGCAACTGAGCGGGCAATCGCCCTTGAGCAAACCCGCCAGCGCGAGATTGAGGCGCGCTGGCAATCAACCGTCGATCAACAGGCCTCGGAGTTATCTAATGCACGCACAACGATCACCCAGCAGGCTTCCCGCCTGCGCGCTCTTAGTCTCGACTCTAGTCGGCTGCGCGACCAGCTCACCGCCTACGCCGCCGGTAGCCCCGGCGAGGATTCCGTCGCCGCCTGTCACGCTCGGGCCGCAGCACTCTCAGCCTATGCTGCCGATCTTGGAGCCGTTGCTGGTGAGATTGCAATCGCTGCTCGACAATCCGCCGTCGAGCGAGACGAGTTTGCCGCAGAAGTGAACGCGCTGATTAAAGCGTGGCCGCGTGCGGGAGAACGCTAGTTAGGCGTCTTCGCACTTTGCCAGCAGCGAATCTATCGCCTTGTCTACTGCGGCGCCAGCTTTGCCCTTGTTGTCCTTCAACATCGAAGCAAAGAAAGCGCGGTAAATCTGGTCCGTCAGGATGTTGGCTTTGTCGCAGTGCGGGTAGCCGTAGGCGTGCAGGTTCTTCACGCCGGCTGCAATCAATTTGTCTTCCATCGTCGTTCCTCTCTTTTCTCAACCAAGACGCCTAACTTATCGTTATGCGGCCACCACGAATACCAATTCGCGGTCTTTTGCGTCCCATCGCTTTTGATCAATGTACGGACTGCCCCTTGACCGCACTTTGACAAGGTTGGCGTCGCATAGCTCGTCATCGATCCCCTCGTCCGGGCATGGGACGCAAACATCTAGGTCGCCGTACGTCTCAATTGCATTTTGTGCCCGTTCAATCAACTCACTGAGCTTCATCCGAATTTCCTTTTAGGAGGCCCTATACGCCAGCAATGCAGCGGCAAATTCTGCGCCTGTCGCTGGTGTTTCGTTGCGCTGCACTGCAAGCCACGCGGCATCTGCGGCCACGGCAGCATCCCATGCGCGCCGCGCCATCAACCTTGCCGCCCTGGCCGCAAGGTCGTTGTCGTTGAGATAGGCCCCGTCAGTGGCGCACCAGTCGTCGAATGTCATTGTTGCTCTCCGTTAGGCGTCAGGTATGCCGCCGCCAGTTAATGCGTTGCTTGCCGATCTGGCCGGTGAATGCGTACTTGATCGCAATCCAGACACTGTGCGCCCGGTCAATGCCAAAGCCGCAGCACGCCGCATAAACATGCAGCGCGTC
>Ga0315907_10002873_pt1 | contig 21090 bp, 15 predicted proteins | sample LakEriMetagenome_3_FD_203525 | JGI IMG/M metagenome (GOLD analysis project Ga0315907, IMG submission 203525) | Freshwater fungal communities from buoy surface, Lake Erie, Ohio, United States - Buoy 12 MA123 | ecosystem: Environmental > Aquatic > Freshwater > Lake > Lake biofilm | place: USA...
CAGAATTGCACGTATGATGACGCTGCTTTTAGATGAATATGTGCCTGTTCTCTTCGGTTCGGAACTCAATGAAGATCCGCTACTTCCTCTTTCCACTTTTGCCAAAAACTTGATTGAAGAAAAAGGCGACGACTGCCTTATTTCCTGGTTGCCACGATCCGAGCGCTATGCAGAAAAATTAGCGACGCCAGATGTATCCGTAGCAGACTTGATTGGCGATGTAGACCCAATCAAAGCCGCCACACTCAAATTAAATTATAACGATGAGCGGGTAATTCACTATGGTTTAGTTCCCCGATCCCACCGCTGTATTTTTGTGATCAACGAACTGCCCGATCTCCAAGCACGAATTCAGGTAGCACTTTTCAATATTTTGCAAGAAGGGGATATCCAGATTCGTGGGTTTAAATTGCGATTGCCCTTGGACATCCAGTTTATCTTCACGGCCAACCCAGAGGACTACACCAACCGGGGTAGCATCGTGACGCCGCTCAAGGACCGAATTGAAAGCCAAATCATCACGCACTACCCCAAGTCCATTGCCATCGGCAAAAAAATCACAGGACAGGAAGCTCGGCTTGAAGGAAAGCCCGTCGCACACATTCATGTGCCGGAATTGATGAAAGACCTGATCGAACAGATTGCGGTCGAAGCACGTCATTCCGAGTTTGTGGATGAAAAAAGCGGGGTGTCTGCTCGCTTGACCATTTCTGCTTACGAAAATTTGATTTCCGCCGCTGAGAGACGGATGTATCGAAACAATGAATCCACTACGATCATTCGGATATCAGATTTGATTGGAGTTATCCCGGCCATTACCGGAAAGGTGGAGCTCGTCTACGAAGGAGAACAGGAAGGTGCTGGATTGGTGGCCTATAACCTGATCGGAAAAGCGATACGCAGTCAATTTGTGGAGTATTTCCCATCACCCGAGCAAAAGAAAAAAGAAAAGGCCGGCAATCCTTATGTGATTCCATTGGCCTGGTTTGGAGAAGGCAATGAGCTGGACCTTTTGAGTGACCTCAGCGACAAGGCCTACAAAAGCGGCCTGCATGGCGTCCCTGGATTGGAGGAAGTAGTGACCCAATTGGTTGAATCCGTTCCCGAAAAAGAAAAGGAATTCTATATGGAGTTTGCGCTCCATGGATTGGCGGAATATTCACAACTCAGCAAAAAAATGCTCGACACCGGGCTACAGTTTAAGGACCTTTTCAGCTCCATGTTTGAAATGGGTGAAGGTGATGACGATGATTTTGAAGAGGAGGAAGACGATTCCTAATTTCTAAATTCAGGGGATAAGAATCGAATTTAGCGCAGTCCATCCAAGACCGATTCTAGATTCCCTATATTTGTCAGATGGCCGAAAATCAACTTCCCGAGGCTTTTGAATCGCAAATGCAGGCGCTACTCGGGCCTGTAGAGTTTGCCCTATTTAAGGAAGGCTTGGAGCGGCCTACGCAAACCTCCATCCGGGTCAACCGGATGAAACCAGCGGACATCTCCTTTTCGAAGCGGCCCATTCCCTGGGCCCAAGACGGCTATTTTTTGGAGGAAAGACCAAGTTTCACAGGAGATCCAAGCTTTCATGCAGGGGCTTACTATGTGCAGGAGGCTTCGTCCATGTTCATTTCGCATATTCTCGAATCCCAGCAGATTCCCAAGGGAGTCTACCTGGATCTAGCGGCCGCCCCAGGAGGAAAAAGCACCTTGCTCTCTAGCTATTTGGGAGAAGAAGGTTTGCTTGTAGCAAATGAAGTGATTGCAGCACGTGCTCAAATTTTAAAAGAAAATGTGATCAAGTGGGGACTTGGCAACACGGTAGTTACCAACAATGATCCGGAGCACTTCGGTCCATTGGAGGGATTTTTTGACCTCGTCTTGGTGGATGCTCCTTGTTCTGGCGAAGGCATGTTTCGCAAGGATCCACAAGCTAGAGCCGAATGGTCGCCTGATCATGTCAACTTGTGTTCGGCCCGACAAAAACGCATTGTGGACAAGGCCGGAGAATTGGTCAAGGGAGGAGGTTACTTGCTCTATTCCACCTGCACCTTCAATGAAAAAGAAAATGAAGAGATCCTTCGCTTTTTAACCGAAGAATTTGCCTTTGAACCCATACGAATTCCCTTAGATCCCAGTTGGGGCATCGTGGAAACGGAAGTTAGTACCGAAGAAAGTACCTTTTATGGCTACCGTTTTTTTCCACACAAGGTAGCGGGAGAAGGGTTTTTCATTACGGTATTGCGAAGACCTGAGGGTGCCTACGCACAAGAGGCTCCAGCAACCAAGGAATTCAAACACCATAGCCTCAAGCGCATGGGAGAAAAGGAGTCCGCAGTACTCGAACAAGAAGTTGGAGGGGATGGGTCAGGAAAATTTTACCTCCTGCAAGAGGCGTACTTCCGAATTAATGGGAGCTATGCGCGAGCGGTAGAAAAATTAGCCCAGGTGCTGAGCGTCCGGTATTTTGGCGTAGAGCTCGGCAAAAAACAGGGGAAGGAATGGATTCCCGGCCACGAATGGGCGCTGTCTACCCTTCCTAAAAATGGATTTCCTCAGCAGGAACTTACTATGGAGGAAGCCTTGGATTTTTTGCGAAAAAAGGAACAATCCTTTGCAGAGCTCCCCCTTGGCTGGGTACTACTTACCTATCAAAAACTACCATTGGGCTGGATCAAGAATTTGGGTAAGCGGGTAAACAACTATTATCCCAAAGAATGGCGAATTCGAAACTGATTCTGCTGTCAAAAAACCTCATTTTAAAAATTAATTCTTTACGTAAAGCCACTGAAAAGACCGCTCTTGCTAACTTAGAAGTCTAGTCAACCACCGCCAACATGCTTAAAAAACAGCGATACGAAGCCTTTATCCAGCATTTTTCCGAAAACATGCCCGTGGCAGAGACGGAACTGGCATACGACAATCCTTTCCAACTGTTGGTAGCTGTGGTTCTATCCGCCCAATGCACGGACAAGCGAGTCAACATCGTGACGCGAGAACTTTTCAAGCACTTTCCAACGGCAGCACATCTTGCAGCTACGGACTTTGATGAACTTTTTCCCTACATCCGGACGGTCTCCTACCCCAATAACAAAACCAAGCACCTGATCGGACTTGGAAAAATGCTGCTGGCTGACTTTGATGGAGAAATCCCTTCTACTGTGGATGAACTGGTTAAACTGCCGGGTGTGGGCAGAAAAACAGCCAATGTAATCACCTCCGTGATCTGGCAGCAACCCAATATGGCGGTGGATACACACGTGTACCGCGTATCAAGACGACTTGGGCTAGTTCCGCTGACCGCCAAAACCCCCTTGGAAGTCGAGAAGCAATTGGTCAAACACCTCCCCAAGGAGCACATCCACAAGGCACACCACTGGCTAATTCTTCATGGCAGATACACCTGCTTGGCAAGAAGCCCCAAATGCAGTTCCTGTGCCATCACACACCTCTGCAAATTCTTCGAAAAAACGCAGAAAAATGGGGAGAAGGCCTAAGGAAGAGGAATACGAATTCATCCCCACTTTTGCTCCGCAACCCTAGGTTATTGTTCAGCTCGTGGTCGGTACCCCGAGTCTTTGAATAGCTTTTTAGCATCAGCTTCCCGCATCAGTTCGGGTAGGGAAAGATCCTGCTGGACTGCATACTCCTCCACAATGTTCCAGCCAATCCAACGTCCAATTCGACCGGGGGCATCGGGGCTGATCGCATCTGTACTAGGGGCCTCTCCAATGTACTTTCTGATTTCGAAAGGATTGGTCTCAAACAAGAGTTCATTTTCAATAAAATGCGCCCAAATGACATCCTCATTGTCCCAGCAGGCTTGAATTTGCTCGGGCGTGTACCCAATTAGGTATTGATCCGAAGTACAGGGAAGGATGGATTTGACAAAATGGTAGGCCTTTCCGTAGTAGATCATTTCCGCCAAGAGCGTGTTGTCTTTGGGGTCAATTTCATTGTAGCGCGAGGACATCGCCAACACGATCATGGGAACGAGGTATTTTCGTTCGTATCGGTCGGCAATGTACTTGGGCAAATCCGGCTGGAAGGCATGGTCTTTCGGTAAAAAATAATCCAATCCAATCACTAACATGTTTTCTTCTACCAGAAGATCTATGCCGAATCCTGAGACGTAGGTATAGACTTTGGGAGCTTTAAAATTGGGGTAATAACTCTTCAAATAGGCAAATGCCTGTTCCAACTCCCCTTTGATGTCAGCTATATCTGCAAATTCTTTGGCCACTGCGGCATTCAAGGCTTGAAACGCAGAGTCTTGATTTGCACGAAGGAGTTCCTGCGCCAAGGAATCCGCATTGGGGTAAGTGTCCCGTTCCATCACCTTATTTGCTATTTCTGGGTATTTTTCAAGCAGAAATCGAAGCTCATCGGCAGTTGTGGCGGCGAAAAACTCCTGTTCCAAACGATGAATATCCAGTGCTTCTCGTCCGACCATTCGTTCCTCATCCAAAGTACAGGTCGTATCTGAAGGCTTACAGGAAAAAAGAAGAAAGAGAATCGCAAGAATTAGAAGCTGGCTACGCATGCATGAAATTTTTGGCAAGTTAAAGAAACCAATGCAAATCTATATGGACCGATACGCCTCGGTTTGGGTCATTAATTTTCTTCCAAAATCCGGCGTAACTGATTTGAAATGAGCCCACAAAACGACTCCTCTTTCCGTCAAATCTGTGAATAGATTTGGTATAATTAAGAATTAAACGGATTTTTATCCATTAGATTCTTCTACACCCTTCGGAATTTCCATTTCACAATGAAGTCTATTCAAAAATTTACCTACTTTTTAGTGCTGCTTTGCTTCTGGGCTTTTGCTCCAACTTTCGTTTTTGCGCAGCAAAATATCGATCTAAACACCATACGGGTAGATCAACTCAGTGACGATCAAATCGAAGAACTCGTCAAGCGGGCGCAAGATGCTGGACTAAGTAGCACGGATTTCTTGATGATGGCCCAAATGCGGGGCATGCCTTCGGGCGAAGTGGAAAAGCTTCGCAGCAGAATTGAAGGATTGAGTGTGGGGTCCAGTAAGTCCAGATCCACAAATGCCTCCAAAAGATCTGCCCGAGAGCAAATTGACCTCAACGACATCACCCAAGGCCTGATGGAAACGCAGGAGTTGATGGAAGAAGAAGAAGCAGACTCCTTGCTTTTTGGGAGTAAGTTGTTTTTTCAAAAGAATCGAAAACTAAGCTTTGAGCCCAGCCTTAATCAGGCTACTCCCAAAAACTACATTCTTGGTCCTGGAGACCTGATCTATGTGGATATCTATGGACAATCCGAAAAATACTATGAAGCTACCGTCAACCCCGAAGGTTCAATTTTATTGGATAATATCGGGTTGATTGCAGTCTCTGGCAAAACCATTGAAGCCGCAGAAGGGATCATTAAAAACAGGGTAGCCTCTTTTTATACCGGCCTTTCTGGAGCTAATCCACAAACCTTTTTGCAAGTCACCTTGGGCAATGTCAAAACGATCAAGGTCCACATTTTGAATGAAGTGCGCCTACCAGGAACCTTCACTTTAAGTGCCTTTTCGACCGTTTTCAACGCGCTCTATGCCGCGGGAGGCCCTTCCGATAATGGAACCCTGCGTGCGATCCAGTTGATTCGGAAAAATAAAAAAATCGCCGAAATTGATGTGTATGATCTACTCATGAATGGAACGGCAAATTTGGACGTGCAACTTCAAGACCAAGACGTCATCTTAGTCAACCCCTACCTCGCTCGCGTCAACGTGATTGGCGAAGTAAAACGCCCCTTGATTTTTGAAGTGACCCCTGAGGACACCCTAGACGATCTAATTCGCTATGCTGGGGGATTTACTGACCTAGCCTTCAAGGATCGCATTTCCGTCTCGCGCATCACTGGAAATCAGCGTTCCATCTCTGATGTGTTCGGCAACCAACTTGGACTATTCACCCTCAAAGGAGGAGATGAAATCGCTGTAGGCAGAGTTTTAGATCGCTTTAGCAACCGAATTCAAATCAAAGGCGCTGTCTTCAGACCTGGAACATTTGCCTTAACTGAAGGGCTTACCCTGACCCAGCTCATCAAAAATGCAGATGGCCTCAAAGGAGATGCTTACACCCAGCGGGCGAGCATCTTGCGAACCAAAGGTGATCTTAGTTCTGAAGTGTTGGAAGTGAATCTTCAAGCTGTTCTAGAAGGCCGCCAAACAGATGTGGTCTTGCAACGTGAAGACGTAATCCGTATTTCAAGTATTTATGACGTACAAAACGAGCGTTACATCCAGATTTTGGGAGAGGTAAAGCGCCCCGGCACCTATCCTTATGCTGCAGGAATGACTCCTGAAGAATTGATTCTTACTGCGGGTGGTCTACAAGAATCTGCCAACCTCAAAGACATTGAAATTGCCAGAAGGCTGGAAGATTCAGATTCAGGAACACTATCGGATATCATCACCACTTCCATTAATCCAGATTTATCTTTCAACCCGAATGCCATTACTTTGGAGCCCTTCGATCAAGTAATCGTACGAAAACGAGCCAATTTTACGATGCAGCGACTCGTATCGGTAGAAGGTCAGGTCAATTCCCCAGGGATTTTTGCCATCCAAACTAGTGTAGACCGCATCTCTGATTTGGTAAAAAGAGCGGGTGGCGTCAATCAATTTGCATACACCAAAGGAGCAACCTTGATTCGTAAAACGGAGTTTTTCAACACCGAATCCGAGCAAGTACGCAGACAGAAAAATTTGGAAGCCCTTCGGGTACTTCTTAAGGACGATCCAAACAATGCAGAAGCGCAAGAAGAGCTTCTCAAGCGTCTATTTAGAGATCTTCCCAATGAGAAAGTAGAAGAAAAAGACTCCATCGCCAATGATGCCAAACGAGAGTCGCTGGATCAAATTGCTTCAGAAACCCCTGGCGTAGCGGTTAAAATTAAAGAAACAGAGGCCGTCGCCATCAACTTGGAGAAAATCCTTGCGAATCCAGGTTCTCAGGAAGATTTGGTACTCGAAGAAGGCGATATTCTCAATGTGCCAAAGCTCTTGCAAACCGTACGCATGCGTGGGGATGTGGTTTATCCCACCACCTTACGTCACGAGCTGGGTCGCGGCTTCACCTACTACATCAATGGAGCGGGTGGGTTTGACCGCCGAGCCAACCGCAAGCAAACCTATGTGGTCTATGCCAATGGCGCCGTCAAGCGTACGAAGGGATTCCTAGGCATCCGCAGCTATCCTGCCATTGAGCCGGGCGCCGAAGTGATCGTGCCCAGCAAAGGTCCCAAAACTCCGTTCCGCGTAGGGGAGCTCGTAGGCATTACTACAGGCCTAGCTACCTTGGCTTTGGTTCTTTCTCAAATCAACCTTCAGAATACCCAATGAGCGGAAACTCACATTTTTCTCCCCCCCAATTCACCTTGAAAGAGGTGGTACAAAATCTAATTGATTGGGTCAGATTTTTCCGCTCCCAATGGGGACCTCTCGTACTTTCCCTAGTAGTAGGGGCTGGGCTAGGAGCTGGCTATTCGCAACTTAAAGACCCTGTTTTCCATGCGGAAACTTCTTTCGTATTGGAGGAGGAAGGAATGGGCGGTATTGGACAAATGTCCGGAATCGCTAGCCTTCTTGGGGTAAATTTGGGTGGCATCGGTGGGACAAATGGTCTTTTTCAAGGAGACAACATCATGGAGCTGTATCGCTCGGATCGGATGTTGGAAGAAACCCTCTTGAGTCCATTTGACAACAAAAAATTATTGGTCGATCGATTTATTGAATTCGAAGAGTTGGAAAAAAAGTGGGCCTCCACTATTGATTTGTCGGGGTTGACTTTTTCTCCTTCCAAAGAAAATCATGGGGTCAAGCAAGATTCTGTCCTCAAGGAAATCGCCAAGATTATCCGCGAAAAGCAGCTTGTTGTGGTCAAGCCGGATCGGAAACTGAGCATTATTCAGGTGAATGTTTCCTCCAAAGACGAGGGGTTTGCGAAGCTTTTCAATGAAACACTGGTGAGCAAGGTGAATACCTTTTACTTGGAGACTAAAACCAAAAAAACAGGAGAGAACCTACGCATTTTACAAATCCAAGCAGACTCTGTTCGTGCCATTCTTGACCAAAGTCTAGGCACCTTGGCCGCCGAGCAAGATCGAATTCCAAACGCCAACCCCCTGCTAAGTACCGCCACTGTGAATGGACGTCGAAAGCAAGTAGATGTACAAACAAGTGCGGCGGTATTTCAAGAAATTGTGAAAAATCTGGAGATGGCTAAAATCAGCCACCGCATCAATACGCCCTTGATCCAATTGATCGACTCTCCTAGGCTGCCCTTGAAAAGAACTGAAATCCGCTTGGTAAAAGGGTCGGTTTATGGGGCCTTTATTCTCGGTGTTTTGGCCCTTAGCTTACTTTATCTGAGAAGACTCTATCAAAAACATTTGCAGGAAGTCTAAACCAAAGCTTCCATGTTTGAAAAAATCAATCTGTTGATCCCCTTTGGGAATTTTATCCGGAACAAATCCCTCCAGAACTTTCTTTTTCTGGCGCTGATCCAGTCCTCAACGGTCTTGATTTCCATCATTTCCATGCCCCTGCTGATTCAAAGTATCGGGGCAGAACAATTTGGATGGGTCAACCTATCCCTTTCTGTAATTATTGTTTTCAATATTTTAGTGGGCTTTGGATTCAACCTGAGCGCCCCACGAGAAGTTGCCCTCAATCAATCCAATAAGGCAGAACTATCGCAGTTGGTCTCCAATGTATTCTCCGCCAAGCTTATTCTTGCCCTCATTTCCACGGCCCTCATTTTGGTGGGAGCCTACGGCCTAAACCTTTTTCAAGAATACCAGACAATTTTAGTACTCTCGGTGTTTATGCTTTTTTCGGAGGCTACTTTTCCGCTTTGGTTTTTTCAAGGACTTGAAAAAATGAAGCTTGTCTCTGTGGCGACAATTTTCTCCAAACTGCTTTTTTTGATGGGCTTGGTGCTCTTTGTACAACAGCCTTCGCAAAGTATCTGGGTCAATTTTCTACTGGGTATTTCAGGCCTGGGCGTCAACCTCAGCCTCTTGCTTTACATCCATGTGGTACTGGATGTCCGGTTTTTTAGTCCTCAATTTTCTTCCATTTGGAAAAGCCTTAAGGATAATGTGCTCCTATTTTTTAGCAACCTTGCCAGCCATATCTCCATCAATGGGGGCCTGATTATTTTGAGTTTTTTTGCGAGCGGAGCTACACTTGGAATGTACAGTTTGGCAGAACGCGTAGTCATGATCCTGCGGCTATTCCCTGCCTTGATCATTCAAGCCATTTTCCCCAACTCCTCCAAACTTTACCAAGCGGACCAACCTGCATTTTTCACCTTTCTCAAGAAAGTGTATCTCGGCACCCTGGCCATTGGCGCATTGATTAGCATCGGAACCTATCTGGCTGCACCCTGGATCATTGAAGTGCTTTCCCGTGGGGAGCTCAACGACGCGGTCGGCTACCTGCAATTGCTTGCTGCAATTCCATTTTTGGCTTGCCTGAATGTGGGAAATGTAACCATCCTCCTAGTTACAAACCTCCGAGATCTGCTCTTTCGTGCCAGCTGGATGTTTTGCGCCTACATGATCTGCACCTCCACCCTCCTTACCCACTTTTACGGGGGAGCGGGCCTCTGCATTTCAATCTTGAGCACCGAGCTCATGGTCTTCTTTATTTGCATGTATCTCTTGTATCGCCACAAAAAAGAACTCTTGTATGGCTTCTACTCCTGAGATTTCTGTAGCCATCATCTTGGTCAATTGGAACGGCTATGCCTATACCCAGGCCTGTTTGGAATCCTTAGGAAAGGTAAAAGAGCCTGGTTTTCAAGTAATCCTAGTGGATAATGGATCGCAAAATTCTGAAGGAGAGCAGCTTAAAGCTCGCTTCCCGAATATCCACCTCATTGCCAATCAAGACAACTTGGGCTTTGCTGGGGGAAACAATGTAGGCATCCGTTATGCCTTGGAACAAGGGTTTGAACAAGTCTTGCTACTCAACAACGACACCACCGTTACCCCTTCCTTTTTGCAAGAACTCCAAGCTTGCTTGGATCAATCCACGTGTGGGATAGCACAACCCCTCATCCTATTTGCCCATGATCCACATACGCTGTGGAGCGCAGGGGGAGAATGGAATTCGCTCTTTGGGAGGGCAATCACCTTGGGTGACCGTGTTCCCTTGGAAAAGTATCGCGTACCCGCTAAAACACTCGACTGGGCTACCGGTTGCTGCATGCTGGTATCTAGAGCGGCCTTACTGGAAGCGGGGCTCCTAAACGAAGCCTATTTTGCTTATTTTGAAGACGTGGAATGGAGCCTACGAATTCGCAAAGCTGGTTTTACAATTGGCTTGGCCGAAAATGCAATCATCTACCACGAAGCGGGTGCTGCCTCCAAAAAACAACATTCCGAAGGCACCCTTAGCCCGCGTGTATTTTATTTTCATGTGCGAAACCAGCTGTTTCTCCTTCGGCAGCATTCCCTAGTACTTGGATATCCCTATCACCTGCTTCGGTTTTCGAGTTGGGGAGCCTATTTTTTGATTCGAGGGCGATTTCAAAAACTATCGGCAGTGTGGCAAGGCATACGAGAAGGTCTTTTTACTCCACTTAACTCAGAAAAGAAATGGCTTCAGTAGCATTTTTGATTCTGACAATCGGGCTGGTATTGGGCTTCCTTTGGACGGTACAGGAGATGATTGTAAAGGGGAGATGGACTTATTTCATCTTTTTCTTGGCGGGCTATTTACCGATCTACATTACCTTCTTGAGTTTGACTTACCTCAACACCCGATCTGAGGGGCTAGTTACTGTATTTCAAGCCCTGAAAGAAGGAGTGGTAGGCATCGCCCTGCTGGTGGCAGTGCTCTTTCAAAAAAATCCAGCTGACTATCCTTTTCGCCCCCAGAGCACGGATTGGTGGATGGGAGGATTTATACTTTTAGGATTTAGCTACCTGATTTTACCCATTGGCGAAGTTCCCTTCCTTACGAAGGCATTCTATTTCAAAGGGGTTTTGCTACCCGGTCTCACGTACTTTTTGGGTAGAAACACCCTCTTTGAAGAGCGAGAGCTCTCTCGGCTTTTTTCCATGATTTTCATCGTAGCCATCCTTGCCTTCGCGGTAAATCTAATGGAGCAGTTGGTTCTACAAGCCCATCTACAGCAATACACCGGCTACTCACTTTACAACCAAGTCATCAACAACATTGACCCGAGCGGAAATTTTGGGCTGACCTGGACTTTTGAAACCCAGGCTGTCACCAAGCGCCTAGCGAGTTTCTTTTCGGATCCCTTGGAGATGGCGAGTTCAGTGCTGATGGGTTTTGCCGCCGGCCTTATCTGGTATCTAACTTCCAAAAAAGAAACCCAATGGTTGTACCTAGTCATCATGGCTTGTTCGTTGGGAAGTTTAATCTTTTCCGCCTCCAGAGCAGCTTTTGGCGCCTTTTTCATCTTGCTGTTTTTCGTTGCACTTGTCTTTCGCTTGTATAAGTTGATTGGGCTTGGATTTCTAGTGCTGCTCTTTTTTGCAGGGTATGTGATCTGGTTTGCTTCGGACGACTTTTACTTTTTTGTTTTGGACACGCTTACATTTGAAAACTCCTCCAGTGTGGGTCACGTCCTCGAATGGGTTGTTGCGCTGGAATCCATGGTGGCCAACCCACTCGGCATCGGCTTAGCAATGAGCGGCAATGCAGGCAGCGTAAGTGAGGCCCTGCGGGTAGGGGGAGAAAATCAATTTCTGATTTATGGAGTACAGCTGGGTTGGGTTGGCATGTTCTTCTATGTGCTTGCCTTGGCCTCAGGCGTAATTCTAAGCCTGCGTGTATTCTACAGCACGCCAAATGTCTACACGGCCCGACTAGCCTTTGTAGGAGCTGTCACCAAGGTAGGTTTGTTTTTACCGCTATTTACCGCCAACGCGGAAATGTATACCTATGTCACCTGGATCAGCTGGTGGATGATCGGCTACACGGTCAGAGAGTATAGTGCACTGAGAAGCGCTCCTAGGCTAGCGTAGCGTCGCTAACTTACAAAAATCAGTATCTTAGAGTTTAGTATTCGTCCAATCGCCTTCTTGAAGGGCGCTTTATATTTTTCACTGCCTTGAAAGTTCTACTCGACCTTCAGTACTTAAATGTCGCCACCACAGGCATCAAAACCTACATGCTAGAGTTGGCTAAGGCAGCACGGAAATACCCTCATCCTGAAATCGAATGGATTTTTACCCATGATCCAGAAGAACAGGCTTCCATCAAAAAGGACCTGGGACAAAGGACCAAGCTTCAGAAACTGAATTACCATTTGGATTACTTTCGCTGGAAGCAATTTCAGCTTCCTGACTTGGTAAAAAAGTACAACCCCGACGTATTAGTTTGTCTGGATTTTGTGTCTCCAGCAGCTTCTCTCCCCTGCAAACGGCTCACCGTTATCCACGATGCCTTCTTCTGGCAGATGCCAGAAAACTACCCGAAATGGTGGCGAAACTATTTTCTCAACCTCATTCGAAAAGGACTCCGAGAAAACACGCATGTCCTCACCACTACGGACTACTCCAAAAATTGCTTGCAGCAGTACTTGGGAAATTCCTGCCCCATCTCGGTGGTCTACCAAACCTCAAAAGCAATGACAGGCGCGGCAGATGTTCATTTTTTACAAAAAAATGACCTGAGCAAAAACGACTACTTTTTACACGTAGGCACCTTTGACCGGCGGAAAAATCTCCCCCTACTGGTACAGGCATTTGCAACCTATTTGAAACAAAGTAAGGATCCCAAAAAATTGGTGCTCGCAGGCGGAGCTGGACAAAGCCACCAACTCAATGACCTCCCTGAAGTAACCCGATTGATTGGCAGTTTGGGCCTGGAAAAAGAAGTGTTGCTCCCAGGCTACCTCAGCGATTCCGAGATTAAGGCGCTGTACCAGGGTGCTTTTGCCTATGTTTTTCCCTCCACGAATGAAGGATTTGGGATACCTATCCTAGAGGCAATGAACTTCGGATTGCCCGTTATCCACTCCGATCAGCCTGCCTTGGTGGAGGTGGCTGCTGCTGCTGCTTTAGCTTTTCAAACCAATAGTCCAGCAGATTTGACTGAAAAAATGATACTTTTGGAAGAGGATGAACCGCTTCGCACGAACTTGATCCTCCAAGGAAAAGAACGCGTGAAGGAGTTTACGGCAGAAAAATTTATAGCTGCCTTTCATCGATTAATCTTAAGCGCTTAACCTGAGTCCATGCGGCAACTCCACTGTCCGGTTTGTCAAACTCCCCCAAATTCCCCATCCGCTTCTGGCAGTCGGATCGCTTGTTCCTCCTGTGAGGTCTCTTGGACCTATCTCCCCGAAGCAATTGATGCGGCAGCCTTGTACCGAGATGAAGTCTATGCCGTGGTGGATAATCGAAAGTCCATCTTTGAAAAAATCATTTTTTCTGAATCGCGCGCCATCTTAAAGCAGGCAAAAGAAATTCTGCCAAGTGCAGACCGATTGCTTGACTTTGGCTCCGGAAAAGGGCAATTTTTGGCCGTGGCAAAAACCCTAGGCTGGCAGGGAGTCGGCATCGAAACCGAAGCGGCTCGTGGGGAATTTGCTAGAGAAAAGTACGGAGTGGAGGTGCAAATTTCCTACTACGAAAAAGGCCTTGTTGGCGAATCTCCGGTTGACCTAATTAGCCTAAACCATGTCTTGGAACACTTGCCTGAGCCCATGCCTTTGCTCCGGGAATTGCTTGAGCACAACCTGATTCAAGGAGGCTTGCTCTATGTAGAGGTGCCTCGAGCGGATTCTTGGCAAGCCCAAATCGCAGGAGATGCCTGGATGCACTGGGACATTCCCAAGCACCTTAGCCATTGGACCGAACCCGTATTGACCGCGCAATTGGAGAGCTTGGGGTTCTCCAAGGTTGGGGAAAGAAGTTTCTCCATCCATCTTGGCGTACTAGGCATGCTTCAGGCCCTACTTAGTCGAGTGGGCTACCGCGAAAACCTAGTGTTGCGCCTGAAAAGAAAGAAAAGCTTGGGATTAATTGGAGTAATTGTTGCTTTCCTACCACTTGCATGGACCCTTGAACGCCTCTCTTCCTGGAAGGGAAAATCAGGGATTTGTGGTGTATATTACCGAAAGCATGGCTAAATCTAGAAACATCCTTTTTCTGCAAAGCTCCTCTGAAGGGTATGGGTCAGCAAAAATCTTGCTCCAAGTCCTTCGATTAGTTCAGCAGCAAGGCGATCATGCCCTGGTAATCCTTACCAACCGTGGTCCACTCGAGGAGGAATTAAACAAGCTGGATGTTCCCTATTTTGTACAAAACTTAGGAATCCTAAGACGCAAATACCTAAGTGTTTTCGGATTGCTCAATCGCTTGCAAAAACTTTGGGCCGCATCCCGCTTTTTGTCTCGCCTTCATGCTACACACCAATTTGAATTAGTCTATTCCAATACCCTAGCCGTAGTAGTTGGCGCCCTCTGGGCAAAGCAAAACGGCATTCCACACCAATGGCATGTCCATGAAATCGTACTGGGGCCTAGCCCGCTCGTTCGTGGCTTGAGTTGGCTCATGGATTACAGCAGTCCAAACCCTATTGCAGTATCTCAGGCCGTAGCAAGCCACTGGCAAGTCCATGTCAAAAAAGCCCAACTTAAAGTTATCCACAATGGGCTTCCTTACGAATCGTTTACACAAGCTAAACCGAGGCTAAAACAGGAATTAGGGCTCCCAGAAAACACCCAAATCGTGGGGATGGTTGGCCGGATTAATCCTGGAAAGGGACAGTTTTTCTTCCTTGAAGCCGCACAAAAACTAGCCTCTTCTTTTCCAGAAGCACATTTTGTGTTGGTAGGAGATCCCTTTGCCTCCTACGACCCCTTACTGGACCAACTGAAGGATTCCATCCGAGAACTCGGGCTAAGCGACCGGGTGAGCTACCTAGGCTTTCGCGAAGACATTCCAGAGATTATGGCCTCACTTTCTGTATTTGTGTTGCCTTCCATTCTTCCAGACTCCTTTCCCACAGTCATCTTGGAGGCCATGGCCTCCGGTACACCGGTAGTAGCCACCCAATCTGGAGGCGCCTCGGAAATGATTGAAGAAGGGGTTACCGGCTTCCTAGTCCCGATTGGATCGGTAGCGGATTTAGTACATGCCTTGGAAAAATTACTTGCTAATCCATCCTTAGGTAAGGAAATGGGAGCAGCAGGACAAGCTCGTGTCCACCAAGAGTTCAGTTTGGAAGCATTTCAAACCAAGTTATCCACACAGCTATGGCCGCAGCAAAAAAACTGAAAGTAGCAATCATGGGCGCCAAAGGCTACCCCTACGTGTATGGAGGTTACGACACCTTGGTCAAAGAATTAGGCGAGCGACTTGTCGAGAAAGGGGTCTCTGTACGGGTTTACAACCACCGCAACTTATTCTCTTCCCGGCCTCGATTTGTAAATGGCATTGAGTGTATTTACACCCCTGCGATTGAAACCAAAAGTCTCACCCAGTTGAGCCATACCTTCTTTTCGATGGTGCATGCTTGCTTCTCAGATGTGGATGTGATTTTTGTGGTGAATTCGGGCAATGGCCCTTTCGGTTGGCTCGCTCGGATTTTTGGAAAGCCCACCGCCATCAATGTGGATGGTCTCGAATGGCTCCGGCCCAAGTGGAAGGGTTGGGGGTCTCGGTATTTTAAGTGGGCCTCCAAAATGGCAACCCAATCCTTTGATCAGATCATCAACGATTCGGATGAGATGAGACGTGTATACCTGGAACTTTTCAACAAAGATTCTGTGGTCATTGCTTATGGGGCGAACCCAAGGGATGATGTTTCCGATGAATCGTTGCAGCGCTGGGGACTTTCCTCACGGGAGTATTACCTCATTGTGGGACGCTTGATTCCGGACAACAATGCCGACCTGATTATCTCTGGATTTCTACAATCTGGTTCCAAAAAAACTTTAGTAGTGGTAGGAGACGCTCCTTTTTCGGATGCCTGGGCACAGCAAGTGAAGCAGCTAGAGGGGCCACGCGTCTTGTTTACCGGCTACGTAACCGATCCATTGGTGCTCGCTTCCCTGTATTCCCATTGTTACGCATATTTTCATGGACATGAATTTGGGGGAACCAACCCAGCCATGCTCAAAGCACTCGGCTATGGCTGCGCTATTCTAGCCTTAAACACACCCTTCAACCAGGAGATGCTTCAAAATGGAAAACACGGGTGGTATTTTGAAAAAACAGCCGAAGGAGTGAAAGCCCTAGTCGAAAAGGCAGAAGCTGAAGCCCTCCAAATGGATGCCCTCCGTAAAACTGCCCGTCAAGGCCTAACTGAGAAATATTCTTGGGATCGCGTCACCGAACAATACCTGGGAGTTTTCCACAGGCTAGCTAAAAAGTAGTCTTTTTTTCACGCGAATCTGATTGGAAACTCTGCTTAACTCTCTTTTTTCACGCTGATCTACACGGAAAAAACACGCTGATTAATTGGTGCTGAACCCATCCCTATAATTAAGAAATCTGCACTCCCTTTTCTGCGAAAATCTGCGTAACTCATTTTTTCACGCAGATCTACACGGAAAAAACCCGCTGATCAATTGGTGCTAAACCCATCCCTCTAATTAAGAGATCTGCGCTCTCTTTTCTGCGAGAATCAGCGTAACCCTTTTTTTCCGCTGATCTTCAAGGAAAAAACCAGCTGATTAATTGGTGCTGAACCCATCCCTATAATTAAGAAATCTGCACTCCCTTTTCTGCGAAAATCTGCGTGAGCTTCTTTTTTACGCTGATCTACACGGAAAAAAACCGCTGATCAATTGATTCTAAATCCGGCATTTAATTGGGAAATTCGCGTCTTTCTTTGCTCAATTAGGGAACAAAATTATTGACCTTCCGGTGGATTGAATTAGAAATTTCGGCAGTGTTGAAATTCACAAGAATCCCAACTCGCAAATCAGATAGCTTCAAATACGTTACTAATTGTTTAAAATGAAGCTTAGATAAAGTTTCTACCGACTTAATTTCTACTATCACCTTTCTCTCAATTAGTAAATCTAAGCGATAGCCTATCTCCATTTTTATATTTTTATAAATCAATGGTAGACCAACTTGGCGTTCAACAAAAAGTCCGCGATTGATGAGTTCATATTCCATAGCTACTTCATAGCTAGACTCTAAAAGTCCTGGTCCAAGGGAATTATAGACGCTATAGATTGCCCCTCGGATTAAAAAAGTAATGTCGTTTTCTTCCATAGTAAAAATTAGAAACAATGTTTCTAATTTTTACCTTTCACTTCGCTTTTGTTTTGCAATTTGTGCAGGAGAGCGATTTTAATTTATGATAATTTACTTTTTCCAGGCGAACCTCCATGGAAAATCGCAAATCTAAATTTTTCCTTTAATCTGCGTAACCCTGTTTTTTCACGCGGACCTCCACGGAAAACCCCCACTGATCAATTGGCGCTAAACCCATCCCTCTAATTAAGAAATCTGCGCTCCCTTTTCTGCGAGAATCTGCGTGAAACCCTTTTTTTCCGCTGATCTACAAGGAAAAAAACCGCTGATTAATTGGTGCTGAACCCATCCCTTAAATAAAGAAATCTGCGTTCTCTTTTCTGCGAGAATCTGCGTGAAACCCTTTTTTTCCGCTGATCTCCACGGAAAAAACCCGCTGATTAATTGGTGCCTATGCCCTTCTTTTTATTCCTAAAATCTGCGCTCCCTTTTCTGCGTGAATCTGCGTGAGCTTCTTTTTTCACACTGACCTCCACGGAAAATACGTGTGAATACTTTTCCGAAATAGATCAACGGAGAAAGCTCCAAGCCAAAATTCGACTCCGCTTGTTTCCTTGTCCCATTTCGATTACGCGTTGAGATTTGACTCCCACTTTTTCAAGTAGACCCTGGAAATAGGAAAGATGAGTGGCCTTGGAAACCAATACCGTAAACCAGCCTACCTGCTCTTGAATCGACACGCTTTCCTGAATCATTCGGCCAATAAATCCAATTTCCCCTCCAGCAGTCCATAACTCGGTGGCCTGACCTCCAAAATTTAACACTGGATTTGCAGTTGTCAGCCCTTTCAGGTTTTTGATTTTTCGCTTACTTCCCTCAAGTGCAACTTCGGCAGATTCATGGAAAGGAGGGTTGCAAATGCAGGCCTCAAAAAAATCTCCGGCTTCAATCACCGATTCAAAAATCCGCTTGGCATCTGCCTGAAATCGCAAGGACACCTTACCCTCCATCCTAGGATTAGCAGCAATAAGCGATGCTGCATTGGAAAGTGCTTGAAGGTCTATTTCAGTGCCCACAAAGTTCCATCCAAACAAGGAGGTACCCAAGATGGGATAAATCAAATTGGCCCCCACGCCCAGGTCTAGAAGTTGAGTTCCTTCCCCAAGTGGGATTTTTTTGCCATGATCTTTCGCCAGTAAGTCTGCTACATGATGCAAGTAATCCGCTCTGCCAGGAATCGGAGGACAGAGGTATCCAGCAGGAATATCCCAGTAGCTCAACTCATAATAATGAAGGAGAAGTGCTTTATTCAGCAGCTTTACTGCAATGGGATTGGCAAAGTCAAGACTCTGCTGCCCGTAATCATTGTCGAAAACAATTTGACTTAATTCGGGCAAAGTCTCCACCAACGCAGCAAGATCGTAACGGCCTTGATGGATGTTTCTGGGATGGAGACCAACCCCCTTTTCTTTGCTTTTCATGAATTGAGTTACTAGGTGAGTTGAAATATCAATAGATTCGGTTTCGGAATTTTTCCTTAGGAATTCTATCTAAGTCAATCAAGTACCCGTTCACCAGGGCATATTCGTATTTTCCGTCTTTGGTTAAGAAAAAGTTGGGAGTAGCCCCTGTCGTCCAGCCTCCTGAATAGCTTGTTGCAGACTTCAGAACTACCAATGGAAGTCCATGTAGCGCTCTTGCAGTATCTTTTTTGACTTGGATCGCCAAGTATCCTTGGCCTAAGAGTTCCAACGCCTTTTCGACGCTTACCTCTTTTACAGTTTCAAAAGGCGTGGGGTACACTTTCCCTTCCTTGTACTGTAGCCCAGTGGCATCTAAGGTCTCTAGTCCAAAGAAAACCTGCATGTCACCTAGGTCTTCTACAGAACCCGCAAAAGAATAGCCTGCTTTGCCTTCGATCTCCCTTCTCCGAATGCCAAGATCTATGGGATACCAGGTGCCATTTACCGGAACTTGCATCTCCTGAATCACCAAATCCATCAATTGAATCCCATTGTCTGGAATAGCAAAATACTGTTCCGTGGTGTACTGCGTATAGCCACGGGTGGCGATGGTGTACAAGGCATCCAAGAGCAGCATAAAATTGATCTTGCGCACCTCTTGCTTTTCTGGGTCTCCCAGCAATCCTCCTGACTCAATCAAAATCGTACTGGTGCCCCACTTCTGAATATTGTCCCCAAAGGCACGTGGCTCAAATGCATCGTCGTATTTGCCGACTTGTCCAGGAATCAATGCTTGAAGGAGTTGATTCATGCTGGCAATGGTCTGCATTGCTCTGCCGCGAACTTCATTGATCTCGGTGGCCTTATTGTAAGCCGGGGCCAGCAGCGAAATAGTCGCCTGTTTAGGCGTATTGACCACGTTGTAGTAGATCTGCTGGTCGTGAAGGTTGAAACCAAACTCAGGCTCAAAGTCATCGCGCGCTTTTTTCAAAACCACCGCCTCAGGAGAAATGAGGGAGATGGCATCCCGGTTCAGGTCAATGTCCAGTGCATTCCTCCGCTTGAAAGCGTCAGCCCCATCGGGATTGAGCATGGGGATAAATTTGAGCTGCAATTGGGAGTTGAGGAGCTGTCTGATCGCATCGTATGAATCTCCTTTCCCTTCCAAAAAATTGAATAAATCAAACAAGGCCATCGTGGCCGTGCTCTCGTTGCCATGCATCTGCGACCACAGCATCACCTTGGTCTGACCGGAACCCCAGTCTAAAGAGGAAATGGATTTGCCTAAAACAGACTTGCCCAAGGGGTTCACCCCAAATTGAACCGAATGCTTTTGGATCAAAGGCTGCAAATCCGCATGCGTGAATCGCCTATCTTTAATTGACGATTCCTGATAGGTTTCAAAGGCATTTTTCAATTCTGAAATTTCAAGTCTTGGTACCGTCGTCTGGGCCCAAGCCCCCGCAATTCCCAAACCAAGAAAAAAAGCAAGACTCAAAAAGTGTCTTTTAAGTGCAGCAACCTGTATCTCCATATTTTTTAACGATTTTCAACTAAAACTAGGGAAAGGACTGCAATAATTCCTTCTATTTTTGTCAAACCCAAAAAAATCTTGCGATGAATTTACATGTCCAAGGCCTTGACCTTCCCCTAAAACACCGCTTTACCATAGCCCATCAAAGCCGTGAGGTACAGGAAACCTTAATCGTCAGGCTAGAAGAAGACGGTCTCTTCGGACTTGGGGAGTCTACCACCAACCCTTTTTATGGCATTACCTTGGACAACATGCGGGAAGCCTTAGAAAAATTCAAGCCTGTCCTTTTGGGTGGGAAATGGAATACGCCTGCTGAATTGTGGGAGCTTGGAAAGGAGGTTTTCCGGGACAACCCCTTTGCGCAATGTGCGCTTGACCAAGCCGCTTGGGACTTGTATACCAAGAAGAAGGGAAAAAAACTGTACGAGTACCTCAACCTGAATCCGCAACGCATCCCTACCACCAACTTTACCATTGGAATCGATACGGTCGAGAAAATGTGCGCCAAACTGCGGGAAGTGAACTGGCCGATTTACAAAATAAAGCTCGGTACGGATCAGGATTTGGAGATCGTTCGGGAACTTCGGAAAAACACAAATTCCATATTTCGAGTCGACGCCAATTGCGCATGGACTGTAGATCAAGCAATTTCCTATTCCGAAGAGCTGGCCCTTCTTGGGGTAGAGTTTATAGAACAGCCTTTGGCAAAAGACAACCTGGAAGGGATGCGCGAGGTTTTTGCCCAGTCCAAACTCCCACTAATCGCAGATGAGAGTTGCATCAGCGAAGCGGATGTGGATAAGTGCCAGGGCCGCTTCCATGGGGTCAACATCAAGTTGGTCAAAGCTGGAGGCATCACCCCTGCACTCCGCA
>Ga0315907_10002874_pt1 | contig 21087 bp, 20 predicted proteins | sample LakEriMetagenome_3_FD_203525 | JGI IMG/M metagenome (GOLD analysis project Ga0315907, IMG submission 203525) | Freshwater fungal communities from buoy surface, Lake Erie, Ohio, United States - Buoy 12 MA123 | ecosystem: Environmental > Aquatic > Freshwater > Lake > Lake biofilm | place: USA...
GCATCTCCGCCCACCGCTCGCGCAGTAATCCAGGCTGCGCGCGCCTGGCTGGTGAAGCCTCGCGCGGCTTCATCTGCTAATCTCCGCGCATGTCTCCGCGCGCGATTCGCATCCTCGGGCTTGATCCCGGCCTTCAGCATACCGGCTGGGGGCTGATCGAAACCGATGGCTATCGGCTGCGCTTTGTGGCCGAAGGCGTTGTCTCCACCTCAGCCCGTGATGCCTTGGGCGACCGGCTGCTGTTCCTGCATCAGGGCCTGGCCGAGACCTTCGCCAATTTCCAACCCGATGAGGCGGCGGTGGAAAACACCTATGTCGCGCGTAATCCGGAAAGCGCCCTCAAGCTCGGCCAGGCCCGTGGCGTTGTCATGCTCGCCCCGCGCCTGGCCGGCCTGCCGGTCGCCGAATATGGCGCCATGGAAGTGAAGCGCGCCGTGGTCGGCAATGGCCACGCCGCCAAGGAACAGGTGCAAGCCATGGTGCGCCATCTGCTGCCTGGTGTTGCCTTCCGCCGCGCCGATGCCGCCGATGCACTCGCCATCGCCATCTGCCACGCGCATCACCGGCACACCAAGAAAATGCTGGCAGGAGCATTTTCAAGCCAAGCGAAATCGCTTGGCGACTCGGAAAATGCGACCAAACAAGGACCTAAAGACGCTTTGCCGCGCGCTGCCGCGGCAAAGCGTCTTTAGGGTATGCAACCGCATGATCGGCAAACTCACCGGCCGGCTGGATAGCACCCATGAAGGCGGCTGCATCCTGGATGTGAATGGCGTCGGCTACCTGCTTTCCTGCTCGCGCAAAACCCTCGATGCGCTCTCGGCGCGCGAAGGCCCACACCGCGTGCTGGTCGAAACACACCTCCGGCAAGACGCCATCACCCTATTTGGCTTCGCCGATGCCCAGGAACGCGAAGCCTTCCTCGCCCTGATCGAAGTTAAAACCGTAGGCCCACAAAAGGCCCTGCTGGTGCTCTCGGGCCTCACCCCCGAGGAACTCGCCCGCGCCATCGCCGCCAAGGAACGCAAACGCTTGGGCGCCGTGAAGGGCCTGGGTGCGGCCACCGCCAACCGCATCGTGGACGAACCCGCCATGCAAAAATGGGCGGTCGGACGCATCACCCCCAGCGAAGATGGCGAAGGCGCTATCATCACCCCACCCGATGCCAATAGCATGGAAGCAGACGCCATCTCCGCCCTCGTGAACCTCGGCCTGAAACGCCCGGAAGCCACCACCGCCATCACCCGCGCGGCGAAACGCCTCGGGCCAGACGCCAGCCTCAACGACCTCATCCGCGACGGGTTGAAGGAGATGGCGCGGTGATGGGTGGGGCTGGTCTGCGGGGGCGCTGCCCCCGTGCCCCCGCCGGGGAGACAGTGTCTCCCCGGACCCCGCCAATACGGGGCCGGGTGGGGAGAGGGGCTCAGCGCGCCCGCTTGCTCGGCGCTTCCCGCCTGCCCCTCTCCCCACCCGGCCCCATGATGGAGGTCCAGGAGGATGCATTCCTCCTGGCGGGGGGGCGGGGGGCAGAGCCCCCCGCGGAGCCACCCCACCCATGACCGACACCGATCGTCTTTCCAGTCCCGCCCGGCTTGAGGAGGATGGGGCTGAGGTCTCGCTCCGCCCGCAGACGCTGGATGATTTTACGGGTCAGCGTGGTTTGCGGGAGAATTTGCGCGTTTTCATCGGGGCAGCGCGGGCGCGGGCTGAGGCGATGGATCATGTCTTGTTTCATGGCCCGCCTGGCCTTGGGAAGACGACGCTTGCGCAGATTGTGGCGCGTGAATTGGGCGTTGGGTTTCGCGCGACTTCGGGCCCGGTCTTGCAGCGTGCGGGTGATTTGGCGGCGATCCTGACCAATTTGCAGCCGCGTGATGTCTTGTTTGTGGATGAGATTCATCGCCTGCAGCCGGCGATTGAGGAAACGCTTTATCCCGCGATGGAAGATTTCCAGCTTGATCTGATCATTGGCGAAGGCCCGGCGGCGCGCACGGTGCGGATTGATTTGCCGCCTTTTACCTTGATTGGCGCGACGACCAGGGCGGGGTTATTGGCGACACCTTTGCGCGATCGCTTCGGCATACCCTTGCGTTTGGTGCTTTATACGCCTGAGGAGTTGCTGGGTATTGTAACGCGTGGCGCGCGGAAATTGGGGTTCGATTTGTCCGAGGATGGCGCGCGGGAGATTGCGAGCCGTTCGCGCGGCACGCCGCGTATTGCGGGGCGGCTGCTGCGGCGGGTGCGGGATTTTGCGTTGGTGGAGGATGAGGTTGCGGACCGCGCCATGGTGGATGCGGCGCTGAGACGCCTGGAGGTTGATGCGCTCGGCCTTGATGCGATGGATCGGCGGTATTTGGCGCGTATTGCCGAACACCATAATGGCGGCCCGGTTGGGATTGAAACGCTGGCGGCGGCCTTGGCGGAAAGCCGGGATACCTTGGAGGAGGTTGTGGAGCCTTTCCTTATTCAGGAAGGCTTGGTGTTGCGCACGCCGCGCGGGCGCGTGTTGGGGGATCGCGGCTGGCGGCATTTGGGCTTGAGCCCACCGGCCGGGGTGCAGCCATTGTTGGACTTGCTCGGGGATCAGGAGGCGTGAGCGCGCCGCATCTCTGGCCCATCCGCGTCTATTTTGAAGATACGGATGCGGGTGGCGTTGCCTATCACGCGCGCTATTTGCATTGGGCGGAGCGGGCGCGGACGGAAGCCTTGCGTGCCATGGGTTTGCCGCATCAGGAAATGATCGCGCGGCATGGTGTCTACCTCGTGGTGCGGCGACTCGAAGTGGAGTATTTCAAACCAGCGCGACTCGACGAATCGGTGGTGGTGGAGACGCATATCCGCCGTGTGACGGGCGCGCAGGTGTGGCTGACCCAGGTGGTGCGGCGTGACGCGGAAGCCGAGGCGCTGGCGGTCTTGGAAGTGCGGCTGGCTTCTGTAGGGCAGGAAGGCGCCAGGCCCGTGCCCTTGCCGGAGCCTTGGCGTTCGACGCTGCGCGCGGTGGTTGAAGCCGCGCCGGGGTGAACAAGATTTCGCCGGGAAAAGGTCGCTTTTTCCGGCTTTGTTAGTTTCGGGTGGCTTTGGCCGCCGGCAATCGTCCTGATCGGGGCGAAGGAGATGTGGCGTGGATCGTAGCGTGACCACTCAGGCGCTTGGGCAGGCAGCCCATGACCTTTCCCTGTGGGGCCTGTTTTTGCAGGCGGATTGGGTCGTCAAGGCGGTGATGATCGGCCTGCTGCTCGCCAGCATTTGGGTCTGGGCGGTGGTGTTCGAGAAAGTTGTGGCCATGCGACGGATCAATAAGGCGGCGGATGGGTTTGAGGATCGCTTCTGGTCCGGCGGCAGCCTGGATGAGCTGTTCACGCGCGAAGGCGAACAGCCGACGCACCCGATGGCGGCGGTTTTTGGTGCGGCGATGCGCGAATGGCGCCGCAGTGCGGGTGGGGTCAGCGTGCTGGGTGGTGCCAAGGAACGCGTGGAACGCGCGATGGGGGTCACCATTGGGCGCGAGATGGAAAGGCTGGAACGCTGGATGGTATTTCTGGCGTCCGTCGGTTCGGTCGGGCCGTTTGTTGGCTTGTTCGGCACGGTCTGGGGGATCATGAATTCCTTCTCGGCCATTGCGGGGATGCAGAACACCAATCTGGCCGTGGTGGCGCCGGGGATTGCGGAAGCGCTGTTTGCCACCGCGATTGGTCTGGTCGCGGCGATTCCGGCCGTGCTGGCTTATAACAAGATCAACACGGACCTCGCGCGCTTTGCCGCGCGGCTTGAAGGGTTCGCCACTGAATTTGGTGCCATCCTGTCGCGGCAGACGGAAGCGGCGGCGAATGATGGCGGGCCGCGCAGCCCGAACCAGGCGGCGGAATAGGCCATGGCGGTTTCCCTTTCCGGCGGGCGGTCTTCCGGGCGGTCTCGCTACCGGCCCATGGCGGAAATCAACGTCACGCCGCTGGTGGATGTGATGCTGGTGCTGCTGATCATTTTCATGGTTGCGGCGCCCTTGATGACGGTGGGTGTGCCGGTGGATTTGCCGAAAACCACTGCCCAACCGCTCAATCAGGAAACCGAGCCGCTGACGATTACGGTGAACCCTGAGGGCAAGATTTTCTTGCAGGAAACCGAAGTGCCTTTGGATGGGCTGGTGCCGCGCTTGCAGGCGATCATGCGGGAACAGCCGCAAGGCGCGCCGGAGCGGCGCATTTTTGTCCGCGGCGACAAGGCCATTTCCTATGGCCGCGTGATGGAGGTGATGGGCACCATCGCCGGTGCCGGCTTTACCCGAGTGGCGCTGTTGGCGGAACAGCCGCAGGCGCCGCGCCCTGGGGCAGCGCCGGCGGGCAGGCCAGCGACGCAGCCGGCGCGCCCGGCAGCGCCGCCTGCTCAGCCCAATCGCCCGGCCCAGCAGCCCCGCTGAAGGCCGGGGGAGGAGAGAGCCTTGCCCCGGGCCCTGCCCGATAAGCGCCTGAATAAATGGCTGATGGTCTCGGCGGGGCTGCATGTCGCGCTGCTGGGCATCGGGGCCTTGTTCTCGCTTGCGCGTTCCATTCCTGAACCGCAGGAACAAGGGATCGCGGTGGAGCTTGTGGCCCCTGGCCCGGCGCAGATGGCGCGCGCCGATACGCCTTCTCCGGTGCCGGCGCAGACCTCGACCCCCAACCCGGCACCACCAACGCCAGAACCCCCGGCGCCGGAGCCGCCGCGCAATGCGCCGCCCGAGCCAACGCCGCCGCCGCCCCCCCCGCCGCCCGCACCGGCAGCGGCGCCAACCCCCGCACCGCCGAGCCCGGCACGGCCCACGCCGCCGGCGCCGGCACCTGCGCCAAGCCCGGAACCCTCTCCCGTCCCGCGCGTGACACCGCAGACGCCAACGCAGCAGCCAACACCACCGCGGCAACAGGCGGCGCAGCCGCCGCGCCCGGAACCGCCCCTGCCGTTACCGCCCCCGCCGGTGCCGCCACCGCCCGAGCCATCGCGTCAGGCAGGCACGGGGCAGACACCGCCCGTGGCGCGGCCGCAGGAAAACAGCTCATCCGTGCAGAATACGCTTGAGCGGTTGCGCAACGCGCAGCAGCAGGACCGCGCACCGACCGCACGGCCCAATCCTTCCGGCGCACCGCGCCAGGGGGGCGGTTCACCGACTGTTACGGCCGCGCTGACGCAGGGCGAGATTCGTGGCCTCGCGGAACAGGTATCTGAATGCTGGAATGTGGATGCCGGCATGCTGGGGCTGCAGGACATCACGGTTGAATTGCGCGTGCAGCTTGATCCGCAGGGCAATGTCCGCAATGTGGTGCCAGCGGGAAACATGCCGACCGATCCGCGTGTGCGGTCTGTATTCGAATCGGCGCGGCGTGCTTTATTGGCACCTGCGTGCAATCCACTGAAAGTGCCACCGGATAAAATGCAAACCGTGATGGCTTCCACTTTTCGCTTCAGCCCACGCGGGCTGGTGCGCTGAATTCGGGATGATGGGCATGACAACTAGACGCTCCCTTCTGCTTGGTGCCGCAGGCGCGGTGACGGTCTCGGGCCTTGCGGGCGCGCCGGATGCGGCTTTTGCGCAAGGGGCGGTGATTGACATCACACGCGCGCGCACCAACCCGATCCCCATTGCCATTCCGGATTTCGCGGGCACGGGTGATGGCCAGCGTTTCGGGCGAGATGTCGCGCGCGTGGTGCAGGATAATCTGCGCAATTCGGGCCTGTTCCGCCCGATTCAGAATCAAGCCTTCATTCAAACGGCACAAACCGCGGCGGACCGGCCGCGCTTTCCGGATTGGCGCGTGATTGGCGCGCAAGCGCTGACCACGGGGCGCGCCGATCTGCAGGGTGGTAATTTGCGCGTGGAATTCCGCCTTTGGGATATTCTGCCAGAAGCTCAGGTAGTAGGCACTGCCTTCACCGCGCCATCCGGCAATTGGCGGCGCATCGCGCACATGATCTCCGACGCGATTTATGAAAGATTGCTGGGCGAGAAAGGCTATTTCGACACACGCATCGTCTATATCGCGGAAACCGGCCCACGTGATCGCAGGCTGCGGCGCCTCGCCATCATGGATCAGGATGGCGAAAACAATGCCTTCCTGACCGATGGGCGCGAAGCGGCGCTGACGCCGCGCTTTCATCCGGCGGCGGATCGTGTGGCCTTCATGTCCTATCAAAGCCGCGAACAGCCGCGTGTTGTCTTGTTTGATTTGAACACGCGCGGCCAACAGGCGCTTGGCAATTTTCCGGGCATGACGCTTTCGCCGCGCTTCGCTCCCGATGGCCGTTCCGTGGTCCTTTCCGCCATGCGCGGTGGGGACGCGAATATCTTCGCGGTGGATTTGGCAAGCCGACGCGAAAGGCAGCTTACCAGCGGCAGCGCCTTGGATGTCAGCCCCTGCTATTCGCCCGATGGCACGCAGATTGTGTTCAATTCCGATCGCGGCGGCGATCAGCAGCTTTACGTGATGGATGCGAATGGCGGCGGCATGCGTCGCATTTCCTTCGGCCGCGGGCGCTACGCGACACCGGTCTGGTCACCGCGCGGCGATTTGATTGCCTTCACCCGCTTCGGCGGCGGCAGCTTTGCGATTGGTGTCATGCGCCCCGATGGATCGGGAGAGCGTATCCTGTCCGAGGGCTGGAAGATGGAAGCGCCAAGCTTCGCGCCCAATGGCCGCATGCTCGTATTCGGCCGGGAAACCCGCGCCACTGATTCCCGCGGCGGCGGTTTTTCCGCGCGCATCCACACTATAGACATTGCAGGCTTCAATGAACGACCCCTGCCGACACCAACGGACGCGACTGATCCAACCTGGTCGCCCCTGCTCTCCTGAAGGTTTTCATTAGGTTTTGGCTTGACCCAAGCTGGTTCAGGCTTTACCGCACCGCACAAAGCTATGATTTTCCTGAAAGGAAACCGGTCATGAAGTTGAAATTCCTTGGTATTGCAGGTCTTGCGCTACTCGCCGCCTGCTCCAACTCCGACAACAGCAGCAGCACGGGGGCCGGCATGGGCGGCGCAGGCAATATCCGCCCCGGCAGCCAGGAAGATCTGGTCGCCAATGTTGGCGACCGCATCTTCTTTGATTTTGACCGCAGCAATGTCCGCGCGGATCAGCGCCCTGTGTTGCAGCGCCAGGCTGAATGGATGGGCCGCTACCCGGAAGTGCGGGTGCAGGTTGAAGGCCACACCGATGAACGCGGCACGCGCGAATACAATTTGGCGCTTGGCCAGCGCCGCGCCAATGCGGCGCGTGATGTGCTGGCGGCAGGTGGCGTGAATCCCTCGCGAATTTCCACCATCTCCTTCGGCAAGGATCAGCCGGCGGCGCTGGGTTCGGATGAAAGCGCCTGGGCGCAAAACCGCCGCGCCGTCACGGTGGTGCGGTAAGGGAAAGGGGCGCTGCTCCGGCGGCGCCGCTTGATCAGAATGTCGCACACAACCTCCGTTTTCCGCTTGGCCGCTTTGGGTCTTGGGTTGGCACTTGCCAGCCCTGCGCATGCCCAGGTGGAAACCCGAGAGGGCATTGCGCTGCAAAACCAGATTCTGGATTTGCGGCGGGAGCTTGATGCGCTGCGCCGCGGCGGCGCCGTGGCTGCGCCCAGCGCGCCTTCGCGCGGATCGGCCGCTTCGGGCGATCTGGTGCAGCAACTGCTTGGTCGCGTGCAGGAGTTGGAAGAAGAAAATCGCCGCCTGCGCGGGCGCCTTGATGTGGCCGACAATAATCATCGGCAGATGCGGGCCGAGGTGGAAAAACTGCGCGGTGATCTGGATTTCCGCCTGCAAGCCCTGGAGAGAGGGGCTGGCCGGCCGGCCGCCACGCGCCCTCCTCAGCCGGGGCCGGCGGCGCAAGCCCAGCCAGCCCCGGCCAGCCCGGCACCCTCCAGCGCCCCTAGAACGGCCGAAAAGGCCATTTCGGATGGTCAGGCAGCGCTCGCTCGGCGAGAATTTGCCGTGGCTGAGGCTGCGGCGCGGGAGGCGATCCGCGCCCGCCCTGGCGCTCGCGCCCAGGATGCGTCACTGCTGTTGGGCGATGCGCTGATGGGCAAGCGGGACTTCCAGAATGCTGCGCTCGCCTATGACGAGGCGTATAGCCGCAACCGCCAGGGGGCTCGTGCGCCAGAAGCGATGATTGGCTTAGCCAATGCCTTCCAGGGTTTTGGCGCCAAGCGTGAAGCCTGCGAGACTTTGGATAATTTGCGCTCCAACTTCCCCAACCTATCCGGCCCGCAGGCGCAACGCGCGGCCGATAGCCGGCGGCGCGCGCAATGCCGGTGAGATAAGCCATTGGGGATAGCCCACTTCCTGCGCTGAGCCTTCCGGTCAGCCGCGCCGAATTCGCTGCCGCCATGGCGCCGCTTGGGCCATTTGGCGCAGAGCCCCGCCTTGCCGTGGCGGTCTCAGGCGGGCCGCATAGCCTCGCGACCGCCTTGCTGGCGCGCGATTGGGTGGCGGCGCGGGGTGGGCGGGTGCTCGCTTTGGTCGCGGATCATGGGCTGAGGCCAGAAAGCGGGGCCGAGGCTGATCATGTGATGGCGCTTTTGACCAAGGCGGGGATCGCTGCGGAGTGCCAGCGGCTTGGCTTGCCCAGCGGCGCGAGGCTGCAAGAACGCGCCCGCGCTGCCCGGCTTGCGGCACTGACAGAGGCTGCAGCGCACCATGGCTGCCCCTGGCTGCTGCTCGGCCATCATCGCGGCGATCAGGCGGAAACTCTGGCTTTTCGCGCCTTGCGCGGCAGTGGTGCGGCAGGACTGGCCGCCATGGCGCCGCTGCGCGTGGCGCCCGATTGCCTGATCCTGCGCCCGCTTCTGGGCTTTGCCCCCGCCCGGCTGGAAGCGGTGGTGGCCGCCGCCGGGCTTGCCCCGGTGCGTGATCCTTCCAACGACCACCCGCGCTTTGCCCGCATCCGTATCCGCAAGGCTCTGGCCGACCCCGGTGGTGAAGGCGACGGCGTGCAGGCGCTTGCCGAAGCGGCAGAGGCTTTTGCGCGCCGCCGCGCCCGGCAGGAAGCCGCGATCTTGGCTCGGCTGGCGGCGGCAACCGAAATCCACCCGGAAGCCTATGCCTGGGCTGACCCCAGGGCGCTTGGGGCAGATGCGATTGGCGTCGCAGCGCTGGCGCGCCTGATCGGCCTGATTGGCGGCGCCGCCTGGCCCGTCCCGCTTGAGGCCACGGCAGCGCTGCTGGCGCGGGGAGGCGGCGGCCTTGCCGGCGCCTGGGTACGCCCCGGTGCGGGCGGGCGCCTTTTGGTGGTGCGCGATCCTGGACTGATTGCCCCGGCCCATCCCCTGAAGCCGCCCTTTTTGTGGGATGGGCGCTTTCTGGTGATCGGCCCGGCGCGCCACGGCTGGACCTGCGCCGCCTTGGGCGCGGCGGCGGCCGCCTTCCGGCAGCAGACCAAAACGCCCCTTGCCGCGCTCCGCGCCCTGCCAGCGCTCTGGGATGAAAAGGGAAAGCTGGCGGTCCTGCCTGGGCTGTTCTATGCTACCGGAGTGGAAGCCTCAGCTTGGCGCTTGGTCTTTGCCCCCAAGGGCGGTGGCCTGCCGCCCGGCTGATCACGCTTTTACGGCTGGAAGATTTCACGCGGGTCATTCAAGATGCGTGAAGCCTCACTATGTATGCTGGCAGCGGGCAGCGGATGACGCCGTCAGGCTCCTGAAAATGGAAGGGTTGCGGTGAATAATTTCAGCCGAAACATGGCTTTATGGGTGATCGTGGCGCTGCTTCTGGTGGCGCTGTTCAACCTGTTTCAACCCAGCGGCTCCAGCCGCCCGGGCACCTCTCAAGTCGCCTATTCCGACTTTTTGAATGAGGTGCAGGCCGGCCATGTGCGCGATGTCACCATCCAGGGCCGTACCCTGACCGGCCAGCTCAGCGATGGGCGCCAATTCACCACCTATACGCCGGAAGACCCGGCCATGATCTCGCGCCTGACGGAAAAGGGCGTGCGCGTGGTGGCCCGCCCTGAAGAAGCTGAGGTCAATCCGCTGCTGCATTACCTTGCCTCCTGGTTCCCGATGCTGCTGCTGATTGGTGTGTGGATTTTCTTCATGCGACAGATGCAGGGCGGCGGCGGGCGCGCCATGGGTTTCGGCAAATCCCGCGCCAAGCTGCTGACCGAAAAGCAGGGCCGTGTGACCTTTGATGATGTCGCCGGCATTGATGAAGCCAAGGCGGAGCTTGAAGAAATTGTCGAATTCCTGCGCGAACCGCAGAAGTTCCAGCGCCTGGGCGGCAAGATTCCGAAGGGTGTGCTGCTGGTGGGCCCGCCGGGTACCGGCAAGACCTTGCTGGCGCGTTCCATCGCCGGCGAAGCCAATGTGCCCTTCTTCACCATTTCCGGTTCGGATTTCGTCGAAATGTTCGTGGGTGTTGGCGCATCGCGCGTGCGCGACATGTTCGAACAGGGCAAGAAGAACGCGCCTTGCATCATCTTCATTGACGAAATTGACGCTGTTGGGCGCCATCGCGGCGCCGGGCTTGGCGGCGGCAATGATGAACGTGAACAGACGCTCAATCAGATGCTCGTCGAAATGGACGGGTTTGAGAGCAATGAGGGCGTGATCCTGATTGCCGCGACCAATCGCCCCGATGTGTTGGACCCCGCTTTGCTGCGCCCCGGCCGTTTCGATCGGCAGGTTGTGGTGCCCAATCCGGATGTGAATGGGCGCGAAAAGATCCTGCGTGTGCATATGCGTAAGGTGCCGTTGGCTTCCGATGTGGACCCGAAGGTGATTGCGCGTGGCACACCGGGTTTTTCGGGTGCTGATCTGGCGAATCTTGTGAATGAAGCCGCACTTCTAGCGGCGCGTACGGGTCGGCGCACGGTTGGCATGGCGGAATTCGAAGCCGCCAAGGATAAGGTGCTGATGGGCGCGGAACGGCGCAGCCTTGTGATGTCGGATGCCGAAAAGCGCATGACCGCCTATCACGAAGCGGGCCATGCGCTGGTTGCGATGAATGAGCCGGAATGCGACCCGGTGCATAAGGCCACCATCATTCCGCGTGGCCGCGCTTTGGGTCTGGTGATGTCGCTGCCCGAAGGGGATCGCTATTCCAAGCATAAATCCAAGCTGAAATCCGAACTCGCCATGGCGATGGGCGGGCGCGTTGCGGAAGAACTGATCTTCGGCGCTGATAAGGTCAGCAATGGCGCGTCCGGCGACATCAAAATGGCGACCAATCAGGCGCGCATGATGGTGACCGAATGGGGCATGAGTGAAAAGCTCGGCATGATCGCCTATGGCGACAATAGCCAGGAGGTTTTCCTCGGTCATTCCGTGACGCAGACGAAGAATGTCTCGGAAGAAACCGCGCGCATGATTGATGCCGAAATCCGCGGTATTATTGATGGCGCCTATGCGCGGGCTACACAGATCCTGACCGAAAAAATGGATGAACTCCATTTGCTCGCGAAGGGTTTGCTGGAGCATGAAACGCTGAGCGGCGATGAAATCCGTCAGGTGATCAAGGGTGAACCCGTGGTGCGCAATCGCCCGGATGAGCCGGTGAACCAGGGCCGCGGCAGCGTGCCGACGGCGGGCCGGCCGACCATGCGCCCCGGCGGGCTTTCCCCTGGTGCGGCTCCTGCCACCTGAGCCGTGGCGTCTGATCGTTGGTTGCATCCGCTGGGCCTGCTGTCAGGCCCAGCCGCGTTTCGGGCCATTGGTGAAGGCCAGGCGCTGCCCTTGCAGGGGGGTGATCTGGCCTTTTCCTTGGCGCGGCTGATCGAGGATGGGCGCGAGGTTGCGACCCTGCCCGTGGCGATGCTCCCGGAAGAATGGGCCGATCAGATTGAAGCCATCACCGCGCGACCCCTGGCCTTTGCCGGGCTGTTAAGCCAGCGCCCCCTGGTGATGGGCATTCTGAACATCACGCCCGATAGTTTTTCCGATGGCGGGCGGCATTTTGATCCCAGCGCTGCGATTGAAGCGGGCCATGCCATGCTGCAAGCGGGCGCGGATATTCTGGATATTGGCGGCGAATCAACGCGCCCCGGCGCGGAGCCTGTTCTCCCGGATGAGGAAATCGCCCGCGTCATCCCGGTGGTGCGGGAATTGGCCAAGGCCGCCCCGGTCAGCATTGATACGCGCCATGCCGCGACCATGCAGGCCGCCTTGGAAGCCGGCGCTGAAATCATCAATGACGTGACCGCGCTGCGCCATGATCCGGCGGCGGTTGATGTGCTGACACGCACGCAGACCCCGGTGGTGCTGATGCATATGCCGGGCACCGACCCGCGCGAGATGCAGGCGCAGGCCGAATATGCCGATGTGGTTTTGGATGTGGCGCGCTTTCTGCGCGACCGTGTGGCCATACTGGAAGCGCTTGGCATTGCGCGCGCGCGGATTGCGATTGATCCCGGCATCGGCTTTGGCAAGACCATGGCGCATAACCTCGCCTTGATCGAAGCCCTGCCGATCCTGGCGGGGATTGGCTGCCCGATCATGCTGGGCGCATCGCGCAAGCGCTTCATCGGCACGCTATCGGGGGTGGAGCAGGCCGAAGCGCGGCTTGCCGGCAGCCTTGCCGTGGCGCTCGCGGGTGCGGCGCGGGGTGCCGCCATTCTGCGCGTGCATGATGTGGCGGAAACCATTCAGGCGCTGGCTGTTTGGCAGGCTTGCGCGAATGGTCGGGCTGGTTGACGAATACCCCCCATGAAGCAAATGCATCTTGGCGCCTTCATGCGCCCCGTCAGCATCCACACTGCCTGGTGGCGCCATCCTGATTCAGCGCCTGAGGCGAATTTCAGCTTAAAGCACTTGGTTCACTGCATCCAAACCCTGGAACGCGGCAAATTCGACGCCTTCTTCATGGCCGATCATCTGGCCGTGCTGAACATGCCAATCGAAGCCTTGAAGCGCAGCGGCACCGTAACGTCCTTTGAGCCCTTCACGCTGTTATCCGCACTCGCGATGGTAACGGAACGGATCGGGCTGATCGCCACCGCCTCCACCACCTATGACGCGCCCTATCATATTGCACGGCGCTTTGCGTCACTCGATCACATCAGCGCCGGCCGCGCGGGGTGGAATATCGTCACCACCTCCAACCCCGATGCGGCGCGCAATTTCGGCATGACCGAACATATGGACCATGCCGAACGCTATGCCCGCGCGCGGGAATTCCATGATGTGGTGACCGGGCTTTGGGATAGCTTCGCGGAAGACGCCTTCATCCGAGACAAGGAAAGCGGCATCTTCTGGGACCCCTCGCGGATGCATAAGCTCAATCACGAAGGCAAATATCTTTCCATCGCGGGGCCTTTGAACATCGCACGCCCGGTGCAGGGCTGGCCGGTGATTGTGCAGGCGGGGGCTTCCGATTCTGGCCGGCAACTCGCCGCCGAGGTGGCAGAGATGATCTTCGCCGCCGGCGGGCCAATTGCCGATGCGCGCGCCTATTACGCCGATATCAAATCCCGCGCGGCCAAGGCAGGGCGCGACCCAGGCTTGATAAAGATTCTGCCCGGCGCGCTGGTGACGGTGGCGGAAACGGATGAAGCCGCCCGCGAAAAACGCGCGCTATTGGATAGCCTTGTGCATCCCGATAGCGGCATGGCTGCGCTTTCCATCGCGCTCGGCACCGATGCGCGGGCCTTCGATTTGGATGCGCCCTTGCCCGACATTCCGGAGACCAATCAAAGCCAAAGCGGCCGCCAACGCGTGCTAGAACGCGCGCGCCGCGAAAACCTGACCGTACGGCAATTGGCGGTGGCGCTTGGTGGCTATGGCGGCCTGTCCTTCACCGGCAGCGCCAAGACCATCGCCGATGAGATGCAGCATTGGCTGGAAAGCGACGCCTGTGATGGCTTCAACATCATGTTCCCGACCATCCCGGGAGGGGTTGAAGATTTCGTGCGCCTGGTTGTGCCGGAACTGCAAAGCCGGGGGATTTTCCGCAAGGAATATGCCGGCGCCACGCTGCGGGAGCATTTGGGGCTGCCAAGGCCGGGGAATCAGTTTTTTTAAGACCGAGACTTTGGCAAATCATTGAACAGACCAAGGCTTTCACCCTAAACTTAGTCCAGCAAAACAGGGCGAAGGCTTCGCCTCACGCAAACGGGAGATAGACATGCTTCAAAGACGACACCTGCTCGGCGGCGCGGCAGCGCTCCCCTTCGCCTCCATCGGCGCGCCGGCCATCGCACAGGCACCGCGCGTGCTGCGCTACGTGCCGCACGCCAATCTGCCGAATATTGATCCCTTCACCAATACGGCCTTCGTCGCGCGCGACCATGCCTTCCTGGTCTATGATCAGCTCTATGGCATGGACGATAAGTTCCAGCCGCGCCCACAAATGGTCGAAGGCCATGTGGTCGAAAATGACGGCAAGACCTGGCGTTTCACCCTGCGTGAGGGGCTGCGCTTCCATGACAATACGCCGGTGCGCGGGCGGGATTGCATCGCCTCCATCCGCCGCTGGGGCCGGCGCGATGCCTTCGGCCAGGTGCTGATGGCGCGGGTTGCCGATATGGTCGAAGTCAGCGACCGCGTGTTCGAAATTCGCCTGAACGCGCCCTTCCCGAAAATGCTCGATTGCCTGGCGAAGGTGACCACAAGCTGCCTGTTCATCATGCCGGAACGGCTGGCCAATGTGGACCCCTTCACGAATATCACGGAAGCGGTCGGCAGCGGGCCTTATCGCTTCATCCAAAATGAATGGGTGCCGGGCTCCATGCTCGCCTATGCGCGCAATGCGGATTACGTGCCGCGCCAGGAAGCGCCTTCCATGACCGCCGGCGGCAAGGTCACGCATTTTGATCGCGTGGAATGGCGGATCATTCCGGATGCCAGCACGGCCTCTGCCGCGCTGCAATCGGGCGAGATTGATTGGTGGGAACAGCCGACCGCCGATTTGTTCCCGCTTTTCATGCGTGGCGCGGCGGCGCGCAATATCCGTGTGGATATCATCAATGATACGGGGCTGATCGGCATTTTCCGCCCGAACCACACCGCCGCGCCCTTCAACAACCCGGCCGTGCGCCGCGCGGTGCTGACCGCCATCAATCAGATTGATTTCATGACCGCGGTGATTGGTACGGCGGGCGTTGAAGGCCGCCCTGATCTTCGCCGCGAAGGCATCGGCTATTTCGCCCCGGAAAGCCCGATGGCGAGCAATATCGGCATGGAACGCATGCGCAAAAGCATCGAAGCCGCGCGTGCCGAATTGCAGGCCGCCGGCGCCATGGGACAGCGTTTGGTGCTGCTGAACGCGACCGATCTTGCTTCCATCAACGCCGCCACGCTGGTGGGTGCGGATCTGTTCACCCGCATGGGCTTCAATGTGGATCTGGTCAGCACGGATTGGGGCACGCTGGTCGCCCGCCGCGCCAGCCGCAATCCGCTGGAACAGGGCGGCTGGTCCGGCTTCTTCACCTTCTGGTCCGGCATTGACCATTGGAACCCGGCAAGCCACGCCTCCATCCGCGGTCATGGCGAAAATGCTTGGCCGGGCTGGCCGACCATTCCCGCCCTGGAAGCGCAGCGCGATGCCTGGTTCAACGCGCCGGATGCGGCGGCAGAAGCCGCGGCGGGCCGGGAAATGCAGCGCATTGCCTTCGAACAAGTGCCCTATGTGCCGACGGGCATGTATTACCAGCCCACCGCCTATCGCCGGAACCTGACCGGGATGCTGAAGGGCCAGCCGCCGCTCTTCTGGAATATTCGCCGGGCTTAATCCGAAAGGCTTGGCTATTTGCTGACGTGATCCAGAACACCGGGTCACGTCACTCAAAACTTGGTCGGGGCGAGAGGATTCGAACCTCCGACCTCCTGTACCCAAAACAGGCGCGCTAGCCAGGCTGCGCCACGCCCCGATTGCGGCGCACCCTATGGGCAGAGGCGGCGCGGGGCAAGCCTTGTATTACGGGGAGGTGCCGAAAATCCGGTGCAATACGCGATCACCGACACGGATATTGAGCCGTTCCGCTGTGCCGGCGGCCAATTCCAGCGTCGCGCGCACCGGACCATTGCTGGAAACAGTCGCCAGTGAATGGGGCACGGTGCGCTCCGCAATCCGATGCACCCGCCCATCGGCGGCGATGAACACCATATCCAGCGATGCGATGGTATTACGCATCCACATGGAGCTTTCGCGTGGCGCCCCCCAATCGAACAGCATGCCCTCGTCGGGCTTCACTTCCGGGCGGAACATGAGGCCGATCATCTGCTGTTCCGGCTGCACTGCCATTTCCACGGTGAAGGCCAAGCGGCGGCCATCGCGGGTTTCAAATACCAGGGGCTCGGTCGGCAGGCGCGGCTGGGGGCGATCCACCCCCGGTTGCGCCAGGGCAGAGATGGGCAGCAGGGCGCCAAGCGCCAGCAGGGAACGTCTTTGCATGAAAGCCTTCATGGCATGGGATCGGGAAGCGCCTCAAGCGCTGCTGCCGCCGCCCGGCGCACCACGGCGCGCACCACGCCGGGGCGGGGCGCATCCGCAAGGGTGGTGAACCAATGCTCGGGCGGGTTCCGCCCGGCAGCGCGATGGTAACTTAAGCGCCGCAGCACGGCCTCAGCCGCTTCGGGCAGGCGTTCGGGCAGGGCATGGCCATTTAGCGCGCCCCAAACCCCGGCCCAGCAGCGCGCCACGCTCCAGGGATTATAGCCGCCGCCGCCCAATACGATCAGCCGTGGCCCGAGGCCCATCAGCGCAGCTACCACGGCGCGATGCGCATTATTGGAAAGCGCAAGGCGCGATAGCGGGTCTTCTTCCAACGCATCGGCACCACATTGCAGCATGATGGCGGCGGGCTTGAGGCGCCGCGCGATGGGCAGGATGGCTTCGTGCAGCACCCACGCCATTTCACTGTCGTTGAAGCCGGCGGGCACCGGAATATTCGCCGCATAACCGCCAGCCCTATCACCTAGCGCGCCGGTAAAGGGCCAGCGCCCATCCTCATGCACTGAAAGCGTGAAGACATGCGGATCGTCATGAAAGGCATCCTGCACGCCATCGCCGTGATGCGCGTCTATATCCACATAAAGCAGCGGCGATAGCCCCTGATCACGCCAGGCGAGCAACCCCAGCACCGCATCATTCACATAACAAAAGCCGGAAGCACGATCCGCCCGGCCATGATGCGTGCCACCCCCTGGCACATGCACAACGCCGACCGAGGCAGTGAGCCTCGCCGCCGCCAAGACACCGCCCGCGCTGGTGGCGGGGCGGCGGAACACCTCGCGATAAACCGGATTGCCATCAGCGCCGATACGAAACCGCGCCCGATCTTCGGCGCTGACATTTTGGGTTTCCTCGGCGCGCATCAGCGCCGCGATATAATCGGCGCTGTGGAAGCGTTGCAGTTCTTCGGGCGAAGCGCGCGGGCTTTCGATGTAGTGATCGGGCGCAACCCAATTAAGCGCACGGATCAGGTCAAGCGTGGTGGAGACCCGCGGAATGGCGAGCGGATGCTTCGGCCCATAGGTGGAACCGCGATAGATTTCCGATCCGATCAGCAAGGGCCGCATGGCGGGGCGGAAATGGCGCGGGGCAGGGGATAAGGCAAGGCGCCGGGGCACGAGGCCCCTGGCTCAATCCCAGCCAACAGCACCCGGCATTTCCTTCACCGGCTTCGCCGCCTTCAACTTCGCCAAATCCGGCACCGGGCGGCAGCGGGCCGCATCACCCGCAAAGGCTTCCTCAATCGCTGCGGCAACACCTAGCACCAGCCTATCCCCCCCGCGCGGGCCCACCACCTGCAAACCAAAGGGCATGCCGTTGCGGTCCAGCCCCATGGGTATGGAAATCGCGGGGTGGCCGCACAGCGTCGGGTAATAGGCCAAGGCGAGCCAATGGAAGTAGGTCCGCGTCGGCTGACCATCAATTTCCGCCGGAAACAGTTCCTTCCAAGGCCGGGGCGAAATGGTGATGGCCGGCGTGATCAGCACATCATGCGCCGCGAAAAAACCCTGCCAGGCGCGGTACATCTTGGTCTGCGCCGCCGCCGCGCGGGCATAGTCATCCAGGCTATAGCGCAGCCCTTCTTCCACATTGGCGCGCACATTGGGCCCGACATCCTGCGGGCGCGTGCGACACTTCTCAAGGTGGGAGGTCAGGAAGCCCGCCGCGCGCAGCACCTCAAACGCTTCATCCCCGCCAGCGCAATCCGGATGTGCGGCTTCCGCCGCACCAAACATAGGCGCTATGGCGCCAGCACGGTCGGCGAAAATCTCGCGGATATGGTTCTCGGTGGGCGCCATGCCGAAATCCGGGCTGAAGGCCAAGCGCAGGCTCGCCAAATCATAGCGCGGCACAGGGAAGTAAAGGCTTGGTTCTTCCCGCACATAGCCATCATGGAGCGTATAGGCCAACGGATCGCGCCCATCATCGGATGCCATGGCGGAAAGCAACAGGCACACATCCGGCACATTGCGTGCCATGGGTCCCAGCACCGGCAGGCCGGACCAGCCATGGGCGCGCTTTTCGGAGGGCACCAGTCCGGGAGATGGCCGATAGCCCACAATGCCATTGAAGGCGGCTGGGTTGCGCAAAGAACCGCCGGTGTCGGAGCCCGAGCAGATCGGGAACATATTAGTCGCCAAGGCAACGCCCGAACCACCCGAAGACCCGGCCGCGGATTTCGTCGGATCAAAGGGATTGCCGGTCACGCCATAGATGGCGTTCCGCGTATTCGCCCCCGCACCGAATTCTGGTGTGTTCGTCTTGCCGGTAATGATGGCGCCATTGGCGCGCAGATTGGCGACCATGCCGCAATCCGCATCGGGGATGAAATCGCGAAAGATCGGGCTGCCATAGGTGGTGCGCAGCCCCTCGGTTTCCTCAAGATCCTTGATGCCAATCGGCAGGCCATGCAGCGGGCCGAGTTCATCACCGCGCATCACGGCGGCTTCCGCTTCCTTCGCGGCAGCGCGGGCGCGCGTTTCATCCAAGGCCACCACGGCATTCACCGCGTGGTTCACCTCACCGATGCGCTTCAGGCAGCTTTCCAGCAATTCCACCGGGGAAAGCTTGCGCCGCCCGATCAGGCGGCGCGCTTCAAGTGCGGTCAGGTCACAGGGTTCGGTCATCGGCGTTTCCTTGGTTTTTCTTGAAATTGCGCGGCTAATCAGTAACCCATCGCGCAGCCATCCTTGCGCGGGTCAGACCCACCCACCAGGCAACCCTTTTCATGGTCAATGAAAATCGCCTGACCACCGCCATGGGGCTTGTCGATGCCTTCGCAGACATGACCAAGGCGATTCAACTGATCAATCACCGCACCGCTGAAGCCGCGTTCCACCTGCACCTTGCCATCCTGCGGCATCAGGCGCGGCAAATCGATCGCTTCCTGCACATCCAGGCCGAATTCGAAGTGATTGGTCAGGAAGTAGCTATGCCCCGTCGGCTGATAACGCCCACCCATCACGCCATAGGGCATGATGGCGCGGCCATTCTTCATTACCATGCCGGGGATGATGGTATGCAGTGGGCGCTTATTGGGCGCGATGCAATTCGGATGGCCTTCCTGCAAGCGGAAGCCAAAACCGCGATTTTGCAGCATGACACCGGATTTTTCCGCGAGGATGCCGGAGCCGAAACCTTCAAACAGCGAATTGATGAAGGAACACGCATTGCCGTCCTTATCCACCACGCAAAGATAGACTGTGTCCTTGTGCTTATTGAGATCACTCTCACCCGCTGCGGGCAATTCCGGCAGCGCCGCATCATCGCGGATCAGGCCCGCCAGGCGCTTCAGGTAATCCGCATTCAGCAGCTTTTCGACCGGCACATTCACCTGCGCGGGATCAGCCAGGAAAGCATCGCGGTCCCGATAGGCCATGCGCGCGGCTTCGATGTGCCGATGCAAGCGCGTGGCGGAAAGCGGCCCGCCTTCCGGCGTGGGCAGATGGGCGAGCGTGCCCAGGATTTGCAACGCATGCAGGCCGGACCCATTGGGCGGGCATTGATAGACCTCCATCCCGCGCCAGGGGATGGAAATGGGTGTGACGAATTCCGCGACATTCTGGCTATTGGCGAAATCTTCTTCGGTGTGCAGACCGCCCGCTTCGCGCAGCGTGGCGACAATATCGGCGGCTACTTCGCCCTGATAGAAAGCCGCCGCGCCACGCGCAGCGATGGCGCGCAAGGTCTTGGCCAATTCCGGCTGGCGGAAGCGCGTGCCGAGCTTGAAGGCCGCGCCATTATCCAGAAAACGCCGCGCCGATGCGGGGTGCTTCAGCAATTTCCCGACCGAACCTTCCCAATCCGCTGCCACGCGCGGGGTGATGGGGAAGCCTTCTTCGGCGTAATGGATCGCCGCTTGCAGAATGCGGTCAAGGCCGAGCTTGCCATGGCTGCGATTGAGCAATTCCCAAGCCGAAATCGCCCCCGGCACCGTGACCGAATGGGCCGAGGTGTTTTCCATCTTGGTCGCCCCAGTAGCGCGAATGGCCTCGGGCGTTGCAGCACCCGGCGCGCAGCCGGAACCATTCAGCGCAATCACCGTGCTGCTGCCGGCGGGGACATAAAGGCAGAAGCAATCCCCGCCGATACCGGTCGATTCCGGTTCGATCACGCATTGCACGGCGCAAGCCGCAATCGCGGCATCCATGGCATTGCCGCCGGCGCGGAGGATTTCAAGCGCGGCGAAAGTGGCTTGCGGCATAGAGGTTGCTGCCATGCCATGGGTGCCATAAGCGGGGCTGCGGCCGGCAAGGTGAAGATCACGCATCGGGTCAGGCTTCCATCAGGTAGAGTTACAGACCCCCTCATGCCCCCTCTGGCGCGCGGGGAAAAGCCCCGGGCAGTTTCACCCCCCGCGAATCTGGATTAAAGCCCCGTCATGGAACCAACAGCCAGCCTTGATGAATTTCACCGGATTGATATCCGGGTCGGCACCATCCTGACCGCCGAACCCTTTCCGGAGGCGCGCAAGCCCGCCATCAAGCTGAGCATTGATTTCGGGCCGGAAATCGGCGTGAAGCGATCTTCAGCGCAATTGACCGTGCATTACACGCCCGAGGCCCTGGTTGGGCGGCAGGTGGCGGCGGTGGTGAATTTCGCCCCGCGCCGCATTGCGGGCTTCATGAGTGAGGTTCTGGTGCTGGGTATGCCCGATGAAGCGGGGGCCGTTGTGCTGCTGGGGCCGGATCAACGCG
>Ga0315907_10002878_pt1 | contig 21064 bp, 15 predicted proteins | sample LakEriMetagenome_3_FD_203525 | JGI IMG/M metagenome (GOLD analysis project Ga0315907, IMG submission 203525) | Freshwater fungal communities from buoy surface, Lake Erie, Ohio, United States - Buoy 12 MA123 | ecosystem: Environmental > Aquatic > Freshwater > Lake > Lake biofilm | place: USA...
GCAAGCGCTGGTCGTTCCGCAGGCGGACAGCAGGCTGTCCGAAAACGAAGTTTCGATAAAACGAAGTTTCGATAAAGCCCTGCTACACCCTTGCCAGCGCACCGCATCACAGCCCACTCGGACGTGTACCTGGTGAAATATCCGGGCTAGTTATCAAAGGCTTGGTCCGCCCCCCGGGATCGGAGGCTGGTCAGCGTCGAACGAACCAGAGCTTTCAACGCGATCATTTCGGCCCGCAAAACGAGTTTGCGGATGTTGATTAAGGGTCATATCTCTTGAATTGGCTGGTGATTACCCCCAAACTTCCAGCAAAATCAAGTGCTTATGGCTGTAAATTCATGCTCTATGAGATCTTGGGTGTGAGGCGCCTGCGCACTTCAGCTCGCGCCGCTTGTTGACGATCGTTGACGTGGGTTCTTGAACCAGATGGAATGCTCGCCGCTTACCGTTGCCAAACAAAAAATCAGGGTGGGCTCTCCCCTGCCTTTCAACATCCGTGATTCGGACGGCACCTTGCTGTTGGCGCGCGGGCAAATCATCGCCACAGAAGAACAGCTCAACACCTTGATGGAGCGTGGTGCCCAGGTGGACACCGAGGAACTCAAGGCCCTGCGCAGCGAAGCCATCGATGCGCCCGTGGAGCGGCTGCCCGGCCTGTGGAACGAATCGGTCGACCGCGTGGGGCGCACACTGAAATCATCGATCGCCAGCGACTTCCAGCAATCCCTCGAAGAAACCGCCCGACCCATTTTGGCTCTGGTAGAACGCGACCCGGACTTGGCCATTTTTCAAGTGCTGCGCCAAGAAGTGGCGGGCAAACAGCACTATGGGGTGAGCCATTCCGTGCACACCGCCATCGCCTGTTATTTGGTGGCGCAGCGCCTGGGTTGGGAGCACGAGAAAAAAATGTGCGTGTTCAAAGCCGCGCTGACCATGAATTTATCGATGCTGGAGTTGCAAGCCCGCTTGTCTACGCAAGTCACTGCCCCCACTCAATTGCAACGCGACGCCATCAACGAACATCCTATCCGCAGCCGTGAAATGTTGGAGACCTCCGGCGTGACAGACAAGGCCTGGCTGGACGCCGTTGCCCAGCACCATGAAATTCCCGGCGGCACGGGCTATCCGAACAAACTCAAAGAAGTCAGCGACATCGCGGATTTGTTGCGTCGCATCGACATTTACACCGCCAAGCTGGCCGGGCGTATCAGCCGCTCTGCCTTACCCGCCAACGAAGCCGGCCGTTCCATATTTTTGGCAGACCAAGGCCACCCCATGGCGTCGGCCATCATCAAAGAGTTTGGTGTTTACCCGCCGGGCTGTTTTGTGAAACTGGCCTCAGGCGAAGCAGGCGTGGTGGTCAAACGAGGCGCCGCGGCGAACGCACCCTTGGTCGCCGCACTGACCAACCGGGACGGCAATGCACTGTTGGAACCTGTGCGCCGCAACACCTCCGTCAAGGAGTACGCCATCGTCAGCATCATTTCCGAGAAGTCGATCAAGGTGCGCGTATCACCGGAAAAGCTGGTGGTGTTGGCCAGCAATTAAGGATGCTTGGCAGCGACAGGTCAAACCAAGAACCCGTTGATGCGAGCTCAAAAAGATCGGTACAGCGGCGTCGGAATTCCCCAGTCAAACTGGCTTGCGTGAACGAGGCAGCGTCGCCTGAAACGCGCTCAACCCCCTTCTATGGTGAACAACGCTCGGGCGTGACGCGCGATGCGACGTTCTACCCAGGGTTCAGCGGGTGCCGACGAGGGTCAGCCTCACACGCGGACCATCCTGGCCGGAGCGGCCTGGGGCTGCATTTGAAGTGGGCGGTTTCAAATCCACCTTGATCTCCGCCAACTTGGGAGAGGGAGGGGTCGCCCGCGCATCAAAGGGGTGTGACGAGACACCCACCGCCTTGAGCACCCGGTTCACATAAGCCTGGGTTTCTCCAAAGGGAGGAATGCCGCGGTAGCGTTCCACAGTGCCCTCTCCGGCGTTGTAGGCGGCTGCCACCAGCGCCACGTCACCTTGGAAGTAGGCCAACAACCACCGCAAATACGCCATACCGCCGCTGATGTTCTGCTTGGGGTCAAAGGGTTTTTGAACGTTAAAACGCGCCGCAGTTTCGGGAATGAGTTGCATCAAGCCCATGGCGTTCTTGGGTGACACCGCCATTGCATCAAAGTTGGACTCGGCTTTGATGATGGCCAGCACCAATTGCGGGTCCAGCTTGAAGCTGGGTGCGAGTTTTTTAACCAGATCGGCAATCGGCTTAGGCGCGGCGATGGGAACGGGTGACGCGACAACTGGAGCAGGGATGGCGCTCGCGTCAATCTCCAATGTGGGGTCGTTGCGCAAACAATCAGGAACATCGCCTTCGGGTTCCCCCACCAGTACCAACATACGACGCGCTTGCTCGACACCTTGGTCCGCCGCCGACCGAAAGAAAAAAGCGGCCAGCTTGTCGTCACGCGGCACGCCACGGCCATGGGCATACAACCACCCCAGGCTGAATTGCGATTCGGGATCGCCCAGTTTGGCGGCTTGGCAATAAAGTGCCGCCGCTTTGGCGCCGTCTTTGGCGACACCCTGGCCATGCTCGAAGGCCAATGCCTCGGCCCTCAGTGCTCGCCACAAAGGCGGCGGCTCGAAGGCAGCTACCGTCGCACCCGCCCAGGCCGGCCAGACCAGCGTCGCCACCAACCACAGGCGCGCAGCCCGCCGCATCCGCATGGCGGCTTTTGTGAGATCAGGGAAAACCATAGGATTCATGAAGACGCGCAGTATCGCTGCATCCGCCTGGCCTGACACCCCCTAAGTCAGGGATAGGGGGTCGTACCCGTGCGAAAATCGCTGATCTTTGTAAAAAAACCTTGGGAATCAAGAACATGGACGTCGAACACATCAATGCCGTTGGAAACGCACTGGCCGACCTGAGCCAGCGGACCGTCGCCCTTCGGGGGTATCTTTGACTACGACCGCAAAGCCCTGCGGTTGAATGAAGTCAACGCCGCTTTAGAAAACCCCAACGTTTGGAACGAGCCCAAACGCGCCCAAGAACTCGGCCGCGAAAAGCGGGAGTTGGACAACGTGGTGGAAACCATCAACCACCTGACCAGCAACCTGTCCGACAACACCGAACTCTTCGAGATGGCCAAGGGTGACAGCGACTTTGACTCCATCCTCACCATCGAGGCCGAGGCCAAGAAGCTGGAAGAAACCGTCGCCAAACTCGAGTTCCGCCGCATGTTCAACAACCCGGCCGACCCGAGCAATTGTTTCATCGACATTCAAGCCGGTGCGGGTGGCACCGAGGCCTGCGACTGGGCCAGCATGTTGTTGCGTCAGTACCTGAAATACGCCGAGCGCAAGGGTTTCAAAACCACGATGGAAGACGAAACCGCCGGTGATGTGGCGGGCATCAAAAGCGCCACCATCAAAGTCGAGGGCGAATATGCCTTTGGTTTGCTGCGCACGGAAACCGGCGTGCACCGCTTGGTGCGTAAAAGTCCGTTTGATTCATCTGGCGGCCGCCACACCAGTTTTGCGTCGCTGTTTGTCTACCCCGAAATCGACGACTCGATTGAAATCGACATCAACCCTGCCGACGTGCGCACCGACACCTTCCGCGCCAGCGGTGCAGGCGGCCAGCACATCAACAAAACCGACTCGGCGGTGCGTTTGACGCACATTCCCACGGGCATCGTGGTGCAGTGCCAGGATGGCCGTAGCCAGCACAGCAACCGCGACGTGGCGTGGAAACGCCTGCGCTCACGTCTGTATGACCACGAGATGCGCAAGCGCATGGAAGAACAGCAGAAGTTGGAAGACACCAAAACCGATGTGGGCTGGGGTCATCAGATTCGCTCTTATGTGCTGGACCAAAGCCGCATCAAAGATTTACGCACGAGCTTTGAAACATCCAACACCCAAAAAGTATTGGATGGCGACTTGGACGCTTTCATTGAGGCCAGTTTGAAGCAAGGCGTCTAGGGCCGCAAGGGCCTGATTCACCCGATCTCATTTGGAATTTAACCGCTCGTTTGTAAGAGAGAACCCATCATGCGTGAAGGAAGTTCCACCCTGATTCGCCGCGAAGACTATGTCGCGCCAAGCTATTGGATCCGTTCGGTTGACTTGAGCTTCGACCTGGACCCCAGCAAAACCCTGGTCATCAACCGCATGCAGTTGCAGCGCAACGAAAGTGTTGCCGCCCAGCCGCTGCGCCTGCATGGCGAGGGCCTGAATTTGTTGCGGGTGCTTGTGAATGGTCAGAGCGTGTCCTTCAAAAACGAAGACGGCATGCTGGTGATTGAAAGCACCCAGGAACTGGGCAACGAGCCCTTCACCTTGGAGATTCGCAACACCTGCTGCCCCGAGAAGAACACCGAGTTGTCCGGGCTTTACACCTCGGGCGGCGGATTTTTCACGCAGTGCGAGGCAGAGGGTTTCCGGCGCATCACCTACTTCCTGGACCGGCCCGATGTGATGGCGGTGTTCACCGTGACCTTGCGCGCTCCGAAAAAAACCTATCCGGTGCTGCTGTCCAATGGCAACCTGGTAGAGCAAGGCGAGTTGGATAACGACAGGCACTTTGCGAAGTGGCATGACCCCTTTCCCAAGCCCAGCTACCTCTTCGCCTTGGTGGCGGCCGACCTCGTGGTGCGCGAGCAAAACATTCGCACACGCAGCGGGAAAGACCACTTGCTGCAAATTTTCGTGCGCCGGGGTGACCTCGACAAAACTGAACATGCGATGAACTCGCTGATTGCCAGCGTGATCTGGGACGAAGCCCGCTTCAAGCTGCCACTCGATTTGGAGCGCTTCATGATCGTCGCCGTGGGCGACTTCAACATGGGCGCCATGGAGAACAAAGGTCTCAACATCTTCAACACCAAGTATGTGTTGGCGAGCGTGGCCACCGCCACCGATGCCGACTACGCCGGTGTGGAAAGTGTGATCGGCCACGAGTACTTCCACAACTGGACCGGCAACCGCGTGACCTGCCGCGACTGGTTCCAGCTCAGCCTCAAAGAAGGCCTCACCGTGTTCCGCGACCAAGAGTTTTCGATGGACATGGCGGGCGGCGCCTCGGCCCGCGCCGTCAAGCGCATTGAAGACGTACGCACCTTGCGCCAGTTTCAGTTCTCGGAAGATGCTGGGCCCATGGCGCATCCGGTGCGCCCTGACCAGTACGAACAAATCAACAACTTCTACACCGCCACCGTTTACGACAAAGGCGCGGAAGTCGTTCGCATGATGCAAACCCTGGTGGGCCGTGAAGGTTTTGCGCGCGGCATGACGCTTTACTTTGAACGTTTCGACGGCCAGGCCGTCACTTGTGATGACTTCGCCCAGGCCATAGCCGATGCCAACCCCGGCAGCAAACTCGCCGAGTTGTTGCCTCAGTTCAAACGCTGGTATGCCCAAGCGGGCACTCCGCGTGTCGGTGCCAAAGGCCGCTATGACGCGCCATCGCGCACCTACACCTTGATGCTGGACCAACAAACCCCCGCCACCCCTGGGCAAACCGACAAACAACCGTTTGTGATCCCGGTGTCACTTGGGTTTGTTGGCCGCAGCGGTCAGGCCCTGCCGGTGCAACTCGAAGGCGAAGCACAGGGCGTGAACGAGCGCGTGCTGGTGTTGTCTGAAGCCCGCAATTTCTTCACCTTCACCAACCTCGACGAAGAGCCCGTGCCCTCACTGATGCGCGGTTTTTCTGCACCGGTGGTCTTGGCCGATGGCCTGGGCGATGCCGATCTGCTCACCTTGCTGCAACACGACAGCGACGCCTTCAACCGCTGGGAAGCCGGGCAACGCCTGGCGCTGCGACAAATGCTGGCGGCCGTCCAAAGCAACACCTTGCCACCCCTGGACAGCGCCTATGTGGAGGCGATGCGTGCAGTGCTGCGGCACCCTCAACTGGATGCCGCATTCAAAGAACTGGTGCTCACGCTGCCCAGCGAAGCCTATGTCGCTGAGCAACTCGATGCGGTCGACCCACCGCGCATCCACGCGGTGCGCCAACACTTCCGTCTGCAACTGGCCCAGGGCCTGCGCGAGGACTGGTTGTGGGCCCTTGAAAACCATGCCACCCCAGGTGGGTACTCACCCGATGCCGTCTCCAGCGGCAAACGCGCACTGAGCAACCTCGCGCTGGCCATGTTGTGCCTGGATGCCGCAAAAACCGGCGACAGCGTCTGGCCGGGCCGCGCCTACCAGCGTTTCAAAGACGCCAGCAACATGACCGACCGCCTGGGTGCGCTCAGTTCCCTGGTCAACAGCCATGCTGAACTTGCTGAGCCCGCCCTGGCACGTTTCCATGAGCTTTTCAAACACGAGGCCTTGGTCATCGACAAATGGTTCAGCATGCAAGTGACTGCGCCGGAGAAAGACGGCCGTGTCTTCGCTCGCGCTCGCAGCCTGCTGCAACACCCTGACTTCAGTTTGAAGAACCCCAACCGCGCACGCAGCTTGATTGCCGCTTTGTGTTCAGGCAACCCCAGCGCCTTCCACCGCGCCGATGCGGCCGGATATGTGTTCTGGGCCGAACGTGTTCTGGAACTCGATGCCGCCAACCCCCAACTCGCTGCCCGCATGGCGCGCGTGATGGACCGCTGGACCAAACTCGTCGAGCCCTACCGCAGTGCCGCGCAAACCGCGCTCAAACGCGTGGCGGCCAAAGCAGACCTTTCCAAAGACGTGCGTGAAATCATCAGCCATGCCTTGGCTGCAGACACAAAAACTGAATCGACCGAACCTAAAAAGGTCCTGACAACATGAGCAAAAACATCAGCCTGACCCGCTATTTGGTCGAACAGCAGCGCCACAACGGCAGCATTCCCGCGCAACTGCGCTTGCTGATTGAAGTGGTGGCGCGGGCCTGCAAACGCATCAGCATCAGCGTGAACAAGGGTGCCCTCGGCGACGTACTGGGCAGCGCACACTCCGAGAACGTGCAAGGCGAAATTCAAAAAAAGCTCGACATCATCGCCAACGAAGTGCTGATTGAAGCCAACGAATGGGGCGGCCACCTGGCGGCCATGGCGTCGGAAGAAATGGAAGGCATCTATGTGGTACCCAACCGATTTCCGCAAGGCGAATACCTGCTGATGTTCGACCCCCTGGATGGCTCCAGCAACATTGATGTGAACGTGAGCATCGGCACCATTTTCTCGGTGCTCAAAAAACCCGACGGTAGCGCGGGGGTGAGCGAGGCCGACTTCCTCCAAGCCGGCAGCACCCAAGCAGCCGCTGGTTATTGCGTGTACGGCCCGCAAACCACCTTGGTACTGACTGTGGGTGACGGCGTGGCCATGTTCACCCTGGACCGCGAACAAGGCTCGTGGGTGCTGACGCAAGACGATGTGAAGATCCCCGAAGACACCAAAGAATTCGCCATCAACATGAGCAATATGCGCCACTGGGCTCCCCCTGTGAAGCGCTACATCGACGAATGCCTGGCCGGCAAAGAAGGCCCGCGCGGCAAAGACTTCAACATGCGCTGGGTGGCCAGCATGGTGGCCGATGTGCACCGCATCCTCACGCGAGGCGGCGTCTTCCTTTACCCCTGGGACAAACGCGAACCTGAAAAAGCCGGCAAGCTGCGCCTGATGTACGAAGCCAACCCCATGGCCTTCCTGGTGGAACAAGCCGGTGGCGCCGCCACCAATGGTAAGGAGCGCATCCTCGACCTGCAGCCCAAACAGCTGCATGAACGCGTGAGCGTGGTGCTGGGCTCCAAAAACGAAGTGGACCGCGTCACCGCCTACCACCGCGAAGCGTCCTGAGCCCCACATGGCATCAACTCACGACATCCACCACGACCGCGAGGCGGGCAGCAAAAGCAGCACGCTCGACACCACCCGCATTGACGATGTGCGCATCGGCGCGGTGCGCCCCCTGATCACACCCGCGCTGCTGCAAGAGCGTGTACCGGTGGGCGACGCCACATTGGCCATGGTAGAACAAAGCCGTGCCGCCATTGCCGACGTCCTGCATGGCCGCGACGACAGACTGATCGTGGTGGTGGGCCCCTGCTCCATCCACGACCATGACCAGGCCATTGAGTACGGCAAGTTGCTCAAAACCGCCGCCGACGAATTGCAATCCGACCTGCTCATCGTCATGCGTGCCTATTTTGAAAAGCCCCGCACCACCGTCGGCTGGAAGGGTTACATCAACGACCCCCACCTCGACGGCAGCTTTGCCATCAACGAAGGCCTGGAACGCGCCCGCCGCCTGTTGCTGGAATTGACCGAACTGGGCCTGCCCACCGGCACTGAGTTTTTGGACTTGCTCAGCCCGCAATACATTGCCGACCTCATCGCCTGGGGTGCCATTGGTGCCCGCACCACCGAAAGCCAAAGCCACCGCCAACTCGCCTCGGGCCTGAGCTGCCCCGTGGGCTTCAAGAACGGCACCGACGGCAGCCTCAAAGTGGCCGCTGACGCGGTGCTGGCCGCCCAAGCCAGCCACGCCTTCATGGGCATGACCAAAATGGGCGTGGCCGCCATTTTTGAAACCCGTGGCAATGCCGACTGCCATGTCATCCTGCGCGGCGGCAAAACGCCCAACTACAGCGCAGAGCACATCCACGCAGCGGCCGACACTCTGCGCAACGCTGGCCTGCGCGAACAGGTGATGATCGACGTCTCCCACGGCAACAGCAGCAAACAACACCAAAAACAAATCACCGTCGCTCAAGAGGTTGCCGCACAAATCGCCGCTGGCGAGCACCGTATCACCGGCGTCATGATTGAAAGCCACCTCGAAGAAGGCCGCCAGGACCTGGTCGAAGGGCACCCCTTGAAACATGGCGTGTCCATCACCGATGCCTGCATCAGTTGGGCACAAACCGAACCCGTGCTGCAGACCCTGGCACAGGCCGTCCGCGCTCGGCGCGGCCAACCAACCTGACCACACCACAGAGCAGTTTGCCCAACCGCGTCAGTCAGGATTTGTTGCTTACAACACAGATGCCAAAGCCGGTTCCCAGGCCCCTCAGATATAATGTCAGGCTTCGCCGGTGTAGCTCAGTCGGTAGAGCAGCTCATTCGTAATGAGAAGGTCGGGTGTTCGATTCATCTCTCCGGCACCAAACAACAAAAGCCAACCCTTGTGGGTTGGCTTTTTGTTTGGGGCAAAGCCCACAACAAAGTGTGTTTGCCACAAGACGTGCCGTTCAATGCAATCATCTGGATGAAACACACGGTTTCGGGCCAGACCTCTCCTCAGCAACCACCCATTGCGGCTGTATAAGCAGGCTCGCTCAGGCCCTGATACCCTCGCTTTGAATTCATTCCATGGGAAAAAAGACCATGTCACGTCATCTCCTGCACCGCCTCGTTCTGTCCTTCCTCTGCCTCCTGTTGACCACTGCCCCGCTGCTCTCGCAGGCCAGCGGGCCCACGATTCGCATCCTGGTGGGTTTTCCGCCGGGGGGTGGCACCGATGCGATTGCGCGGCTGTTGGCGGACAAGCTCAAGGAGGAGTGGGGCACGGCGGTAGTGGTGGAGAACAAAGCAGGCGCCGGTGGGCAGTTGGCGGCTCAGGCGTTGAAGGCGGCGGCGTCAGACGGGAACACGTTTTTGCTGTCGCATGACCACACGGTGTCCATCTTGCCGCTGGTGATGAAAAACCCGGGCTTTGATCCGGCGCAGGACTTCGTGCCTGTGGTCGGTTTCGCCAGTTTTGTGAACGCGTGGGCCGTGTCGAGTGGTACCCCGGCGAAAAGCCTGGTCGACTATGTGGCTTGGCTGAAAACCCAAAAGCAGGGGCAAGGGGCCGTGGGTGTGCCCGCGCCGGCGTCGGTGCCAGAGTTTTTGGTCAAGGTGCTAGGCGAGAAATACCAGCTGGATTTGGTGGCCGCGCCCTACCGTGGCAGCGCACCGTTGATGGGTGACATGCTGGGCAACCAGATCGCCGCGGGTGTGGCCTCGGTGCCTGATTTCATGGAGAACCATAAAGCAGGCAGGTTGCGTATCGTGGCCGTGCTGGGCAGCACCCGCCAGGCGGCGTTGCCTGAAGTGCCTACGCTGGCGGAACTGGGTGTGGCCGGTTTTGAGGACATTCCTTACTACGGCTTTTTTGCGCCGACGGGTACGCCCAAAGCCGTGGTGGAGCGTTTTTCGGCGGCTGTCGCCAAGGTGATTGCACAACCCGAGGTGCGGAACCGTCTGACAGCCATGGGACTGACGGTGGAGCACATGAACGCCGAGCAGTTGGCGACGCGCGAGCGGGCTTACAGGCAGCGCTGGGCCAACATCATCAAAGCAACAGGGTTTGTGCCGCAGTAACGCCACGGGCGATGGCTGCAAAGTGCGGCGCAAGCTGGCCGCCGCTTACGGGTTTCAACTCTGCATCAGACCGAGGGGGAGACCTCACCAGCCCCAACCTGGCTTGAAATCGCCTGCGCTGCGTCGCGCAGTTGCCGCACCGCCGTTTGCACGGCCCGTGGGTTGAGGACGGCCGTTGGCCCGAGCGCAATCAACGCCAAAACCAAACGCTGGGGAGGCTCAAAAATGGGCACGGCCATGGCCGTGACACCGGGGATGACCGCGTCGCGGCTGATGGCCACACCTTCAGCGCGGACGCGTGCCAGTTGTTCGCGCCACGCAGGCGTCCAGGGTGAAGCGCGGCGGTTTGAGCCCGCCGCCTGTGCCCACGCCGCACGCACGGTGGCCTCAGGCAGGTGAGCCGCAAACAACTGACCCGAGGCGGTGTTTTGCAGACTCATCACCGTGCCGTGGCGCATGCTGATGTGCAATGCGGTGGGGGCCGCTTCAATGCGCACGATGGTGGGCCCTTGTGTGCCCCACACCGCCAAGGCCACGGTGAGGTTCAGCGCCTGGGCCAACGCGGGCAGGCGGTGGCTGGCCAGTTGGAGCGGGTCCACCTGCTGGAGGCTCATGAGGCCCAGTTGCATGGCCAATGGCCCCAAGCCGTAGTGGCCGCTGGCCGCGTCTTGTGTGACCAGACCGAGCTTGCCCAGGCTGACCAGATAAGGGTGGGCCTTGGCGGGGCTCATGGCCGCTTCGGCCGCCAGTTCCTTGAGCGGCAAGGGCCGCCCGCGGTGGGCCAGGGCCTGCAGCAACTGGCCGCCGACCTCCATGCTTTGAATGCCGCGCTGAGGTTTGGGCGCGGCGTGTGAACGCGCGGAGGTTTTGGAGGTGGAGGGCATATATTCGTCATTAACAAACTGATTCGTCATTGTATAAGCTCGGTTGTATGATGCCGGCCTGGTCCGGACGGGTTTGGGTAACTGCTTTTCGTGTTTAGCCGACGCGCCGTCTCTGGTTCACAACCAACGCCTCAGGAAGACCACCATGAACCCCATATCCACTACCCCTGCCTTTCTCAGCGGCTTTGGCAACCACCATCAAAGCGAGGCCGTGCCAGGCAGTCTGCCCGTGGGTCAGAACAGCCCGCAGCAGGTGCACCATGGCCTGTATGCCGAGTTGTTCAGCGGCGCGGCTTTCACGGCGCCACGCGCGAGCAACCTGCGCACGTGGCTGTACCGCCGCCAACCGTCTGTCGTGGTGGGAAGTTACAGCCCCCTGCCCCACACCTTTTGGAAAACAGGTGCAGCGCAAGGCGAGGTGGCGCCGCCCAACCCCATGCGCTGGAACCCCGCCGCCGTGCCCAGCGAGGCCGAGCAGACCCAGGACTTCATCGACGGACTGCGCACTTTGGTGGTCAATGGTGACGCCGAGGCGCAAACCGGCATGGCCGCCCATTGGGTGCTGGCCAACCGTTCCATGCAGCGCCGCGCACTGATCAATGCTGATGGCGAAATGCTGCTGCTGCCCCAACAAGGGCGCTTGCGCATCACGACCGAGATGGGACTGTTGCAGGTGGGCCCGGGTGAAGTGGCGCTGATCCCACGCGGCATCGCCTTCAAGGTGGCGCTGCTGGACGGTCCCTCGCGCATCTATGTGGCCGAGAACTACGGCGCCCCCTTTCGTCTGCCCGAACTGGGCCCGATAGGCTCCAACGGCTTGGCTAACCCGCGCGATTTTCTGGCACCCACGGCGGCTTTTGAAGCAGACGCGGGCGCCTACGAGCTGGTCAAACGGCACGGCGGTCAACTGTGGCGCGCCGACGCCGCTGCTACACCTTTCAATGTGGTCGCCTGGCACGGCAACCTATCGCCTTACCAGTACGACACGCGCCACTTCATGACCATTGGCTCGGTCAGCGTCGACCACCCCGACCCCTCCATCTTCACCGTGCTCACTTCCCCTAGCGACACGCCGGGCACAGCCAACTGCGACTTCGTCATCTTCCCGCCCCGCTGGATGGTGGCCGAACACACCTTCCGCCCGCCCTGGTACCACCGTAACGTGATGAGCGAGTTCATGGGGTTGATCCACGGCCAGTACGACGCCAAACCCGAAGGCTTCAAACCCGGTGGCGCCAGTTTGCACAACTGCATGGTGCCCCATGGCCCGGATGCCGACGCCTTCACCCACGCCAGCCAGGCGGTGCTGGCGCCGCAAAAACTCGACCACACCCTGGCCTTCATGCTGGAGAGCCGCTATGTTTTCAGGCCTACCGCCCATGCGCTGCAATGCGGCGCGCTTGATACCGCCTATGCCGACTGCTGGGCCCCACTCAAAGACCAGTTCAAGGTGCCCGCATGAACACACTGCTTGACGAAACCCATGCCCCCGACCTGCAAAGCTGGGTGGCCAGTGCGCAAACGGCGGACACCGACTTCCCTTTGCAAAACCTGCCCTATGGACGCTTTCGACGACTTGGCAGCGACGAGCCGCTGCGCATCGGTGTGGCCATTGGTGACGCCGTGCTCGATTTGCGCCTGGCCGCGTCCGCCATGGTTTGGCCGCAGGAACTGGGCACGGCACTCGATGCAATGGCGGCCGGGGAGCTCAAGCCCTTCATGGGAGAAAGTAAGTCCATCCGCCATTTGATGCGCCTGACCTTGTCGCGCGCCCTGCGCACCGGTAGCCCACACCAGGCCACGTTAGTCCATTGCCTGGTTCCGATCCAGGATGCAGAAATGCACCTGCCCTGCGAGGTTGGCGACTACACCGACTTTTACACCGGCATCCACCACGCCACCACAGTCGGCAAACTCTTTCGTCCGGACAACCCCTTGCTGCCCAACTACAAATGGGTCCCCATTGGCTACCACGGCCGCGCGTCGTCCTTGTGCGTGAGCGGTGGGACGGTGCGGCGGCCCTGGGGACAAATCAAAGGCGAGGCCGACATGCCTGAATTTGCACCGACACGCCGTCTTGACCACGAACTGGAACTGGCGGCTTACGTCGGCCCGGGCAACACCTTGGGCGAGCCGGTGCCCATCTCGCGTGCCGAGGACCATCTTTTTGGATTGAGCCTGCTCAACGACTGGTCAGCACGCGATCTGCAAGCCTGGGAATACCAACCGCTGGGGCCCTTCCTCGCCAAAAGTTTCGCCAGCACTTTGTCGCCCTGGGTGGTGACGATGGAAGCCCTGGCGCCATTCAGACAAGCTTTCACCAGGCCCGTCTCAGACCCGCCCCCCTTGCCCTACCTGGACAGCCCCGCCAACCGCGAACAAGGTGCGCTGAACATTCAACTGGAGGTGTGGCTGCAAACGGCCACCATGCGCGAACAAGGCCAAGCGGCCACCCGGTTGATGCAATCCAACGCTCTGGATGCTTACTGGACCTGGGCCCAACTGCTCACCCACCACAGCAGCAACGGCTGTAACCTGCGGCCCGGCGATGTGCTGGGCAGCGGCACCTTGTCAGGCCCACGGCCAGAGCAAGGGGGTTCAATGCTGGAGTTGAGCCTGGGCGGCAAAACACCCGTGGCCCTGCCCAATGGCGAAAGCCGAAGTTTTCTTTTGGACGGTGACACCCTCATCCTGCGTGGACACGCTGAACAGACTGGCGCACGGCGCATTGGATTCGGCGACTGCACCGCGACAGTGATGGAAGCACGGGTGTGAGAATGGTCCGCCCAACGAACGGTGGTTGGGTGTGTCCCGGGTGTATGAAAACCAACGCCGTATCAGGGGCGGCGCAACACCCGTCAAACCTCATCGGACGGGTGCGTATCCTGCCGTCTTGTGTCAAACAAGCGGGTTAAACCAGCTGTGCGTTCAACATCAGGCTGACTTGTTTACGCTGTTGCCCAGATTCGCCGGCGTGCCATAGGGTGACGGCTGGGGAGACGACTTCTCCAGCTCCATGGCCAAGCGGCTTAACCAGGGGAATCGAGGTGGCAACGGTTGATTCGTGACGGGATCTACCGGAGGCACAGCGGTTGGTTTTTCCTGCAAAGAACGCTCGGTCGCTGTCACGCCACTGGCAGCTGTGGTCGATGTGGTGGGCGTCAAAGGACCTGAGCCGGGCACACTGCTGAGGTTCATATTGCTCTCCTAGAGAAAGAACTTACACGTATCGAGGATGTCGGCAGCCCGGTCTGAAACTTAAGGTCTTGTGGCAAAAAAATTCAATCTCTGGCGCTGGCCCGTAAAATCAGCGCTCCAGGCCGCCGCGGGTTTTCCCTTGCCGGACCGCCACAGACACCCCTCACCCCTTTCCCGCCATGGCCGACACCTTGACCTCGCCCGACGCGCTGGTCGCCCGTGAATCACGTATCAAGCAGTTTTACGCTCTCACCAAGCCCCGTGTGGTGCAGTTGATCGTGTTTTGCGCGGTGATTGGCATGCTGCTGGCTGTGCCAGGTCTGCCTGACTGGAAACTGGTGCTGGCCGCCACCGTCGGCATTTGGCTGGTGGCCGCCGCGGCCGCGGCCTTCAATTGTGTGGTGGAGCAAAAAATCGACGCCAAGATGGCCCGAACCTCCTGGCGACCCACCGCGAAGGGCCAGCTCACCAATACGCAAACCCTGACCTTTTCAGCCCTGTTGGGCGTGGCGGGCAGCATCCTGCTGTGGATTTGGGTGAATCCGTTGACGATGTGGTTGACCTTTGCCACTTTTGTCGGATACGCCTTGGTTTACACCTTGATCCTCAAACCAGCCACGCCACAAAACATCGTGATTGGCGGCGCCTCCGGTGCCATGCCGCCGGTGCTGGGTTGGGCAGCCATGCGAGGGGAGGTGGGACCCGAATCCTTGATTCTTTGTTTGATCATATTTCTGTGGACGCCTCCGCATTTTTGGGCCTTGGCGCTGTACCGGGCGGAGGACTACCGCAAGTCAGGCCTACCGATGTTGCCCGTCACACACGGGGCCGAGTTCACACGGCTGCACGTTTTTCTTTACACCTTGGTGCTGTTTGCCGCTACCTTGCTGCCTTTTGTATCAGGCATGAGTGGCTGGATTTACCTTGGGGCGGCTGTTGCGCTGGGCGTCGGCTTCACGGCTTATGCCTGGAGGCTTTGGCGACATTATTCAGACGCCCTGGCACGCGCCACCTTTCGTTTTTCAATCTGGCACTTGATGCTGCTGTTTGCTGCATTGCTGCTGGACCATTACCTGAACCCCCTCTTGTTTGCGCGAGGTTGAATTCATGCTGAGACGTCATCTGCTCGGGCTCCTGGCCACCTCATGTGCAGCCCTGCTGGTGGGCTGCGACGTTGGCAAACAAAGCGGGAAGTCATCCACGACCAGTTTCCGCAGCGTGGACATCACGGGAGCCGAATACGCACGGGACTTCGCTCTTCCGGACGCGCAAGGACAGCTGCGTACGCTGGCAGATTTCAAAGGCAAGGTGACGGTGGTTTTTTTTGGCTTTACCCAATGCCCTGACGTCTGTCCCACGACATTGGTTGAACTGGCCCAAATCAAAAAAGCGCTGGGCGCCGACGGAGAGCGTTTGCAGGCCGTGTTCATCACGGTAGACCCTGAGCGGGACACACCAGAGATTTTGAAATCCTACATGGCCAGTTTTGACCCGAGTTTTGTCGCGCTGCGGGGCACACCCGAACAAACGGCGGCCACGGCCAAAGCCTTCAAGGTGTATTACGCCAAATCACCTGGAAAAACAGAAGGCAGCTACAGCATGGACCACACAGCAGCGTCTTTCGTGTTTGACCCGCAAGGCCGGGTGCGGCTCTTTGCGCGCTACGGACAGCCCTCCGATGGGTTAATGGCCGACTTGAAAGCGCTGCTGGCCGGCGCTTGAGCCCGGTGGGTTAACCACCACGCTGCGAGCCGCTCCAGGCCCACCTTGTTGTCCATCCGACAGGTGTTCAGCGTTAACTCAGGTCAAACCTCAGCCAAGGCTTTACGCATTTTTTTCATGGCCGCCACCTCAATTTGGCGAATGCGTTCGGCACTGACGCCGTATTCGTCGGCCAGGTCATGCAGCGTCATGCCGCCCGAGTTGTCGTCGTTCACTTTGAGCCAGCGCTCCTCGACGATGCGTCGGCTGCGCTCGTCCAGGCTGTTCAAGGCTTGGGCAATGCCGTCGCCGGCCAGCCAATCGCGGCGATGGGCTTCAATGACGCGGGTGGGTTCGGTGCTGTCGTCGGCCAGATAGGCGATCGGCGCGAAACTTTCTTCGCTGTCATCGGACTGCGGTTCCAAGGCCACATCGCCACCCGACAAGCGGGTTTCCATTTCGAGCACATCTTCACGTTTGACGTTGAGCTTCTTCGCCATGGCGTCAACCTCACCCTGGGTCAAGGTGCTGCGATGGGTATGCCCTTCCACCGCCTCTTCTTTGAGGCTTTGTTTCATGGAGCGCAAATTGAAGAACAGCTTGCGTTGAGCTTTGGTGGTAGCCACCTTGACCATGCGCCAGTTTTTCAAGATGTACTCGTGAATCTCTGCTTTGATCCAGTGCATGGCGTAGCTGACCAAACGCACGCCCTGGTTGGGATCAAACCTCTTCACGGCTTTCATCAAGCCCACATTGCCCTCTTGAATCAGGTCGCCGTGGGGCAATCCATACCCCAAGTACTGACGGGCAATCGACACAACGAGTCGCAGGTGCGAAAGCACCAGTTGGCCGGCGGCCTGCACATCGCCGTGGTCACGTAAGCGCTGCGCCAGACTGAGTTCTTCCTCAGCGGTCAACATCGGCAATCGGTTGGTGGCCGAAATATAGGCATCCAAATTGCCCAGGGACGGCACCAAGGCCCAGGGGTCGCGCAGAGCCAGAGCGGTGCGCGGAGCAGCCAAAGTCATTGCATCAGAGCTCATGGAAAACCCTTTCAAAGTCACACTGCAACCATATTAGCACTCTCTGACCGAGAGTGCTGATGAAGGTTCCGCAAGTAAAAAATATCTTTTATATTCAATAACTTAAGTGCTCACCCCATCACTGGTGGGGGGCTCTGGAAGCACGAACAGGTGTGGGCTACGGGGCGTTTTTGCAGCCAACGGCCCTTCTGTAGGCCAGACAAACAACGCCTTAGTCCGCCCGACCCCGTGCTGCAACGATCCGCCACGAGTGATACAGGGCATCCCTAAAGAATTCCGTCACCGAAAACGGTGTTTGTTTCCATGAGGATATCGTCCAGCACGGACAACAACTCGGCGACGTTCACAGGTTTGGTGAGGTAACGAACTGCGCCAAGTTGCAAGGCCTCCTCCACCTGGGCTTGCAGCGCATCGGCCGACACGACGACCACGGGGATGCCGTCCGTGGCACCCTCCCTGCGCAGATGGCGCAACAACTCCATGCCGCTGATGTCGGGCAAATGCATGTCCAGCAAAATCACATCAGGCCGCAAAGTGCGAATGGCCGCCAAACCGTCCAAGCCGGTCAGCGACACAGACAGTTCAATTTGTGGCCGCTGAGCCAAGATGCCGCGCATCACTTCCACATTGGTCTCGTTGTCCTCCACATAATGAACGCGTCTGCGGTGGTAGGTGGACAACGTGGTCACAGGCTCATCCAAATCGCCGTGGACGCTGTCGTGACGTTCCACCAAAGGCAAACTCAGGGTAAAGCTGGAACCCTGGTCGGGCGCACTTTGCACACGCAAACTGCCCCCCATCCACTCGGCCAGACGCTGGCTGATGACCAGGCCGATGCCCGTGCCCTCAATGCTGGAACGGTCACGACCCAAACGGTTGAAGGGCTGGAACAACTCTTTGACCTGCTCCGGCGACAAGCCCATGCCAGTGTCGGTCACGCTCAGTTCCACCATGCCATCACGCGCTCGGCTGGCCACATGGATACGGCCACCCTCGACGTTGTACTTGACCGCGTTGGAAAGCAAATTGGTGAGAATTTGTTTGACCCGCGTGGCATCGCCGCGCACCCAACCGGCATCAGGCGCTATGTCGTGCGTGATCGTGACTGCACGCCTTCGCGCATCGGCCTCGACCAAAGGCAAAGTGCCCGCCAGAAGCTCGAACAGGTCGAGTGTGGTTTCTTGCAAGCGCAAGTTGCCGGATTCGATGCGTGACAAGTCCATCACGTCGTTGATCATGTCCAGCAGATGCCAGCCGGCCTTCTGAATTTGCGCCACCCAGCCACGCTGCGCATCAGGCAACGGCTGGCGGTTGTCCAGCTCTAGCAGCTGTGCGAAACCCAGCATCGCGTTGAGTGGCGTGCGCAGCTCATGGCTCATTCGCGACAAAAAGATGCTCTTGGCCTGGTTGGACGTTTCCGCCGCTTCACGTGCGCGTTCTGCCTCTGCCAACCGCAGGTGCTCGGTGATGTCTTCCACTGCCGCCACCACTCGCCGCGGTTGACCTTGTGCGTCACGCAGCAGCGATACCGTGGACTGAACCCAGAGCAGGCTACCGTTTTTTCGCACCAAACGTTTACGCTGACTGATCACCGGAACATGTTCGTTGACCAACTGCAGCAGGCCGTCTTCCTCCAGCGCCGCATCGTCGGGGTGTGTGTAGTCGTGGGACGACATCTGCATCAGCTCGTCGGGCGAATAGCCCAGCAAATTGCAAAACCGGGTGTTGACTTGTTTCAGTCGGCCGCGCAAGTTGGTGTACACCACACCCAGCGGAAGGTTGTTGACGATGTTGGTCAGCCGCGTTTCGCTCTCTCTGAGTTGCGATTCCGTGGCCTCCCTTTCCTTGATTTGCTGAAGCAGTTCGCTGGTTCTGTCCGCCACTGCCAACTGGATGCGCCGCGCCCGACCGGTTACCGTCAAAAGCAAGGCCCCCAACATGGCCACAGACAATAAACCGACCACCGCCAGCGCACGGGCGCCAAAGTAGGCGCTGGGTGGCACATCACCTGCGTTGCCGATGACGCGCAACTGCAGCGCTTGGTTCGCCCAGTCCAAAGACAATGTGGTTTGAAGTTCTGTCGAGCTGGCTTGTTTACAAGGGTCACGGTGGCTCAAGGAACCTTGGGACACGGCAACTTCCGTTAGCACACAGGCGTGCAGCTTGGGCGCGGTCCGCTCAAGAGTGGCATTGATCAGAGCATCAAGAGGAAGCCGCGCGACCACCACACCCCGCAGCGATTGCAACCGCTGCGCTGCTGTGTTGGGTTCTCCCACAAAAACTGGCTGGATCAGCACCGCGGCGATCCCATGGGCAGCAGCCCTGCTGGTGTCGCCAGAGGTAGGGGGCAGACCCCTTGCCGGCACCATCCACACAGCCGTTTCACCGGTTTGTAAAGCGCGACTCAACGCGTCACGGGCAGCCGGCAGGGTCAATAAATTGAACCCTAAGCGCCAGTCGATGGCATCGCCACTTTGAGACGGTGATGATTGAACAAAACGCAGCGGCAAAGCGAACGTTCCAGCACCGACACCGACGGTTGCTGCGTCAACCGCCATGGTCTCAGCCCAGGCCAGAGAGAAACCCAGAGGCTGATTTTTCAGCCAGGGCCGGGTGATTTCGTCATGGACCGAAGACGTGAGCACGGTGTCGGTGCCGATGTCGGCATCACCAACGGCCAATCGGTAAAAGGCCGCCACCGACTGCACTGCCAACACCGGCTCTTTCAATGCGGTGTTCAGTTCGCTTCGCAGCACCGCGGTTTCAGAGTCGAAAAAAAGCTTTGCATGGTCAGCATCGTCACGCAGGGTCTGAACAATGGCGGCAGCCAGCAGACTCAATGCAACCAACAGACTCAAACCAACAGGAAGTCGCCTCGGTGCCCAGTCGGCTTTCGGGCGGCCTATCAGGGTCAAGAGCATGGGCGCAGTAACCAACACACCCAAGGTATCACCCATCCACCAGGTCAACCACAACAAAAGCCAGCTGCTCGCCGACAAAACCCCCGCCGCCCACAAAACGAGCGCCGCGCACGACGCACTCACCAAACAAGCCAAGGCCCCACCGAGAAGAAAAAACAAACCAATATCGCGAGGGTCAGACAGCACCAGCGGTTGACGAACCCAACGCTTGATGGTCCACCACCCAACGCCAGCCTGTGTGGCCGCGCCCAGTCCTATGCACACGGGCACCCACCACTGCGCGAGGGTCAGGCCTCGGTCGGAGGTCACGAATGCATTGACAACCATGGCAGCCACAGCCACCGCGGGAAGGACGCGCCAACCAAACACCACCACAAAGGCCAGCGCGACGCCCGCAGGCGGAAAAAGTGGCGCTGCGAATCCGGGAGGAATACTCAAGAACAGGCCTAACCATCCCGCAGCCAAGTAAAGCAGGCCTGCCAAAAGACTGGCCGAGACCCAATGCATTGCGGGGGCTGAAGGGGAAGAAGGGGACATCGGCGAGGACAGAGAGTCTGGGCTTGGGATACCTCAGGAACACCCCGCAAAAATTCTCGCAGCGCCGAGTCGTTCGTTCTCGGGCGGTCTGCGGCGTTGATTTTCTTGCCAACAGCCTCAGCCTTGGCCTGAATCCTCGCCTTGCCACCCCTCCCGATCGAAACGCCCCGGCATCCACAATGGTTTTGCAGAGCTTCCTGACAAATTGGAACGCACACAGGCTATCAGTTTGTAGCGTTGCCGTGGACAACATTTGTATCTGTTGGGCCATTCATGGGACGACGTGGACTCGGGTCATGCCGCCTTGCGCCAAGGCCAGTCATTGATTGATGCGCAATCCAGGCTGTGTAAATAGTCTGGCGTGACCGGTAAAGCAGACGCCCCGCGCAAGCGGGGCGTTTTGTTTTGGGCAAAGCAAACAAGGGCCTCAGCCCCGCAGCGCCGCTCGCATCCAGTGCGAACCTTTCATATTGAAGGCCCTTTTGAGG
>Ga0315907_10002879_pt1 | contig 21055 bp, 16 predicted proteins | sample LakEriMetagenome_3_FD_203525 | JGI IMG/M metagenome (GOLD analysis project Ga0315907, IMG submission 203525) | Freshwater fungal communities from buoy surface, Lake Erie, Ohio, United States - Buoy 12 MA123 | ecosystem: Environmental > Aquatic > Freshwater > Lake > Lake biofilm | place: USA...
CGCCAAGGTGCTGGGCGAGGCGGCCTTCGTGCACGACGTGCGCGTGCCCGGCATGCTGCACGGCCGCGTGGTGCGCCCGCCCTACGCCGGGGCAGACCATGGCGAGTTCATCGGCCGCACGCTGCGTGCCGTGGATGAGACCTCCATCGCCCACTTGCCGGGCATCGTGGCCGTGGTGCGGGAAGGCGATTTCGTCGGCATCGTGGCCGAACGGGAAGAGCAGGCCGAGGCCGCGCTGCACACGCTGCGGCTGGACTGGGGCGATTGGCCGGCCCAGCCCCCGCTGGGCGATCTGGCCGCCGCCCTCAGCGCCAACCCCGCCAAGCCCCGGGTGGTGGCCGACCAGGGCGACGCCGCGGCCGCCAACGCCGCCGCCCCGCTGCGCCTGCAAAGCCGCTACGTCTGGCCCTACCAGATGCACGCCTCCATCGGCCCGTCCTGCGCCGTGGCGCAGTGGCGGCCCGAGACCCCGCATGGGCCGGCCGGCCTGACGGTCTGGAGCGGCACGCAGAACCCGCACGTGCTGCGCGCCGACCTGGCCCTGCTGACCAGCCTGCCCGACACCGCCGTGGAGGTGATTCGCCTGGAGGCGGCCGGCTGCTACGGCCGCAACGGCGCTGACGACGTGACGGCCGACGCCGCGCTGCTGTCGCGCGCCGTGGGCAAGCCCGTGCGTGTGCAGCTCACGCGCGAGCAAGAGCACCAGTGGGAGCCCAAGGGAGCGGCGCAGTTGATGGAGGTGGACGGTTCGGTGGACGACCAGGGCCGCCTGCAGGGCTGGGATTTCAGCACCTGCTACCCGAGCAACGCCTCGCCCACGCTGGCGCTGCTGCTGACGGGCCGCGTGGCCGCCACGGCTCAGGCCTACGCCATGGGCGACCGCACGTCGGTGCCGCCCTACCAGGTGCCGAACCTGAAGGTGACGGTGAACGACATGCCGCCGATCCTGCGCGCCTCCTGGCTGCGCGGGGTGTCGGCCCTGCCCAACTCCTTCGCGCATGAAAGCTTCGTCGACGAACTGGCGAATGCCCAGGGCGAGGACCCACTGGCCTTCCGCCTGAAGCACCTGGACGACCCGCGCGCGGCCGAGCTGCTGCAAGCCACGGCCGAGCGCGCGGGCTGGCAGCCCCATGCAGGCCCGCGCCAGCGCAGCGACGACGGCGTCATCCTCAAGGGCCAGGGCCTGGCCTACGCCCGCTACATCCACAGCAAGTTTCCCGGCTTCGGCGCGGCCTGGTCGGCCTGGGTGGCCGACGTGGAGGTGAACAAGCTCACGGGCGAGGTGCACGTGAGCCGCGTGGTGGTGGGGCATGACGCCGGCGCGATGGTGAACCCGGCCGGCGTCACCCACCAGGTGCACGGCAACGTGATGCAGACCACCAGCCGCGCCCTGAAGGAGCAGGTGGCTGTGGAGCCCGAACGCGGTGCCGTCACCAGCCGGGAATGGGGCAGCTACCCCATCCTGAGCTTCCGCCAGGTGCCGGTGATCGAGGTGGTGGTGCCGCCGCGCCCAGGCGAGCCCATCCTGGGCGCGGGTGAGTCGTCATCGGTGCCGGGCACGGCAGCGATTGCCAACGCCATCTTCGACGCCACGGGCGTGCGCTTTCGGCAGCCGCCCTTCACCCCCGAGGTGGTGCGCGCGGCGCTGAATCCGCTGACGGACGCGCGCGGGGCCCAGGTGCCCAGCCACTCTCAATCGCCTGTCGCAGGGGACCTGGCAGCCGAAGGGCCGGGCGGTCTTGGTGTCGTCCCGCCGGGCGCAGCGGGCAACGCTGGCGCGCACAGCGCCGACCCAGGGGCCGAGGAAAGCCCATCGCGCACGGGTCCACCGCCCGCCTGGGTCGAGGAAGTGGCGCCGGGCACTGCCACGGCAGCACCCCTCGGCGCACCACGCGCCAAGCCCGCGTGGACTCGAGCGCTGGCCCTGGTCACTGGCGCCTTCGCGGCACTGGCGGGCCTGGCCGGGCTGATCGTCTCGCGACCGGCACTCGCGCCCATCACGGGCGTGAACGCCGGGGCCGTCTACAGCGCCGCCACCCTGGAGAAAGGCCGGCAACTGGCCGCCCTGGGCAACTGCGCGGGCTGCCACACGGCCGAAGGCGGGGCCCTCAACGCCGGCGGCCGGCCGCTGGAAACGCCCTTTGGCACGGTTTACGCCACCAACCTCACGCCCGACCCCGCCACCGGCATCGGCCGCTGGTCCTTCAGCGCCTTCCAGCGCGCCATGCGCGAAGGCGTGTCGCATGACGGGCGCATGCTCTACCCCGCCTTCCCGTACACCGCCTTCACGCGGATGACGGATGACGAACTCACCGCGCTGTACGCCCATCTGATGTCGCAGCCGGCGGTGGCGAACCCCACACCGGCGGCCGATCTGCACGCGCCCTTCAACTTCAGGCCGCTCATGCACCTGTGGAACGCGCTGCATCTGCAGCCCGGCCCGCGTGCCGTGCCGGCCGCCACCCTGGCCGCGTTGCCCGCAGCCGTGGACGCGGCGCTGTGGCAGCGCGGCGAATACCTCGTGAATGGCCCTGGCCACTGCGGAGCCTGCCACACCCCGCGCGACGCCCTGGGTGCCGAACGCACCGGCAGTGCCTACCTGTCTGGCGCCTGGGTGGACGGCTGGCACGCGCCCTCGCTCACGGCCCTGAACCGCCGGACGCTGCCCTGGAGCGAGACCTCGCTCTTCAGCTACCTGAAGAACGGCCACAGCGCCGCACACGGCGTGGCCGTGGGCCCGATGGCCCAGGTGGTGGGCTCGCTGCAGTCTGCGCCCGAGGGCGATCTGCGCGCGATGGCGCACTACCTGGCCACGCTGCAGGGTTCCGGGCCCGCGCCGCAAGGACCCACGTCTGCCTCCGATGCAGCCCTCACCCCAGCCGCAGGTCCTGAGGCGTTGGCGATCGACCAGTTGGCGGCGCAGGCCGTGGCCAGAGCGCGTGCCCTCGCACCCCTGCCCGACGCCACCCAGCGCATGTTCGAAAGCGCCTGCGGTGCCTGCCACAGCGACGGCACGGCACCCGTGGAGCTGGGCCTGAACCTGCCCTTGGCGACCAACAGCAAGCTGCACGCCGAGCTGCCCGACAACCTGCTGCGGGTGCTGCTGGATGGCATCCAGCGCCCGGCCACGCGCGACATCGGTTTCATGCCGGGCTTTCGCCACGCGCTGGACGACACGCAACTTGCGGAACTGGCCGCCTGGCTGCGCCGCCGCTACGCCCCAGACCAACCGGCCTGGGCCGGCCCGCAAGCCCTGCGCGAGCGCGTGACGCAACTGCGCGGCGCACCGCGCACGGACAGGTGAGCGGCCCTGCCGTGCGCCACCCGGCCGCCGGCATGGCGCTGGGCGTCCTGGCCGTGGCCTTGTTCGGCGCCACGCTGCCCATCACGCGCTGGACCATGGGCCAGGGGGACGCCGGATCGGCGCTGTCGCCGCTGTTCATCACCTTCAGCCGCGTGGTGCTGGCCGCGGCCGTGTCGGCCATGTGTCTGCTGGCGCTGCGCGCGCGCTGGCCCACCCGCGATGAGTGGGGCCCGCTGGCCGTGGCGGCCGCGGGCAACGCGGTGCTCTACCCTTTGTCGCTGGCGCTGGCCCTGCGCGAGCAGAGCGCCGCCCACGTGGCGGTCATCACCGCCCTGCTGCCCCTGGCCACGGCTGCTGCGGCGGCGGTGGCAACCATGACGCTCACCCTGCGCCATGGCACAGGCACAGGCACAGGCACAGGTTCGGGTGCTGGGCCCGGCACCAGCGCGCCCTCGTCTGCCAGCCGCGGCCACCGCCGCTTCTGGCTCTGCGCCGTGGCCAGCGCAGCCCTGGTGGCGTGGTTCTCGCTGCGGCGAAGCGGCCAGCCCTTCACCCTGGTGGCAGACGATCTCATCGTCGCCGGCGGCGTGCTCGCGGCCTCCGTGGGTTATGTGCAGGGTGCCAAGGTCACCCGCGCCATGGGGGCCGAGCGGGCCATTTGCTGGGTCACGCTGCTCACGCTGCCCGTCAGCCTGCCCATCACCCTGGCCACCTGGCCCACCGCCCCCGTGCCCGCCAGCGCCTGGGTGGGCCTGGGGTACCTGGGTCTGGTGTCCATGTGGGCCGCGTTCTTCGCCTGGTACCGCGCCCTGGACTGGGGCGGCCCGCTGCACGTCAGCCAGACCCAGGCCTTCCAGCCCTTCTTCTCCATCGCCCTGGCCTGGCCCCTGCTGGGCGAACCCCCCGACGCCCCCACCCTGGCCTTCGCTGCGGCCGTGGTGGCACTGGTGGTGGTGGGAACGCGGCGCTGAGTTCGGGCTGAAGGGTCTCGCCGCACACTCCATCAGAAGGACTGGCGTCACGCGAATGTCTCGCGCAAGAACCAGAGGCTATTTCTTGTGGGTACACTAAAGAAATGCGCTTGACGTATGACCCAGCCAAGAGCGAGCGCAACCAAGCGGAGCGGGGCATGCCCTTCGCGCTCGCATCAGACTTCGACTGGAGTCGCGCGCTGATCGTGGAAGACACCAGGCAGCCATACCCTGAGCGGCGTTACCAGGCGCTCGGGTTCATCGAAGAGCATTTGTGCATGTTGGTGTTCACGCCGATAAGAGGGGCCGTTCACGTCATCAGCCTGCGCAGAGCCAACCAACGCGAAAGGACCCGATATGCCGCGCAAACCCAACCCTGAGCGTATTGACGCTGAAGCCCCAGAAGCCACGGCCGCATGGTTCGCCCAAGCACGGCCCGCCAAGGACGTGCTCGCTGAAATCGTGGGCGCCGAGGCTGCGAAGGACATGCTCAAGCCCAGGAGAGGCCGGCCTGCTCTGGATCACCCCAAGGAGCACGTGAACATTCGTCTGGATGCAGACGTGGTGGGAGCTTTCAGACAGGGTGGCGTGGGCTGGCAGACCCGCATCAACAACGCCCTGCGTGATTGGCTGAAGGCCCACCCCACAGCGCGGGATGCGTGAACAGTTGCTCTACCGGCATTGACCCGGACAGCCCCGATCCAAGCTGCGGGCGCGCTCATCGTCAAGCAATATGCCTCAGCCATGGTGGCGGCTCACCCCACCCGCCGCCGCTCCATCCACGCCAGCAACTCGCCCACCACGCCACGAGGCATGGCCACGACGGTGAGGATGAACAGGGCGCCCAGAGCCAGCAGCCAGTAGGGGCCGAGCGTCTGCGACAGCCAGGACTCGGCCAGGCGCACCAGCAGCGCGCCCAGACAAGCCGCCACCAGGGAGTTGCGACCGCCCACCGCCACCCAGATCAGGACTTCAGCCGACACGGCAAAGCCGATGAGCGGCGGCGAGGCGAAGTTGAACTGTGTGACGAACAGCGCCCCAGCCAGTCCCGCCACCGCGCCACCCAGCGCGAAGGCGCGGGTCTTCTCCCGGGCCACGTCGATGCCCAGGGCCTGCGCGCGCACCTCGTGGTTACGGATGGCCAGCAGCGCACGGCCGCGCCGGGAACGCGCCGCCCGCATCAGCAGAGCCACCGCAAGCGCCAGGACCGCCAGCAGCAGGTAGTACACGGCCCGCTCGTCCGTGAGTTCCTCGTTGCCGGGCACACCCGGGCGTAATGAGGGAACACCCATGAGACCGTTGAGGCCGCCCAGCCAGTCCCAGTTGATGGCGACGCGCTCCGCGATGAAGGCCACGGCCAGCGTGACGATGCCGAAGAAGGCACCGGTCAGGCCGCGGGCCGAGAACAGCAAGGCCCCCAGCGCGGCTGCGGCCAGCGCCGCCAGCAACACGCCCGCTCCCAGCCCCAGCCAGAACGTCAGCACTTCGGGCAGCAGCGCCGCCCCGGGCACCTTGCCCAGGGTCACCACGCTCATCGCATAGGCGCCGATGCCGAAGAACACCCCCTGCCCCAGGCACAGCAGCCCGCAGTGGCCCCACACCCAGGCCAGGCTGGCGGCCAGCAGCATGTAGCAGAAGTAGCGCGCGAACTCGGCCAATTGCCAAGTGGGCAGCACCAAGGGCAGCACCAGTGCCAGGGCCAACAAGGCAAGGCCCAGGCGAACCTCCGCGTCGGCACCGTCCCAGCGCGATCGCAGCGTCTGCGCGCTCATACTCGCCTGCGCGTGCGCGCCATCAGCCCCTGCGGGAACAGCCGGATCAGCACGATGGCCAGCGTGAACACCACGCCTTGCGCCCACACGGGCGAGAAGAAGGTGGACACCAGGTTGTCCGTCACGCCCACCGCCGTGGCACCGGCCAGCGGCGCAGCCACGCTGCCCAGCCCGCCCACCAGGATGGACAGGAAGGCTGGCACCAGGAAGCCCAGGCCCATCTGCGGGTCCAGCGACACCAGCGGCGCCATCACGGCGCCGGCCAGTCCCGCCAAGCCCGCCCCGAAGGCGAAGGTCAGGCGGTCCAGACGCCGGGTGTGGATGCCCAGGCAGGCGGCCATGGACCGGTTGGCAATCACGCTGCGCGCCGACAGGCCCCATTCGGTGCGGAAGAACACCCAGAAGGTCAGGCCCAGCGTCACCAGCGTGACGGCCATGATGAACAGGCGGTACAAGGGATAAGGGGCGCCCAGCAGTTCCACGCTGGCCGGCAGCGGGTTGGGCACCGAGTAAGAGCCCGGGCCGAACAGCAGCACCATGCCCTGCTTGAGCAGGAGCGACAGGCCCCAGGTGGCGAGGATGGTGTCCAGCAGCCGGGTGTAGACCCGGCGGATCAGCAACTCCTCCACCACCAGCCCCAGCAGGGCCACCACCAGCGGCGCCAACAGCATCCCCAGGCCCACCGGCAAGCCCGCCTGGTGGCACAGCAGCACCACGTAGGCGCCGATCATCATGAACTCGCCGTGAGCCATGTTGATGACGTTCATGAGCCCGAAGACGATGGCCAGGCCCAGGGCCACCAGCATCAGGATCAGCGTGTAGTTCGCGGCGTCGAGGACGACTTGGAGAAGGCTGGCGGTCATCGATCAAATGCCCAGGTAGCGCTCGACGAGGCCCGGGTCTTCGCGCACCGCCGCCGATGGCAGGGTCTCGCGCACCACGCCGGCCTCCATGAAGGCCACACGGCTGCACAGGCGCAGCACTACGTCAACGTTCTGCTCCACCAGCAGCAGGCCCATGCCGGTGGCCTCGCACAGCGCGTCTAGCGCCTGCACGATCTCGTTCACCACCGAAGGCTGCACGCCTTCCAGCGGCTCGTCCAGCATCAGCAGCGCCGGGTGCGACACGATGGCCCGCCCGATGGCCAGCTGTTGCTGCTGCCCACCCGACAGCGCGCCGGCGCGCTCCTGCAGCCGGCCGGCGAGGAAGGGGAAGGCACGCAGCGCCACCGACAGGTCGCGCGGGCCAGACCGCGACCCTTGCAGGCCCAGAAGACCTGTGAGCAGGTTCTGCTCGACCGTGAAGTCTGCAAAGAGCTCACGGCCCTGCGGCACGCAGGCGAGCCCCAGCCGAGCCACGGCAAAGGTGGGCATGCGCCGCAGGTCCTGCCCGGCAAAGGACATCGCCCCCTGGGCCACGCGGGTCAGCCCCATCACGGTGCGCAGCAGCGTGGTCTTGCCTGCGCCGTTGCGCCCGAGCAGGCCGACGCGCTCACCCGGCAGCACCTGCAGGTCCACGCCGTGCAGTTCAGTGCCCTCGCCGTAGCCAGCCACCACGCCGGCCAGGGCCAGACCCTGTGCGTTGCGGGGTGGCTCAGGCATGGGCACCGAGGTAGGCCTCGCGCACCTGCGGCAGGCGTCGTACCTCGTCGAACAGACCATCGGCCACCACGCGGCCGGCCAGCATCACCACCACGCGCGCACCCAGGGCCTGCACGAAGCGCATGTCGTGCTCCACCACCACCACCGCGGTGCCTGATTGCTCGGCCAGACGCCGTACCAGAGCTGCGGTGGCCAGGGTCTCGGCACCGGTCATGCCGGCGGTGGGCTCGTCCAGCAGCAGCAGGCGCGGGGCCTGCGCCAGCAGCATGCCGATCTCCAGCCACTGGCGCGCGCCGTGCGGCAACCGCCCCGCGGGCATCTGGGCACGGTCCGCCAGCTGGATCTGCTGCAGCAGGAAGGACAGGTCAGGCGGGCTGGACGAAGAGGAGGTCGAAGGGGGCAGCCCGAAGCAGGCCACCTCCAGGTTTTCCTGCACGGTCAGGTCCTCGAACACGCTGGGCACCTGGAACTTGCGGGCGACGCCCAGCCGCGCCACGTGGTGCGGGGCCAGGCCGACGAGGGGCCGTCCGTTCAAAGCCACCTCGCCGCTGCTGGGGGGCAACTGGGCGGTGATGACGTTGAACAGCGTGGTCTTGCCGCAGCCATTGGGACCGATGACACAGACCTGCTCGCCAGGGGCCACCTCCAGGCTCACCCCGTCAAGCGCCCGCACCCCGCCAAACTCGCGGGTCACGGCCCGCACGCTCAGCAAGGCATCACCTTCGAGCAGACTTGGGCAGGAAGGGCCTGGACCAGGCCCGCACGCTCACTTCTTGCAACCGGCCTGCGGCGCCAGGGTGCCCATGGATTCCACCACCGACAGGCCGGCGCCCTCGGTCTTGGCCAGATACATGTTGAAGCTGGCGTGGTGGTCGGCCTTGCCGATGGTCATCTTGCCCGTGGGGATGTCCATGGACAGGCCTTCCAGCCCGCCCACCAGGGCCTCACGGTCGATCTTGCCGGCCTTCTTGAGCGCCGCCTCCACCGCCTTGATGGCGTTGTAGTGCGTCATCACGTAGTGCGAGATCGGCGCCTTGTCACCGGCGCTCTTGCGCACGCGGGCCACGAAGTCGGCCACCTTCGGGTCTTTCAGCGAGGCGGCAAAGGGCACGGTGACCCACATGTTCTGGCCCTTGCCCTCGCCGAAGGCGCCGAGGTAGGTCTCGGCAAAGCCGAGGAAGCCCACCGTCACGTCCTTCATCAGGCCGAAGTCCTCGGCCTGCTTGATGAAGGTGATGCCATCGGCCCCGGGCAGCGCCTTGAGCACGACCTTGGCGCCGCTGTCCTTGATGCGGCGGATGATGGGCGTGAACTCCTTGGTGCCGAAGGGCACGAACTCCTTGCCCGCCACCTTGCCGCCCATCTTCTTGATCAGGGCCTCGGCCTGCTCGAACATCTTCTGCGGCCACACGTAGTCGGCACCGAAGAGGTAGAAAGAGTCGCCAGCGCGCTTCTTCAGCTCGGGCAGCAACTTCTCCAGCTCCTGGTTGGGCACGGTATTGAAGCTGAAGAGATACCGGTCGCACCCGCCGCCTTCGTAGTTGGTGGCGTACAGCAGCGGCGTCTTGCCCTTCTTCACCGCCGGCATCATGGCGTCGCGGTTGCTGGAGGTGATGGGGCCGATGAGGGCCAGCACCTGGTCCCTCTGGATCAGCTGCGTGGTGCGCTCCACGGCCGTCTTGGGGTCGGTCTTGTCGTCCTGGTACAGCACTTCCACCTTGCTGCCCAGAATGCCGCCGGCGGCGTTGATCTCGGCCACGGCGAGATCGATGCCGATCTTGGCCTGATTGCCGAAGAGCTCCAGCCCGCCGGAGAACGGCAACACCGCCCCGATGCGAATAGGCCCTTTCTGCGCGAACACGGGCAGGCTGAAAGTGGAAGCGGCAGCGGCGGCAAGGCCCGCACCGAGAACATGGCGACGTTGGTTCATGGCATGGGGCTCCTGAGGCTCATGAAGGGGTTCGGCGACCCACCCACCAGGCCGCCAAAGACGCCCCGCCCGGCAGAACCGCCGCAGCGAGTACTCGATCGATTATGGGCGTCCGCCCGGGCCGCGAACAGCCCGATCCCCCGCCTGGCGCACCCGAGAAAACCCGAAGCGACCAGAGGAGTCACGTGGAGCCCGCGACAGGGGCCGGGCCGCTGCCGATTGACGGACTCGCCACACCCATGGGAAGCTCAAGCCATGCAAGAGATTGACCGGACCCACGATGCCCTGCTCGTCATCGACGTGCAGAACGATTTCTGTCCTGGAGGGGGTTTGGCCGTCGCGGCAGGTGATGCCGTGGTCCCCGTGATCAACGGCTGGATGCCACGGTTCGACGAAGTACTGCTCACGCAGGACTGGCACCCGCCAGGGCATCGGTCCTTCGCCAGCGCGCACCCGGGCCGCACTCCCTTCGAGACAGTGCCGATGCCCTACGGCGCGCAGACCCTGTGGCCTGACCACTGTGTGCAGGGCACACCGGGCGCCGACTTCCACCAGGGGTTGAACACCACGCCGGCGCGCCTGGTCATCCGCAAGGGCTTCCGCCCGGGCATCGACTCCTACTCGGCCTTTTTCGAGAACGACCGCCAGACCCCCACGGGTCTGACCGGCTATCTGCGTGAGCGGGGACTGAAACGGCTGTTCCTGTGCGGACTGGCCACCGACTATTGCGTGGCCTACTCGGCCCTGGACGCCCGTGCCCAGGGCTTCGAGGTGACCGTGCTGCTGGACGCCTGCCGCGCCATCGATCTGGCCGGCTCGCTGGCTGTGGCGCTGGAGCAGATGCGCTCGGCGGGTGTGGCCGTGATCGCCTCCTGAGATCACGGGGCTGCGCGACCCGAAGCCCTCAGCCAGCGGTGGTGGCCTTCAGGCGCAGGCTGCGCCGCCACAGCGTGATCACGATGGTCAGGTTCAGCAGGTTCCAGGCCAGGCCGTTGACGAAAGCTGCGGTGTAAGAGCCGGTCCAATCGAACACCTGGCCCGACATCCAGCCGCCCAAGGCCATGCCCAGCATGGTGAACATCAGCACTGTGCCCACCCGGGCGCCGGCCTCGGCCGGCGGAAAGTACTCCCGCACGATGATGGCGTAGCTGGGCACGATGCCGCCCTGGAACAGGCCGAACATCGCCGAGATGATGAACAGCGAGGTCATCGAGTCGAAGGGGATGAACAGCAGCAGCGCCACGCCCTGCAACACCGAGCCCAGCAGCAAGGTGCGCAGGCCGCCGATGCGGTCGCAGATCAGGCCGGAGATCAGCCGGCTGACCACGCCGAAGGCCAGCATCAGCGACAGCATCTGCGCCCCGCGCGCCGCGCCATAGCCGAGGTCGCCGCAATAGGCCACGATGTGCACCTGCGGCATGGACATGGCCACGCAGCAGGCGAGGCCTGCCACGCACAGCAGGGCCTGGGCCTGGCCCATGGACAAGCCAAACGGCTGCCCTGAGCGCTGCGCCAGGGCGGAGCTGGAGGAATCCGCCGACGCCGGGCCCTGGGCGGCCGCGCCCGCCACCGCAGTGGGTGGTCGCGGCCGCAAGGCCAGGGCCAGAAGCGGCAAGGTCACCGCACACACCACCGCCAGCACACCATAGGCGGTGCGCCAGCCTGAGGTTTCCACCAGGTGCTGCACGATGGGCGGCCACACCGCGCCGGCCAGGTAGTTGCCGCTGGCACAGATGCCCACCGCGATGCCGCGGCGCCGCACAAACCACAAGGAGGTGTCGGCCACCAGCGGGGCAAAGGTGGCCGAGCAGCCGAACAGGCCCATCCCGATGCCGTGCGCCAGCGCGAACAGCCAGATGTTGGGCGCCATGGCCGCTGCCAAGAAGCCCAGGCCCAGTCCCGCCGCACCGATGAACAGCGGCACCGTCACCCCAAAGCGGTCGGCCAGGCGGCCCATCAGGATGCCGCCGAAGCCAAAGCCGATCATCAGCATCGTGTACGGGATGGACGCCTCGGAGCGGCCGACGGCGAACTCCGCCTGCACGGCCGGCAGCACCACGGCCACCACGTACATGGCGCTGCTGCCCACCGTCATCAGGCCCAGCGTGGCCACCAGGCGCCACCAGGCGTAGGCGCTGTCGGCCTCGCGCTGGGGCATGCTCAAGCGGCCTCCTCCGCCGAGCCAGTGGGCTCCGCGGCCTCCGCCACCGTGGCCGCCCAATCGGTCAGCTCGCCCAGCACGGCCTCGGCCCGCTCGTCATCGCGCTCCATGGCCTGCTCGGCCAGGGAGTCCAGTTGCTGCATCCAGGCCTGCAGCGTGGGCCCACCGCCTTCGCCTTCGTGCAGGCGCCCATGGCAGTGCATCTGCCAGCGCTGGCGCTCCTCGGCGCTCAGCGTGCGGGCGAAGTTGCGCGCCCGGTAGCGGAACAACAGTTCTTCCAGGCGACCGTCGCGAAAGTGCGGGCGCTCTTTTGCCAGCGCCTCCGGCGCCAAGCCCCGCAGACGCGCCAGCGTGGCCCGGTCGGCATCACCCACGAAGCCGCCGTAGAGGTCTTCGTCCACGTCCACGGGGCCGTTTACCGCCGGCCGCGCGTAGACCTCAGGCCACACGCCAGCCATCTCGCCGATGAGGCGCGCGGCGGTCTCGGCATGGCGCCAGGCCAGCGCCTTGTTCACACTCCAGCGCTCGGCCTGCGCGGCGCTGAGCGTGTCCAACTGGCGGATCACGACTGGGCTCTTGTTGAGGTGGATGGTCTTGACGGGCAGCCGCGTCACGCCCTCGGGCAGGTCGTCCTGGCGCGTGAACATGCGCAGGCGCAGCGTGGCGGCGTCCAGCGTCAGGAGCTCGGAAGGGTCGTGCGCGAGGTCCCACACGATGACCTCGTTCTTGTTCTGCGGGTGCGGGGCGAGCGGAAAGACCACGGCCAGGCAGCCGCGCTCAGCCGGGTACATGCCCGAGATGTGCAGCACGGGGTGGCCCATCACCAGTTCGGCCTGCACCGCCGCCTTGCTGCGCAGCTTCAGGCAGAAGTCCCACAGCCGGGGCTGTCGCGTCTTCACCAATCGGGCCAGGGCGATGGTCGCCCGCACGTCCGACAGCGCATCGTGCGCCGCCTCATGCGTCAGGCCGTTAGCGGCGGTGAGGTGCTCCAGCTTGAAGCTGGGCTTGCCGTCGGGGTGGCGCGGCCATTCCATGCCTTGCGGCCGCAACGCGTAGGCGCAGCGCACGGTGTCCATCAGATCCCAGCGGCCACAGCCGTTCTGCCATTCGCGGGCATAAGGCTCGATCAGGTTGCGCCAGAACAGAAAGCGCGTGACCTCGTCGTCGAAGCGGATGCTGTTGTAGCCCACACCCACCGTGCCGGGGCGCGACAGTTGGCGCTCGATCTCGGCGGCAAAGGCGTGCTCGGGCACGCCGCGCGAGCGCGCCAGCTGCGGGGTGATGCCCGTGATCAGGCAGCTTTCGGGGTCGGGCAGGCGATCCAGCGGGGGCTGGCAATAGAGGGTGACGGGCGGCTCGATCTCGTTCAGATCGGCATCGGTGCGAACCCCTGCAAACTGCACTGGCGCGTCCCGGCGGGGGACCTTGCCGAAGGTCTCGTAGTCGTGCCAGAAAAAGCTGAAGTCCGCCGTCACAGGCGCCGCGCCACCACGCTGCCGATGGAATAGCCCGCGCCAAAGGAGCAGATCACGCCCAGGTCGCCAGACTGCAGGTCGGCCCGGTGCTCGTGGAAGGCGATGATGGAACCGGCTGAAGCCGTGTTGGCATAGGTGTCCAGGATCAGCGGCGCCAGGTCGTTGCCCACCTCGCCACCGGTGAGCTTCTTGATCACCAGCTGGTTCATGCCCAGGTTGGCCTGGTGCAGCCAGTAGCGCCGCACTTGCGCGGGCTGGTGGCCCAGGTCCGCCAGGTGCTGCTCGATGTGGGCGGCGGCCATGGGCACCACCTCCTTGAACACCTTGCGGCCTTCCTGGCGGAAGGTCTTGTCGCGGGCGTCGGGGTCGGTGTCCTCGCAGCGGTTCATGAAACCCGCGTTGTTGCGGATGTTGTTGGAGAACTGGGTCACCAGCTTCGTGCCCAGCACCTGCCAGCGGTCGGCTGCAGTGGCGGTGTCGGCGGCCTCCACGATCAGCGCCGTGCAGACGTCGCCGAAGATGAAGTGGCAATCGCGGTCTCGCCACTCCAGGTGGGCCGAGGTGATCTCGGGGTTCACCACCAGCACGCAGGAGGCCGTGCCGCAGCGGATGGCGTTGACCGCCTGCTCCAGCGCAAAGGTGGCCGAGGAGCAGGCCACGTTCATGTCGAAGCCGTAGCCCCGGGCACCAAGGGCCTGCTGGATCTCCACCGCCATGGCCGGGTAGGCGCGCTGCATGTTGGCCGCCGCGCACAGCACGGCATCGACCTGCGCGCCCTCCTTGCCCGCCGCCTGCAGGGCCTGGCGGCCTGCCTCCACGGCGATCTCGGCCATCAGCGACAGCTGGTCATCCGACCGCGGCTCGAAATGCGGCCGCATGCGCTGCGGGTCCAGGACACCCTGCTTGTCGATCACGTAGCGCTGGCGGATGCCCGAGGCCTTCTCGATGAACTCCACCGAGGAGCCCACCATAGGTTCCACCTCGCCCGCGGCAATGCGCTGCGCGTTCTTCTCGTTCTGCAACGCGGCGTAGGCGTTGAAGGCCTCCACCAGCTCCGCGTTGGTGATGATGTGCGGCGGCCGGTACAGGCCGGTGCCGGAAATGACGACGTCTTTCATGGGCGGCAGTGTAGGCAGGGCCGCCCCGGGGCCGCATCGGCGCGAACCCGAAGGGGGCCTACTTCGCCTTGCGCCCCGCGCTGCCGGGGGTCTTGGCCGGTGCCGCGGTCTGCTGCAGGGCCTGCGACATGCCGATCAGCACGCCGCTGACCATGGCCGAATAGCTCTCGGCCAGGACCTGGGCCGCCCGCATGCTGGCGGCACGGCTGGAGCGCACGGCGCTGTGCATCTGGTCGACCATCTGCTCCACCGTGGCGGCGGCCTGCGCACCGGCTGCAGTGCCGCCCGCCTGCTGCATGCGCTGCAGCACCTGGCCCCAGGCCTCGCCCAGCGGGGCGCCGGCGGCGCCACTGGCGGCCTTCTTCAGCGCAGCGACCATGGAATCCTCGAAGTGCTCCAGATCGTCCAACGCCTTGCGCAGGTGCTTCTCGCGCAGGTCGGCGCCCTGGGCGGCCAACTGCTGCAAGGCCGCGCGGTGCGCCTCCACGGCCTTGAGCAGCGCGTCGTCCATGCCCGCCACGGCCTTGTCGAGCATCGCCTCGACGTCCATGCCCGGGTTCAGGTTGCGTGCCGCGCCCGTGCTGGCCGCTTCGGCCACCGACTTGACCGCCGCGCGCACGTTCTTCATCGTCATCTCACGGCCCTGCAGGGCTTGAAGCGTGGCGGCGTGAACGGCCTCGCGCAGCTGGGTGCTGTGCTGGGTGGTGGCATTCTCGAAGGCGCTGATCAGCGCGTCCTGGTCGAACAAGGTCTTGGCCATGGTGCTGGTCTCCTGTGGATGGTCGCTCTTGGGAGGACTCGCATGGTGGCACCTCCAGCCCCTTGCGGGCAAGCCCCGGCACCCAAGTCCCGGCACCGACATGGGACGATGGGCTGGCGTCAGCTTCCTGCGCACCCGAAACCAGGCCACGCACGGGGATCTCTGCCGCCCAGGGCGCCTGCGGTCGCACGACCCCAGGCGCAACATAATCCGCAGCTGCCCATTCCCCTCGCCCTGCCGTCCCTGGAGCCCTGCCCCGATGACCCGCGTCTTCAACTTCAGCGCCGGCCCCGCCGCCCTGCCCGAACCCGTGCTGCGCCAGGCGTCCGAAGAGATGCTGGACTGGCATGGCAGCGGCGTGTCCGTCATGGAAATGAGCCACCGCGGCAAGGAGTTCATGTCCATCCACGCGCAGGCCCAGGCCCTGCTGCGCGAACTGCTGGACATCCCCTCGAACTACAAGACCCTGTTCATGCAGGGCGGCGCCATCGCCGAGAACGCCATCGTCCCGATGAACATGCTGCGCGGCAAGGCCAGTGCCGACTACATCGACACGGGCGAATGGTCGCGCCGCTCCATCGAGGAGGCCCGGCGCTACGGCCGCGTGAACGTGGCCGCCACCGCCCAGGCCAGCGGCTACACCACCATCCCTGCGCGAGAGACCTGGCAGCTCGACCCGCAGGCCGCCTACGTCCATATCTGTTCCAACGAAACCATCGGCGGCGTGCAGTACCACTTCACCCCCGACGTGGGCGAGGTGCCGCTGGTGGCCGACATGTCCAGCGAGATCCTCTCGAAACCGGTGGACGTGTCGAAGTACGGCCTGATCTACGGTGGCGCGCAGAAAAACATCGGCCCGGCGGGCCTGACCATCGTGATCGTGCGCGAGGACCTGCTGGGCCACGCCCAGCCCTGCACGCCCAGCGCTTTCGACTACGCCGTGGTGGCCGAACATGATTCGATGTTCAACACCCCGCCCACCTATGCGATCTACATCGCCGGCCTGGTGTTCCAGTGGCTGAAGGACCAGGGTGGCATGGCCGCGATGGCACAGCGCAACGAAACCAAGGCGCGTCTGCTTTACGACTACCTGGACGCCAGCGCCTTCTTCTCCAGCCCCGTGGACCCGGCCTGCCGCTCGTGGATGAACGTGCCCTTCAAGCTGCGCGATCCTGCCTTGGACGAGGCGTTTCTGAAGGGCGCACAGGCGCGCGGCCTGGCACAGTTGAAGGGCCACCGGCTGGTGGGCGGCATGCGGGCCTCGATCTACAACGCCATGCCGCTGGCAGGGGTGCAGGCGCTGGTGGAGTGGATGCGCGAGTTCGAGGCGCAGCACGGCTGAGCGCCCTGTCGCAACGCCCACCCCACTGAGAGCTTGTGAAGTATCCCCAGGCGCGGCCCCATGACACCGAATGCCACAGCCTCTGACGCCGTCCTTGACCCAGGCTACGAGCTGACCGCCTTCCGTGATGCGGTGCGCGCCTGGGTGAGCGCCGAGGTGGCCCCCTTCGTGACCGCCTGGGACGAGGCAGGCACCTTCCCGCGAGAGCTGTACCGGCGGGCCTCGCAGATGGGCCTGCTGCAACTGGGCTACCCCGAAGCCCTGGGCGGCACGCCCTGCCCCTTCGCCTTCCGCCTGGCCGCGGCGCAGGAGGTCGCGCGGGCGGGCAGTGGCGGGCTCATGGCCAGCCTGTTCTCCCACAACATCGGCCTGCCGCCCATCGTGGCCCATGCCCACCCGGGGCTGCAGCAGCGCATCGTGCCGCCCGTGCTGGGCGGGGAAGCCATCGCCGCCCTGGCCATCACCGAACCCGGTGGCGGCTCGGACGTGGCCCGGCTGCGCACCACGGCGCGGCTGGAGGGCGGACAGTGGGTGATCCAAGGCGAGAAGACCTTCATCACCTCCGGCCTGCGGGCCGACTGGCTGACGGTGGCCGTGCGCACGGGTGGTCCGGGCGCCAGCGGCATCTCCCTGCTGGCCGTGCCGGGCGACAGCCCCGGCCTGCAACGCAGCGAGCTGAAAAAGATGGGCTGGTGGTGCAGCGACACCGCCCACCTGCGCTTTGACGGCGTGCGCGTGCCGGCGGATCACCTGATCGGCGAGGAGAACGCAGGCTTTCGCATGATCATGGCCAACTTCAACGGCGAGCGCCTGCTCATGAGTGCCGGGGCCTGCGCGTTTGCACAGGTGTGCCTGGACGAGGCCCTGGACTGGGCCCGGCAGCGCAAGACCTTCGGCCAGGCGCTGGTGGAGCACCAGGTGGTGCGCCACAAGCTCATGGACATGCGCATGCACCTGCGCGCCAGCGAGGCGATGCTGCAGGACGTGACCGCGCGCTTCGAGGCCCACCCGGCCAACCCCGAGACCGTGGCCGACCTGTGCCTGCTGAAGAACCAGACCACCCAGACCCTGCAGCACTGCGCCGACGCCGCGGTGCAGATCCTGGGCGGCATGGGCTATATGCGCGGCACCAAGAGCGAGCGCATCTACCGCGAGGTCAAGGTCATGATGATCGGCGGCGGCGCCGAGGAGATCATGAAAGAACTGGCGGCCAAGCAGCTCGGCCTGTGAGGCTTCAAGCGCTGTCATCCACCTGAACACCCGTCTGCACCGGACACCCCATGGAAGTCTCCTTCAGCCAGGAAATCGAGTCGCTCAAACTGGGCGACGGTGACACCTTTCACGGCGAGGGCATCCTCGCCGTGACGAAGGCGCTGCTGCAATCGGGCGTGTCCTACGTCGGCGGCTACCAGGGGGCGCCGGTGTCGCACCTGCTGGATGTGATGGTGCAGGCGCGTGATTACCTGGACACCCTGGGCGTGCACGTGGAGGCCTGCGCCAACGAGGCCTCGGCCGCGGCCATGCTGGGTGCCTCGCTGCACTACCCGCTGCGCGGCGCCGTCACCTGGAAGTCCATCGTCGGCACCAACGTGGCGGCGGACGCGCTGTCCAACCTGTCCTCACCCGGCGTGACGGGCGGCACCCTCATCGTGGTGGGCGAGGACTACGGCGAGGGCGCCTCGGTGATCCAGGAGCGCACCCACGCTTATGCACTCAAGAGCGGCATGTGCCTGTTGGACCCGCGGCCCGACCTGCCCCGCCTGGTGGAGATGGTGGAGCAGGGCTTCGGCTTGTCCGAGGCCTCCAACATGCCGGTGCTGCTGGAGCTGCGCATCCGCGCCTGCCACGTGCGCGGCAGCTTCCAGGCCAAGGACAACCGGGCGCCTGCCATCAGCACCCGTGCCCTGATGGAAGAGCCGGCGGGCTTCGACTACATGCGCCTGGCCCACCCGCCCGTCACCTTCCGCCAGGAGAAACTCAAGGTAGAGCAGCGCATTCCGGCCGCGCGCCGCTATATCGTCGAGCACGGCCTGAACGAGCTGATGCCCGGGCAGCGCGAGGACCTGGGCCTGATCGTGCAAGGCGGCGTGTGGCCCGCCCTGCAACGCGCGATGCAGCAACTGGGCCTGGCCGATGGCCACGGCCGGGCCGAGATCCCGGTGCTGGTGATGAACGTGGCCTACCCCGTGGTGCCCGAGCAGGTGGTGAGCTTCTGCGCCGGCAAGCGCGCTGTGCTGCTGGCCGAGGAAGGCCAGCCCGAGTACCTGGAGCAGGAGATCGCCTTGCACCTGCGCCGGGCCGACGTGCAGACCCGCCTGCACGGCAAGGACCTGCTGCCCAGCGGCGGCGAGTACACCGTGGAGGTGCTGGCGCGCGGCCTGCTGGCCTATGCCGAGCAGCACCTGCCCGGCGCGGTGAGTGAGGAGGGCCGCCAGTGGCTGGCCGGCATCACGCAGCGCCGCGAGGCCGCCGCGGCCCTGCTGGCCAAGCCGCTGCCCGCCCGCCCGCCCACCTTCTGCGTGGGCTGCCCGGAGCGGCCGGTGTTCTCGGCGCTCAAGCTCGCGCAGCAGCAGGTGGGCGACCTGCACGTGGCGGCGGACATCGGCTGCCACGCCTTCGGCACCTTCGAGCCCTTCTCCATGGGCCACTCCATCCTCGGCTACGGCATGAGCCTGGCCAGCCGGGCGGGCGTCTCACCCATGATGCAGCGACGCACGCTGGCCATCATGGGCGATGGCGGCTTCTGGCACAACGGCCTGCTCACTGGCGTGCAGAGCGCCCTGTTCAACGGCGACGACGCCGTGCTGCTGATCTTCAAGAACGGCTACACCAGTGCCACCGGCACCCAAGACCTCATCTCCACGCCCGGCGCGTCCGACAAGGCCTCGGCCGACGACAAGGGGCGCAGCCTGGCCCACACCAACCGTACCATCGAAGCGGCGCTGCAAGGGCTGGGCGTCCAGTGGATGCGCACGGTGCACACCTACGAGGTGGAGCGCATGCGCGAAACGCTGGTGGAGGCCTTCACCAGCGACTTCAACGGCCTGAAGGTGGTGGTGGCCGAGGGCGAGTGCCAGCTGGAGCGCCAACGCCGCCTGAAGCCTTGGGTGGCCGGGCTGCTGGCGCGCGGCGAGCGCGTGGAGCGCGTGAAGTACGGCGTGGACGAGGACGTGTGCAACGGCGACCACGCCTGCATCCGCCTGTCCGGCTGCCCCACCCTGGGCCTGAAGGACAACCCCGACCCGCTGAAGATCGACCCCGTGGCCACGGTGCTGGAGGGTTGCGTGGGCTGCGGCCTGTGCGGCGAGAACGCGCACGCCGCCACGCTGTGCCCCAGCTTCTACCGCGCCGAAGTGGTGCGCAACCCGCGCTGGGGCGAGCGCCTGGTGGACGGGCTGCGGCGCGCCGTCACCTCGCTGCTGAGGGCGGCATGAACACCGTGAACGACGTGAATGCCGTGAACGCCATGAACAGCCCCACCCCGTCGCTCACCGCCCACGCCCCCGCGCAGAACGCGCGGGACCGCCCCCTGACCCTGCTCATCTGCGCCCTCGGCGGCGAGGGCGGCGGCGTGCTCACGCAATGGTTGGTGGACGCGGCACGCGGGGCCGGTCACCGGGCGCAGGCCACCTCCATCCCGGGCGTGGCGCAGCGCACGGGATCGACCACCTATTACCTGGAGTTCGACCCGCAGCGCGAGAGCGAACGCTCGGGCCCGCCGCTGGTGTTCAACCTGAGCCCCGTGCCCGGCGCGCTGGACGCGCTGGTGTCGTCGGAGCTGCTGGAGACGGCGCGCCAGGCCAGCAACGGCATGCTCAGCGCCGAGCGCACGCTGGTGCTCAGCTCGTCCGCCCGCACCCTCACCACCCTGGAGCGCATGGCGCCGGGCGACGGCCGCCTGGACGACGCCGCGCTGCGCAGGCTGTTGGAAGCCTTCAGCCGCGAGCATCAGGTGCTGGACATGGCGGGCCTGGCGCGCCAGCACGGCACCGTGGTGAGCGCCGTGATGCTGGGGGCGATCGCCGGCAGCGGCCTGCTGCCTTTCGAGCGTCGGCACTTCGAGGACGCCGTGAAGGCCGGAGGCGGCAGCCCGGCCACCACCCAGGCCAGCCTGAGAGGCTTCGCCGCGGCTTGTGACGAGGTGGCCGATGCGCGTACGCGCGGCGCCTTCGTGGCGCAGGTGCTGGGCACCGGCGCGGCGCCCGCCCAGGCGCAACCCGCCAGCGCCCCGCCCACCTCCACACCGGTTGGCGAGCCGTCCACCGCGGCCTCGTCCGCTGGCGGACGCCTGCTGGCCGCCGACACCCGCTTCCCCGCGTCTTTGCACCCCTTGCTGACCCTGGGATGCGACCGCCTCCTGGCCTACCAGGGCACGGCCTATGCCCGTCTGTACCTGGACCGCGTGGCGGGCGTGCTGCAGGCGGAGAGGACAGGGCTTCCCGCCAACGCACAGGACCCGGCGCAGGACGACGCACCCATCACCCGCGAGACCGCCCGCGGCCTGGCCGTGTGGATGGCGTTTGACGACGTGATCCGCGTGGCCGAGCTCAAGAGCCGTGCGGCCCGACTGGAGCGCGTGCGCGGCGAAGCGCGTGCCGGCGCGCAGGACGTGCTCAAGGTC
>Ga0315907_10002881_pt1 | contig 21034 bp, 21 predicted proteins | sample LakEriMetagenome_3_FD_203525 | JGI IMG/M metagenome (GOLD analysis project Ga0315907, IMG submission 203525) | Freshwater fungal communities from buoy surface, Lake Erie, Ohio, United States - Buoy 12 MA123 | ecosystem: Environmental > Aquatic > Freshwater > Lake > Lake biofilm | place: USA...
TCGATTCAAGTCGCTAGTCTTTCAATAATAATCGAAAAATCTTACTCTCTCTTATTTTCAAACTTGCATTGCTGCAAATTTGTGCTGTCAATTCAATATGTCTATGAACGTGTCATTCTTTTTTAAACCTCACTTATGTTTCAAAGCGGGTGCAAAAGTACAATTCTTTTTTAATTTAGCAAGCTTTCTTGAAAAAATATTTTGTTTATTTTTTTAATCCACTTAACTACGATTTGTAAGAAACTGTACGCCCCAATTCTTTCGTTTCGGGTCGGCAAAGATACTACCTTTACTTTTTATTAACCAAATCTTTTTTTAACTTTTTTGAAAAGTTTTTTCAATTTGGATAATTTATCAGTTTGTGGAAGAACTTCCTTGTTAATGCGGGTGCAAAAGTAGCAATCTTTTAATACCTCGCAAAGCATTTTGAACTTATTTTATTTCTTTTTTTTATGAAAAATCTTAACTTGTTGATTGTATGATGATAATGTGCTTAAAAAAGTTTTTTCAGGTTTTAGGTTTCAGGTTTTGGAAAACAAAACGTATTGACTAGCCGCGATGGAAACGGCATCCTTTTATAAATCCTAAAAGGTTTATAAAAGATATAGTGCACAGCGGGAAAAGTAGTCTTATGGACAGCTGAATGTGTGCTACAAATTAATCGAAGCGAATGGCTTTAACTGGCGAGATTTTAGTAATAATATAGGACGGAATTAACAACACCAATAAACAAACTGCAATTGTTCCAGCATTTAATAGTAAAATATGTCCTAAATTGATGCTTACTGGGGCTTGATTGACATAATAATTTTCGGGATTTAATTGAATAACTCCGAAATACTTTTGAATAAACAGCAAAGAAAGCGCGATCAAATTACCCCAAAATAAGCCTCTAACAATTAAATAAAAAGCGTTGTAGAGGAATATTTTTCGGATATTCCAATTATTAGCGCCCATGGCTTTTAAAATTCCGATCATTTGTGTGCGTTCTAAAATTAAAACCAACAATGCTACTGCCATATTGATTGTAGCCACAACAATCATTACAATTAAAATAACCACAATATTAAAATCGAACAATTTTAGCCATTCAAAGATGCTGTAATACTTTTCTGCAATAGTAATGCTGTTGTATGTGGGTGGAATCTCTTTATAAACTTCCTCTCCTTTTTCTTTTAATTGGGAGAAATCGTCTACAAAAACCTCAAATGCACCGACTTCTTTGGGTTGCCATTTATTGATGAGTTGCACGTGACGAATATCGCCAATGATGTATGTTGCATCGAATTCTTGAAAGCCCGAATTATAAATTCCGGTGATTAAGAAGTTTCTTTTATTTGGCAACTTTCCGTTTTCTTTCATGAAAAAAGTCAGAAACTTATCGCCTACTTTTAATTGTAAACGCTTGGCTAAATATTCGGAAATTAAGACTTCGGTATTGAGTTCAGATTTTAGATTTGGGATTTTACCTGAAACTAAATATTCATCCAAATTGGTAAAATCATAATCTTTTCCAACACCTTTATATATGATTCCTTCAAAAGCTTTTTCTGTACGGATGATTCCGGCTTTACTGGCCACGGCTTGCACATGGCTGATGCCTTCTACGTTTTTGAATTTAGGATAGAAACTTTGATTGATGGAAATGGGTTCGGTAGTGACTTGCGATTGATTGTCATCGAAATTAGAAATAATAATGTGACCGTTGAAAGCGGAAACTTTCTCGCGAATTTTATCTTGAAGTCCAACACCTGTAGCCACTGCCATAATCATCATAATAATTCCGATGGCAATTGCTGCAATCGCAATTTTTATAATTGGCGAAGAAATACTACTTTTATAACTTTTAGCAGCAATTAGTCTTTTGGCTATGAAATATTCTAAATTCAAGGTTTTTATGACGTCAAAATTATTCCTCAAAAGTACATTATTATTTTTTTCTTTACTAATAGTTTCGTGTAGTAGTCGGAAATTTGCAAATACTCCTAATACTACTAAAAATAGTTCAAAAGACAGCGTAATCAATTATCAAAAAGGAAGGATAATTTGTGGGGCAGAAAACGAAGAAAATTATCTTGCTAGATTAACAGCGAAAAAAGTTGGTATTGTAACGAATCAAACCGGTATTTTAATACTAGATAATGATACCCAGCTTTCGATTGTAGACTATCTACTCAGGAAAAAAATTGATGTTCAAAAAATTTATGCTCCTGAACACGGGTTTAGAGGCACAGCAGATGCAGGCGAATTAATCGTGGACGGAAAAGACACCTTTACCAACTTACCCATTATTTCGCTTTACGGAAACAACAAAAAGCCAAAACCAGAACAATTAGAAGGAATTGATATCTTGATTTTCGATTTGCAAGACGTAGGCGCACGGTTTTATACCTATATCTCTTCGTTGCATTATGTGATGGAAGCTTGTGCGGAAAACAATATTCCGTTGTTGGTTTTAGACCGACCCAATCCGAATGGAACTATTATTGATGGCCCGATTTTAGAAAAAGAACACAAAAGTTTTGTGGGCATGCACGAAATTCCAGTTTTACACTGTATGACCATAGGCGAATATGCGAAAATGATTAACGGCGAAAAGTGGCTGAAAGATGGCATACAGTGTGAATTAACAATTGTGCCATGCTTGAACTATTCTCGAGATAGAACCTACAACCTACCTGTGAAGCCATCTCCCAATTTACCCAATGAGCAATCGATTAATTTATATGCGAGTTTGTGCTTTTTTGAAGGCACTAATGTAAGCTTAGGCCGTGGAACCGAAAAACAATTCCAAATCTACGGTTCGCCTTTTTTACCGGAAAGTGAATTTGATTTTAGCTTTACTCCACAACCTAATTTTGGCGCAAAAGATCCTGTTCATAATGGGAAATTATGTTATGGCGAAGATTTAACCGAAATTAATAAAGTACACCGATTAGAATTGAAATGGTTAATAAAAGCCTATGAAAACACCTCAGACAAAGCTGTTTTTTTTAATGATTTTTTTACCAAATTAGCAGGAACCAAAAAACTTCGTGAACAAATTGAAGCTGGAATGACCGAAAAAGAAATTAGAAAAACATGGCAAGAAGGTTTGGAACGGTTTAAGGAAGTGAGAAAAAAGTATTTGATTTATGAGTGATGATGGGTGATGGGTGATGGAAGTAAAAAAAAACACGAATTTCACCAATTATCACTAATAAAATAGATTCCTAACGGAATAACAAGGTTGCGATAAAAACTGAACACTTTCAACTGAACACTGACCACTTTCTAAAGAGGCAACTTCTCCTTCATTTTTTCCACAATGTTAAACGCTGCTGGACAAATCGCTACATTTAATAACGTTAAATCGGTGATTTGATTGAATTTCTTTCTATCGGTGTGTGGGAATTCTCGGCAGGCTTTTGGGCGGACATCGTAAATGAAACATTTATTATCGCTATCTAAAAACGTACAGGGAACACTTTTCAATACATAATCGTTGTCTTCATCAATACGCAAGTATTGATCAATAAACTGTTGTGGTTTTTGACGGAAACTTTTCGAAATTCGTTCAATATCTGCCGACGTAAACAATGGCCCAGTTGTTTTGCAACAATTGGCACAAGCCAAACAATCCGTTTTTTTGAATTCGGCATCGTGTAAATCTTGCATTACATAATCCAAATTCTTGGGTGTTTTCTTTTTTAGCTTGTCAAAATACTTTTTGGTTTCGATATGCGTATCTTTGGCAAGTTTTCCGAGTTCGTTTAAATTTGGCTTTAGCATTTAATGAATTTTCTGCTACAAAGTTACGATTTTGAATTCCGAATATAGAATAACGAATGTTGAATTTTGAAATACAAACCATGAAAGACCTTTTTGGAAAAGCCATTTTAGATTATCAAACCAATAATTCTCCTGAAAATTTAATCACTGAAACTTCTATTTCAGAAGCCGATGAAATGAGTGTTGCTTATTTGTTTCGTTCTTATGCTGAAATGCCAAAACTGGAACAAAAAGCCTTACAATTGGCTAAAGGAAAAGTCTTGGACGTGGGTTGTGGCGCAGGAAGTCATTCGTTATATTTACAAAACGAATTGAATTTGGAAGTTACGGCAATTGATATTTCTGCAAATGCGATAAAAGCTTGCAAACTTCGTGGTTTGAAAAACGCAAAAGTGCAAGACATCGTGCAACTTGAAGGCAACAAATTTGATACGATTTTGCTATTAATGAATGGTGCTGGAATGTGCGGTAAATTAAAAAATATTCCGAACTTCCTTCAAAAACTGAAATCCTTATTAACTGATGAGGGTCAAATTTTAGTGGATAGTTCCGATATTATTTATATGTTTGACGAAGATGAAGATGGCGGAAAATGGATTCCAACCGATGTGGATTATTATGGCGAAGTGGTTTTTGATATTACCTACAAAGGCGAAAAAGAAGCTTCTTTTGATTGGATGTATATTGATTACATTACGCTACAAAATGCGGCTATTGCCAATGGCTTACAATGTGAATTGATTTTAGAAGGCGAACATTTTGATTATTTGGCAAAACTTACCAAATTTTAGAGTTTTTGTTACACTAAGCCTCACAAAGTATATCACAAAGCTACACTAAGCTTGTTATTTGCGACTTATTGTCTTTGTGACAAGAAAAAACTAAGGAATATTCAAATATTTATGCGTTTGTAACGAAACCCTCCATTTTGGATTATTCATTACATAATCTACAATTAAAGGCGTCATTTCTTCTTTTTTACTCCATTCGGGTTGTAAAAATAAAATGGCATTTGGGTTTACTTTTGCCGCTTGTTCTTCGGCAAAAATGAAATCGTGTTTATTGTAAATGATCACTTTTAATTCGTTTGCAATATCATATGCACTTTGAACGGGTAATTTATTTTTCTTGGGCGACAAACAAAACCAATCCCAAGTTCCAGTAACTTTATAAGCTCCAGAGGTTTCAATATGTACTTTTAAATGTTGTTCTTTTAATTTGGAAGTCAACAGTTTCATATCCCAAGTTAAAGGTTCTCCACCTGTAACAACAACTGTGTCAGCATATTTTTTGGCATTTGTGACAATTACATCGGTATTCGTTGGTGGATGTAATTCGGCATTCCAACTTTCTTTTACATCGCACCAATGACAACCTACATCGCAACCGCCAATTCTAATAAAATAAGCTGCCGTTCCTGTATGATATCCTTCGCCTTGAATCGTGTAAAACTCTTCCATTAAAGGCAACATTTCGCCTCTTTCAACCGCTAACTGTGTTTCTTTTTTCAACATTTACTTATGATAATTGCTGCAAAGATACTTATTTACTATTAGTTTGAAATAAATACCTAAAATTGTTTTTTAAAATAAAAAGACCGAATATACAAATCGTACATTCGGTCTCATTACTGTATTTTTTATATTTTTATAAAGCTTTTAAAGTATCTGTTGCATATTTATTAGTAGGATCAACCACTAATAATTTTTTAAGATTTTCAACAGCTCTATCTTTTTGAGCACTGTTTGCATAGTAAGCTCCAACATGAGTTAATGCTTCTATCAATCCTTTTTTACTGCTTGGTTTAGCTTTTTCAGCGTCTCCTTTATCATCCAGAATTTTAATATACTGCTCATAAGAAGTCAATACAATGTTTTTTGCTTCCGGTGTTTCAACTAGATCATTCACTCTTGCTCTATATAAATGAGCATCTTGCGTAGTTGGAGAAACTTCAATAACTTTTGTAAATGCTTGATCTGCTTGTGTTAATTGTTCTTTTGGCGACGTTTTAGCATCATAATCTAAATATAAAGCATAACCCAAGAAAAAGTTATCTAAAGTATAATTTTTAGATTTTGGATTTTTTACTGCTACTTCAAAAAGTTTAGTTGCGTTTTTATATAATTTATCATTGAACATTTTTTTACCTAATGGATTCAATTCGCTTGCAATAACAGGATCTTTCTCTACCGCTTTGTTTAACTCTATAACACCTTCATTGAAAATTTTATCGTCATAGGTTCCGTCGGCTTTTTTAGCTTCTGCCATTTTTGTCAATCCAAGATATAAATAATCTCTTGCAATAATACGCTTTGGTTCTACTTTGGTGAAAAATTCGGTTAACGCTTTAGAACTTTCGGCAAAATTGCCATTTTCATAGGCAGCATAACCTAAATATCTAAGAATTCTTGGATTAATTTTATCCAATTTTTTCATTTCTTTTGCTTCTAATTCAAGTGCTTTGTAATCTTTTGCCAAGATTAAGAAATCGGCGTGACGCATTCTTGAATCTAGCGAATAATCGGTTAAACTCATGTATTTTTCGTAAAACCCTAACGCTTTTGAAATATATTCTTGGTATTTGTTTTGCTCTGAATTTGCCCAGAAATAATAAGTTTCTGCTAATTCTCTATAAACAGGGCCAAAATTTGGATTAATTTTTAAGATTTCGTCAAATGATTTTACAGCTTCGTTAAATGCTTTGGCGTTTTTAGTAATTTTTGCCAAATTCATTTTTGCCAATATAACGGAATTATCATAATCATAAGCATTTCTGTAAGAAGCATAAGCTTCGTTTGAACTTCCGTTTGCAAATTGCGCATCACCTAATAATAAATGAGCTCCAGCATTTGACATATTGGTTACCAAAACTTTATTAATTAAGTCGATAGCTGCTTTATAATTTGGATTTTCAGATTTGATGTAAGCTTTTGCAATTAATAAAGTTTCATCAACATCTTTTTTCTTGATTTCTTTTGACACTTTGTCAAATTTAGCAATTGCATCTGCATTCTTTTTTGCATCTAAATCTAATTGGGCTAAACCGATGTTGTTTAAAAAACCTCTATCTTTAGCTAAAAGTCCTTGATTAAAAACTGCTAAAGCAGAATCAGATTCTTTTTGTGCTAAATAAACATCTCCTAAATAGAAAAAAAGTTTTCCATTATCTGGATTTGTTTTAATTAAAGATTTTAATGTTTTTTTAGCGTTATCAAAACGTTCTGCATCGATATCATTTTTGACTTTGCTTAAATCTTGTGCAAAACCAAACGCTGATAGCATTACAAATAAAAAACCTAAACTGACTGACTTCTTCATTTTATTTATTATTACTTTATTTATTTATTCTATACTTCCCTTTACATTGATTTCTCTTGAAGGAAACTTAATAGGTGAAAGTCCCGATTTTAAAATGATACGTTGACCATTTTCTCCTGCAATATAGGATGCAAATCCCATGCCTAAACCTTTTCCACCTTGAAAATTTAACAGATATAATTTTCTGGTCCATGGATAGGAATGATCTGCAATATTAGATTGATTAGGCTTTACCCAATGTTTTCCATCTATTACAGCGGGAGTATTTATCCCTAAAATTTTAACATTTTGAACTGCTTGCTCTAATGTTAAGGGTGGTTGCAACAACCAGTTTACCCCTACAACACCAACAGCATCTTTATTTTCAGCAATAAACTGAATTAATTCTTGTGAGTCTTTCATTGAAAAGACTTGTTTTGTATCAAATTGTTTTATTTCTAATTTAGATTTTAGAAATGAAATGGTACTAGATTGTGGGTTTTCAAAAACAATTTTTTGTTCCCAATGATTGGAAGTTCCCTTTAACTTTGAAACAAACGCATCTATTGAAACGGTTTCCATTGTGTTGCTCTTATGCGCAATAAAAACAACGGCATCTTCAGCAAATTCGGTTATTCTAGGAATAATTTTTTTATTGGAAAAATATTGTAATTCTTCGCTATTTAAATCTCTTGCAAGAATAGCAATTTTAGATTTATCCTCTTTTACTAATTGAATAATTTCACTTTCTGATTTACTGATTAAATTAATTTTAGCATTTTTGTATTCATTTTCAAACACAGCAACTACATCTTCAACTATTGGAAAAATTGTTTCATCCACCAATATTGAAGTTGTTCCAGTAACAACTGTTTCTTTTGAATCTTTAGTAAGCTTAGCTCCTTTTTCGCAAGAAATAAAAGCTACTACGACTAATAGAATGCCAAAAAATTTAATTTTCATAGATCTTGATTTTATTCTGATGCATTATTATTCAATCGATAAAAGCGAATAAGTGCATAAACAATTAGAATGACTCCTAAAATTACTCTTCTCGAATAAGGGATTTCTACAGGCATCGTTTTCCATATAAATAATGCAACGGCTAAAAAGACATACAACAAAAGAAAAACTAGTCCTAAAACAAACAGAAATCTCTGAGACAGGGATTTCTGTTTATAATTTTTAAATATGTTCATGTTAAAATTACTGAACTTTAACAACAATAGGTAATGCGAATTGAGAACGAACTGAACGTCCATTATGAATTGCTGGTTTCCAGTTTGGCATTTTTTTCAATACACGAATAGCTTCTTTTCCAGCTTCTGGATATCCACCATCGCGAATTACTCTAATGTCAGTAAAACTTCCATCTTTTTCAACCACAAAACCTACTAAAACTCTAAGCTGAGTAACACCCTCATCTACTTCTGGTGGGGTAAACGAACTAGCAAATTTTTTATAGAATGCATCCATTCCTCCAGGAGGAGTAGCTTGTACTTCTACCGCAACATAAACTTTGTTAGGATCTTCAGTTACTTGATTACCTTTATCTCCATCTCCAGAAGGAACATCGATATTAATGTCACCAGCATTTGGATCTCCTTTCACATCTTTTTGCCCAGGATCTGCAGTTTCAAGTTCTTCCACTGTTGGTGGATCTTCATCTCTTACTTTCTCTTTTTCAACCACAACTGGTGGTGGAAATTTTACCTGATCATTCACCGATTTTGGCGGCTCTGGTGGAGGTGGTGGTGGTAAATCTTCTTTTGGAGGTGGTGGCAATAAAGCAGCTTCAATCACCTTATCTTTACTCTCTTTTTCTGCTAAAGCTAATTGCTGACTGATAATATTTTTAATTACCGGCGCCGCAATAACAGTTGCAAAAAAAACAGCTCCAACAATTAATGCTCTTGTGGTTGTTTTTGAATCATGCGCACGCAATTCATAAGCTCCATAAGCTTTGTTGCGTCCTTCAAAAACCATATCAATCCACTCTTGCTGAAATATGTTTAATTTTGACATAATTATAATTTTATTAAGTAGAAAAAGAATTTATTTAGTTAATAATTCTTCTTTTTCTAACATTGCTTTTTCCTCTGGGGTAATATCTACAATTGCATAAGTAGGCACTTTAGTAATTGCAATTTCATCTAATATATCCACTAAATTTCTATACGTAGATTTTTTACTTGCTTTTACTAAAACAATCAATCCTTTCTTAGGATCCCCATACTTTGCTACTACAGATTTAATCTTAGATAATAGTTCTTTACGAATACCATTTTTACCATACCCAACAACCGTTGGCCCTTCGATTGGCTCTTTTGCTAAACCATAATACCAAACCATTTTATTTTTCTCCCCCAAAAGAATAGTTAATGTTCTATCTTCTGAAATAGTTAGCTCAACTGGAGGTTGATCTTCAGGTGTTTTATCCGGCATCGCCAAGTTCATGGACTGTGGCTTTGACAACGAAGTGGTAAGCATGAAGAACGTAATCAAAAGGAATGCCAAATCTACCATTGCGGTTAAATCTACACCTGCATCTTGTTTTTTACTTCTTACTTTTTTACCCTTACTATCGCCTCCGCCCGTATTTAATTCTGCCATTATATAGTATTTTTAAATTAAAAATCTTCGGTTCTAAGACCTGTTACTAAGAAAAACTTGTTCACTTTTTGATCTTGAAGAATATCAATTACTTTTTTAATTGTAGGATATTCTTCTTTAGCATCTCCTTTGATCGCAACCTTTAATTCTTTTTGGTGTAAGTCTTTAGTAGCATAACGTGCTGCTAATATCCATTCACGCAATTGGTTATCAATTGAATCGTAAGGAATTGATGATTGAACACCTTCTTTATTACGTTCATCACTTTTAAGAGCAATCAATCCTTTCAAACTTCCTACAGGTACACCAAAACCATCAATCAAAGAAAAACGTTTAGTTTCATCCTCAGTGAAAGTTAATTTGTATTTTTCTGCGATTCTACCTAAAGCATCTGCGCGAACATCTTGTCCTACCATTCCAAAAAACACTTTTCCATCACCTACTGTGATTGTTACCAAATCAGTCTCTGGTAATTTTGTTTCACGTGTAGAGGCCGGTGTATCTACCGGAAGTGGTTCTGGAACTTTGGCAGTAGACGTCATTACAAAGAAAGAAAGCAACAAAAAGGCAACATCACACATTGCGGTCATGTCTATTTTTGTACTCTTTTTTGACATTTTTACTTTTGCCATCTTTTTTAAAATTTTAACTTCAATATTCTATTTGAATTATTGAAATTTATTAATAATTAACGCTAAAAATTGCTGAATTATGCAGCTTTTCCTTTCATTCTTCTATACGCTTGAGTGATTGCAAAACCAGCCTCATCAATAGAATACGTTAATTTATCAATTTTAGATGTAAATAAGTTATAAGAGATAATAGCTAAAGTAGATGTTCCAATACCTGTTGCAGTATTAATTAACGCTTCAGAAATACCTGTTGCTAGTGCTGCTTGGTCTGGTGCTCCAGCTGCTGCTAATCCAGAGAATGCTTTAATCATACCAGATACAGTTCCTAATAATCCCATTAATGTACCAATAGATACTAAAGTTGCGATAATAGTCATGTTTTTCTCTAGCATTGGCATTTCTAATGAAGTAGCTTCTTCTATTTCTTTTTGAATAGTTTCTGTAGCTTTTTCGCTATCAAAACCTTCTTTTTTAACTTCTTGATATTTAGTTAAACCTGCTCTTACTACATTTGCTACTGATCCTTCTTGAGCATCACATTCAGCAATAGCTTCATCAACTTTACCTTGAGCAACTAAAGTTTGTACATTTTTAACGAATTTTTCAACATTTGCTTTTCCTGCTGCTTTTCCGATTACAAAAAATCTCTCAATTGAGAATACTAATGACATTAAAAGTAATCCCATTAATACAGGTACAATAAATCCTCCTTTGTAAACCATTCCTAAATAATTTCCAGGTAGTGGATGACCTTCTGGATCGTTGTTTTCAAAATTTGATGGATGACCCATTACAAATTTCCAAATTAAAATTCCAATTACAATACAAATTACAATTGTTAAAGCTGCAAATACATTTGAACCTTTAGAGCTTGCTCCGTTTTCAACAGATTCGTTAGATACTTTTGTCATTTTTTTTAAATTTTTTTAGTTTTAAAATGTCGATAATATTGTTAAAGCCTACTCTGATGACTTAACCGGGGTCAAATTTAATTTTTTACTTTGAAAAAAAAAACTTTTTTTTCGTTTTTACACCTAATGTTAATAAATAATAACAATATGTTTACCATGAAGTAAAGTTATTGTTAACTAGATACTTTTTTAAATCGCAAAACTTTAACACATTATATACAAAAACGGAATTATTTTTCTTTTATTGCATCGTTATTTATGACAAAAAGTATATTGATAACTTTATCTATTAATCATAAATTTGGTGGTTTTTCATATACTTCTTTTCTTTAAATTTGAATTCAAAACAAACTTCACGAATCAATGAAAAAATATTTTATCCAAAAAAATCCCTTTATAGTTCCAACAACCGATGAAAAACTAATTGAAGAGCATCATGGATTAGCTACAACCAATAATTCAGCTATTTCTATTGCACATATGATTGCACCTCCCGGTTGGAGTGAACCATTTCAAACACCAGAGTTTGATGAATATACCTATATTATAGGAGGGAAAAAACAATTCATCATAGAAGATGAAGTAATTATTTTAGAAACTGGGCAATCGATAAAAATTGAAAAAAATACTCGCGTTCAATATTCAAATCCATTTGATGAACCTTGCGAATATATAGCCATTTGCACACCGGCCTTTAGTATGGATTTAGTAAATAGAGAACATTAAGACTGTTTCAATAATTCAAGAATTCTATTTTCAACTTGTCCTGAATTCCAAATTTCCTCAATGTTTTCCATTTTTAAAATTTCTTGCATGATTTCATTTTGAAAATCTCCCACAGCTAGAGCTTCTGCATAGGGTTGTAAACTAAAGGTAACTCTACTATATAAAGGCATCCATTTTTCTGGGTGTTTTTCAGAAAACCATTTTTCAATTTTCTTTTGCAGCAGAAATTTTTCATCGGCAGTTTTAGTGCTCATTTCTACAAAATTTCTTCGCGAAAGTTCAGCAATAGCATCTGCATTTGGTTTTCTTGAAATTTCGTAGGCTTTAAAAATGGAATCCCAATCGTCTCCAAATTGTTGCATCATTTCGTTTAAAAACGAAATATCTTCAAAACCCGCATTCATTCCGTGACCATAAAAAGGGACAATAGCATGTGCAGAATCACCAATGAGAGCAACCTTATCCTCAAAAGTCCATGGAAAACATTTCATTATGGCTAAGAAACTTGTTGGATTTTTAAAAAAATCATTGACCAAATCAGGAATAACGGTTTTTGTGTCTGGAAAAAATTCTGCAAAAAACGAAACCAACTTTTCTTCATTTGTTAATGATTCGAATGAATTTTCGCCTTCAATTGGCATAAACAAGGTACACGTAAATGAATTATCCAAATTTGCCAATCCCATCAACATAAAATTTCCTCTGGGCCAAATGTGTAATGAATGAATATCTATTTTTGGTGTACCATCTGCATTAGCCGGAATGTGTAATTCTTTATAGCCAATTTTCATGAATTCTTGCGAATAATCAAACATTGATTGACGTTGCATTCTGTGTCTAATTCTTGAAAAAGCACCATCGGCACCAAAAACTTTATCATATTTTAACTCCGTCCATTCGCCTTGCTCCGATTCGCCTTCCCATAGACTTGCAGTGGCTAATGTTATATCCCAAATTTTGCGTTCGAAGTAAAATTCAACACCTTCTGCTTCTGCTAAATCGATCATTTTTCGATTTAAAATCCCTCGCGATAATGAAAAAATTGCTTCACCTTCATTTCCATAAGATTGATAAGTTAACTTGCCATCTTGAAGATGAATGGCTCTTTTATCTACAGGAATTCCTATTTTTCTAATTGCTTCATCTAAACCTACATCTTCTAATGCTTTCCAACCACGATTAGACATCACTAAATTAATAGAACGACCAGAAAACTCAACCGTTCTAATATCAGGACTTCTGTCATAAACATGAACCGTATGACCAGCTCTTTTTAAGTAGATTGCTAACAACGTTCCAACTAATCCAGAACCTACAACAGCAATTTTTTGAGGCGTTTGCATGAATTTTTCATAAAATAGAGTCACAAAAGTAAGGAATTGCAATTCTTTGACAGATATTGTAATATAATTTTATTATTAAATTTTATTTTGTTTAATTATTTTTATATTTGGTTAAACAAATGTATTTTTGAAAAAAATTAATATGAAAAAAATATCGCTTTCAGAAATCAGGAAAATGGACAAAGTGCCACGATTAAATTTAATAAACAGTGCTACGGGTTATAAATCGGCTAACTTAATAGGAACTTGTTCTACAGACGGAAAAGAAAATGTAGCTATTTTTAGCAGTGTAACTCATTTAGGAAGCGAGCCGCCATTGGTTGGATTCATTTTACGGCCAACAACCGTTCCTCGTGACACCTATAAAAACATAAAAGAAACCGATTTTTTCACCATAAATCACATTACGGAAGAAATAATTGCCGATGCCCACCATACATCAGCGAATTATGAAAAAGGCGTTTCTGAATTTGACGAAACAAATTTAACTTCTGAATACTTGGATGATTATAAATGCCCATTTGTAAAAGGAAGTCCGGTGCGATTACTTTGTAAATATGTCAACGAATATTATTTAAAAGAAAACGATTGCATACACATTATTGCTAGTATTGAAGCAATTTATGCTGAAGAAGCATTGATCCAAAAAGATAATTGGTTACAATTGGATAAAGGAAATGTTGTAGCGATTAACGGACTAGACGGCTATGCTTTACCAAAATTAATTGACCGTTTTGAATATGCACGACCAAAACAAAAAAGTAAATCGATGCTTAGAAATGGCGCATAAAAAAGTAAATCTTCCTGAAAAAATTTGCAAAACATGCCAACTTCCTTTTTCGTGGCGCAAAAAATGGGAGAAAAACTGGCAAGAAGTAGTGTATTGTAGTGATAAATGTAGGAAAAATAAAAATTGATTTTCGGATGTTCGGAAAATAGAAAATAAACCATCCGAAAATCTATTATCTGAAAATCTAAAAATCAAAAAAAATGAACGGATTAGTATGGTTTAGAAATGATTTGCGCACGATTGATAATCATTCGTTATACAATGCCTGTAGAGAAAATGAAAAAGTCATTGGTATTTATTGTTTGGATCCAAGACATTTCGAAACAACTCGATATGGTTTCAAAAAAACAGAAAAATTTAGAGCGCAATTTCTGTTAGAAACGGTCGCCGAATTACAACAAAATTTAGCCGAGAAGAACATCTCATTATTGGTTTATTACGGTTATCCCGAACAATTAATTCCAGAGGTAGCCGCTAAATATCAAATTGAAACGATTTACATTCAAAACGAATGGACACCTGAAGAAATAGAAGTAGCAACTGAAGTTCAAAATTCAATTCCAGCGGTGAAATGGAAAACTTATTATGACCAATTTTTATTCCATCCTGATGATGTTCCTTATGAAAATTGGGATAAAATTCCAGAAGTTTTTACCGAATTCAGAAAGCAATTGGAAAAGAAAATTCGAGTGCGACCAACCGTTGCCATTTCTGCAAAACCGATTTCGAATCTAATTGAAGAAACAACTAGTATTCCAACATTAGAAGATTTAGCTTTTGAAGCGTTAAAGCTACCCAATAAAACCGCTTTCCCATTTAAAGGTGGTGAAAATCAAGCAAAAAAACGCATTAAAGAATACTTTTGGGACACCAAAAAGCTAGCCGTTTATAAGAAAACTAGAAATGGCTTAATCGGAAAAGATTACAGTTCAAAACTTTCGGCTTGGTTGGCCAATGGAAGTATTTCGGCACGTATGATTTATTGGGAAGTGCAACAATTTGAGAAAAAAGTAGTCAAAAACGAAGATACCTATTGGTTGATTTTTGAATTGATTTGGCGCGATTATTTCAAATACATTTCGCTAAAACACGGCAATAAAATTTTTCAATTGAACGGCATTTTGCAAAAAGAATACTCTTGGAATCAAAGCACAAAAGCCTTCAATCAATGGACAAACGGCAATACGCCTGAACATTTTGTGAATGCCAACATGATTGAATTGCAAAAAACAGGTTGGATGAGCAATCGTGGTCGTCAAAATGTAGCAAGTTATTGGGCAAAAGAATGGGAACAAGATTGGCGCATTGGCGCAGCGTATTTTGAAAGTATGTTGATCGATTATGACGTGCACAGCAATTACGGCAATTGGATATACAATGCAGGTGTTGGAAATGATCCACGCGACAGAAAATTTAATATTAAACGTCAAGCGGAACTATATGATGGCGATGGAAAATTTCAAAAAATGTGGTTAATTCCTGAATTATTTTAGATGAAAACACTTCGATTACTTTTGGGCGACCAACTCAATTTGGAACATTCTTGGTTTGAAGAAATCAATCCGAATGTGGTTTATGTAATGGCAGAAATGCGTCAGGAAACCGATTATGTGAAACATCACATTCAAAAAGTGGTGGCGTTTTTCTTATCGATGCGCAATTTTTCGGAGGAATTGACAAAACGAGGTCATGAAGTGATTTATTATAAAATTTCGGATGCGAATAATCCACATAACTTAGAACAATTGATTTCAGATTTGGTTCAAAAAAATAAAATTAAACAATTTGAATACCAATTTCCCGATGAATATCGCTTGGACGAACAATTGAAATCTATCTGTGAAAAACTTGAAATTCATACAAAAGCAGTAGATTCCGAACATTTTTATACGACTAGGAATGAATTAGCCGATTTTTTCAAAGGTAAAAAACAACTTTTGATGGAAAGTTTCTATCGCATGATGCGCAAAAAACACGATGTGTTAATGGTTGCCGATCAACCGCTAGATGGAAAATGGAATTTTGATCACAACAACCGCAATCAATATAAAAACGAAGTTCCGATTCCGTTTCCTTTGGAATTTCATAAAAATGTAAGTGACCTTGTTGCCGAAATTACCACTCAAAAGATTACCACTATTGGATCAATTGATGCAGAACATTTCAATTGGCCTACTTCAAGAAACGAAAGTTTGCAATTGATTGATTATTTCTGTGCCCATTTTTTGCCACACTTTGGCACGTATCAAGATGCGCTGTTTAGCGGACATAAATTTCTGTTTCATTCGCGTTTATCGTTTGCAATGAATTCTAAAATGATCAGTCCGAAAGAAGTTGTTGATGCTGTGATTTCTTATTATTTTCAAAATCAAGAAACTATTGAATTGGCGCAAGTGGAAGGTTTTGTGCGACAAATCATCGGTTGGCGCGAATATGTGAGAGGAATTTACTGGAAAGAAATGCCCAAATATGCACAAATGAATGTTTTAGAAAACTACAATCCGCTACCAGAATTCTTTTGGACTGGGAAAACCAAGATGAAATGCCTGCAACATTCGATTTCCCAGAGTTTATCGGAAGCGTATGCACATCATATTCAGCGGTTGATGGTCATTGGTAATTTTTCTTTGTTGGCACAATTACATCCAGATGCAGTGGATTCTTGGTATTTAGGGGTTTATATCGATGCAATTGAATGGGTAGAAATGCCCAACACTCGCGGAATGAGTCAGTATGCGGATGGTGGCATTGTGGCAACCAAACCTTATGTTTCTTCAGGAAGTTATATTAATAAAATGAGTAATTATTGCGGCAGTTGTCATTATAATGTGAAAGATAAATTGGGTGAAAATGCGTGCCCGTTCAACAGTTTGTATTGGCATTTTTTGGACGAGAAAAAACAGCATTTTGCCAACAATCAAAGAATGAGCATGATGCTAGCCTTACTGAGAAAAATGAAACCCGAAGAATTAGCGGCTACAAAAGAAAAAGCAATTTCGATTTTGGATGATATCAATAAATTATAAAAAAACCGAAGCTATAAAAACTTAGGTTCGTAAACTTATTTATTGAATTTTATCTTATTCCCTACATTCATTTTTTGCGATTTGGCAAAAGCTCCACACATATGAAACAACATTCTTGCTCCTACGTTTCCATCCCAATCGTCATCACCTGGAGCTACTTCTACTAAATCAAATCCGATGATTTCTTTATCGGTTGCAGCTAAGCGACTGAACAAATATGCCGCTTGCTCAAATGAAAATCCGCCCGGAACCGGCGTTCCAGTGTTGGGACAATACCAAGGATACATCCCGTCTATATCAAACGAAATACAAACCTTATCGGGTAAAGAAGCGATAATTTGATCGCATTGCTGTTGCCACGTTTTGCCTTCAAAAGCTTCTTGTTTTAAATCCATATCAGTATGCACTAAAACCCTGTCTTTTAAAGCAACTTCCACTTCTTGTTCACAAAAATCGCGAATTCCTACTTGCACAATTTTAGAAATCTGTGGAATTTGTAGCGCATTGTACATAATAGAAGCGTGCGAATACGTAAATCCTTCGTATGCAATACGTAAATCCATGTGCGCATCTAAATGTAAAATTCCGAAATTATCATATTTAGTAGCTAACGCTTGATAATAACCTAAAGGCGTTGAATGATCACCACCTAAAAGTACTACTTTTTTACCTTGGTTCATCCAATGCAACACGCGGTCTTTTACTTCCTGATGCAATTCCTTACAAACTTTATTAATGGTATCTAAATCCGATTGTAAAGCTGGAAAAGTAGCTACATCTTCTCCACTCTCTAACGCTTCGATAATAGGCTGTGCTAATCCTTTGTATTTTTCAGAATTTTTTGCCCAATGCGAAGGAACTTCATCCATGTAAATTCCTAATTTCCATAATTCTGGAAACTCTTGATGGTTTAAATCTACCTGAAAGGAAGCCTCTAAAATAGCGTCTGGTCCTTCCGAAGCGCCTGCTCCATAACTTACTGTTACTTCCCAAGGCACAGGAACAACTATAATTTCACTTTGTTCGGCTGAAAAAGGTAATCCGAAAATTGTTGCATCGGCTAACCCTGGTTGTGAAGGGTCGAAAGTATTGATGATATCTTGTTTTGTCATTTTCTTTATATTGGATTTTCTGATATTCTTATGTTTGGATAGTCTGAAAATCTGACCATCCGAAAATCTTAAAATCTATTTCTCTAAAATCAGTTTCTTTAATATTTGCCCAAATTCATACATATCTTCAAAAGAACAATAGAATGGTGCTGGTGCTAATCGTATTACATTGGGTTCTCTCCAATCAGTAATAACGCCATTTTTCATTAATCGTTCGAATAAATCTCTTCCTTGTCCATGTAAATATACCGATAATTGACAACCACGTTCCTCTTGATTTGATGGTGTAATTATTTCAAAATCTGCGCCTTCTAATTCATTATCAATTTCTTTAAGAATGAATTCCAAATAAGCAGTTATTAGATTTCGCTTGGTAATTAATTTATCCATTCCTACTTCTGCAAACATATCGACAGAAGCTAAATATGGCGCTAAAGATAAAATAGGAAGATTACTGATTTGCCAACCTTCGGCACCGCGAACGGGATCAAATTTTGGTTCCATTTTAAATCGGCGCTCTTTGTTGTGTCCCCACCAGCCCGCAAATCTTGGTAAATCGGAATCATTATGATGCATTTCATGAACAAAACAACCCGATGCATTGCCTGGTCCAGAATTCATATATTTATAACTGCACCAAGCGGCAAAATCTACCTTCCATTCGTTCAAATGTAATTCAATATTTCCAGCAGCATGCGCTAAATCCCAACCTACATAGGCTCCTTGTTTATGGCCTGCTTCGGTGATGGTTTTCATGTCAAACACTTGACCGGTATAATAATTAACTCCACCAATTAAAACCAAAGCTAATTCTTCTCCAACTTCTTCAATTTTAGCTAAAATATCTTCGATTCTAATATTGTGTTCCCCATCACTTCGTTTAATTTCAACTAAGGCATCATTAGGATTAAAACCAACTGATTTAGAATGAAAATCAATTTGACTTTGGAACATATATTGGTCGCTCGGAAAGGCTTTTTCTTCGCAAATAATTTTGAATTTTTTTTGCGTTGGACGATAAAATGAAACCATTAATAAATGAAGATTTACGGTTAACGTATTCATAACAGTAACTTCGGCAGGTTTTGCTCCTACAATTTCGCTTAATGGCGCTGCAAATCGTTCGTGATAATCCCACCAAGGTTTATCGGCATAAAAATGACCTTCAACTGCTAAATTAGCCCAATCGGTCATTACTTCGTCTACATATTGCTTGGTTCTTTTGGGTTGTAACCCAAGTGAATTTCCTGTAAAATAGATTACTTGTTTTCCGTTTACTTTTGGAAAAATAAATTCATTTCTATAATTTTTCAACTCATCTTGAGCATCTAAACTTTGTGCAAATTCACGTGTATTTTGAAAATTCATTGGTCTTAGGTTGTTAAAAAGGTAAAAGTAGGCAAAAGTTAGAAAGTAGCAAAACCCTAAAAACTGATTTTTTTAGAAATCAGAAATAAAAAAATCCCAGTTATTTGCTGGGATTTTATACTTTTTTGATTTTAACTTTAGATAATCAACATGGCATCACCATACGAGTAAAATCGATATTTTTCTTGTATAGCTTCTTTGTAGGCTTTCATCATTAAATCGTGTCCACAAAATGCTGAAATCATCATTAATAATGTTGATTTTGGTGTGTGAAAATTAGTCACCATAGCGTTTGCCAAACTAAAATCGTACGGAGGATAAATAAATTTATTGGTCCAACCTGTAAATGGATTTAAAGTTCGTTGCGAAGAAACAGAACTTTCCATAGCACGCATAGCTGTAGTTCCTACACAACAAATTCGTCTCTTATTTGCTTTTGCATTATTAATAATATCACAAGCTTCTTGCGAAATTTTCATTTCTTCAGAATCCATTTTATGTTTTGATAAATCTTCAACCTCAACAGGATTAAACGTTCCTAATCCAACATGAAGCGTAACTTCTGCAAAATTAATTCCTTTAATTTCAAGACGTTTTAATAAATGTTTAGAAAAATGCAACCCAGCAGTTGGAGCTGCAACAGCGCCTTCTTCTTTAGCATAAATTGTTTGATAACGCTCTGCATCTTCTGGAGTTACCTCACGATTGATGTATTTTGGAATAGGTGTTTCTCCTAATTCCACTAGTTTTTCTCTGAATTCTTCATACGAACCATCATATAAAAAACGTAATGTTCTTCCACGAGAAGTTGTATTGTCAATTACTTCGGCTACTAAAGAATCATCATCGCCAAAATATAGTTTATTCCCGATACGAATTTTACGTGCAGGATCTACTAAAACATCCCATAAACGTTGCTCTGCATTCAATTCTCTTAGTAAAAAAACTTCTATACGAGCTCCTGTTTTTTCTTTGTTTCCATATAATCGTGCAGGAAATACTTTTGTATTATTTAACACCATTACATCACCATCATCAAAATAGTCAATAATATCTTTAAATAATTTGTGCTCGATTGTTCCTGTTTTACGATTTACGACCATTAAACGTGATTCATCACGGTTTTCAGTAGGAAATTCGGCTAATAATTCTTCAGGAAGATTGAATTGAAAATGAGATAATTTCATAAATAAAATTTAGAATTTAGAAATTAGAATTTAGATAGTTATTAATCTAAAACTAATATTGTGCAAATATACAATTATGAAATAGGCGTTGTCAAGTAAATTGATGTTTATTTTTTTTATTATATAATTGAAATGTTTATTTTTGCAGCCTTCGGGATGTAGCGCAGCCTGGTAGCGTACTAGCATGGGGTGCTAGGGGTCGCTGGTTCGAATCCAGTCATCCCGACTTTTTATATTTTTTCGATAGTAAATCCGATT
>Ga0315907_10002883_pt1 | contig 21028 bp, 16 predicted proteins | sample LakEriMetagenome_3_FD_203525 | JGI IMG/M metagenome (GOLD analysis project Ga0315907, IMG submission 203525) | Freshwater fungal communities from buoy surface, Lake Erie, Ohio, United States - Buoy 12 MA123 | ecosystem: Environmental > Aquatic > Freshwater > Lake > Lake biofilm | place: USA...
TCATTGTATATGTATTTAAAATTTTGAATCGTTAAATTGAACAAGTAAATTCAAATGGCTGGCACTGGGCCCGTAATCGTAAAGTAAACCTTAAAAATCAGATGCGACAGGCGCAAGTAGATGGTTATTAGGGTTGTTGTTCAATTCTGGTGCAAAGGTACGATTTTTAATCGGCATCCTAGTAATTATTCGCAAAATGATTGTTAAAATCAAATACATTAATTGTATTTTTATGGCATGAAATGCACGCCCATACTGCTATTAGCACTACTTATTGGTTGTACCAATCCGCCAAAAAGCTTTCCACCTGCAACGAATTCTATTGAAGCGGGTAGGAACTATGTAGAAGCATGTTTGCAAGGTGATTTTGAAAAAGCAACCGCCTATGCTGCTTCTACCCAAACCATGAAGTTACATACGGCTAACACCGAAAAAAACTACCGCAACCTAGACAAAGAAGGACGGTCAAATTTCAGACAAGCCTCCATTATTATTTTAGGAATATCAGATCAAGATAGTTTGCATACCCAAATGAATTATCAATATTCGATGGATAAAAAAACCCGCCAACTTGAAATAGAAAAAACAAATGGCAAATGGTTAGTGGTTTCCGTAAAAGAATAAATCATTTAACATGGAATTTAAAAACATGATTTGGGTTGGCCTAGGCGGAATGCTAGGTGCTTTGGCCAGGTATTTTTTTGGTGTAGCCATTAAATCAGAAAGTTTCCCCTATGCAACCGGTTTGGTTAACATTATTGGTGCCCTAATTATGGGCGTCGTTATGGGACTTACCCTTAAAGGCCAAATAAGCCCAACGCTCCGTTTATTTTTAGCCACCGGTATTTGTGGCGGATTTACCACATTTTCGGCGTTTGCCTGGGAAAACCTTGCCCTTTTACAACAGCAGCGCTATGGCAGTTTTATGCTGTATACCCTTGGGACATTAGCCCTTGGTATGGCAGCCACAACCATTGGATATTTGTTGGCTAAATGAATTACGGACCTTATCTTTGCAAAAATTATTTACATGGAAGCAAATAAATCAACTGCAAAATACTGGGCTATCTGTTTTTTCTGGTTAGCCGTAATGATTACTTTACTCGTTGTATATCGTGAGTTCTTTTGGTTAGCGTTACCTGGTACCGTTACCTATTTTGCAAAAGCAATGGACTTAATGTAAAGATTTAATGTAACACAACCTTACTATAATAAAAAGCAGCACTTGTGCTGCTTTTTTTATGCCCACTATAAACTATTTACAAAATAATTCGGCGTATGGTGCGGAGCTGATGTGTACGAAGCCCTGTGCTGCTGCTAACAATACCTGCCTGATCGATAGGATCAATTCTTACAATGGCCGATGCATGAATGATTGATTGTGGTGATAATAAAATGCCTACGTGTGTTATTTTTCCTTGTTCATTGTCAAAAAAAGCCAAGTCACCGGGTTTAGCTTCCGCTAAAAAACCAACGTCCTCTCCCACCTCAGCTTGCTGATAAGCATCACGTGGTAATTTGATATTAAACAGTTTAAATACCATTTGCACAAAGCCACTGCAATCAATACCAAACACAGTTCTGCCGCCCCACAAATACGCAGTACCTAAAAATTGATTTGTTACTTTTTCGAGTGCCGCTGGATTGAATGTATTGTTTATTGGATCCAAAACGGCATCTGAATAACTAAGTTCAAAATTTGCTTGTGTAGAAGAAACAATGGGTGTACCTAGCGGCAATTGAATGGGTTGTCCATTGAGCACTGCACTACTAACCCAATTTGAGGTATAGCCCTTTGTAATAATAGTTGCACCTTCTGGTAAAATTTGTAATTGCAATTTCTGGCACCAGCCTTCATATCCATCCTGGTGCATTTGAATTTGAAAAAAGTCTTTGGTTTCATTTACGACAACTGCCATTTCGCCCAATAAAATTTGAGAAACCATTTCTGCCCTATGTGAACCCTCTGCGCGAATTGGGGCTACCGGAACTATACATATCACTTGAGCCATAGCTTATAATTTAAAGTAAGTTACGCGGTTTATTTTACTGGTTGGCGGCGTTGTAAAAAATACTGCTTGAGTGCCAGTGCCTTTTTTTCTATGAGTATCCAGGAAAGATATCCTAAAATAAAAGCGCCAATCGTACTCGCAACAAACAACATGAGCGTGGAAGGCCTAAACCAATAAATAATTAACTGCTGTAATGGAAAAGCATACAAGTAAATGCCATAAGAAGGATCTCCAATACGCTGGTGTACAAAGCTTGCAGCACGGGATGTTTGCTTACCAACGTAAATCACTAAAAATGGAAGGGTGGCATAAACTACGGTATGCCCTACGCCAATATAAATAGCAGCAATAAGCGCTACGAGTGAAACCGCAGCAATGGTATTTTTAAAAGGTACCGCATCAAAATCAAAACAACTTAACAATGAGCCCATCAAAAAATAAGGGCCCAAATCAAAAAGTGGTTCTAATGGAATAAAAAAATGTGTTTGTACTGTCCAATCATAAAAAAACAAACGTACCACTAAAAAAACTGCAATTACACCACTCAAAGAAATAAGTAATAATTTTTTTTGCGACCTGATAAAAAAGAAAATTAAAATAAAAAGGTAAAAGAAAAACTCAAATTCGATAGTCCACAAAGATCCGTTGATGGCAGAAGAAGGTAGTCCCGAAAATATCCCTTGGATAAAAAAATGTGGCTTAAATAAAATAAGGTTACCTATAAAATAAGCATACACTTCTTTGTTTTTAAAAAAGGGAACCAGATTACTTGGATATATAAAATAAACCGCGACAAGTGTTACGAGAAGTACCACAGCTAGTGCAGGAAAAATCCGAAGTACCCTTTTTACCATGTACTCAAAAATAGACGTACTCGCCATCATGCTTTTGAATATCAAATAGCCACTGATGATAAAAAAGCCTTTAACCCCAATAAACGATAACAAAAAAGTGTTGTTGGTTAATTCAAACAATGGATCGGTGGCCCCATCTCCATTTAAAACATAGGAATGGGAAACAATCACAAACCAAGCAAATAAGATACGCAACAAATCAAAGTTGTTTGCTTGTCGAACAGGAAGTTGAGCCATTGCGCTACCGGATTGTTTTGAACCACAAATATATCCCTAATAGCCAAAATCTAACGATATTTACATTTCTATACCATACAAATCTAACCTATGTCATTAAGCACAAGTTTTGAAGAAATCATACAACGCAGACGTTCCAATCGGAAATTTGATGCCAACGTAGAAGTCCCTGACGATGTCATTACAAGAAGTTTAGAAAGAAGTATACTCTCTCCCAATAGCAGTAATATGCAATTATGGGAATTTCAATGGATCAAAGACCCGGTTTTAAAAGAAACTTTTACCTCTCTCTGTCTAGACCAAAATGCGGCTAGAACAGCCAAACAATTGGTGGTTTTTGTGACCAGACAAGACCTCTGGAAACAAAGAGCTGCATGGAACTACAATAAAATAAAAGAAGGCATTACAGGTGAGCCCAATACCGCTCAAAAAAGAGGCCTCGATTATTATGGTAAACTCATGCCCCTTGCCTACCGCTCCGATATTTTTGGTATTGCTACACTTATAAGAAGAACCCTTTGCTTTTTTATGGGTCTTCGTAAACCCTTTATGCGTTTTGGCGGCAAAGCCGATCAACGGGTTACGGTTCATAAGTCTTGTGCATTAGCAGCCCAAACATTTATGTTATCAATTGCTGCCGAGGGGTTTGAATCATGTCCAATGGAAGGCTTTGATGCTGTACGTGTAAAACGTGCACTTGGCTTACCTTCAGGGGCAGAAATAAACATGATTATTGCAGTAGGTAAAGGAACCGAAGCAGGCGTTTGGGGCCCAAGATTTAGAGTACCCTACAACGAAGTTGTGGTGGTGAAATAAAACAATTTAGGATCAAACAACGTTATTGAATTAGTTAGTAATTTTATAAAAAACTCAATCCATGCATAAGATTTTTACGAGCGCTTTACTATTAATTGCAACTGTTGCAAATGCACAAGTAGATACCACAGATAATTTTGATTATAGCAAATTTGGAGAACCAGATGGCGTAAAACGCTATTGCACGCAAAAAGTATTAAATCAATCGCCGCAAAAAATAATTAGCATTGGTTTTGAAAGAAATAGTTCTTTTTTAATGCCTGGTGTTCCGCTAGGCGGCATGCTTCAAGCATATAAAGACGAAAATGTGCAACAAGTTTCTGCACTCAAAGCACAGATAAACATTCCGGTGATTTCTAACAATAAAATCATCTGGCAAATGGGCGCCAACTATTGGAGTAGTAACTTTAATTTTGAAAAGCCAGCATCTTCGCAATTTGCTTCATATCTTAACAACCACACCATGACAAGTGCGGGTTTAAATACAACCATATTTAAACCATTAAATGAAAAGAATTTCTTAATCATACAAGCTAGTGCAGATATTAATGGCCTCTTTCATGATTTCAGCGATATCAACAAAGATGCACTAACATTGAGCGGAACTGTAATTTACGGTTGGAAAAAATCTGAAAAAAACATGATTGGTACGGGTATTGCCCGCACCTACCGCGCGGGACAACTGATACACGTGCCTGTATTATTTTGGAACAAAACCTTTAATGACAAATGGGGTATGGAGCTGTTACTACCAGCCCGTGGATTCATGCGCTATAATTTTTCTACATTCAATATGTTACAAGCTGGGTTTGAGTTAGAGGGCAACCAGTTTTGGATGCCACTTTCAAATACCAAAAATGGCGAAGTATTTATTCAAAGAGGTGAGTTTAAGCCAAAAGTGATGTGGGATAAAAAACTAAGTGGCTTTGTATGGTTCCATGCAGAACTTGGTATGCGCTACAACTGGCGCTTTGAAGTAATGAATGAGTACAATGGTAAAAAAGAAGCCCAACGCTACTTTGAAAGCAGGTTGGGCAATCCGTTATATTTTAACATTGGATTTAACTTTGTATCACCTTAATACTTGTCTTGTCCAAGTATCTGTTCTACCAATGATTGAAACACCAATATAACCCCTTACTTCAAGGCTGTTTGCGTTTTGTAATTTCATGGTGCATGAATAGGTGTTGCCATTTTTAGGGTCGTAAATATTACCCTCGTCCCAAACATTTTCGCCTTTGTAATTAAAACCCCAAATGTTTACAAGGCCCAAAATAGCACGTGACTTTGAAGCTTCATCAGGATGATTTTTATCTACCTTAGGCTTCCCTGTTTCTGGGTCGTTGGGCTCTTTTAACCAAACAATTTTACCCTGGTATTTATCGCCATTCTTGTAAATACGAACCATCGCAGTCCCTTCCCCAGTTTTCCAAACACCAACAATACCGTCTGGATTATCGGCTTTTAAATGATAGGCTGAGGCTCCTGCAATTAGTAGTAAGCTTCCCACAAAGAGTAAGGCAATTTTTTTGTAATGGGCCTTTATAGCAACCATCGCGGTTTGTATGTTTTTCATAATGATAAATTGTGTTTACAAATATAATTCACATAAAGATATCTAAATCATCCTATAAACTATTAAGCTAAAAAGAATTTATTTTTTTATGCTTAATAACTGATATAGTGTTTAATAAATTAAGCTGCAGTATATCATTTAAAAAACAAAATTAATTTTCAGAAAAATTTAATTTTTTAAGCGTTGTTTCAACAGAAAAACTCTTTCCGAAAATCGTAAAAATTTTAACATTTCCAATTTAGAAAATAGTAATCAAACATTTAGATTCGTTTGCCAATTGTCAAAATTAGATGAACATTAACAAAAAAAATCATCATCTTTTTTTTTAACAATACTAATTCATAAAAAAAACAACAATGAGAAAAATCACAATGATCCTTGGTCTCATTTTGGTAGTGACGAGCAGCTTGTTTGCACAATCATCCAAAAAGACTATCAAAGGAAAAGTAACAACCGAGACTGGTGAAGCCTTATCAGGCGTAACTGTCATTGAAGTGGGCGGTGCAGGAAAAGCACTCACCAATGAAGCTGGTGTTTACACCATTCAATTAAATTCAAAAGCAACTGCTTTAAAATTCAGTTATGTTGGCTACCAAGATACTGAATCAAAAATCAACAACAAATCTGAGGTGAACGTTGCCATGCTACGTGAAAACGGATCTCTTGCAGAAGTTGTTGTAGTTGGTTACGGTGTGCAACAAAAAAAGGCATTCACTGGATCTGCTTCAAAAATTGATGCAAAAGAATTTGCTCAACTCGTTACACCATCAGTAGATAGACAATTGGCAGGACGTGCTGCAGGTGTTCAGGTTGTAGCAGGCGGTGGTGACGTAGGTACACCAGCTAGAATTAGAATTCGCGGTGTGAATTCAGTTTCACAAAATCAGTCGCCACTTATTGTGGTAGATGGAGTTCCATTCATTTCTGGTAACATCGCTGCAGCTACCAACTCAAATGCACTCGGTGATATTAACCCGAACGATATTGAAAATATCGAAGTATTAAAAGATGGTTCTGCAACTGCAATTTTTGGTTCAAGAGCTGCGAACGGTGTAATCATGATTACAACTAAAAAAGGAGCCAAGGGTGGTGCGATGAAAGTAAACTATGACGTTACTTTTGGATTCACCTCTCCTTTTAAAACATATGATTTATTAAACAATGCTCAATTTGTTGAAATTTCTAACGAAAAAAGAACCAATGCTGGTGGAGCTCCATGGGCAGCAGCTGGTGACGGAAAAACATACGATTGGCAACGTTTAGTAATGAGAGATAATACCCCTACCTCTCAACACAACTTGAGTTTTTCAGGTGGTAGCAATAAGAGTACTTATTTCTTCTCTTTAAACTTTAGTGATCAAAAAGGTATTATGATTTCGAATGCAAACAAATCTTACCGCATTCGTTTCAATTTTGATCATGAAGTAAATAAATTCATCAAAATTGGCAACAACTTAACTTTATCAAAACAAATTGATAACGATCAAAACAACGGAAGTAACGCATTAAGTGGCGGTGTCGCATCTGCTTTACGTATGCTACCAAACGTTAATCCATTTGATCCTTCGCATCCTTCTGGATACAATATTCGTTTCCCTCAATTAAACCAAGTTGGTTTAGGACCAAATGTCAATCCAGTAGATGACAACTATACAAACCCTCTTTTTACCTTAACACAAAACAGATATGAATCTGATAAATTACGTGTTAATAACAATTTGTATGTTGAACTAAGCCCAGTAAAAGGTTTAAAAATTAGATCTGCATTTAACTACGATTTCTTAAATGATTATTCAACTACTGCTCTAAGCCCAGTACATGGTGACGGATTTAGCTCTTTAGGTAATATCCAAAACGTAGGGCAACAAGTGCAAAGAATGGTGTGGCAAAATTATATGAACTATAATACTACATTATTTAATGACCACAATGTGTATGTAACGGCTGGTCATGAAGTACAAGAAGATATGAGCCGTTTTATTTCTGGTTCATTGCAACAATTATCTGATCCATTTTTCTTACAACAAAATTTAATCTCTGGATCAGGTGCATTGCAATTTGCAGGCGGTGGTTATGGCATGAGTGGATTCCATTCTTTATTTGGTCGTTTTAACTACGATTTCAAAAACAAATATTTTGTTCAAGGATCTGTAAGACGTGACGGACAAAGTTCATTAGCACCAGCAAATAGATTTGGTGTATTCCCTGGCGCTTCAGTTGGCTATAGACTTTCTGAAGAAGGTTTCTGGAAAAACAACCAATTCTTGAGCAAAACTTTTAACGATGTTAAAATAAAAGGTTCTTACGCCATTGTGGGTAACCAGTTAGGTGGCTTTCCTTTCTTAAGTACTTTTAGTTCTGCGGCTTATGGTAACATACCAGGTCTTGCTCCAAACTTAGTAGGAAATAGTGCATTACAATGGGAAAGAAGTAAAAAATTAGATGTAGGTATTGAATTAGGTTTATTCAACAACCGATTTAATTTTGTTGCTGATTGGTTCTTAAATGACATAGATCAATTGGTATTTGCAGTTCCAACTCCAAACTCTGCAGGTATCCCAGGTAACTCAATTAGCCAAAACGTTGGTACAGCTAGAAATAATGGTTTAGAATTTGTTTTAAGCGGTGATATCATCAGAGGTAAAAACTTTTCATGGGGTTTCAATGCTAACTTCACAACTATAGAAAACAAAATCACTTCATTGTATTCTGTGGGAGGTGTACCAGTAACAACCATTCCTGGTACATACAACCGTATCGAAGCAGGTCAATCATTGAACTACATTTGGGGCTGGCAATATGCAGGTGTAAATACACAAACTGGTAACCCAATGTATCGTAAAGCAAATGGAACATTAGTTCAAAGAAATGCTGCAACTGGTCAATACTTTACGGCTGCTGACAAAAATGATGGTAATATGACAACTGCCAATCCATTAACGGATGCAGACAGAGTGAATTTAGGAAATAGCTTACCTACTTATTTTGGTGCGATAACTAATAATTTCCGTTACAAGAATTTCTCTGTAGAATTTATGATCCGTTTCCAAGGTGGAAATATGATCATGAACCAAACTCGTCAAGAAGCTTTGTTGAGTCAAAACTTCCACAACAATGGAGTTGAAATCTTAAACAGATGGAAAGCACCAGGCGATATTACAGATGTACCAAGATTAAGATATGCTCAAAGTGCAATTATCAATCAAACAGGTGCTGCTATTTCAAGATTTGTTGAGAAAGGTGATTTTGTTAGATTACAAAATTTAGTTTTCAGCTATTCTTTCAGCAACCAAACTTTGTCTAAAATATCAAATGGCTATATTAAAAATGCAAGAGTTTTTGCACAAGGACAAAATTTATTCATGTTAACAAGTTACTCTGGAATTGATCCGGATAATGCGAGCCAAAGCGGTATTGATAATGCGGTATCTCCTACCCTACGTATTTTATCAATGGGTCTAAGTGTTGGCTTCTAATATGAATTCAATTAAAAAAATATATTCAATTTAAAATTGTTAACAATGAGATTTTTTAATCAAATAATCAAAAACTCTTTACTGCTAGGTACGGTGTTCGTAGCGGTAAGTTGTGAGAAGGTGCTTGATAAGCAACCTTTCAATGCTTTCACAGACGAAAGTGTGTTTACCACATCTGCTCGTGCAAACTTGGCACTCAACGGTGTTTATGATGCCGCTCAAACTGGTGGACCTAGTTTAGCAGGTCGTGGTTATCCTTTTGGTGCTGCTACCATTCAACAAGGTGACAACAGAGGTGAAGACATGGTAAACCTACAAGCCTTTTACCAAATCACCTACCAAGGTACCTACACGCCATTTACAGCGAATAATAACTCGATGTGGGATAACACCTACGGTATGATCAACAAAGCAAATATTGCTATTGATGGATTTAAAAAAGCGGCTCAAGCTGGCGTTTTAACGGCTGCAACTGCTACTCAATTTGAAGCGGAGTGTCGTTTTTTACGTGCACTAGGACATCATGAATTATTGATTCATTTTGCGCGTCCATTTTTAGACAACAATGGTGCTGCACTAGGTGTACCTTACCGTGATTATGCGGTAACTGGTGGTGCAAGCTTAGAGCGTTTACAAAAAGAACCACGCCCTACTGTAGCTGCGGCATATGCTAAGTTACTTGAGGACATCAACTTTGCAGAAGCAAACTTACCAATCACCAATCCAGGTGGTGCTGTAATCCGTGCACAAAGAAGTGCTGCTATTGCTTTAAAGCAAAGAGTATTCTTACACATGGGTCAGTGGGCAAATGCGATCACTGCCGGTAATGCTTTAATTCCTGCAACTGTAACTCCTGCAACACCTGCTTCTACTAGAAGCTTAGTAGGAAACCATGCTTTAATGGCTACACCAGGTGGTTCATTTGGTTTTTCAACTGGAAATAGTGTAACTGCAGAAAATATCTTTACCGTAAAAAATGATCCATTAGACAATGGTTCTGTAAATGGAGCACCTGCTGCCATGTATGGTTCTACAGACCTACTAGGTCGTGGACTTGTTTGCGTTTCTCCAATTATTTGGAACAATGCAGGTTGGTTAGCTGATGACTTAAGAAGAACTACCTTATACCGTAATGGTGGTACCGCTATTGGTAGAGCCATTATGACAACAAAATACACCGACTATAGTGGTCGTGGTGATAATGCACCAATTATTCGTTGGGCAGAAGTTTTATTAAACCAAGCTGAGGCAGAAGCGAGAGTAGCCACTGGTGTATCACAAAGAGCCATTGATTTATTAAATTTAGTTAGAAATAGATCATTAGCTTCTTTAACAAACCAGTACACTGCAGCAAGTTTTGCTACAAGAACTGATTTAGTAAGAGCCATCTTATTAGAGCGCAGAATTGAATTTTTGGCTGAAGGTAGAAGATGGCCAGATATTCACAGAACAGCTCAAGATCCAATTGCGGAATTAAGACCTGTAGGTATCCCTGCTAAAGTGGCTAATGCTGGTGTTACTGGAACTACACTTGCACAATATGGCATTGGTGTAGCGGTAACACTTGGTCAAGCAGCTATCCCTTACAGTGACTTCAGATTCATCTGGCCTATACCAGCTGTTGAAGTAACAACCAATCCAATCATTGTTCAAAACCCGAATTACTAATTCGGATTTTAGCAAACAATAAGATCATAAAAAAGCCACCTCAATTGAGGTGGCTTTTTTATTGTATGTATGTTTTTTAAAACTAGTAATGTCTTAAGAGCATTGCTCCTAATGCTTGACCTCTTGCAGTACCAATTGCAGCGAGTGTAACTATTCTTCCGCTAGATAAATTAGTACCTAAAGGAAAAGTAGCTACTACTGTTTGAGTGCCTGGTAATTTTACTCTAATGGTATAAGTACCACCAGGTATTGGCGCAAAAGCAGATAATGCAGTAGCATTAGGCGTAGCACCTAAATAGCTTCTATTGGTTAAAGTAACGCTATCTGTGCTTGGGCTCGTTCTTAACAATGTAATATCCACAGCAGGTGCTAATGGAGCTAAATGTAAGAAACGAACATGCACATTGGTACCAGAAGGCACTGTTAAATCATCCGTTAACTGAACCGCACGTAAGGTTCTTGTACCTGATGCAGCAAGTGTATCATATGCAACAACCGTATACGCTTTCTTTGCTTCAAACTGTAAGGTTGCATTGATGAAATTGGTTTTTCCTGAGTCTGGTGAAATTTTAATTGTACGAGAACCAGGAGTGATAGGCATATAAGCTCCACCATTTCCTACACCACCACCAGCAGAAACAAGTCCATAAGATAAACGACGGCTTCCGTTTGATAATAGATCATCAATCAATATATCCACAGCTGGAGCGGCAGTACCTGCTGCAGGAGGTGGCGTTGGAGCAGCATGAATAAATGCTACTGCTGCACTAGATTGTGCAGTAAGTTCAAGTGCTTCCTTTTCACATGATGCAAAAAGGAAAGCAGAACCAATTGTTAAAATATTAAGTAACTGTTTCATTGAATAAGTTTTATTTACCAAAAATTAATATCCTGCATTCTGTGACATATTTGGATTAGCGTCTCTTTCTGCTTGTGGTATTGGCCATACCCAAGAACGGTTGTTTGACGTTAATACAGATTGAGTTGTTGGAGCAAATATTTCACCACGATTAATCGTACGTGTTGTTCTCTTTAAATCCAACCAACGGTGTCCTTCCATGAATAATTCTTTTCTTCTCTCTAATTCAATTGCATTTGTTAATGCGGCACCAGATTCAGTACCATTTACAAAACCATTGATACGAGCTGCTCTTAATGTATTTAAATCATCAAGTGCAAGTGCAGCTTGAGAAGAATTTGCTCTTGCTTCGGCACGAATAAGATACATCTCCCCTGTTCTAAATGCTTTCCAATCTACCACACCATCTAATGCCGCACCTTTTCCTAAATGCTTAACCACTACTAAACGGTTATTACCTCTTAAAGGAGAAGCAGTGGTAGCATATCCTCTTCTGACACTTACACCAAATCTAACATCATTGGCTTCATCGATAGTAGCAAATAAGCTATTGTTACCTTCAAATTGAGAACGGTTAAAAGGTCCACTAAAAACATCACCAGCTAAACGACTCAAAAATTCTCCGGTATTAAATAAACTTGCAAATGCAACTTCGTTTATACTTTGATCTCTCCAAATACTTGGAAAAATAGATCTATTGGCAAGTGGCAATGCATTGATTACCACTGTTGAAGAGGTAATGGCTGTTTGCCAGTCTTTAGCGTATAAAGCAACCCTAGCATGAATAGCATTTAAACCAACCAAATCAATATAGTATCTGCTGGTAGCTGGGTTAATTGGTCTATCAATACTAGCAAAAGCAGTTCTAGCTGCAGCGATATCTTCATAGATAGCATCATACACTTCTTTTACTGTTAATCTATTTGGCTTAAATGAAGCTGGAGAATTTTCTAAAACAGAAAGTTTAACGTAAGGAATTGCCGGTGAAGTACTGTTTCTATCTAGATTATCAGCAAAGAATTTCATTAAATCAAAATGAGCCAATGCACGAATAGCAATTGCCTGACCTTTGATTCTATTAATTCTAGTTTGATTGTCTGCAGTTTTAAATTGATCAATGTTATTAATAATGATGTTTGCATTATTGATAACGCTCCATCCTGCCAACCATGTTTCAACAACGGTACCATTTTGTGGTGTGAAAGCCCAATCGGTCATTTCTATAAAATTAACCAATGACTCTGGCGTTTGAACTAGGTTGTCAGTCATCATATCCGAAAGGACAGATTGATTTCTACCATAATAACCTACACCACGCATAGAAGTATATGCCGAACTTAGTGATGTTTCAAAATCATTTAAAGATTTGAATGCATTTTCTAATGTTGCTGAGTGGGTAGGATTTTTTTCTACTACTTTTTCACAACTGATACTCGTAAGGATCAGTAATGCAGCAAAAGAATTTTTTATCATATTTTTCATATAAATACTTTTTATATTTTATTTAGAATCCAACAGATAATCCAAACGTTAATGTTCTTAATGCTGGATACTGTGCACCCGTTAGTGTTCCATTAGATAATTCAGGATCGAATCCTAAGAACGTAAAACCAGTCCAAAGGTTTTCACCCATGAAAAAGAATCTAGCAGAACCAATTCCTAATTTTTTAGCAGTAGCTGGAGCTACATTGTAGGCAAATTGTAGATTACGTAAACGCAAGAAACTGCCATCTTCAAGGAAACGAGTAGTATTACTTCTGAAAGTTTGATTGGCTCTAGGGATCGTGGTAATATCACCTGGTTTTCTCCATTCTTTAGCCACTTCAACCCACATATTATCAAAGAAATAACTTGGGTTTTCTACGTTCGCACGGTCGTTGTTAAACACTAGATTTCCAAAAAGGTAAGAGAAAAATACACTTAACTCAAATGATTTGTAAGTGAATTTATTGGTGAATCCACCATAATAAGGTGCATCTCTTGTACCAAAAATTTGACGATCATTAACATCATTAAATAATTCAGTTAACGCGCCATCAGGTCTGCGATAAATGGCATTACCATTTGCCGGGTTCACACCTTCATACTTCACTAGGAAATTACTATTCAAAGGGAAACCAACTCGTTGTACTGTTGTAGAAGTTGTAATTCCAATTGGTGGTGTAGTTGGTGTTAATTCCAATATTTTGTTTCTATTTACTGTAAAGTTGATATTGGTTGTCCAACGGAAATCACGTGTTTTGATATTTTCAGTGATCAAGGTAAATTCCCATCCACGATTTTGTACTCTACCAATATTGGTATTTAAAGAAGTAAAGCCTGTTGTTCTTGATAACTGATTATTTAAGAATAAACGATTTGTAATATCGTTATAGAAATCAACGCCAATAGTAATTCTACCTTTTACAAAAGTAGCGTTAAGACCCGCATTGAATTTTTGTCTTTCTTCCCAAGTTAATTCTTGGTTAGGTAATTGGCTAATGCCAGGTCCTGGAACACCAGAATAAGTACGGTTGGTAAACAACTCTCTAGAAGCAAAATCACCAATGCCCTCTTGGTTACCAACGGTACCATATGAAGTAGAAAGTTTTAAGGTTTCAACAAAATTTACATTTTTAAAGAAAGCTTCGTCACTAATCATCCAGCCAGCACCAACTGTATAGAATGTTGCAAAACGGTTGTTTGCTCCAAAACGAGATGATCCATCTCTACGTACAGAACCGTTTAAAAAATACTTGTTTTTAAAACTATATGATCCAATTCCAAAGAAAGAAATGAGCGCATTTTCTGTTTTATTTTCTGATACTGAAGGAATATAAGTTGCTGAACCATTGGTGATACCAGCACCGTTCTGAAAATTACCAGTTAAACCAAATCCGTTATATCCGAAACTAGAAAATAAACGGTTTACAAATTCATTGTACGCTCCAACACTAAAATCATGATCCCCAATTTTTTTGGCATAATTTAAAGAAGTGGTTCCTGTATAACGGGTTAATTTTCGAGAGGTTTTACCATATAAACCATTGTTGCCAGTTTGCCCTTGACCTACAACGCTAAAGCGAGTAAATAAAGTGGTTTGATCCCAATCTTCATAATCCACACCCCACTGCGTTCTAAAGCTAAGTCCATTTAAAATAAAAGGTAATTTTTGCTCTAAAAATGCAGAAGCAATGATTTTCATTTCTTTGGTTCCACGATTGGTTTCGTTCATGTCCTGTACAGGATTTGGCTGTCCTGATAAAAACTGCTGATAGGCTCCTGATGGCGTAAACGGACGCTCATATGGATTAGCCCAACGAATAGCATTTAATGGTGATGAGATAGTGGTATTATTTTCGGTGGTATTTTCGAAATGACTCCAACCAATATATGAATTCACACCAAACTTTAAATTTTGGTTTGCAGAATGGGTGATGTTCATTCTACCACTATATCTTCTTAATCCAGTTTTTTGGATGGTTCCGGATTGATTAAATAAAGCACCAGAAACATAGAAAGATGTTTTTTCATTACCCCCACTAGCACTTAATTGGTGATTATTTGTAATACCAGTTTGTGCGATTTCATCTTGCCAATTGGTATTGATTTTACGGAGGCTATCGATTTCAGTTGAGGTAAACCCATAAGGATTTCCTCGTGCAATTTCATAATCCAGTTTTTGATTGGTATTCATAAGAACCAATTTATTTTCTGGAAAACGAGATTGACCATACTGAGCATTATATTCAAATTTTGTCTTACCTGATTTACCTTGCTTAGAAGTAATTACGATAACACCATTTGCACCACGAGAACCATATTGAGCAGTGGTAGATGCATCTTTTAATAAACTTATACTTTCAAAATCATTAGGGTTAATTGAAGAAAAGTTAGCAGCAGAAATTTGCACACCATCTAAAATATAAAGTGGTTCGGTTGTTCCGTTTACAGAACCCACACCACGAATAATTACTCTTGCAGCAGCACCTGGTTGACCAGAATTGGCTTGAATTAAAGCACCTGATGCTTGACCTTGTAACATTTGGTCAAAAGAACCAATAGGTGTGTTTTTAAAAGCCTCTGCTTTTACAGTGGAAATAGCACCTGTAACCTGACGCTTTTGTAACGCTTGATATCCGGTTACAACTACTTCATTCAAGGATTTTTCTCCAGGAACTAGTTTTATGTTTTGCGAAGTAGAACCAACAGTAATTTGTTGATCATCAAAACCAACATAACTTAATGTTAGCTTTTTCGCTGAACTAGGAACAACAATAGCATACGTTCCATCTGCTTTTGTTACGCCTAATCCTTTCCCATTTAAACTAATGGTAACACCAGAAAGCGGTGCTCCGGTTTGGGCATCTGTAACTTTACCAGTTACAGTGGTGTTTTGTGCAAATAGCGTAAGTGACGCAAGTACCATTGCACAAAAACTGAGTAATAGTTTTTTTCTCATTTGGTTAAATTTTGTGATGTAATTATTGCTGAACACAATAATGGGCAACTAATTTAACAGAAAAACAAGTTAAAATTTAACTTGTTCAATCTTTCTTTTATTTATTTTAACGCACTTAATTAATTCATTTTAATTTAATTTTTATGAAACTTTTTTGAGAAAAATTGATTGATTTATTAAACATAAAATTTGCTGAATTTTTTTCTTTTGACGACGTGTTTGAAATTGGTAAAAAAAGAAAGGAGGTTCCGAACTGGAACCTCCTTTTTCTGATTTTGGTTTTTTGTGGAGTCGAGGGGAGTCGAACCCCTGTCCAAACATCGTGACCATTAGCTTTCTACATGCTTATTTCGGTATTCATTGTAGACGAAAGGCCGGGAACGAACAAACCAACCTATCGCTTAGCTGGATATTCTTAAGCAACAGTCACAGCCTTCTATTGCAGCATCTTATTTTGTTTTGAGTCGGCGGCGGCACATGGAAATAAGCGAACCTGTGCGGCGGCCCAAATGGTTACTTAATCACTGATTAAGCAGCCATGGCATACTGAGTATTGCCATTTGAAGTTTGAGTATTCAGATTGAAGTGCTAATTACACAACGCACTGCATGCTTACACCAACAATAACCTATGCTGTCAAAACCAGTACGACCCCATAGCTTGCGGTTAGCAAAAAGCCAAATGCAAAGGTAACACTATTTACACACTTATTTAAATAATCTCCAAAAGTCGAGACCTAGCGCGTATACCATTAAACTTAACAGTAGCACCATACCCACCATTTGTGCGTATTCCATGAACTTATCCGAAGGCTTACGCTTTGTGATCATCTCATAGAGTGTAAAGAGGGCATGTCCCCCATCGAGTGCCGGAATAGGTAAAATATTCATGAAGGCTAATATAATAGAGAATATACCTGTTAATGTCCAAAAACGTTCCCAATCCCAAGTGCCCGGAAAAGTATTACCAATACTAATAACGCTACCTAGCGAATCACTTGCAGCTACCTTACCCGTAAAAATTTGTTTGATACCCGTAACGTAACGATCTAATGTTTCCCAAGTTTTTGTAAAACCTACTGGTATAGATTCAAAAAAGCCATAGGTTTTTGTGTTGGTTCCAAATAAAACGAGTGGACTTCTTCCAAAAAATCCAAGCTTTCCTTTTTCATTTACTTTAACGCGCACATCCACAGTATCAGAACCACGAAGCACGGTTAAACTCACAATCGAATCTTCGTATCCTTTTTTTAACTGATCAAACTCGTGGTAAAATAAAAATGGCTTGTTGTTAAAAGCAATCAGTTGGTCATTTTTAATAAGCGCATCTTTTGTAAAAACAGCAGTACTTGACACAGAGTCTACAATGGCCGGATAACGCGGCATCACTAGTGATGTTTCATTAGCGACCTTCGCAAGTTTTTTGGTAAATCCTGCGGGCACTTGTATATCAATAGTGCTATCGTTTCTGGTTACTTGTAAAACTTTGGCGTCATTTAAAACCATTTCTGCTTCAAGAGTTCCAAAAGCTTCTAGTGGTTTTCCATCAATGCCTACTACATTATCGCCGTCTTTAATACCAATTGATTTTGCCAATGAATCGGCCACAATTCCATTTTTTAAATTTTTAACAGGTAAATATTCTTCACCCCATACCCAGGTAATACCAATAAAAATAACGATGGCAAGCACTACGTTTACGAGCACCCCACCTATCATAATAATTAAACGCTGCCAGGCTGGTTTAGATCTAAACTCATGTGGCTCTGGAGGCTTATTCATTTGCTCTTTATCCATGCTCTCATCAATCATACCGGCAATTTTTACATAGCCGCCAAATGGCACCCAGCCAATACCGTATTCGGTTTCGCCTTTTTTCTTTTTCCAAATGCTAAACCAAGGATCAAAGAATAAATAAAACTTATCTACCCTGCAGTTAAATAATTTAGCAGGAATAAAATGCCCTAGTTCGTGTAGGGTTACTAAAATTGAAAAAGATAAAATAAACTGTCCAGCTTTAACGCCAACACTTAACCAATCTACCATTAATAATGTCATAAATATCTATTGAAAAACTTTTTACAAATGAATGAGTGAGGCAGCAAAACTTCTTGCTTCTCCATCACTTTCAAAATACTCTTCGAGGGTTGGCTTTTGAATGAAAGCCATTTTTTGCATGGTTTGTTCCACCACTTCTGTCATATCCAAAAATCCAATTCGGTTTCTTAAAAATGCATAGACTGCAATTTCATTGGCCGCATTTAAAATACATGGCAGGTTACCTCCTTTATGAAGTGCCTCTATTGCGAGTGCTAAATTTCTAAATGTTTTGGTATCAGGCTCATCAAAAGTTAGCGTGTTTGGTTTTCTAAAATCGTAGCGTGGAAAATTATTTTCGAGACGCTGCGGAAAGGCAAGTGCGTACTGAATAGGAAGCTTCATATCAGGAAGGCCCATTTGTGCTTTGATACTTCCGTCATCAAATTGAACCATGCTATGAATAATACTTTGCGGATGGATCACCACTTCAATTTGTTCGGGTTGTAAATTAAACAACCACTTGGCTTCAATCATTTCAAGCCCTTTATTCATAAGGGTTGCAGAGTCTACGCTGATTTTTGCACCCATGCTCCAGTTGGGATGTTGGAGTGCGTGATCGCGTTTTACATTCACCAAAAAATTAGGTTTTTTACCTAAAAACGGACCACCGCTCGCCGTTAAAATAATGCGCTCAATTTTATTGCGCCCCTCTCCTACCAAGCATTGAAATATGGCAGAGTGCTCCGAGTCTACGGGAATAATGGGCACTCTTTTTTCCATGGCCATTTGCATCACAATATCACCAGCAACCACTAGGGTTTCTTTATTAGCAAGTGCAATAGGTTTGCCACATGAAATCGCTTTTAAAGTTGGTTTTAATCCTGCATAACCAACAATGGCAGCAAGCATCATATCGTAACAATCAAGCGCAGCAACTTCAACAAGTGCCTTCTCCCCTGCAAAAACTTTTATGTTTGTTTTGGAGAGCGCTTCTTTTACATTCAGGTATTTTTTTTCGTCACCAATAACCACCACATTGGGGTTAAATTGTAACGCCTGTTCAATTAGTAAAGCATCATTGTTTTGCGCCGTTAATACTTCGGCAGTAAATAATGAAGGGTTGGCAGCAATAACTTCAAGTGCCTGTGTTCCTATCGAACCTGTAGAGCCGTATATGGCGATCCTTTTTTGACTACTCATTGTTTAATGGGTATTTACTACCCTGATTTTTTACTGCCACAAGATAAGATAAAAATAAACTAGATTTTAGTGGCAATAAAGTTAGAAAGGGCATCTGCTAGGACCCTATCATTACTTAGCCTTGGCACTTTATTTTGACCCCCTAGTTTGCCAATAGAACGCATGTACTGCACAAAGGCATCATTTTGTAGGGGACGTATTTTTAAAGGTTCTAAAATGGCGCCTTTAATGAGGTCGTCATAATAGACATTTTGTTGGCGCATCGCTGCATCCAATTTTGCTGCAAAATCTTCCAAATTTGAAGGTGCTTTTTCAAAAGCAATAAACCATTCGTGGTAACTTTTTCCAGCAGCATCTAACCCTGCCACAAAAGGTGCAACGGTAAACTCTGTAATACTAGCATTTGTTTGTGCAGCAACTTGTAAAAGTGCCGCTTCTACTTCTTCACCAATAACATGTTCACCAAATGCAGAAATAAAATGTTTGATCCTTCCAGTAACAACAATTTTATAAGGGTCTATACGCACAAATTTTACGGTATCACCAATGTTATAACCCCAGAGTCCCGCATTGCTATTGATGATAAGTGCATAATTGACACCCAGCTCAACCTCTTGTAAACAAAGCCTTGTAGGGTTTTCAGAAAAAATTTCGTTCGCCGGAATAAATTCAAAAAAGATACCGCTATTGGTATTTAATAGTAAACCAGATTCATTTTGTACATCCTGAAAAGCAAAAAATCCTTCACTGGCTGGAAAGAGTTCTACCGTATCAATTTTACGACCGATACTTTCAAATAATTTTGCTTTATAGGGTTCAAAGTTTACACCACCTTGTACCATCACATTAAAATTAGGAAACAGTTCTCCTACTTTTTTTCCAGTGGTTGATTCCAGTTTATCAAAATACATTTGTACCCAAGGTGGAATGCCACTAATAAGAGTCATATCTTGATGCACCGTTTCAGATACAATCGCGTCTAATTTTTGTTCCCAATCTTCAATGCAATTGGTTTCGTAACTAGGAAGTTGATTAGACCGTAAATACGCCGGCACGTGGTGGTTTACAATGCCACTTAAACGTCCGGTAGAAATGCCGCCTACCCTTTCTAATTCGGGAGAGCCACTTAAGAAAATGAGTTTACCGGAAGCAAATGCCGTGTTACCCGTTTCTGCCATATAACAGAGTAATGCGTTACGGGCTGTATTAATATGATTATCAATTGAGTCTTTGGTAATGGGTATATATTTAACACCACTTGTCGTACCGCTTGTTTTGGCAAAATAAATAGGTAGGCCCTTCCATAATATATTGTGCTTACCCTCTTTTACCATATTTATATATGGGACGAACTGCTCGTAATCTCGAATAGGAACTGCTTTTTTAAAGCCATCGTAGTCCACTACGGCATCTAACCCATGGTCTTTACCAAACTGGGTGTTCTTGAGCACGCTTAATAATGACTTAAAAATGGAAGTTTGGTCCCCTACGGCCTGCTTCGCCTCTCTTTTAACCTTATTGGCTATATAATGAGCAAAGGGTTTGGCAAGTAATGATTTTAGATTCATTGAATGACCTACAGGTGTTAGACATGGCAAAAATAGAGAATTGTAGGCTTCAGATTTATTTGGAATTATTAAGATATTAATACATTGAAAATCAATGATTTATCATTTTTTCACAAGAAGAAGGATAATTTTATAAAATTTTCACTCCAAAACCTTACCTTTGCCGTCCTAATTTTGGATAGCTATGTTAGCAGTTGTAAAAATCGCAGGTCAACAATTTAAAGTGCAAGCAGGACAGAGCTTGTACGTACCTCACCTGCAAGGTAAAACCGGAGACAAAGT
>Ga0315907_10002884_pt1 | contig 21020 bp, 14 predicted proteins | sample LakEriMetagenome_3_FD_203525 | JGI IMG/M metagenome (GOLD analysis project Ga0315907, IMG submission 203525) | Freshwater fungal communities from buoy surface, Lake Erie, Ohio, United States - Buoy 12 MA123 | ecosystem: Environmental > Aquatic > Freshwater > Lake > Lake biofilm | place: USA...
GTTGCTTTCGATGTTGCAGGGCTAGTGGACCATTGCACATCCAATGAGTCGTCAAGGGAGTCGAGTTTAAACTCTACAGGAGAAGACAAGTCTTCACTATATCCGGACGATTCATGATTGTTACCGGAACGCGGAGATTGAACACTTACGGTTTCTTTTATTGGTTTTGAGCGCTTTTCTTCCATTGGTCAGTGCTGATTTCCATCTGTTCGATTCAAATTCGTTTGAATCCGAAGATCACCTGTTCGTACTTCGGTATGTTCCTCTGCCCTACCCCTTGGTAGTCTTGGTAATACTGCCATTATTGACATATACATTGGTTTTCTTCATACAACCCGGTGAATGCTGGTGCCCCATACTGCTCACACCGCTGGTAGGAATGGATACTTGAAACATACCGCCGCAATGGGCGCAAGGAATAGATACTTTTTGCATTTTTTTATTGTGTAATTAATTATTTCAAATGTAATCGCATGAATAAAAGTTAAACGACTAATGCCCTTCCTCGCTAAAATCCGGTAATCAGCGTTTCTCGGAACTAAATTGAGAGACATGTAAATAGCCGATCTCACCTTCCTTCGTTTCTACAAAAGCCCAATTGCCTTCCATGGATAAAATCTTAACTTCATCATTCATTTCTCTGCACACAGCCACCACATCACATTCTTTATTTGGACAGGATCGAATATTCGAGGGCGGATCAATGATATATCCAATGCTGATCAAATCGTCCAACACAGGTGATTCATCTTCATCCACATTCGAGGTATTCTTCTTTTGACTCTCGTCGGGTATTTTATCCTTGACAGCCGTCCAATAACTTCGAATGCCAATCACAGGAACGTCTTCAAGCTTCAATTCGCGATAGATTGTCGCATTATCCACCCAATACTTGGGCAATGAAACTACAGATGTGCTGCCGTCCTTGAAAGCATCCTTTGTATTCGGCATAACATTCATCTCGCAAAATTCCATTACACCGATATCTGAAAGTTTGACCTTCCATTCTTGATCACCATTAGCATGCTGAATGATCACCTCTTTATTCCATTTCCGAGTAGTTGCAGAGGGTATATCTTTGTTATTCACGAAAAACACTTCTGTTAACTCGCCTATTGTCTCTTTCTTCTTCTTGCCCTTTTTGCTGTTGGAGGGCAAGACAGAAACTCCGGGTTCAATGAAATAACGGACATTCGTTGCTCCGGTAGGTTCAATCAGAATATACTCCGATTGTATTTTACTGGTCGATTCATCCACCTCGAACGAAAATTCCTTCAGGTGCTCGCTAAATGAACCAAGATCAACAATATTTTTTCCTTTGACAAAAGATGCGAATTCGTCCTTTGTCTCCCAATTCGACAATTCCTTCTTGAAATGACCCAGACCTTTGTAGACACCGAAAAGGATCAAGCCCCAAACAAGCATGCGGCCTAGAGAAGTTTTTTTTGCCGGCTGCACTTTCGGTATCCCTGTCGTTGGGCTAGTAAAAGAAGCGGGTTGGGTGTTCGACTTTTTAGATGCCTTTCGGGGTTTAGCCGGCTGGGAAGCCTGTTTTGATTGAGGCGCACCGATATCATGTCCCGTTAAATCCTTAAAGTCATCCAGACGAAAAATTTCGGGATCTTGTTGATTATCTTGGCTCATGGATTCAAATTCGGCTTGTCCATCATCAGAACTTTATTTCATTCACGAATCAGCTATTACTAAGGCATGTCGAAGCGATTGTTTATGGAATTCCCACTATTCGCCAAGTAACCTCGCAACGCAACTGCCCATTCGGAAGGAGAAGGTCTGTTTTGGGGTAAATCACTATCGAACGCGCGAGCAAACAATTTCTGAATATCGGCCGGTAAGAAACGAAAATTGCCATGTACCACGCAATTTTGGCTTTCCGCTGTAAGAAACTTTCGGTTACGGCCCCAGGCGAAGCACATTTTTTTCACCATAAAATCCGTTGTGGTTCCATCCGTAAAACGAGTGCCCCCGTAGACCGCAAACGGATGACAATTCAAAATCAGTTGGTAGAAAATAACGGAAAGGCTGAAATAATCATAATACTTATCCTTGGGTCCCTCAGGAGCTGAGTACTCAGGAGTGATCTGTGGATGGTCAGGCGTTAAAGTGCCTGTGCTATTCTTCAATGTGAGATTGTCCAAGTCGAGTATAAAAGGAACAATCATATCAGAATCAAGTGAAACAAGAATATTCTGTGGTTTGATATCATAGTTACAGATATCCAGGATTAATGGTCGACCATCCTTCATTTTCAGATTATAAATCTTCTCGAAATAGGTTGCGAGGTAGTAACTCAAAATCACCCGATTCTTTATTAAATCGGGGCGATAGAGAAACTTATTCAACCATGACTGATAGTTCCTATGATTCCTGTACTTGTAGAATGCAGTCCTAATATCCCTTGCGAATATTATATGTGTTAAGTCAATACCATCTCTGAAGGTATCCATTACAAAACCTATGACCTCACCATTACGATTCTTCACCAGATCTTGAGGCCATGAGCCGATGCTGCGTTTTTGACTGCCCATTTGGATGGACAGATCAGCTTGCTGTGAAAGTTTGTGCAAATAAAGGAGTCTCTTCGATAGAGACCTCTCTTTTTGGAGATAATGAGGTTTAAACACTTTTACCGCCTTATTCGAATGCACACCATGTGTGTAAACGACAGCAGCTCCTCCCTGACCCAACTCAGGACCAAGCGTTAGCGGCCTTCCACTTCCATCAAAGTACATGATTAATGGTTTTAATAAATGATTACTAGAGTCTTGTCGTCATCGAGTGAAGGCGTAATTAAACTCTTCAACACCGTCTCCTTATCTTCTAAAGCATATACTCCTTCATCGAGCAAACGATACAAACGCCTGTTGCGCTCTTCTTCGTTTTCGACTTCCTTCAGTGACTTAAGGAGTCCTTCAAAGAAAGGGTGAAAGGCACGATTATAATCGTAGTATGCCTCCTTTCCGAGTATATCATCGTATACACCGCCTGTTCCGGCCTTCAACCGATGCTCATCTCGGTTGTCCATGATGTACTGCTGAGGTCCATCAGAAGAGGCAAAGAAGTACGACAAGTTGTCTGCATTATCCAGTACATGCACGTCGGTTCGCATTATTTGCTTCCACTGTTCCTTAATCAGGAAGTAAGTTGCTCCTGCAGTAAAGGTTTGGAACGGCACGGTCAGCACCTTAGGTTCTCCATCAAAGTAACCGGCCCTACCATCGCCAATGTTTGCCGATAAAAAGCCCCATGGAGTTTGGATGATCAGAATCAAGGTGCAGTGCATTTCCGATGCATCGTGCTTATCCTCTGTGCATTTTTGCAGCAGACCGTTGCGAGTTGATTCGAACAGCCTTACCGCGGCCTCGTTCCAAGACTTTTTTGCCTCATTTATATCGGCAGGCGTATCTTTAAACGGTGTTAGATCCATCTCGGCGACGAGTCTGATAATTTCATCTGTGCAGAAACGAGAAGCATCGTGCGAAAACGCCGATGATCCGGCACCATCGGATACCGCCACTACCCAACACCCGTTGTCGAGGTGAAGTGTACGGGCGGCATCCTGACAGGGTACCTGCGGCTCCGACTTTCGATGCGATGGGCCTTGCACCGAGGAGAACGTTGCAATAAATTCCTTTTTCATAACAAGAGGATTAGTTGCTCAGGTCGAAGGTGACTGCTTGAGCCACGTTCGGGTCCATTTGCACCGTTTGAGCAGCCCCCTGCACCATTGCCGCTGAGATACTTGAGCTAACGAAAGCGAAAACCTTTGCGAATGACTCGAAACCAGTCATTTTGTATGCAACTGCTTTCTCCTTTAAGCGCTGATCCGCCGTTTGTGCCGCCAATTTGGCCAGCAATGCCATATCTGCTTCGCCAACACCAAATGGGATGAAAATAAATTTCTTGTTGTCGGCCATTTGCTGAATTTCATTATCGAGCGCATCAATTTCTTCCGGGGTATTGGTTGGAATACCGTCTGTAATAAGGCAAATGAATGGACGATAATACTGCTCGTTGTTACTCTTGTAAAATACTTTTCTGTCCTCGATAATCTGCATGGCGCTTCTCATTCCTGACACAACATTTGTCGTTCCACCGGTGGTGAGCGTGGGCATAACCGTTTCGGTAGATATCAAATCGATTGGACGCTCCACTCGAGCATCATCGTCGAAGCAAACGATACCAACTTCCATGCGGCTTGTCAACAATGGATCCGCCAAGATCTCATCCTTAAATTTCTGTAGTGCAGTGTTCAATTCTGTCAATGCTGTTCCTTCCATTGAGCCCGAAGTATCCAACACGAGCACAATTGGGCATTTTTGATCTTTATTGCGAGGGGTTTCGCCCTGCACCATTGAATTTTGTTCCATAGGAGTGATTAATTTAGTTAGGAAGCAATAATATGGAAAAAGCAAACGTCATCCAAAAAATAGAACTCGTTAAAGCCACAATGTTTTCCGCAATTGCAAAACTGGATGAACAATGCGCTGGGTCCCATCCATAAACCCAACCATCAGGACAAGCCCAAAGAATTCGGCGCCACATTGCGGATTGATTGAATGGTATTAAACATCGTTTTCATGCGAATACCTGCCCTATGAATCGTGCATCGCGGTCATTAACTAACCTGTTGCCTGCTGCGTGATTTAAGGAATCCGGTGTGAACTCGCTTAGTTAGAATTGAAGGAGTTTTTGATGTCGATGGCCCATTGGATGTTGAGGGTGCGGTTGTAACGCCCAATTTTTTCGGGTGACGGATTAATAAAAAACAATTCGTACAATGCATAATGCTGTAAAAGCGTTTCCATAGACACAATATCATTTCTATAATAACCCTGTGCAGATAGTAAGAGTGTTTTATCGAAGTCTGAGGTTTTTACTTTCTCACTAAGGCCTTTTAGATAATGCTTTTGAACGTCTTGATTTTTGAGGTTGCTAATATGTTCCAGTGCTTTTTGCCAACCGTCTTTTTCAGCAACAAGTTCTGATATTCCCTTCCAGCATAGTTGTCTTATTGCTTTTTGCGGAATTTCAATTCCAATAACCTCTGCCTCTGAATACATGAATTTATTCGATAGTTCGATTGCAATTTTCATTAGAGCAATACTCCTCCAGTAGTCAGAACTTATGCCTCGAGCGAAAGATAAAGATTCATCTAGCAAGTCGTTTGATTCTTCCAACTGACCCAGTTCCATAAAACTACTAGATAATCCAAGCAGTTCACTGACCTTATCTTCTTCATTGAAGAACAGCTTATCTTTTTCATCACTTAAATTGCGAACCAAGTTCAGAGCTTCAAGAAGCATTGCAATTGAATCGCCCTTCAGTCCTTGCTCCAGCAACTCATTGGAGATAGCCCTGAGTGCCTGACTCTTTGTCAGTTTATTTGTTATTTGACTTGCGTATTTAAATGCTTCTTCCACCCGACACTGCTTAGCTAACTCAATAGAAATATTTTTAAGCGATTTACTTCTTATTACATCATGCCTTATTTCATTGGTGCAGGAAAGAGCTTCTTCTATTTGGCCTAGTTTCGCTAATAATAGAGCGATTGAAGCAAATTCATCTCTCTGCGCAGCAATATTACCCTTAGCTCGACTACAAGATAAGGCTTCCTGTATCACAGTTGATACTTCATCTAACTTACCTTGTTTTCCCAATTCAATGCAAATTGCAACCAGCTTTTTGCTATTTCCCCGGGCGATATAAAGTGCCTCCTGCATTGCAATTGAGGCTTGTTTTGTTTGACCTTCTATTGTCAGTATTGTTGAGATCGTCGCAAGAGCGTCACATTTTGTTAACTCAGTTTTGATGCCTTGGATGTAAGAAAGTGCTTCTTTTACTCGGCCATTATCGGCAAGCTTGATTGATATCTCAACGAGTGCGCGATTCTTCAAATAATCATGTCTAAAACCACGGTCTGAGGATAGGGCTTCCATCATCACTGACGATGCTTCTACTAACTGACCTTGATTTATCAATTCAGTATATATATTCTTTATAGACATATTCTTGCTAGTAGAATCACCTCTTATATTGTAAGAAGCAGTTAGTCCTTTCTTGATTGTAGATGATGCTTCTTTATACTTCCCTTGATTAGCCATCTCACTGGATATGGCAACATATACGACACTCTGCGAATAAAAATCTCTAATGCCAAGAGCGCAATCAAGAGACTCTTCAAACATACCTAGCTTAGCAAGTTCTGATGAAATTGAAATAAGCGCGTTATTCTTTTCGTGTCTCATGCCTCTAGCAAAGGAAAGGGATTCTTCAACCTTACCTTGCTTAACCATCTCTGTAATAATAGTTACCCAAGCGCGAGCTTTATTAATTTCATTGCTTAAACCGGAAACACAAGAAATAGCTTCCTCCATGGCAAAGGAAGATTCTTTTATCTGACCTAATCTCGCCAATTCTGTGGAGATTGAAACAAGCGCGCTACTCATGCGAACAGGCCACCTTTCTCCGCTTATCTCCTGCACGCAGGTAAAGGATTCCAACATCAAAGATACAGCTTCATCTAAATTACTCCTTTTAACAAGCTCGTTAGCGATTGAAACAAGTGCATGACATTTGTCTAATGCATGGCTTATTTCTCTAGCACATGAAAGAGCCTCCTCGATCTGTCCTTGTTTGGCCAATTCAATGGAAATATTCTGGAGAGATTCACTCTTAGATCGCTCACTCTTTATTGCGCAAGAAAATGCCTCCTGCATGAAATAAAAGGCTTTTTTCACTTGGTTTTGTTTTGCCAGTAATGTGGAAATCCTAGCTAGCGCGATAACCCTAATTAACAAATCATTGATACCTCGGACCCACGAAAGGGCCTCTTCTATGTGACCTTGGTTGGCATATTCGATTGAGATCGAAAATAGAGCACTAGTCTTCCAATTTTCCTTAATAATACCTTCGGCGCTGGCTAGCAGCAATTCAAACTGCGATGCTCTGTACGGGCCCTTTTTTGCAATCCAATCCGATTCCCACGCATTCGTCCTTTTATACACAATTAAATAGTCTAAACCCAAGTCACCCAATTCACACGCCAACTGAAACATCAAATAACTTGGAAAGAAATCATTCCAATTCAACACCGAGTGATCGACCGGTAGATTATCATCCAAATGCTTCAACAACTTCTCTATCGCCTCATTCCGGAAAGGCTTGTCCTTGCTGCCTAGAAGGGTCAACTCCATCAAGCAGAGCATGTAAAGAATAAACTTCCGTTGGAGTCCCTCTTGGTCATTACCTCCAAAAGCTTCAATCCTTTGCAAGGCCGTTTCCATATCATTCTGCGCCACAAGTTCTACAATGCGCGGAGCATCGTTTTGTTCCAGGTGATGGAGGTCCACTTTGTTGAGCGCGCATTCGATGACCTCATCATCATCGTATTTGGAGGCCAATAGCATCATGTCGTTGAGCATGCGCTTGCTCCACTCAAAGCCTTTGCTGATTTCCACCTGGCGGTTCCAATGGGCGGTTTCATAGGCTAGTGCTTTTAATGCGGTGGCATCTTTGCTCTCCATAGCTTGGATGAGCAAATGGCTGCTGAGATGCTCCAGCGCATAGCGCTCCCACTCATCGCCAGCTTTTGCCTGGAGAGAAACGCGGCATTGATTTATGATGGCCTCATTGCAAGCCATGAACTGACCATGCGATATTTTCTGCAAAACAAAGGCCCGTAAACGCTCATGGTAAAGCACATACGTTCCACCGCTAGGACTGTTGAACCAGCGACTGTATTGGGCAATGTAGTCGATGATTTGTCCTTCGGACCGTCCTTCTAATAGCGGTGCTACAAACTCTGCGCTTACCTCCTTCTTCAACAACGCCCAAACCGCGAAGAACTCCAAAAACTTCATGCGTTCATTTACATTGGCTGCCAGAGGTAACGCCTCCTCATACATCCCCACCAAGCCTTGGGGTAAGGCAGAGGCATTGTCCTTATGCACTGCACCGGATAATAAGCCATCGTGGATGGTGCGGAGGTATGTGGGGTCGGTGTGTAAAGTCATCCAATTAAATACAATCACAATCCCCAGTCATGGGTGGATTCTGAAATTTTGAATTCAATTTTCTAAGTGCTTCACTAGCATGGTCATACTGTTTGAACGGACCTGCCCAGAATCCCTTTTCATTGCTGCCCGTTCCTCTTTGACCGTTTCCGTCATTGCAGTGGCCGCAAGTGTTTCTGTGAATTAAAATTCGCCTTTCCGAAAATCTTGGAAAATTCACGTAGAAGTAAAATGTATTATTCATTTCTTTAACCACTTAAGACTTTTTTAAAGCATTTATTTCCAAACGCTAAATCATCTATTGACAATCAGCTAAACTTATGTGCCTTACCCTGTGATGGCCGAAAAAAAGGTCCATACATTAGTTCTCACAAGAATCTTTATAAGTTTAATTTAAACTATAAATTCAAATTTAATCGCCTTAATAATTCTAGCCATGCACTTTTTTTCGCAGGTCCTATGATATATTTATAAACATCATAATCAAATGTATTTGACTTGTCATTATTACAATAATAGCAACTAAGTACGCAGTTACCTTCATTATATTCACCGAACGCATCTCGTCTATCAACCTCCAAATTGGGTCCTCTCATTCCAGCGCCTCTGACACGCCTACCCCTCACAAGATTTGCATTTAACAACTTACGTATTTCAAGAATACTAGTATCACAATAGTGACACTTATTTTCATGAAAATATAACTCATGTAAATACCAATCTATAAATCGTTGTTTGGTTTCAAAACCAGCAAGCTTTTGTTTATTCGAATTATAATAAGATATAACTCTTCTTCTTTGCTCTGAACTAAACTGTTCGGGATTAATTACATATGGCATAACTTATTTTATTTTGGAAGTTTTGTATTAATAGGACATGAATTAGATTATGTGTGTTTTTCTGGAGTAGCATGAGTACTAAATCTTAATTGGCTCGCATTTGTTTGATTATCAAGATAAAAGGTTATTAATTCTTGTCATAAAAGGACTTTTTAATATCAATAGCCCATTGGATGTTGAGGGTGCGGTTGAGACGCTGAAGCAACGATTCCTCCGATCGACCTAATAGCGTTTCTTGCAAGGCATATTTCTGCAACAATATCTCGATGCTCTCACCGTCGTTGGCTATAAAAGGCAATGCCTCTAATATTAGTTCTGCTGTTACATTCTCAATAGCCACATGTTCGCTCCAACCCTTGAGATAAAATATACGTGCTTGATCGTATTTGTACGACTGCGCTCCTTTCAATGCCAATTTCCACGCTTTTGATTCGCCGTTTGCTTTTGCTATTCGTTTCCAACAGGACTGTCGTTCAGCAATTTGCGGAATCTCAATTCCTATAGCTTCTGCTTCTTCAAAACGACCTTTTTTAGCCAGCTCAGCAGAGATTTCCATGAGCTCTTTACTTTTATCCTCTATATCAGTGATGTCTCGGGCAATGATAAGGGCGTCTTCTATGTTTTCTAATTTAATCAACTTACTACATAAATTCTTTTGAGCACGACTCTTTGCTCTACTCAAAGCAATTCCTCGCACGATGTCTATCGCTTTCTGCCTGATACGCATAGCATCATAATTTTTGCTCTGTTCTGCCAATGCAATACTAATGTTAATTAGAATCTCACTTTTATCCGATTCATCATTAGCCCACTGTGCTAATTCAATTGCTTCCTCTACTTTGCCTTTCTTAGCCAGTTCATTAGAAATATCCTTTAGCACATTAACTCTAGTCCTAACTTCACTAATTCCATGATAGCAGACAATTGCCTTATCGATATCGCCTCGTTTAACAAGCTCACTAGCGATTGCTGATAGAACTTGACTCTTGTCTTTCTCATCAAGAATGTCCCGGATGCAGTTAAGAGCTTTTTCGAACATACCTTGGTGAGCCAGTTCAGCGCATACGCTGACTAGAGTTCGATTCTTTGCCCTCTCAGGACTAATTTCTTCAACATAGACAAGTGTTTCCTCCATGACTGATGCTGCTTCTTCCTTCTTGCCTTGCCTAAATAATTCAGCAGCAATATCTTTTAGCACCAAACTCTTGTCTTTTACATCAGCAATATAGCTAACACAGCTGTAGCTATCTTCATAGCTAAAACGTCTAGCAAATTCAATTGCAATAGTCCTAAGCGCAACATTATTTTGATTCTTATCTATAATAAGCCGGGCGTAGTCAAGAGATTCTAGTAATATCCTCCTGGCAAATTCTATGTTTCCTTGTTTAGCCAATTCATCCGAAATTTCCCTTAGTGTATAACTCTTTAGATAATTTTCTTCTATTAGATATGCACAAGTAATAGCTTTATCTATCAAACCCACTTCAATAAGTCCTATGGAAATTGCCGAAATCGCTCTGTTTCTATCATCCTCTTCTCTTAGGCCTTGTGCAAATAAAATTGCCTCCTCTGACCTGCCAATTAGCACCAGGTTTTTAAAAAGAGCAAATAACAACTCTACCCTCTTAAATGGATCAAGCACTCCGCTTACTTTACTCAAGGCCTCTTGATAAACAATGCATACTTCTTTGGGCATACCCTTTAACACATAATCAGAGCTTATAGTTTTTAGAACTCTATTCGAATCAAAAAAATTTCCTCCTTCTCGAAAACAGTCAATAGAAGCGTTAATGTCACCCTGCCTTGCTAACTCGATGGAAATAGTTTCTAAAACTTGACATTTATTATATTCTTCAGAATAACTTATTGAAAACGCAGATTCTAGTGCTTCTTGTATCAAATTTGAAGCCTTTTCATTTTCATTATGTTCAGTTAATGCTGAAGAAATCTTGCACTTTGCTAAACTTACGTAGTAAAGATCATCAAGGCCTTCAGCTAAATATTGAGCTTCGACCAGTTTTCCCGGCACATTCAGTTTACTATGCAATGCCAAAGTAAAACGAAACCTCAAAAAATCACTTTTAATTCCTTTTATGCTGTCAATTGCCTTCTCAACAAAACCTAATTCTGCAATTTGAATTGCAATCTCCACTAATACGGCGTCCATTTGCTCCTTATCGCATATTCTATTTACAATCTCGAGCGCTTCATCTACCTTGCCTTGTTTAAGTAATTCAACTGCAATATCGTCGAATAAAAAATGATTATTTTTATCATCACTTTTTTTATCAACGCACGCATTTGCTTCTTTGATTACTTCTAAAGCTTTTTCCTTGTGACCATGCCTTAAAAGTTGAGTAGAAATGGAAAATAATGCAAGGATCTTCGCTTTCTCAACTTTTATGGACTCCACAATTGAAAGTGCTAATTCAAAAGCACCTTGTTCAGCTAATTTAATAGAGAGTACTCTGAGCAGTTTTGACTTTTCGTAATCATCACTGATTTCGCTTACACAGGCAATCGAATTCTCTAATAATGTTATGGATTCTCTTAACTTACCCTGTAATACCAATTCATCAGAAATACCAATTAGAGAAACACTCTTAGTTTCACTATCAGCAATTCCTTCGGCACGTGTGAGAGCAGCTTCCATTGTATTTAAAGACGACGCTGATAAGCCATAATTTGCCTGAGAAGTAGAAATAGCAGCAAGTGACAAACTTTTTAACTCATCATCACAAATGCTATATGCCGAATTGAGAGCCTCTGAAAATTCACCTTGATTCGCCAATTCCTTAATAATCAAAGCAAGACAAGATTCATTACCGCAAGAAGAGTTAAGTAACGTACTAAACTGTAAAGGGCTGTAGGGCCCTTGCCGTCCAACCCAATGAAAATCCCACTGAAATGTTCTTTTATATACCGACATATGATCTAACCCAGCTTCTGCCCAGTCACAAGCCATTTTGAATATCAAATAACTCGGAAAGAAATCATTCCAATTCAACACCGAGTGATCGACCGGTAAATTGTCATCTAAGTGACTCAACAACTTCTCTATCGCCTCCTTCCGGAAAGGTTTGTCCTTGCTGTCTAGAACTGTCAGCTCCATCAGACAGAGCATGTAGAGAATAAACTTCCGCTGCAGGCCTTCCTTGTCATTTCCACCAAAAGCTTCAATACGCTGCAAGGCTGTTTCAATGTCATTCTGCGCCACAAGCTCCACAATGCGCGGAGCGTCGTTTTGTTCCAGGTGATGTAGGTCCACCTTGTTGAGCGCGCATTCGATGACCTCATCGTCATCGTATTTCGAAGCCCAAAGCATCATGTCGTTGAGCATACGCTTGCTCCATTCAAAGCCCTTGCTGATTTCCACCTGACGGTTCCAGTAGGCGGTGTTGTAGGCAAGTGCTTTTAATGCCGTGGCATCTTTGCTCTCCATGGCTTGTATGAGCAAATGGCTACTGAGATGCTCTAGGGCATAGCGCTCCCATTCATCGCCAGCCTTTGCCAGGAGAGAAAAGCGGCATTGATTGATGATGGCCTCATTGCAGGCCTTGAACTGACCATGCGCTATCTTCTGCAACACAAAGGCCCGCAAACGCTCATGGTAAAGCACATACGTGCCACCGGTAGGACAATTGAACCACTTGCTGTATTGAGCTATGCACTTCAACACCTCTTCTTCCGCCCAACCGTCCAATAGCGGAACCACAAACCCCGCGCTCAACTCCTTCTTCAACAAGGCCCACACTGCGAAGAACTCCAGAAACTCTTTGCGCTCTCTAACATCACTCGCGGGGGACAATGCTTCCTCATACATGCCCACCAAACCCTGGGGCAAGGCAGAGGTATTGTCCTTATGCACCGCTCCAGAAAGCAAGCCGTCGTGGATGGTGCGTAGGTATGTGGGGTCGGTGTATTGACTCATCGATATAAGAATTTACGATTCCGACAAAATAGCACTAGCTAAATACCTTGTAAAAATCGGATTACTTCCATTGGTATTCAATCTAAACAAGGTATTCAACGTATTTAATTTATAATCGAAATAAACATCATACAATTCAAGTCTTTTGCCATTGGAGCCCGTAGGATGTTTAAGCATGGCTCGATAAAGATTGATTTCAGGGTCTGAGTTAGCTTTTAAAAACAATAAATCAACATCCAAAAGAAAATCCTCAACGCTTATAACATTGCCGGATAGATTAGAATCGCTGAATAATGATTTTGATGTCTTATTATCACGGGCTTGATTTATTAAATCCAAAAAGCAATTAACCACTTGGCCGAGAACCCACCACTCCAGTTGCCAAGTATTGCCCGCCGGTCTGTTGGCCTCAATTTCATAATCTTCAGATTCATATTCCCCCATCACAGAGACATATTCTTCCAAACTCCATAAGATATACTCACCTGCTTCAAAAAAACCTAAACGACAAACAACACCATAAAGGATATCACTAATTAGAATTTCATTCACTTTAACATAGCTGAAATGAGCATTATCATCTCGGAGAATTGAAACAATATCGAGAAGCTCCATCTTTTGGCATAAATAAAAAGACAAAGAAGGGACGTGCGCGAACTCACGTTTTTTATATAAATCAATAAGGTAATCAGAATCGGGGTTGCCTTCCTGATAATCGAAAACATATTTAAGACGATTATTCTCTAGACCAAAATTCAAAATCCTAGATACAGCTTTCTTGTAAAAATCACTCGCTAAATTATCGAGTCCCTTAAATCGGTAAATCTGGTCGATTGAAGCCACAACACTATTCAAAACTCCATTGTTATGCCAATCGAATTTATAAAATTCTTCCTCCTCGAATACCTCACCAATGAATAATTTTGACTGAATTCGCATGTATTCAATCCTATATAAATTATCATCCCGCTCGCAAACACAATGCATCCAATCCATGTATTTCCAAGGCAACGAACTAAAATATATATTTCGAAGTATTTGAAATAGATCGTCGTCATAGTTATAATTCAAATCAGCATTCAGTGTTTCACTTAGTAAGAACTTTATATTTTTAAGAATATCTAAAAGAATATTCCCACCATTTTCAGCTTCTAAAGAATAATTCTTGACACTTAATTTTACATTGTCAAAAAAGCTGGAATCGCCTTCAAAATAAGATGAAACTTCATTTTCCAAAAAGCGCATTAACGATCCCTTTATGGAAATCTCCAATTCATTCAGTGATAGACTGCATAGACTAATTAAATGCGAATGAGTTACTTCCAAATCCTGCATTATCACCCGGTCACCTCGAAAAACATTTAATGGAATGGCGTCCCTAAATTCTTGCGAATCATAATTGCTGATAACTATCAGATTAATGGGAATCCCCAAGAGATCACTTAAATTACCTAAACGACTATTTATTTCTTCAATATACCGATACGTCACAATCCAATAACTAGCCTTACCTATAGAGTTCAATAGATCAATCAATCGATTTAAATTCGGTATGACATTGACATTGCGGATATTCCCTAAATCAATAAAATCGATGCATCTGGCGATTAAAGCAAACAAAAAAAGACGCTTCTCCTCATCTGAAAACCTATACTCCCATAAATCTTCGAAGTCAAACCAATCACCTTGATTGATTTTCAACAATACAGAATCAATATCTAACTTGACATTAACAACTGCATCTTGATTGATGGCAATCTTTTTTAGAAACTCAAAATCTCTATACTTCGAAGCTATCAAGGCGAAGTGACTATTCCAACGGATTCGATCTATTCCCTTTACTTTCCAAATGCGGTTTGCTACTAGCAAATCAACTCCTTTGAGTTTCTCATAACTATCCTGAGAAAAGAAAGATGCTGCAGCCATATGATCTCCATAGAATTCTTGCAAATAGGTCGAAACTTCTTCATTAACGAGATTTTCCGCCAATTCTAGAGATAATAACTGCTCTATCAACAAGAGGTTTCTGCGTTCGATATTCCCTATTTCCCCAAGGATAAATGCCCTAAAATTCTCGTGATACAGGATGTACCGCCCAGCGACAGGCGAGTTAAAAAATCTGCTGTAGACCGACAAATCATCCAAAACACGAGCGTTGTTTTTTTCATTTAAAATCGCAGACAAAAACCCCGCACTCACCTCTTTCTTCAACAAGGCCCACACCGTGAAGAACTCCAAAAATTTCTTGCGGTCATTAACATTACTCGCGGGAGGTAATGCCTCTTCATACATGCCCACTAAACCCTGGGGTAAGGCTGAGGCGTTGTCCTTGTGCACTGAGCCGGAAAGCAAGCCGGCGTGTATCATACGGAGATATGTAGGGTCAATCATCTTCATGCTACCGCCCCACGCTCCATGACCGTTTGAATAAACTCCTCCGACACCTCAAACTGCCTTAACGCCTCGCGCACAGCCGCTTCCGTTAACCCTTGCAAGGGCTGCAGGAGCTCGTTCTTTTCCAGAGAAAACCGCCCGTCGAGGCGAAAGCCCTCTTTGGTTTTATCGGGCAATGAGCGGTAGGTGAAAATCCACTTCACAAAATCGGGCGACCTCCAATCTTCTTCGGGTTCGTCTTTTTCGTTGTAGGTATAGAACCAATCCGAGACTTTCAACTGACTATTGGCCACTGCGGCTTCGTCGAGACCGTCAATGACAATCACCAACGGCTTGCCTTCGTATTTCTTGGTGGGCACGTAGCAATCGTCCAATAGTGTTTGAAACAACTTGATGGCATCGAAGTAACGGGAGGGTAATCGATCCATCTTGCGCTGCAGGGCTTCATCTTCCACCTTCCAAACGCCGGCTCCATTCATGTCGGGCATCTTCTTGCCCTGCAAAATGAAATGATACAACACTGCATGCAGACTGTTGGCCATACCCGAGCCGCAGTAATGATACATCACCGGGGTATTGTCCTTCAACAGCCCATCAATAATGCCGGCGGTGAGCGCTCCCTTTCCCATGCCGGCCTCCGAGTATATAGGCAATACATTGTTGGGTGAGTCGCTCTTCACCCAATCAAGAACAGATTGCACCTCGCGATCGCGCCCCACAAAACAATCGAGGTAGTATTGCATGCGCTCGCTGTGGTCGAACACTTGCCCTGCGCCACCGCGCAAGGCTTGCTGCATAGGCGCGAATTTTTGATCGATAGGCTGATTGATATCCGGGTTCGTTTCATCGCCATAGACCGTATTGATGAACTTGGCCTTCGACTTATTGTCATACAAGCCTTGAAACAAATAGGGCAAGCCTTCCTGCGCGCCCTTTTGAACGAATGGATGGAGCTCCAATGTTTTCTTGCCTTGTATCCAGAAGTAACCATCCTTCTTGAGCTGTACTTCACCACCCTCAAACAAAGCGAACAGACTCGCCATTTCATCGAGCACCTTCAACCCCTTCTCCACTTCCTTGATGTGCTCGGGAATAAGTCGTATGGACTGGTGAACATACTTGTTGCGAAACGTCACAAAGCGATCGAGCATGCTGTTTTTATTGCTGTCGCGTGGAATGGCCTGTTCCCATTTGCTATCGGCCTGCATCGAAGCATACCACAGGTTTTTCCAGTTGGTATCGCTAGGCAGGGTTTCGCGCAAATTGTCGACCACCTGCTTCATAAACAAAGCGTCGTTGTCGGAATTGCCATCGTGGAGTTTCTCGCTAATCTGGATGACAGCCCCCATGCGCAGAAACAGCGTGCCCATGCCAAGCCCGGCCATGAAGAGGTTGTTGAGGTGAGAAGACTCGCTTTCTATCCAAGCATTCAAATCAGGGCCTTGGAGCTTCGATTTTAAATCGAGGTATCGGTTGTGGTATTGGTGGAATGGGGTCATAGGGAAATTACTTTATGTTGATACTCCAATTTCAAATCGCGGCGACCCAGCGCCAGGTATATGGGGGTCACTTCGGTCATGGTACTGGGAAAGCCATATAACTCATCGACCGTGTCGGGTTCAAAAGCTTCACGACTCGAATGAACCCAGGGGTGCAGCAGTGCAACAATTTCATGCACATACTCGATGGAGTATTCGTGTTTATCTGCAAAACGGCGAGCATATAGCTTTTGCTCCGTTGCCAATTCTTGAAGCACCCTGGCAAGAATGGATTCGAGCAGCTGCACGTCTTCGCGCTCATCGGCCTTCTCGTGCGAGGGTCCTTTGAAACGTAAGTAATTGCGGAGTGCCTCTGTAGCTTGTTCGCCGGTGGGCAATACGGCCGGATGCTCCACGGTAGTGAAGCCATTGAAGAACGTATTGAAATGCTCGAAGTGATGACTAACGGCCACCAGTATGATGTTGTTGTCGTAGAGTAGATTGTTCAATCGCGTAACGTGCTGCGGACTGAACAGCGCCAGGTGGATGCGGTTGATCATGACGATAACCTTATCCGATGTGAGCTTGCGCGCAGCCGCCAGTTGCTCTTCCGGTTTCTTGTTCTTGCTTTTGGTTTTGCCTTCGGGATCGAGCACCTGCAGCAGTCGATTCAACAGAAAAACACCTGTATAGCTGAGGCCTTGCTCGTATAGCCCATATACAATCACGCGTGTATTGGGTATGGTCGAAAGCTCTTGGTTAATCGCCGCGAAATATTCGGCAGAACGATCATCCGTTGGATGAACCCAAACTGCGTATGCACCTCGGTTGTTTTTTGAAACGAACTCGCGCAGGTCGGAAGCGTTCTTATCCGAAAACGAGGCAGCCGAGCTTGCAATGATGGCCTGTTCATTTTCCCAAAACGTAGGCTTCTGCTCGGCCACGATGCGTTGAGCCAACTCGCCAAACGCCCCCTTACCGAAATAGTGGACCCACTCCCCTTCTTCAGAGATGTTCCAATGCCCGGTGAAACGCCCGGCTTGGCAGAAGTGGTAGTCAGCTTCGATTTCGAAGAATTGAACCGCATGCAAATCAATGAGAAGTTGTCCTATGGCATCTGCCTCTTCGCGGTTCTTCTCCGGGGGAAGCACGAAGAAGCCGTGCATGACCTGGTTGCGCAGTTCCGACAAATGGTGCACCCGTTCTGCCAGGCGAGGCCCACCCTCTGCCTTCTGCCAGAAGAAGGGGTAGCGAGCGGAAGATTGCATAGTAGGACATTCCTTCACCATGTTGGCCGCCCAGCGAAAGAGCGGACCTGCGTTGTAATCGTGACCGGAGGAGTTGAACAGCTGCACAAGAAAGTCGTTGTACACTTCCTTTTGCGGAGCGTGTTGCAGGTAGTGAACAACGCCCACCGCCGCAATTTGATGGAGCACCTCCTCGGCCAGTTCAACGAGTTCATCGGCGGCATAGGCCTCCGACTCACTCAAGGCCGCACTTATGGCCTCGTGTATTCTCGTGTTATCGGTAAAGAGCCCGCGCGCTTGATCGAGCACCGCGGAGCGTAAAAGGATATCTTCCATAGAACGTGTTTAGGGTTGGGAAGATAATGGAAAAACAAAACACTAGGCTCTTGCGACAAGTACAACAAATTTCACTATCAGAACCTCGTAACAGAATAAATTGCCGATTACCGCTTCGAATAAAACACCAACCGCACGATGTAAGCCATTACAAAAACGGGTAATAATATAGAAAGTGCTCTGTACCAAGCCACGTAGGTGACCGAGTCGTTGTAGAACGGGATGAGGTCCTTCAGGAACGAAAACAAGCCCAAACAACCGATAGCACCCAAAATAGTATTGATGATATTTGATCTGCGCTCGTCACGTTCAGCTTCTTCCCTTTCGATTCTTTCAATTTCCTTATTGCGTCTTACCTCAAGCAAATTGTACATCTCTCGAACACATTGCTCATTTTCCATAAGCATCTTCTCGACAGCAAAAGCTTTTTGCAGCTGATTGAAGAAAAGTTCAACCTCATGGAGATTGCTCACTGAGTAAAAAATCTGCTTCAGCTGAAGAATTAGCAATCGATTCCGCAAGACTTCCATTTTATTGAAGATGGCTTCGTTTTGGCCGCTCAACTCACGGGCATCGAGATGGGCGATACTCTGCATGGTATTCAATAAGAGTTCGCGTTGATTGAGCGCAAGGATAAATGCCGGAAAATACTTGTTGGCAATGTTTTTTATTTTAATACTCGTATTGATTGTTTCAATGATTAACGCACCTTCATTTAAAGCTGTAAAAGCAACATTGCGGCCCACGCGATGTATGCGTGGTTCTGTGAGTGGATGTTCGAAACGAGGAGAATTTCTGTCTGGAACACGGACAATCTCGTAGGCCTGCTCGCACAACTCGGCATTGGCTTTACTTCCAACGCTTCTCGAGGCAACACTATACAATACAGTTGCCCTGTCCTGATAAAATCGGATGCAATCTGATAATTCGGCGAAATAACATTGCAATGCTTCATACATCGTCATGCTCAAAGCTGAATCCCTATCGAATATCCACGCATGTTTTTGTATTTGCGTGATACCCAGCTTTTGGTTACGTCGCCAGCCAATATTCCGAAAAAACTCAGTTTGTGTTAGTGCATCTGAAATATTGTTTTCAGATGAATTACACTCGAATCCAAAAATGAAAAATCCAATCCCTGCTGTAGGGTTTATCAATGCGCGAACTTCATCCATTCCATTCATTCGGATTTCGGATTGACCTAACCATGCTCCATTCGAAAACTGAGCTTGCATATTTTTGAATATACCAAATTGCGCTAGCGGTTTAATTCTGGCGGCATCCAATTGAAAAACAGCTAGTTCACGACCATCATCCCAAATACCAAAGTGGTTTCGAATGAAATCGTAATACTTGGAAAAATCACCAGGAAGGGCTGACGTCTTCTTGCTCTGCACCGACCATGCGCTAATTTTATGAATGAGTCCATCTGCATACGCATCCCGAAGTTGATCGGAAACTTCACCGAACAGATCTAATACGGATGCGGCATTACTTCGATTTTTTGAGGCAATGATTTGAAATGGCATCACCATATAGATGTATGCCGAATTGTCGGATGTTAGTTCCTGGTTCAAGTTATCGGTTGTCGATTGATTAGCCATTTGCTATTTTTTGTTTGAGTATGTTTTTCGGGCTGGTACGCTTGTATAGCTAACACCGTAATCGTTGATTTCTACAGCGCTGAGCCACCCGCCATAGACACAGCCGGTATCGATTCCCGTTGCGTGTGTAAATCGTTTAGGTTCGGCTTGCAGGAAGGGCTGATGACCGAAGAACACATGCCCCCATTGACCCTCGTAGACTTCTGCCCAGAATGAATCGCTCGCCTTCTCCTCGCCTAATGAGACAAACATCCCTTCGGGATTGAGGTAGCGCGTTTTATTCAAAAGAGCCAGTCGTTTCCTATCCAAATTGTGATTATCGAGAAACCTATAAGTTGCTGGAAGCGGGAAATCAATATTTCGCCACACACCACCGTGAACCAGCAACATGTTCCATTCAGGCAAATGAAGTGCATGGTAGGCGCTCTGCAAAAAGGAAAACTCATCATCATTTAAACCGCTCAGAAGATTGGGGAATTCATCAATTCCTTTCATCTCTTTTTCCAATCCGGAGTCGATCTTTATGTGGTGCGCGTAGCGTAAGAATTTCTCTTCATGATTACCAAGAACCAGTTGCACATTGAACCGATCAGACCACCGTACCACCTCGCGCACCACACCGAGTGAATCGGGCCCGCGGTCGATGAGATCACCAATAAAAATGACACTGTCATCGTCAGCAGGCGCAAGAATCTGAGTGAGTTCCTGCAACTCATCAATACAACCGTGAACGTCTCCTATAATGAATGTTCTACTCACCTTTGAGATTGATTAAATCAGCATTGCCATTGCGGGAGAATGAAACTCATCAAACAAGATAAATCCATTGCATTCAACGAACAATTGGGGCTAACTTTGAAAATAAATGGGGAAATTAAATCGAAAAAGCAGAAGATACGGCTGCCAACATCTTAGAATACCCCAATTAGATGCCTGACAAAATAAGCTGCAACCTAAAAGCATCAAAATTCAAATCATTAGCCGGGCTACTATATCTTCGCTTTTGAATGGTGGCTACATTTAGAATAAACCCATTCAAACTTTTACACATTCGCAGCAATGGAACAGAATATACTCAGCGATATTGAAAGATTGAAGCATGATTATGCCGACTTAAAAGCTGAAATCCACGAATTAAGTAACGCCTTTAATCAAGCA
>Ga0315907_10002887_pt1 | contig 20997 bp, 19 predicted proteins | sample LakEriMetagenome_3_FD_203525 | JGI IMG/M metagenome (GOLD analysis project Ga0315907, IMG submission 203525) | Freshwater fungal communities from buoy surface, Lake Erie, Ohio, United States - Buoy 12 MA123 | ecosystem: Environmental > Aquatic > Freshwater > Lake > Lake biofilm | place: USA...
CCCGGCCTCCGGTGCGGCCTCGTGGACCTGGACGTCGTGGCCCCCGAGGACGGCCGCGACCGCGGCGGCGAGGCCCGCGACGCCGGCGCCGATGACGATGGTGCGGGTCACGCAAGGGTCTCCCGCCGCCGCCTCATCCGCGCGGCACCGCCGCCGTCCGCTGCATGGCGATCGCCAGCTTGTCGCGCAGCGTCAGCCGCGCCGCCCGGCGGTCGGTCCAGCCGCGGGCGGCCATCTTCTCGAACAGGCGGCGATAGGCCGCCATCATCAGGACCGCCGGGCGCAGCCGCGCCCGGTCGAGGGTCAGGAGTTCGCCCTCGGCCGCACGGAACCCCTCGGCCGCCTCCTGCGCCAGCCGCGCGCAGGCGTCGGCGAAGGCGGGCCGGGCGAGGAGGTCGGCCGCCGCCCCGTCGGTGCCGAGGCGCGACAGCGGCACATAGACCCGGTCCATCGCCGCGTCGGCGTCGACGTCGCGCAGCACGTTGACGATCTGCAGCGTACGGCCCAGCGCCAGGGCGAAGCCGTCCGCCCCCGCCGCCCCGAACACCCGCACCGACAGCACGCCGACCGCGCCCGCCACGCGCCGGCAGTAGAGATCGAAGGCCGCGTCGTCGGCGATCCGCACCCGGTCGGCGCCGTCGGTCTCCATCCCGTCCAGCACCGCGTCGAACTCCGCGACCGGCAGGTCGAACCGGCCGGCGGCCCAGGCGAGTTCGCGCACCACCGGCGAGGGGTCGTCGGGCGAGAGCGCCGCGATCCGCCGCCGCCAGTCGGCAAGCGCCGAAAGACGCTCCGCCGCCGGGATGCGGGCGTCGGCGAGGTCGTCGACCACCCGGCAGAAGGCATAGACCGCGTACATCCCCCGCCGCCGCTCCGCCGGCAGGATCGCCATCCCGCGGCGGAAGGAGGAGCCGGAGCGCCGGACGACCGCCGCCGTCACCTGCGCGTCCGTGCGCCCGGCGCCGGCGAGCCACGCCGTCAGCCCCGCGGCCAGCGCGGCGGCGGCATCCGCGCCACCCGGGCGCACGCGCACGGCCAGCGGGTCGGCCGCCCGCAGCCGCCCGGCGTGACGGCGCGCGAGGGCGACGGTCGCCGCCGCCTGCGCCGCGAGGCGCCGGTCGGCGACGCGGCCGGGGATGGCCTCGGCGGCGTCGAGCAGATGGTCCACCCGGTCGAGGGCGGCGTCCGTCAGCGCCCGTCGCGGGCCGGGGAGGTCGGGGCGGAACACCGCCGCCTCGCCGCCCGCGGCCTCCATCCACGCCGTCGGCAGGTAGACCCGTTCGAGGCGGTCGCGGTCGGCGCCCATGTCGGAGAGGTGGTTGAGGATCTGGAGCGCCGCGCACAGCGCGTCGGCGGGCGCGTCCGCCGACCCGTCCTCGCCGTGCAGGCGCAGCAGGAACCGGCCGGCAGGCGCCGCCGACAGCGCGCAGTAGGCCATCAGATCGTTCCAGTCCGCGCAGCGGGGCGTCGTCGCGTCGCGCCGGAAGGCGGCCAGCATCGCCGTCGCCTCCGCCGCCCCGCAGCCGTGCGCGCGCTGGACCGCCGCCAGCGCCGCGGCCTCGGGCACGGCCGGGTCGCCGGCGTCGAGCGCCGCCGCCAGCGCGTCGAGGCGCCGCCGCTTCTCGTCCGGCGCGAGGGCGGGATCGTCCGCGACGTCGTCGGCCCGCCGCACGAAGCGGTAGTAGGCCATGACCGGCCCGCGCCGGGCCGGGTTCAGCAGGCGGGAGGCGACCGGAAAGTCCTCGTCCGCCGCGCTCTTTCCCTGCGGTGCCGTCCCGCCCTGCGGTGCCGCCGCGTCGAGCGACCGGCCGCGCCACCCCTCCCGCCGGCCGGTCCAGGCCCGGATCCGGGCGTCCCACTGGATGGCGAGCGCCGCCGCCACGCCCGCGGGGTGCACGAGGACCGCGCGCGGGTCCTCCCGCCCCTTGAGCGTCGCCAGCATCCTGAGTGCGAAGGAGGCGGCGAGCGCGCCGAAGGCGGGGCCCGCCGGCGCCGCCCCGGCGAGCGCCGCGACCGCTAGGACCGGCGGCAGCAGATGGCCGCCCGCCAGCAGCGCGGTCCACGCCGGCAGCCCGACCGGCGTCGCCATCCCCTCGGTCGCGTTGCGGCGGAACCCGCCCCAGGCCTCGCCGAGGTCCCGGTACATGCGGCAGGACGCGAGCCGCGCGCCGTCGACGAGGTCGGTGCGGAACCCGGCCGCCCGCATCGCGTGGACCAGCCTCAGCCCGTCGTGCCGCGTCGCCCGGATCGCGGCGTGGCCGCCCGCGGCGAAATAGGCGTCCCGGGCCACCAGCATTAGCTGGCCGCAGGCGACGCCGAACCCCGGCAGGCCCGAGAGGCGCATCAGCGCCACCGGGACGTAGCCGAGGATGAGCAGGTTGATGGTCGGCACCGTCAGCCGCTCGCCCCAGGTGCGGGTGACCTGTCGCGGCACGCCGCTGACGAAGGCGAGGTCGCGCTCGGCGGCCCGGGCCAAGAGCGCCGCGGCCGCGTCTGGCGCGAGGCGGACGTCGGCGTCGACGAAGAGGAGGTGCGTGCCCGTCGCGGCCTCGGCCAGGCGCTGGCAGGCGTGCGCCTTGCCGGCCCAGCCCGCCGGGAGGGCGGGGGCCGTCAGGAGGCGGACGCGCGGATCGCGGGCGGCGAGGGCGGCGACGATCGCGGCCGTCGCGTCCGTCGACCCGTCGTCCATCACCAGCACCTCGACCGGCACGTCGCGGGTCGCCAGCGCCGCCGTCACGGCGGCCTCGATGTTCGCCGCCTCGTCGCGGGCGGGGATCAGGATCGAGACGCGCGTGCCGGCCGGCGCCGGCCGGGCGCGCGGCGTGCGCAGCAGGAGCGCGTTCACGAGGCCGAGCAGGAGGGGGACAATCGCGAGCCAGAGGGCGAGGGCGGCGAGGAGGCTCACGGCAGGGCCCGCCCCCTCTGGCTGTCCCGCCCCCCGGGGGGAGGAGGGCCGGGGGAGAGGGGGTGGAGCGGGCCGACCCCATGCGCCGGATCGAACGGCACGCCCCGCCACCGCGCCGCCGTCCCGCGCCACAGGTCGGAGACCCCGCCGATCCCCGACCGCCCCGCCAGCACGGTGCGGAACCGCGCCGGGTCGCGCGACCGCACGTCGTCCGCCAGCCGGTCCATCGTGTCGGCCAGTGCCGCCTCCATCCTGGCGAGCCGCGCCCGCCGCTCCAGGGTCGACAGGCGCGTCCCGGTCATGGGCGGGCCGAAGGCGACCAGCGCCTCCGCCCCCCGTTCGGTCCAGAAGGCGCATTCGATCGCCATGGGCAGGAAGATCGCGTGCGGCGCGATCTCGGGCAACCGCGCGATGCCGGGGCGCAGCCCGAGCGGCCGGTCGCGCACGTCGGCGAAGCGGCCCTGGGCCGCGACCCACAGGACCCGACGCCGGGCGGACAGCACGTCGTGCGCCGCCTCCAGGAAGGCGGCGGCGCCCCGTGCGGTGCCCATCTCCACCGGGAAGGCGCCGATGCGCTCGAAGAACCGGTAGCGGCGCACCATCGCCGCGTCCATCGGCCCGAACCCGGCGCGCCCGGCGAACAGGCGACGGTTGAGCACCACGTAGAGGGCGGCGTCCCACCAGGAGGGACGGTTCGTCCAGACGACGACCGGCGCGTCCGTGGCGACGTCCGGCATCCCCCACGCGGCGACGCGGATCGCGTTCAGGTGCCGCGCCGCGAACCGCTCGAACCACGGCCCGAAGAACGCGGCGAGGGCCGGCGAGCGGCGGGCGACGGGCCCCCTTGTCATGCGGTGTGGGTCATGACGCGCGGGCGACCGCCCCCGGCTCGGCCGCGCCCCGCCGGCGGGCCGACGCGCGGAGGTCGGCGTCCGCCGCGTCGGCGGCGATCCAGCCGGACATCATCACCATCGGCATCCCCGGCCCCCGGTGCGCGGCCCCGCCCGCAAGGTCGAGGCCCTTCACGTTGCGGCGGCGGTTTACGGGCTTGAACGCGCCCTTGACTAGACCGTGGCTCGCCAGCCCGTCGATCGCTCCGTCGAGCACCCGGTAGCGGTCGTGGATGTCCTGCGGGGTCAGGTGGCGTTCCCACACGATCCGTTCCTCGATGTCATGCAGGCCGGCGGTGCGCTTCAGTTTTTCCAATATGGTGCAGCGATAGGCCGGGAACATCGCCGTCCGGTCGTCTCGGGGCGGTGAGGGTCATGGCGTCTGCGACGGGGCACGGGCACCCGAGGAGAGTGAGGGGGAAAGGCCCGCGGGACCGTCCACCGGACGGGGACGCGGGCGGGGTACCGGCGGGGGGGGGGGGCGGTCACGGCCGGCTGGTTGCGACCGTCCGCGGTTGCAGGGACGGCGCTTCGCACCGATACTGGGACGGATGTCGGCACGGGGGTGAGGGCGGATGGGGCGACGCGACAAGCCGATCGCCCGCTTCAAGGGCCGGCCGAAGGACTTCACCTGGGATGAGCTGGTGCGGCTGCTGGAGGGGTTCGGCTATCGCGAGGTGGCGACGGGCCGGACGGGCGGTTCCCGTCGCCGGTTCGTCCACGCGGCGGCACCGACCATCGCCCTTCACAAGCCCCATCCCGACAACGTCGTGAAGACCTACGTGATCGTCGAACTGCCGCGTGTGCTGACCGAGGACGGCCTTCTATGACCAAGATGCTGGAATACAAGGGTTATCTCGGCTCGGTCGAGTACAGCGACGAGGACGAGGTCCTGCACGGTCGGCTCGAGTTCATCCGCGACCTCGTCACCTACGAGGGCGCCGACGCAAAGGGCCTGAAGGCGGCGTTCCGGGACGCGGTCGACGATTATCTGGCGCTCTGCGAGGCGGAGAGGCGGACACCGGACGTCCCGCTGAAAGGGAGCTTCAACGTCCGTCCGGGGCGGGACCTGCATCGCCGTGCGATGCTGCTGGCCCGCCGTCGGGGCATCAACCTGAACACCGTGGTGACGGATGCCCTGCGGCGATATCTGGAGCGGGAGGACCAGCCGGCGTGAGGGCGGCTCTCCGCCGCGTCCTTCGACGGGCTCAGGACGAGGCGCGCCCGGCCGGTTCGACCCCTCACCCCCCGATGAACCGGTACTCCGTCACCTGCCGGTAGACCTGTCCCGGCCGCAGGACGGGGGAGGGGAAGTGGGGCTGGTTGGGGCTGTCGGGGAAGCGCTGGGGCTCCAGGCAGAAGCCGGCGTAGGGCCCGAGCGTCTGGCCCGGGTGGCCGGGGCGGACGTCGTCGAGCGCGTTGGCGTCGTAGACCTGCAGGCCGGGCTCGGTCGACCGGCATTCCAGCGCCAGCGACCCGTCCGGCGCCTCCACCCGGGCCGCCAGCCGCGGGCGCTCGCCGCCCCATTCGCCGCGGATCACGTAGTTGCCGTTCATGTTCGAATCGGCGATCGGCCGGATCGTGCGGAAGTCGCGGTTCGTGTCCGCGACCGCCGCGACCTCGCCGGTCGGGATGTTGTCCGCGTCGAAGGGCGTGTAGAGGTCGGCCGCCACCATCAGCCGGTGCGCCCGCGCGTCCGAACCCGGAAGCAGGTTGAAATAGGAGTGGTGGGCGAGGTTCACGAGCGTCGGGGCGTCGGTCGTCGCCCACAGGTCGATCCTGAGCGTGGCCGGCGGGAGCAGCGTGTGCCGGCAGCGCGCCATCACCGTGCCGGGGAACCCGTTCTCGCCGTCCGGCGAGAGCAGGCCCAGCTCCACGAAGTCCGGCCCCTCGTCCAGCACCGACCAGTCGCGCCGGCCGAAGCCGGGCAGGCCGCCGTGGATGTGGTGGCGCCCGCGCTCGTTCGTCGGGAGCGGGTAGGTCCGCCCGTCCAGGGTGAACCGCGCGTCGCGGATGCGGTTGGCATAGCGGCCGACGATCACCCCCATGCTGCGCGGATTTTCGTGGTAGTGGGCCGGATCGGCGTAGCCGAGCACCACGCGGCGCGGCCCCTCCGGCATCGGGACCAGCAGGTCGCGCACGCTGGCGCCCGTGGTCAGGATCTCCGCCCGTGCCCCGCCCGGCGCCTCCAGCCGGATCGACCGCTGCCCGCTCATCCGCTCCCCCCTTGTCTCTTCTCTGCTTGTATGATGACGAAGGCGCCGCGGCGGGCAAGTGCCGATTGACCGCCCGCAGCCCGCATGTGTCGCTTGCCCACACCGGTCGTCGCGTTATCATACGACCATGGACAATCACCCCGCGGGGCGGCCGTGAGCGGCGCGCCCCTTCCCACCGATCCGGACGCCGGCTTCGCCCCGCTCCCCCGCCGCGAGACGCTGACGTCGCAGCTCGCCAAGACGCTGGGCGAGCGGATCACGGCCGGCGAGTACGCGGCCGGCTCCAAGCTGCCGACCGAGCAGGAGCTGGTGGAGGCGTTCGGCGTGAGCCGGACGGTGGTGCGCGAGGCGATCTCGCTGCTGAAGGCGGGCGGGATGGTGACCACGCGCCAGGGCGTCGGCGTGTTCGTCACCCAGGCCGAGACCGCGCGCCCCTTCCGGGTGGAGGAGGCGCGGCTCGACGTGCTGCGCGAGGTGATCGCGGTGGTGGAGCTGCGGATCGGGGTGGAGGCGGAGGGCGCGTCGCTGGCCGCCCAGCGCCGGACCGAGGCCGACCTCGCGGCGCTCGCGGCGGCGACGGCGGAACTGGAGCGCTGCATCGACGAGGGGCGCGACGCCATCGCCGCCGACCTCGCCTTCCACCGCACCATCGCCGAGGCCACCGGCAACCGGCACTTCACCAACCTCTTCAACTATCTCGGCGCGCTGGTCATCCCGCGGACGCGGGTTCAGACGTTCCAGCTCTTTCCCACCTCGCCGCAGGACTATCTCAAGCGCATCAACGCCGAGCACCGGATGATCCTCGACGCGATCGCCCGCTCCGACGCGGACTCGGCGCGCGCGGCGATGCGCCTGCACCTCACCGGGAGCCGGGAACGGCTGCGGGCGGCCGCCGCCCGCCAGGAAGCCTGACCGCCACCCCCATCGACGACCGCCACCGGAGACCCTCAGCGGATGCCTCTCAACGGAACGCCCAACCGGTTCAAGGCGGACATCGCCGCCGGGAGGCCGCAGATCGGCCTCTGGTCCTCGCTCGCCGCGCCGGTGGTGACCGAGGTGGTGGCGGGGGCCGGGTTCGACTGGTTCGTCGTCGACACCGAACATTCGCCCAACGAGCTGACCGACGTGCTGGTCCACCTCCAGGTCGCGGCGGCGTTCCCGACCGAGGCGGTGGTGCGGGTGCCCATCTTCGACCCGGTCGTGATGAAGCGCTATCTCGACATCGGGGCGCGCACGATCCTCGTGCCCATGATCGAGGACGAGGCGACGGCGGCGGCCGTCGTGGCGTCGACCCGCTATCCGCCCCACGGGATCCGCGGCGTCTCGATCTCCCAGCGCGCCAATCGCTACGGCCGGGTGCCGGGCTATCAGGCGCACTACACCGACGACATCTGCCTGCTGTTGCAGATCGAGACCCGCAAGGGCCTCGCGGCGATCGAGGACATCGCCGCCGTGCCGGGCGTCGACGGGCTGTTCATCGGCCCGTCCGACCTGTCGGCCGACCTCGGCCACCTCGGCAACGCCTCGCACCCGGACGTGCAGGCGGCGATCAAGGACGCGGTCGACCGCTGCCGCGCCGTCGGCAAGCCCGCCGGCATCCTGGCGCCGGTCCAGGCCGACGCGCAGCGCTATCTGGAGTGGGGGTACACCTTCGTCGCCGTCGGCAGCGACCTCGGCGTGCTGACCAAGGGGACCGACGCCCTCGTTACCACCTTCAAGCCCAAGGGCTGAGACCATGAGCACCGAAAAGCCGATCCTGCTGACCGGCGCCGCCGGCACGCTCGGGCGCTGGCTGCGCCCGCGCCTCATCGACCGGTTCGGGTCGCTCCTGTCGTCGGACATCGTCGACGGCGGCGAGACGCACGCGAACGAGACGTTCGTCCGCTGCGACCTCGCCGACGGCGGGGCGGTCGACCACCTCGTCGCCGGCTGCCGGGCCATCATCCACTTCGGCGGCATCTCGAACGAAAAGCCGTTCATGCAGATCATGAACGCCAACATCCTCGGCACCTACAACGTGTTTGAGGCGGCGCGGCGGCATGGGGTGCGGCGGATCGTGTTCGCCTCGTCGAACCACGCGATCGGCTTCCACACGACCGACACGAAGCTCGACGCCCTCAGCCCGGTCAGGCCGGACACCTTCTACGGCGTGTCGAAGGTGTTCGGGGAGAACCTCGCCAGCCTCTACGTCGACAAGCACGGCTTCGACGTGGCGTGCCTGCGCATCGGCTCCGCCCTGCCGGAGCCCAAGGTGATCCGCGCGCTCTCCACCTGGCTCAGCTATCCCGACCTCCACCAGATGATCGTCGCCTCCCTGACGGCGCCTCGCCTCGGGCTCGCGATCGTCTACGGCGCCTCGGCGAACACGCGCGGCTGGTGGGACAACGGCATGGTCGCGCACGTCGGCTTCAATCCCCAGCAGAACGCCGAGGCCTACGCGAGCGATATCATGCCGACGGGCGTCGACGACCGCGACCCGCGGGATCCGGCGACACGGTTCCAGGGCGGGCCGTTCTGCTCGGACGGCTACGACAATCCGCACGACCCGGACTGGCCGCCGCGGTAGGGGGCCCGGCACCGCCTCGTCCTTCGACAAGCCCGGGACGAGGCGACACCGAATTCGTGAGTCGTCAAATCATCTGATGAATTCATTCGTTCGGGTAGAGCCCCCGCCCGTCACATGTCCCGCCGCCGGTCCGTCATCCGCCGCCGCGCCTGGTCGATGTGATAGCGCATGGCGATCTCCGCCCCGTCGCCGTCGCCGGCGGCGATGGCGTCGTGGATGCGCACGTGCTCGTCCAGCACCCTGGCCGAGCGCTCGCGCGAGCCGGCGCGGGTCAGGCTGAGTGCGACCGACATGCTGTCGCGCACCTCCGCCGCCAGCATGTCCAGCACCTGGACGAACATCCCGTTGCCGCTGGCCGCGGCGACCGACCGGTGGAAGCGGAAATCCGCCGCCTGCGCCGGGGCGCCGGCCTCCATCGCGTCGCGCATGGCCGACAGGGCCTCGGCGATGGCGCAGAGGCCGGCCCGGTCGTGGCGCTGGGCCGCCAGCTTCGCCGCCTGCCCCTCCAGCCCGAGGCGCACCTCCATCGCCCGAAGGTGCCCGGCCAGCGCGTCGGCGGGCGCCAGCTCCAGCAGGCGCACCGGCGGGCGGCGGGTGACGAAGGTGCCCGAGCCCTGGCGCGTGACGACCAGCCCGTCCGCCTGGAGGCGCATCATCGCCTCCCGCACCACCGCGCGGGAGACGTCGAAGCTCTGGCACAGCTCCTTCTCGGTCGGCAGGCGCGCGCCCTCGACCCAGCGGCCGTTGGCGATCTCCTCCATCAGCCGGCCGTAGAGCCTGTCCGCCAGACGGGCCCGGCGCTGGGGGACGGCGTCGTCGGCCGGGCGGGGTCCGAGGAGGCGGACGGGCGCTTCGGTCATCGCGGCCCCTATCCCGCGAAGCGCGGCTGGGCGGGGCCCTTCACGCCGGTGCCGTGCACGGCGATCAGGCTGCCGGTGAAGGGCTGGCGGTCCTCGGTTCCCGGCGTGAGGCCGACGGAGAGGGAGGTGACATAGAGGACGTCGCGGTCCTTGCCCCCGAAGGCGGGGCGGGACGGGCGCTCGACCGGCACCTCCACGATGCGGTCGATCACCCCGGCCGGGGTGATCCGGACCAGCTGCCAGCCGCCGATCCCGGCCATCCAGTAGCAGCCGTCGTCGTCGCAGACCGCCCCGTCCGGCCGTCCGTGGACGATTCGCGTGTCGAAGAAGGGGCGCAGCGGGCCGGGCGTGCCGGTGGCGGGGTCGTAGTCCGCGGCCCAGACCATGCGCACGTCGGCGTTCGAGTCCGACAGGTACAGGGTCCGACCGTCGGGGCTGAACGCCAGACCATTGGTCGTGAAGTAGCCGTCCATCACGCGCGTCGCCCGCCCGTCGGCGTCCAGCCGATAGAAGGCTCCGGTACGCTCCGGGTCGCCGCCCATCTTCATGCTGCCGGCCCAGAACCGGCCCTGCCGGTCGACCGTGCTGTCGTTGAAGCGGTTGTGCGGTCGGTCGGCCTCCGGGTTCGCCACCGGCGTGCGCGCGCCCGTCGCGAGGTCGACGCGCACGATCCCGGACTTCAGCGCGAGGACCGGACGGCCGTGGACGTCGAGGGCGAGGCAGCCGAGCGGCTCCCCGAATTCCCACCGGTCGAGCGTCCCGTCCTTCAGCCGGTAGAGGTGGCCCGGCGTGATGTCGACGAACCAGACCGACTGCGTCGCCTCGTCCCAGAAGACGCCCTCGCCGACCGCGCAGCGGACGTCCGCGACCTTCTCGACTTCAATGCGTGCCATGCTGGGCCTCCGCCGCCTGGATCATCGCCCGGATGTAGCCGTAGGCGAACGCGAACGCCACGCCGCGTTCGTTCGGCCCGCTGATGTGGGGCACGTGGTCGGGCATGAGCATGTGGGGATAGCCGAGTTCCCGGTAGAGGCGCGCGGACGTCCACATGTCCATGTCGCCCTCCTCGGGAAAGGTCTCCACGAAGTCGAGCTTGCGGCCCTTGATGTTCCGGAAGTGGACGTTGAAGATCTTCTTCCGTTCCCCGAACCAGCGGATCACGTCGAAGATCTCGCGCCCGGGATCGTCCAGCATCTCGCCGACCGTGCCCTGGCAGAAGTTCAGCCCGTGGTACGGGCTCTCCCGCATCTGGACGAACCTCTTGAGGCCGTCGACCGTGCCCAGCACCCGCGTCACGCCCTTGTAGCCCGGCGGCGTGTAGGGGTCGTGCGGGTGGCAGGCGAGCCGGACCCGGTACGCCTCGGCGACCGGGACGACCCGCTCCAGGAAATAGTCGATCCGCTCCCAGTTCGTGTCGGCGTCCAGGGTGCCGGCGAGGCCCGGGGGCGCGTCCTTGTCGGCGAGGTCCCACCGGAACGCCTCGTTCCGCGAGCCGCCGCGACCGCGCTCCACCGGCGTCCGCGGGATGCCGATGATGTTCAGGTTGTACTTCGCGGCCCCGATGCCGGCGCGGCCGACGTTGCGGATCAGTTCGCAGATGCTGTCGATCTGCCGGTCCCGGTCGGGGCCGGCCAGGAGGATGTCCGGGCTCTGCCCCTGCTCGATGGGGCGGGACGAGAGCGGCAGCTGCACCATGTCGAGCACGAGGCCGAAGCCCTCCACGTGCTCCTTGTGCCGGCGCAGCGCATCGAGCGTCCAGCCGTGGGGATTGCCCTCCGGATCGGCGCAGACGTGCGTGATCCCCAGCTGCGCCCACACCTCGTAGTCGCTGTCGTCCCGCGCGGGAACCTGTGTACCGAGCTTCAAGCGGTGTTCCTCCTCCCCCCGGCTTGGTTCCCCCTCTCCCTGTCCCTCTCCCGGGGGGTGGGAGAGGGAACGCGGCTTCACTTCACTCCCCCCCTCCTCCCCCGGGGAGAGGGGCCGGGGGGAGGGGGGCGGAGCGGCGGTAGCTCGCCGCCGGCCACCCGAAGGGGCTTGGAAATTTGTCCGTTGTATGATGTATGATTTTTCGTAGCGAACAAGAACCACCGTATCGGGAGGGACAGCAATGAAGATGAGGGTGGCGTCGCATCTCGCGATCGCCCTGGCGCTGGGGGCCTTCGCGTTGCCCGCGTCGGCGCAGATGACGTTCAAGGAGGCGCCGGCGCTCGCGACGCAGGTGCGCGAGAACCGGCTTCCGGCGGTCGCCGAGCGGATCGGCCAGGAGCCCGAGGTGGTGACCCCGCGCGAGGGCGTCGGCCGCTACGGCGGGCAGTTGCGGTTCGGCCTGCGCGGCTCGTCGGACCACAACAACATCCTGCGCATGGTCGGCAACATGGGCCTCGTGCGCTGGGATCCCGAGTACACGAAGGTGATCCCGAACGTCGCGAAGTCGTTCGAGGTGAGCCCCGACGGCAAGGTCTTCACCTTCCACCTGCGCCGCGGGATGAAGTGGTCGGACGGCAAGCCGTTCACCGCCGACGACGTCATGTTCAACATGCAGGACATCGTGCTGGCCGGCGCCCTGTCGCCCACGCCGCCGCGCTACCAGTCGGCCGACGGCACGCCGATGACGGTCGAGAAGCTGGACGACGTCACCGTCCGGATGAGCTTCTCCACCCCCTACGGCGACTTCCTGGCCGAGCTGGCCAGCCCGCTGGGCCAGCACCCGGTGCTCTACGCCCGGCACTACTGCAGCCAGTTCATGCCGAAGTTCAATCCGAACGTGCAGGCCCTCGTGACCGAGGCGCGCGCGACGGACTGGCAGAACCTTTACATGCAGCGCTGCGGCGACATCGAGATCCCCGCCCGCTGGGGCAACGTCGCGCGCCCGACGCTCGATCCCTGGATCGCGCGCGAGGCCTACGTCGGCGGCGCCACCCGCGTGGTGATGGAGCGCAACCCCTACTTCTGGCAGGTCGACACGGCGGGCAACCAGCTGCCCTACGTCGACCAGCTGGTCGCCCCGATCGCCCAGGACGTGGAAAGCCTGATCCTCGACGCCATCGGTGGCCGGATCGACTTCCAGCTCCGCCACCTCGACGCGCCGGCCAACCGGCCCGTGCTCGCCCAGAACCGGCAGCGCGGCGGCTACGACTTCTTCAAGGCGCCGACGCCGGGCGGCACCAACATGGTCATCAACCTCAACCTGACCCACAAGAACCCGGAGCTACGGGAGCTCTTCAACAAGAAGGACTTCCGCGTCGCGCTGTCGGTGGGCATGGACAGGAAGGAGATCATCGACACGGCGCTGCTCGGCGAGGGCGTGCCCTGGCAGAACGGCCCGCACGAGGACCATCCGAACTTCCACAAGCGGATCGCGACGCAGTTCCTCGAGTTCGACGCCAAGAAGGCGAACGAGCTGCTCGATAAGATCGGCCTCGACAAGCGCGGGTCGGACGGCATGCGGCTCCTGCCCTCGGGCCGGCCGCTCAAGTTCCGCATCGACGTGATCCCGACGGTGCAGCCCGAGCACGTGGACATGCTCCAGCTGATCGAGCGGCAGTGGGCGCGGATCGGCATCGACATGGACGTGAACGCGCTCGAGCGGACGTTCTTCTACGAGCGGACGTCGAACTCGAACGACCATGACGCGGCGGTCTGGGGCGGCCAGTCCAACTGGGCGCCGGGCGACATCCCGCAGCAGATCGTGCCCGTGCACCACGACAGCCGCTGGGGCATCCCCTGGTCGTTCTGGTACAAGTCGGGCGGCAAGCAGGGCGAGGAGCCGCCGGCCTCGGTCAAGGAGCGCATGAAGCTCTACGACGAGGCCCGCGCCACCGTCGATCCCGACAAGCGCCGCGCGATCCTGCACAAGATGGCGGACATCGCGGCCGACGAGTTCGAGGTGTTCTCGGTCTCGCAGGGCCTGCCGACCTATGGCATCTCCAAGACCAACCTGAAGAACACGCCCAAGGAGATCGTGAACTCCTGGTACTTCCCGACGCCGGCCCCGGCGCTCGTGCAGACCTTCTTCTGGGCGAACTGACGAGGCGCGGAAGGGCCCTCACCCTCCCACGGCTCCGCCGCGGGTCCCTCCCTCTCCCGCGCTGCGGGAGAGGGGCGGGGTGAGGGCCTTCCCGTCCCGTCCCCAGCAATCGAGAAGGACCTCCGTCGATGCTCCTCGCCTACGTGGTCCGGCGGCTGTTCTGGTCCATCCCCTTCTTCTTCGCCGTCTCGCTGGTGGCCTTCGCGCTGATCGAGGCCCCGCCCGGCGACTACATGACCACCTTCGCGGCGACGCTGGCCCAGTCCGGCGACATCGTCGACCAGGAACGGCTCGACGCGCTGCGCGAGCGCTACGGCCTCGACCAGCCCTTCGTCGTCCAGTACTGGAAGTGGATCTCGGGGGTCGTCCGCGGCGACTTCGGCATCTCCTTCGAATGGCAGCAGCCGGTCTCCGACCTGATCTGGGAGCGCATGGCGCTCTCGGTCATCCTCGCCGCCGCCACGCTTCTGTTCACCTGGGCGATCGCCTTCCCGATCGGGATCTATTCCGCGGTCCGGAAGTACTCGATCGGCGACTACTTCTTCTCCGCGCTCGGCTTCATCGGCCTGTCGCTCCCGAACTTCCTGCTCGGCCTCGTGCTGATGTACATCGCCGTGGTCCATTTCGGCTCGGACGTCAGCGGCCTGTTCTCGGCCGAGTACCAGCAGGCGCCCTGGTCCTGGGGCAAGGTCGTCGACCTCGGCCAGCACCTCCTGATCCCGGTCGTCATCCTCGGCACCTCGGCGACCGCCAGCCTCATCCGCATCATGCGGGCGAACCTGCTGGACGAGCTCTACAAGCCCTACGTCACCACCGCCCGGGCCAAGGGCCTGTCGGAGTGGCGGCTCCTCGTGAAGTACCCGGTGCGCCTCGCGCTCAACCCGTTCGTCTCGACGATCGGGTGGGCCTTCCCGCAGCTCGTCTCCGGCTCGGTCATCATCTCCTACGTGCTCTCGCTGCCCACGGCGGGGCCGCTGCTGCTCCAGGCGCTGCTGGCGCAGGACATGTTCCTTGCGGGCGCCTTCATCCTTCTCCTGTGCGCGCTGTCGATCATCGGCATGCTGGTCAGCGACATCCTGCTGGCCGTGATCGACCCCCGCATCCGCTACCGGTGAGGCCGTTCCCATGACCGCCGCCGTCCTCGACCCGCGCGCGCATCCCTCGGCCGACCAGGCGTCGCAGTGGCGCCTGATGTGGTGGGCCTTCCGCCGGCACAAGCTGGCGATGACGGGCCTCGTCATCGTGGCGCTGCTCTATCTCGTGGCGCTCCTGGCCGAGTTCTTCGCCCCCTACGACCCGGACGCGGCGGTGGCCCGCCACGTCTATCATCCGCCCCAGGCGGTGCATTTCTTCGACACGGCCGCCGACGGCTCCTGGGCCTTCCGCCCGCACGTGCAGGGCATGCGCCTGTCGCGCGACCGCTTCACGCTCCAGACCACCTACGCCCCCGACCCCGGGCAGAAGATCGACGTCGGCTTCTTCGTCAAGGGCACGCCCTACAAGCTGTGGGGTGTGATCGAGATGGAGCGGCGCTTCTTCGGCACGGTCGACCCCACCCAGCGCGCCTACCTCATCGGCGCCGACCGCCTGGGCCGCGACATGCTGAGCCGGGTGGTCGCGGGCACGCGCATTTCCATGTCCATCGGCCTCGTCGGCGTCGGCATGAGCCTCGTGCTCGGCATCATCCTCGGTGGGCTGTCGGGCTACTACGGCGGCTGGATCGACGCGACGGTGCAGCGCATCGTCGAGTTCAAGCTGGCGATGCCCACCATCCCCATCTGGCTCGGCCTGTCGGCCGCGTTGCCGATGGACTGGCCACCGATGGCGCGCTACTTCGCGATCACCGTCATCCTCTCGCTGATCGGCTGGACCGAACTCGCCCGCGTGGTCCGCGGCCGGTTCCTGTCGCTCCGGACCGAGGATTTCGTGACCGCCGCGCGGCTCGACGGCTGCTCGGAGAGGCGGACGATCTTCCGCCACATGCTCCCCTCCATGGTCAGCCACATCATCGCCTCGGTCTCGCTCGCCATCCCGGGCATGATCCTGGCCGAGACGTCGCTGTCGTTCCTCGGCCTCGGTCTCCTGCCACCGACGATCTCGTGGGGCGTGCTGCTGAAGGAGGCGCAGAACGTGCGCTCGATCGCGCAGGCGCCCTGGCTCTTCGCGCCGGGGGCCGCGGTCTGCCTCGCCGTGCTGGCGCTGAACTTCCTCGGCGACGGGTTGCGTGACGCGTCGGATCCCTATGCGCAGGAGGGCCGGTGATGCTCGATCTCGCCCACCGCCCCGCCGAGGCGCCGCCGACCGGCGCGGCGCTCGCCCCGGTGCTCGAGGTGAAGAACCTCGTCACGGCCTTCGCCACCCGCCGCGGCCCCTTCAAGGCGGTCGACGACGTGTCCTTCACGCTCGCCCCGGGCAAGACGCTCTGCCTCGTGGGCGAGAGCGGGTCGGGCAAGTCGGTCACCGCCCGCTCGATCCTCCAGATCGTCGACCCGCCGGGGGCCATCGAGAGCGGCTCGATCCTCCTCCACCGCCACCGCACGGCCAAGGGCGACCGCGCCGGGCCGGCCGAGACGGTGGACATGGCGGCCCTCCACCCGCGCTCGCGCGCCATCCGCGCGATCCGCGGGCGCGACATCGCCATGATCTTCCAGGAACCGATGTCGTCGCTGTCGCCTGTCCACACGATCGGCAACCAGATCGTCGAGGCGATCCGGCTGCACGACCATGTCGGCAAGAAGGAGGCGAAGGAGCGCGCGGTCGAGCTTCTGAAGAAGGTCGAGATCCCGCGGCCCGAGAAGGCGATCGAGCGCTATCCCTTCGAGTATTCGGGCGGCATGCGCCAGCGCGCGATGATCGCCATGGCGCTGGCCTGCACCCCGTCCGTCCTGATCGCGGACGAGCCGACGACGGCGCTCGACGTGACGACCCAGGCCGAGATCCTCGCGCTGATCAAGAAGCTCCAGACCGACGTCGGCATGGCCGTCCTCTTCATCACCCACGACATGGGCGTGGTGGCGGAGATCGCGGACGAGGTCGCGGTCATGCGCTTCGGCAAGCTGGTGGAGCACGGCGACACGCTCACCATCTTCGAGCGGCCCCAGCACGACTACACCAAGATGCTGCTGGGCGCGGTCAAGGCGCTCGACCGCCCCTCGCCGCGGCGCCTGCAACGGCGGGAGACGAACCCCCCCGGCGACCCGGTGCTGGAGGTGCGGGACCTGAGGAAGGTCTTCGGCTCCTCCTCGGGCTTCCTCGGCCGGAACAAGGACTACGTGAACGCGGTCGACGGCGTCTCCCTCACGCTGCGCGCGGGCGAGAACCTGGGGATCGTGGGGGAGAGCGGGTCCGGCAAGTCCACGCTCGGCCGCTGCCTCATGCGGGTCTATCCGGCCAACGGCGGCGAGATCCGCTACATCGACCGCAAGGGCACCGTCCACGACATCGCAGCCTTGCCCGAGCGCGGGCTGGCGCCCGTGCGCCGCGACCTGCGCATGATCTTCCAGGATCCGTTCTCCAGCCTCAACCCCCGGATGACGGTCGGGCAGATCGTGGGGGAACCGCTGCTCGTCAACGGCCTCGCCCAGGGTGCCAGGTTGCGCGACCGGGTGGCGGAACTCCTGTCCCTCGTGGGCATGCCCGAGAGTGCGATGGAGCGCTATCCCCACGCCTTCTCGGGCGGGCAGCGCCAGCGCATCGGCATCGCGCGGGCCATCGCACTCGAGCCCAAGATCATCATCGCCGACGAGGCGACCTCGGCGCTGGACGTCAGCCTTCGCACGCAGGTGCTGGAACTGCTGCTCGACCTGCAGGAGCGGCTGGATCTCTCCTTCATCTTCATCAGCCACGACATCGCGGTCATCCGCTATTTCTGCGACCGGATCGCGGTGATGTTCCGCGGCAAGGTGGTGGAGGAGGGGGCGACCGAGGCGGTCTGCACCGCGCCCCAGCACGCCTACACCCAGGCGCTGCTCTCCGCCGTTCCCCACCCCGACCCGCGGATGCGCGGCACGCGCATCCGGCACCGGTATACGGGGGCGGGGTGACGGCGGGGTTCGGCCTGCTCCACCCCCTCTCCCTGTCCCTCTCCCCGGGGGGGAGAGGGGACGCGGCTGAAAATTCACTCCCCTCCCCCCCCCGGGGAGAGGGGCTGGGGGCGAGGGGGGCCGCCGTCCCGACGCTCTCCACCCGCCACCTCTGAGGACCACCCCATGAAGATCACCGGCATCGACACCTTCCTGATGCAGGTCGGCGCCCGCCCCACGTCCGAGCCCGGCGCCAAGGCGGCCGTCTACTCCGATTTCCGCGGCGGGCGGAACTGGCTGTTCATCCGCATCCTGACCGACGAGGGCGTGTACGGCGTGGGCGAGGGCTCGGGCTGGCCGCGGGTGGTCGAGACGGCGGTGAAGGACTACGCGAACCTCCTGATCGGCGAGGACCCGCGCGACGTCGACCGCCTCTGGTACAAGCTCTTCAACGGCTCGATGGGCCACGGCCAGCTCGGCACCGTGGGCGGCGGGGCCTTGAGCGCGATCGAGATGGCCTTGTGGGACATCAAGGGGAAGGTGCTGGGCCAGCCGGTGTGGAACCTGCTCGGCGGCGCCTTCCGCCAGAAGATCCCCGTCTACGGCCACGCCAAGACGCCCAAACAGGCGCACGAACTCATGGCGCTCGGCTACAAGGCGGTGAAGGTCAGCTTCACCGGTGCCGTGGACGTGGACAAGGTGGCCGCCGTGCGCGACGCGGTGGGCCCCGACGTGGACGTGATGGTCGACGCCCACGGCCCCTCGTGGATGACGCCGGCCGACGCGATCCAGGTGGCCCGCGCGCTGGAGCCGCTCGACCTCCTCTTCTTCGAGGACCCCGTGGCGCCGGAGAACCTCGACGCCTTCCGCCGGGTGCGGGACGCGACCTCGGTCCCGCTGGCGGCGGGCGAGCGCGTGGCCACCATCTGGGGCCTGCGCCCGCTGATCGAGGAGGAGCTGGTCGACGTGGTGCAGCCCGACACGGGCCGCGCCGGCGGCATCACCCAGATGCGCAAGATGGCCGCGATGGCCGAGGCGCACTGGATCATGATGGCCCCGCACTCCGGCTCGCTCGGGCCGGTGGCGGAGTATGCGGCGCTGCACCTGATGGCGACCATCCCCAACGCGCTGATGCTGGAGCGGCTGGAGATGGACTGGCCGGGCCGCGGCACAGTGATCACCCCGGCGCCCGTGGTGGTGGACGGCCACATCGCGCTGCCCACCGCACCCGGCCTCGGCGTGGACATCGTGCCCGAGGAGATCGCCAAGCACCCGTCGGTGAAGAACGTGCTGGAACTCCCGGCCGACGACGGCTGGGCCTTCGAGACGGGCACGCGGGACGAGGCGCCCTATGCGCAGATGCGGTTGAAGCGAAGGTTGAAGTTAAGGGGGCGGTGAAACTCACATTAGCAGCCAAACACATCTACATTTCGCTCCGCAAGTTTCGCGGTTGGATAATGTTCTACGAAAAATCAACTGCTGTTGCATTATCAACTCTCGAAACAGCCTCCTTGAGGCCGAGATTTGTGGTCTCACATAACGCCGCGATTGATTCTGCAATCGCTGAATCGCCTCTTCTCTGCCAGTCTTCATGGCTAAGCCATGCAGCCACGCTAGAATCATTGCCGATTAGTTTTGGAAAGGCGTGACCAATCTGATCGCCAGTAGTACCAAATCGATCTGCAAATTTGTAGTTCCACTCATTACGAATAGTGCTTGGATTCTTGCTAGAAGTGACAATCTCCAAAAGGTTTAGTGCGTCGACCCAATCTCGATCCTTGTAGATCTCTCGAAGCACTGGTGCAAAATTTGTCCATAGGAATGCGTGGGGCCGTTGTCCTGATGATACAAAACGAATGCCCGATTCTGTTACCATTCCAAAGAACCCTTGTTGTGTCTGTGTGAAGAACCCATTATCTACTTCGGAAGCGTTGACCTTGCTACGAATGCGCTGAAAGTCGTCGACGTCAAGCTGTATTGGAAAGCGCCCATAGAGCCGGCAAATCTCAGTAGCTGCAAAAAAAGAACAATAATAAGCTGTTACTATTCTCCAAGCAACACTGATATCAATCGACTGCATATTCAAAAGGCCATTATGATGCCGAATAGCGCGCCGACAACCAACGACCAAATCTTCAATGATGCTCGTCTTCAGGATAGGGCCGACAAATTTTTCTTGAAACTCATCTAATTCATAAACAAGAAAGCTTGACGAGGAGTCAATCTCAATTCGTACCAGTGGATCGTCCAGCAAGCATGACTTTAACTTTAGATTCCCCCGCACCTTCCGAAAATTTCTATGGCCGCACTCCTCCGCTAACAAAATAAACTTCGATGCGCACTGTAGGCCCAAATGTCCAGCTGCGCGGTAAGCCATCAAAAGAGTCCCTCTGAACTACGCAGCCGACGCTGAAGTGCAAGTTTGTCAACGAAGTCCTTTTCAAGGTTCGTTATCGTCTCCTCATTAGTACCAGTGTGAAGTTCGAAGTTGATTTTCTGAATAAACTCAAAAACTGCAGCGAATGTTTCCCTCTTATAGTTCTTTCCAACAATAAGGGCCTCCTCACACACCTTTTCAAATATACGAAAAATCGCCTGGAAGAAAGCTGATTGTGTTAGTTTGATCGTAAGGTCAAGATCAATCAAATTGTCATACACGCCGCCGGTGTAATTCTTAAGCAGTGTCTTCTTTGCTGAGTACTCAAGATCTTTCATGCGCTCAGAGAGGAGGATGCGATTAATTGAAGCTTCAAAAGGGACGTGTGAAAGATAACCTGGGCCTTTTTGCTCAGCGCTTAGCTTGCCAACCAAAACAGAATCTGCTTCTTGGTTTAGATCCCTAAATAGTTGCAGCCTGACTGAGTCAATCGACTCGGGCTCAATAAGAAACTTTGTCAGCTCAATGCGCAAGGTCCGAGGGACTCCCTTCTGTGTAGAGTTAACATCTACAAAATATTGTACTTGATCTATAAGTGTAAGATTTGTAAGAATGCAAACTGGAATATGTAGATCACGCTGACCCGATTCGAATGCTTGGAATGCACCGAACAGCCTATGTTGGCCATCAATCACTAACAACGCCCCGTCTTTTTCCACGATTTCAAGCATATTCGTAGATCTGTCGAATACAACATCACTCTCATTCTCCGAACTCAATATGATTGCACCGGGAATGACCTTTGTCTCATGATACCTTGCGATCTTCTTTGCGCGAGCCGAGTCAAGGGCGCGTTGGAATCCTTCGCTGGCATTCGAGTTCACACGTTCTACTCTTGAGATGCGATATGCAACGTCAGCCCTCATTGATGTCAGATAAAAACCTATTCCATTTCGGCTTAGGTCGAATGCTTGAATTTTCATTGGATGATTTCCTAAAGGTGCGCCAGCGCGGCCAGCTTGGTCCCTTCTATATAAACTTGAACTAGCGTCCAGTCGACTGATACAGGGCGAAAAAGGTTAAGGTCCTCGCGATGAGGCTGACGTTGCCCGAACAGCCAAGAGGTTAGCAACG
>Ga0315907_10002888_pt1 | contig 20988 bp, 17 predicted proteins | sample LakEriMetagenome_3_FD_203525 | JGI IMG/M metagenome (GOLD analysis project Ga0315907, IMG submission 203525) | Freshwater fungal communities from buoy surface, Lake Erie, Ohio, United States - Buoy 12 MA123 | ecosystem: Environmental > Aquatic > Freshwater > Lake > Lake biofilm | place: USA...
TCCAGCCACAGTCACCGCAGAAAAGAACGGGCGCGTAACCACGGCGGTTCAAGAACACCAGGCTTTGTTCGCCCGCGTCAATGCGTTGCTGCAGGGCCGCCAGTAACGGCGACGACAAAGCGGAATTCACGCCTTTGTTTTTGGGCTGCTGGTTCATGTCGACCACCCGAACCGTCGGCAGCACGGCGCCGCCGATACGTGTGGGCATGGCCAGACGGAGGTAACGCCCTTCGTTGGCACGCTGCCATGTTTCGAGGGAGGGGGTGGCTGAGCCCAGCAGCACGGGCAGCCGTTCGCGTTTGCCGCGCACCACGGCCAGGTCGCGGGCGGAGTAACGTGCCCCGTCCTGTTGTTTGTAGGACGGGTCGTGTTCTTCGTCGACCACGATCAAACCCAAGCGTGGCATAGAGGCAAAGACCGCCAGCCTCGTGCCCAATACGAGGTCCGCCAATCCCAGGTGGGCCAAAAGCCAGTGGCGCAATCGCTGCGCGGGCGTGAGGGCGCTGTGCAGCGACACGATGCACCGGCCCGCAAAACGCGCTTTGAAGCGTTCCTCCAACTGAGGCGTGAGGTTAATTTCAGGAACCAAGACCAAGGCCTGTTTGCCGCTACCCAGGGCAGCCTCAGCGGCTTGCAAATAGACCTCTGTTTTGCCACTGCCGGTGGCGCCGAACAAAAGGCAGGTGGGTGCCGTGTGTGCGTTTTGTTCGTCTGTCAGCTGCGCGAGTGCGTTTGCTTGTTCTGACGTAACGGTCGGTTTGATCAGGGTGTCGGCCGAGGGCGGGCCGCGGCGTTCGGGCAGTGCAGCGTGGGCTTTGTGCAGCTTGGCCAACTGCTTGTGCAGTTGAAGGTTGTCCAATTTGCGCAGCTCCGGTGGCAAGACCGACAGCGCCACTTCGCCGGGGCTGCGCTGGTAGTAAGTGGATGCAAATTCTGCAAGTGCGAGCCACTCGGCCGACAGGGCAGGCAAAGCGTCCAGGACCGCGGTGACCGGTCGCGTGACATGGGTGGCGGGCGTCTCAGCCGGGCTGATCGACTGTCCAATTCGCCACACCACCCCTGGAACATCTCGCTTGCCCAGCGGTACACGGACCAATGTTCCGGACGAAAGTGGCTGCTCACAGGTGTAGTCGAGCAGGCCGCTCAATCCGCTGTGCAGTGGCGCTTCGACGGCCACTTGCAGCGTCCAAGAAGTGTTCAAAACATGCCCCAGGTAACTTGTCGGCTCAAGTTGAAGTGACTTTCGTAAACCTCAGCTAAGTTCATGTTTTTGCTAGGCTTTACGGGTCATCCACGCGTTCTGTGGATAACTTTGTGGGCAACCTTCTGATGGACGGTCTAAATGCTTGATTCTTCTGGGCCCGGCTGCCGTTGCCTATTTTCGCAGCACTTGGATCCATTCAATAAAATCAAGGACTTAGCGTGATTTCACGAAATGGTCATCGTGCGCTGCCACAAAATCTGGGTCAAATTGGGGTATGCGCCGAAATGGGGATAAGTCAAGCCCATAACATCAGATTGACGACAAATTTGGCACTTGACAGACCCATTTAAAAGCGCTCAAACCTGCGTGCTAAAGACTGGCCCGTTGTCGTTTTGAATGCCGGTGAACGGCGTCCACGAGAGCCGATACATTCTCCGGCGGCGTGTGCTGGCTGATGCCATGGCCGAGGTTGAAAATGTGGCCTGAACCCGGGCTTGGAATGCCAAAACTATCGAGGGTTTGCGCCACCAGCGTTTCAATTTGCTCTGGCGATGCGAACAACACGTTCGGATCAATGTTGCCCTGCAGCGCCACATGCTGCCCCACACGACGCCGGGCCTGGCCCAGGTTCACTGTCCAGTCCAGACCCAGTACATCGGGGGCATGGGGTGAGCCGATGTCGGCCATCTCCTCCAACCACAGGCCACCGCCTTTGGTGAACACGATGTGAGGGATGCGCACGCCTTGGTGTTCACGTTTGAGTTGCTTCAACACCCGCTGGGTATAGGCCAGGCTGAACTGCTGAAAAGCGCCATCGGCGAGCACACCGCCCCAGCTGTCAAACACCATGACCGCTTGGGCACCGGCTTCAATTTGGGTATTGAGGTAGAGGGCCACGGCGTCGGCGTTGATGGCCAGCATGCGGTGCATCAGGTCGGGCCGCGAATACAGCATGGTTTTGACCAAGCGGTAGTCGTCGGAGCCGCCGCCCTCCACCATGTAGCAGGCCAGCGTCCAGGGGCTGCCTGAAAACCCAATCAAGGGTACGCGGCCTTGCAGCGCTCGGCGGATGGAGGTGACCGCATCAAACACGTAACGCAGCTTGTCCATGTCGGGCACGGCCAAGGCCGCCACGGCCGCTTCATCACGAACGGGGTGCGCAAACTTTGGCCCCTCACCCATCGCAAAACTCAAACCCAGCCCCATGGCATCGGGCACGGTGAGGATATCGCTGAACAAAATGGCGGCGTCCAGCTTATAGCGATCCAGCGGTTGCAGGGTGACTTCGGTGGCGAAGTCGGTGTTGGTGGCCAGGCCCATGAAACTGCCCGCCTTGGCCCGTGTGGCACGGTACTCAGGCAAATAACGTCCCGCTTGGCGCATCAACCAAACAGGCGTGTGGGTGGTGGGCTGGCGCAGACAGGCGCGCAGGAATGTGTCGTTTTGAAGAGGGGCAAACATCATGGGATTATCCTCTGGAGTTTTGGGCACCCTCACTGCACCATGTGCAGCCCCGAGGCTGTCCTGCGCAGGGTTTCGCTGCGCACCAACAATTGGAGACCATCCCATGCTCGCACAAAACATTCTGGCCACCATTGGCAATACACCGCACATCCGCGTCAACCGCCTTTTCGGTGGCACACACTCGGTCTACATCAAGAGTGAACGCAGCAACCCGGGTGGTTCGATCAAGGACCGTATTGCGCTGAGCATGGTGGAATCTGCGGAGGTGGCGGGGCTGCTGAAACCCGGCTCCACCATCATCGAACCCACTTCGGGCAACACCGGCGTGGGCTTGGCCATGGTGGCGGCCGTGAAGGGCTACAAGTTGGTGCTCGTGATGCCCGAGAGCATGAGCATTGAACGCCGCCGTTTGATGCTGGCCTATGGCGCCACCTTTGTATTGACTCCCCGTGAGAAAGGCATGAACGGCGCGATTGCCCGCGCCAAAGAGTTGTTGTCTGAGACACCGAATTCCTGGATGCCGCAGCAATTTGAAAACCCAGCCAACATCGATGTGCATGTGCGCACCACAGCACTGGAAATCGCGGCCGATTTTCCGAGCGGCATTGATGCCCTCATCACAGGCGTGGGCACCGGCGGCCACATCACCGGCTGTGCCCAAGTGCTCAAGGCGCGTTGGCCAAAACTCAAGGTGTTCGCGGTTGAGCCCAGCGCCAGCCCGGTGATCAGCGGCGGATCGCCCAGCCCGCACCCCATTCAGGGCATAGGCGCAGGTTTCATCCCCAAAAACCTGCACACGGATTTGCTGGATGGTGTGATCCAGGTCGAAGCCGAGGCGGCCCGTGAAATGGCCCGTCGCGCAGCGCGGGAAGAGGGCATGCTGGTTGGTATTTCCAGCGGTGCCACCTTGGCGGCTATTGCGCAGAAGCTCCCTGAGCTGCCTGCGGGCGCCACCGTGCTCGGCTTCAACTACGACACGGGTGAACGTTATTTGTCCATCGAAGGTTTTTTGCCCACTGAGTAAGGCCAACGCACAACCCATGTCAACCAAGCCCCGCATCCTCATCGTCGAAGATGAACCTGGCATTGCCGACACCTTGCAGTACGCGCTGCGCACTGATGGCTTTGAACCCCACTGGTGCGCCACGGGTGAAGATGCCTTGCTTCGTGTGTCCGAACAAAACCCGGCTTTGGTGATTCTGGATGTCGGCTTGCCCGACATCATGGGTTTTGAGGTGTTCAAACGGCTGCGGGCCATGCCGGGTTGCGCGGACTTGCCTGTGGTCTTTCTGACAGCACGCAGCGATGAAATCGACCGGGTGGTGGGCCTGGAGCTGGGTGCGGACGACTACGTGCCCAAACCCTTCTCGCCGCGCGAACTCGTCGCACGGGTGCGGTCCATCCTCAGGCGGTCGAGCAAAACCGTTCATGCGAGTACGTCTGCGGAAAAAGGGACCGTGCTCAACGCAGGCCCGATTGCCATAGACGATGGCAAACGTCAGATCCGTTACTACGGCCAGCGCCTGGACCTGTCGCGTTACGAGTACGGCCTGCTTAAAACTTTGGCCTCGCGGCCTGGCCATGTCTATACCCGCGATGTATTGCTTGACCTGGTGTGGGACGATGCCAGCGACAGCCTGGACCGCACCGTGGATGCCCATGTGAAAACCCTGCGCGCCAAACTCAAGGCGGTTGCCCCCGAGCTGGACCCCATCTGCACCCACCGCGGCAGCGGTTATGCGTTGGCCGACGACCTGCCCAGTACGCGCTGAATCTTGGAAAGAATTCTTCCATCAGCGGGTTCGCCATGGCCGCCCCTGATGCATAGACAGGTGTCTATTTGGTTTTATTGGCTGGCGGCATGGCGATGGTTTTGATGGCCCCGCAGTCTGCTGAAAGCCACTTGCCGGCTTGTTTCATTTGCATTACCTCCGGCTTGCCGTTGCGCTGTGTGGTGAAGGTGAACTCGCCGTCGTAGGCCTTGGGGCTTTGCAGCGTGAATTGCCCTTCGCCGGTGGAGGGCGGGTTGCCCGCACAGCTGAACTGCATGCGGGTCGTATTGCCACTGTGCTGCATGGTGTGGGTGCATCCGTCGCGGGCGGGGATTTGCCGCATGGCAGCTTGTTCGGGCGAAATACAGATGCGCACCGTGTTGGGTGTGCCGCCCATGGCCATGCCGTTTTTGCCCATCATGGCCTCCATTTGTTTGCGCTGCTCGGGCGTCATCTTGGCCATGGCAGCCTGGGCCTGGGCCATGGCTTTTTCCATCTCACCACTTTGTGATTTCATCTGCATGGTGGTCTCCCACAAGCCGGGTTGCATCTGGGTTTGAAGCTGTGCATGCGCAGCTGCGACGAGCAACAGGTTCAGCGGGAGGGCGATGGCAGCGAGGAACAACAAGCGAGTGCGCATGGAAAAACTCCTGCAAGGGTTGGAGCTGATCAGCATAGCAGCGCTGGACCACGGACCCATGCCACAACGGCTATCCTCTGCCACCTTGTGCCACCGCCAGGATTTGCCGTGAGTTTCTTCAAAGATTGGTCCATTCAAGCCGGCACGGCTGGATTTGTCGCGGTGCTGGTGGGTTTCACCAGTTCGGTGGCCATCGTGTTTCAAGCGGCCACCAGCCTGGGCGCAACGCCGGCGCAAATCGGCTCCTGGATGTGGGCTTTGGGGCTGGGCATGGGGTTGTGTTCGGCGCTGCCCTCCTTGTGGTTGAAAAAGCCCGTGATGGTGGCCTGGAGTACGCCCGGTGCTGCGGTGCTGGCCACTGCTGCCATGGCCGCCAGCGGCGATGGCAACGCGTTCACGATGGGGCAAGCCGTGGGCGCTTTCATGCTGTGCGCGTTGTTGATCACTCTTTTTGGCGTCACCGGTTGGTTTGAACGGTTGATGGGGCGCATTCCCATGCCCATCGCGTCCGCTTTGTTGGCGGGCGTGTTGGGGCGGTTTGGTCTGGATGCTTTCATCGCCATGAAATCAGACTGGACCTTGGTCTTGCTGATGCTGTGCAGTTATTTGCTGGGCAGGCGGCTGTGGCCGCGTTATGCCGTGCCCGTTGTATTGCTGTTGGCCGTTGTGCTGGTTGCGTTGAGAGGGCAATTGCAGTTGAACGCGGTGCAGTGGTCTTTGACTGCGCCTGTGTTCGTGATGCCGGCGTTCAGCCTCAGCGCCCTCATCAGCCTGGCGCTGCCCCTTTTTGTGGTGACCATGGCCTCTCAAAACCTGCCGGGCGTCGCAGCGATCAAAGCGGCGGGTTATGAGATGCCGCTTTCCAAAATCATCACGCTCACGGGTTTGGCAACCTTGGTGTTGGCCCCCTTTGGTGCTTTCGCACTCAACCTGTCCGCCATCACCGCCGCCATTTGCATGGGCCGTGAAGCCCATGAAGACCCCAACAAACGTTACACGGCTGCCGTGAGTTGCGGGCTGATTTATGTCGTGATCGGCCTCTTTGGCGCCGCGGTGACTGGCCTCTTGACCGCTTTTCCGCGTGAGCTCGTGGTTGCGATTGCGGGGTTGGCTTTGCTCGGCACCATCGGCAATGGTTTGGCCTCGGCTTTGAAAGATGAGGCCACGCGCGAGGCTGCGCTGATCACTTTCCTTGTCACCCTGAGCGGCGTCAGCCTCTGGGGCATTGCCTCCGCGTTTTGGGGGGTGGTCGCAGGCGCGCTCGCGCTTTTTGTGCAACAGTGGCAGCCCGGCCATCCTCCAGCTCGTTCACGATGAGCATCTTGGACAGCTTCTAATTTCGTCATTCCCGCGAAAGCGGGCATCCTGGGTCACCACCGCATCTGATTTCCGCTTTCGCGGCAATGGCGGCGGAGGCGCTGCATCAAACTCTTTGACCATGAAACTGCTTTTCATCGCCGACCCACTCGAATCCTTCAAACCCTATAAAGACTCCACGTTCGCCATGATGCGCGAGGCCTCCCAGCGCGGCCACACCTTGATGGCCTGCGAGCCCAAGGACGTGATGTGGACACGTGGTGGCCGCGTCACAGCGTTTGTGCGTGAGATCACACTCACCGGCGCGTTGGACGACTGGTTCGTGGCCCAGCAAGAAGCGCCCAATGAAATCCCCATCGCCTTGGCCGATGTTGACGCGGTGCTGATGCGCAAAGACCCGCCCTTTGACAGCGAGTACTTTTACGCCACCCACCTGCTCAGCCAGGCCGAGCGTGAAGGCGCGAAAGTCTTTAACTCACCCCAGGCGCTGCGCGACCATCCTGAGAAACTCGCGATTCTGGAATTCCCCGAATTCATCGGCCCCACTTTGGTCACCCGCGATGCCGCTGACATCCAACGATTCCATGCGGAGCACCACGACATCATCTTGAAGCCGCTCGATGGCATGGGCGGCAAAGGCATCTTCCGCGTTGGCCCCGATGGTTTGAACCTGGGCAGCATCACCGAGACCCTGAACCAAGGCGGGCTGCAGACGGTGATGGTGCAACGCTATTTGCCTGCCATCGCGCAAGGCGACAAGCGCATCCTGGTGATTGACGGTGTGCCCGTGCCGTTTGCGCTGGCCCGCATCCCGCAGGGCTCAGAAATTCGCGGCAACCTGGCAGCCGGCGGTAAAGGTGTTGCGCAGCCCTTGAGTCCGCGCGATTGGGACATCGCCAACAGCCTGGGCCCCGTGCTGGCCGCACGCGGGTTGCTGCTGGTGGGTTTGGATGTAATTGGTGATTGCCTGACAGAGATCAATGTCACCAGCCCGACTTGCTTCCAAGAAATCACGCAGCAAACGGGCTTCGACGTGGCAGCACGGTATGTTGATGCATTGGAGAAACAGGTCTCACCCTGAACCAGCAACCCTCTCGGATCACCAACTGTCTAACAAGGCTGTTGTGGAAGCCCTGAACTGAATCGCAGCAGCCTGCGGGTTTTTCCATCGCGGCGTCCGGCAGGGTTTGCGTTTCGACACGATCAAAGTTCCGAGTAGCGCCTGTAGTCCCAAGAGGCGGTCGTGTAGTCCATCCCCTCTGCCAAGCTGTAAGGGCGAGACAAGTCCTTCGCCTCACGCTGCGAATGCCACTTCAATTCGCGCAGCCAGCAGTCTTTGCATTGATCCCACATGTGTGGTTTGCCATAACCGTCTCTGAGCGACTGCATACGCGGACCGTTCCAAATGTCCCACAGTGACGTTTGTTCATTCAAATGGCCCACCTGCTCGCCGTAGTGCTTCCCACAGGTGATGACCTCTCCATCCGCCATGATGATCGCTGTTCGATGCATCCAATTGCATTCGGGTTCGCGCTCAGCCGTTTGCAACTCGATGTGATGACGCTGCGCTCTTGGGGCAGGGGCCGCAGGCAAGACCTGGTTCTTGGATGTCACAAAGTGAATCGGCTGCGGCTGAGATGCCTGAGGAATCATCAACGGTGGGCTCTCATGGCGGATGCCGCGGCTGTCCAGCTCCTCGTAGGCCTCGGCCAGTGCCGCATTGGCTGCATCCGAATGTTCAAGCAGGCTCTCACCCCGTTCCTTGTCCTGGAACACCACCAGGTGGCGCAATGAAATCAGGTCAGGCTCGAACTGAGCAATCCAGCGGGCAAACTCGGGCACTTCCGCCACATTGTTTTTCTTCAATGTCCAGGAGATCGTCAGTTGTGGCCGACGCGACTGGGGAACCCGGTTGCGAAGCTCGTGGTAGTAGCGCAGGTTATCCACCACAGTTTGGTACTTCGCCCCAGCACGGTTCGCCTCGAAGGTCTCTGGTTTATGACCGTCCATGGAGAAAATCAGCTCATGGACCCAAGGCATCAAGCCTGCGTCGAAACGTTGGCGCACGCGGGTGCCATTGGTCACGCAGCTCAGGCGAACATCGTGTTCGCGCAGAAGGCCCGTAAAGCAATTCCACAGTTCGTCACTGACCAAAGTAGGCTCACCACGTCCGACCGCGCTCACGACAGAAACATGTGGGAATACCTCTGCCCCAATGGCTTGAAGTCGCTCAATCGACATCTCGGGCTGCCGGTTGTGGTGTTTGTGCAGATGGGGCATGCCATGCGAGCTGCAATGGGGGCAGCGCAGATTACACACCGGCGTGAGCTCCAGCGACACGGACTCTGGGAAATGGGCTAAGTCAACTCGCTTGTGCCGCTCACTGATGCGCACCTGTTCCCGCACCCATTGCCTGTGCGCCACTCGTTTGGCGTGGCGTGCGAGCGTCACATCATCGTCGGCTCGCGCCAGCTTCACCGCGATGAGTTGCCACCGACCCTTGGAATAAGGCAACCCGTCAATGCGCAAACGCAGATGGCCACTGGCTCGTGCCGCAGCCCAAACAGCTTCTGGCAACGCAATTTGCAGTCGCTGCTGGCGGTGGCGTTCAGGCACTTCGAAACAAACGACAGCAGACTCACTGAACTCGGTAGCCGCATCGGTACTGTAGTAGAGCTTGCTGTAGAGGTAGCGTCCCAGCTCGCCTCGCGTCGCATCAAGTTGAATCACGATCTCGATCAATTCATGCCCATCATGTGGTTTGAGTGGTTCGAGGATCACGCTGTGGTTGGCCTGTGCACGTACAGGCAGATCAACCAAGCCCAGGTGGCGATAGCGAAGTCCACCAAGAAGAGGTCGCAAGCCAGCAAACATCGGAGACGCCGCCATGCGGCGCAAGGATGACCGTTCTGACAGTACGCGGTGGACCAGTTGTTGAATCGCCATGTGATTTCCTGATGAGCTCCCGACACGCACAATCCTATACTCCTGACAAACCAAACCCATTCGCCATGGGCGACGTTGAGCGGTCAGCTCTAAGGGGTGTTTCTTGCCAACCAGGGCCAATACCACCCACCCAATTGACAGTTCAAAGTCGCAGTTCAGCGCGTCAGTGCTGCTGCATCCTGGCGGAAAGCCCCTTCATATTGCAAATTGCCGAAGCCGTGCCAGATGCACGGATTGGCTGATCGAGATCCCATGGCTGTCTTATCCCTCTCCAACGCCCACCTGGCCTTCGGCCACGTGGCCCTGCTCGACAACGCTGCTTTTTCTCTGGAGGCGGGCGAACGCCTGGGGCTGATTGGCCGCAACGGGGCGGGCAAGTCGTCCATGCTGAAGATCGTTGCCGGTTTGGAAAAACTCGACGACGGCCTGCTGCAAATGACGCAGGGCCTGCGCATTTGTTATGTGCCGCAAGAGCCCGTGTTTGAGCCCGGCCACACCGTGTTTGAAGCCGTGAGTGAAGGCGTGGCCGAGGCCAAGGCCGTGCGTCAAGCGTACGAAGAACATGCTGACGGCGTGGACCTGGACGCGCTGCAAACCCGCATCGAAGCGCTGGACGCCTGGAACTGGGAGCAGCGGGTGGACACCACGCTGGCCCAGTTGCATCTGGATGGCACCCGCGACATCAGCCAGCTCTCCGGCGGCATGAAAAAACGCGTGGCGTTGGCACAAGCCCTGGTGGCCGTACCCGATGTGCTGCTCTTGGATGAGCCCACCAACCATTTGGATCTGGACTCCATCGCCTGGCTGGAAGAGCTGCTGTGCGGCTTCAAGGGCAGCATCATGCTCATCACCCACGACCGCGCATTTCTGGACGGTGTGGCCACACGCATCATTGAACTCGACCGCGGCATCATCCGCAGCTACCCCGGCAACTTCAGCGCCTACGAGCAGATGAAGGAAGAGCAGTTGGCTTCAGACGCTCTGGCCAACGCCCGCGCCGACAAACTGCTGGCGCAAGAAGAGGTGTGGATACGCAAAGGCGTGGAAGCCCGACGTACCCGCAGCGTGGCCCGCATTCAGCGCCTGGAGGTGCTGCGCGAGCAGCGTCAGAAACGCCGCGACTCACTCGGCCAGGTGCGCTTGGAGATTGATGCTGGTGCACCGAGCGGCAAGATCGTGGGTGAGCTGCGTGACGTCACGATGCGCTTCGGCGACAAAACCATCGTCAACAACTTCTCCGGCACGATTCTGCGTGGCGACAAAGTAGGCCTCATCGGCCCCAATGGCGCTGGCAAAACCACCTTGCTCAAACTCATCCTGGGTCAGCTGGAACCGACATCAGGCAACGTGCGCCTGGGCAGCAAGATCGACGTGGCCTACTTCGACCAGATGCGCAGCACGCTCAACCTCGATGCCACACTGGCCGACACCATCAGCCCGGGCAGCGAGTGGGTCGAGTTCAACGGCTCACGCCGCCACGTGATGAGTTATTTGAACGACTTCCTGTTCTCACCCGAACGCGCCAACTCGCCGGTGCGCACCTTGAGCGGCGGCGAGCGCAACCGCGTGCTGCTGGCCCGCCTGTTTGCCCTGCCCGCCAACGTGCTGGTGCTGGACGAACCCACCAACGACCTGGACATTGACACCCTGGAGCTGCTGGAAGAGCTGCTGCAGAACTACCCCGGCACGGTGTTCCTCGTCAGCCACGACCGCCGTTTTCTTGACAACGTGGTCACCAGCACCATCGCCTGGGAAGGCGAAGAAACGCCGGGCTTTTGGCGCGAGTACGAAGGTGGCTACGAAGACTGGAAGGCGCAGCGCGCACGGGCCGAGAGTTTGCGCAACAAGGCGAGTAAAGAAGCTGCTAAAGAGACCGGCAAAGACAGCGGCAAGTCGGGCAAAACCAGTGCAACGCCAGCCGCGCCAGCCGCCGTGAAACCGCGCAAACTCAGCTACAAAGAACAGCGCGAACTCGACGCTCTGCCTGCCAAGATGCAGGCCCTGGAGGCGGAACAGGCGTCGCTCAACGCCTTGCTGGCCGATGGTTCGCTCTACGGCAGCGACCCCAAACGTGCCGCTGAGTCACAAGCCCGTGTAGCGCAAATCGACGATGAGCTGCTGGCGCTGCTTGAGCGTTTGGAGGCGCTGCAAGGCTGAGCCGCCCCACCTCATCGCCCCAAACCGCCAAACCACGACTCATTGGATGCATCGCGATGGGTGCGGCTCACGATGAGGCCCCCTTGCAGATACAGGGCGTTGAGCAGGCGAATGGCCAGTTCGCGTGACAGGCCTGGCCACAACATCAGCTCTCGCAAATTCACGCTGTTGTCCCGCATGCGCTGTACGGCATCCTTGATGGTGAGTGGCATCGGGAAACGTTCCCACTCGGTGCTGGGACCCACACGGTACACGGCGGACCCCGCGATCTCCGGCAACAACTCGCTGCGCCCCCCATACCAAGCCAGGGCCCACAACCAGGGTGCCAGGGAGTAGTAACAGGCCAATTCGCCGACGAGTCCGTTTTGTTCTTCCCCCGGGGGCTGTAAAAGGGCGGGCTCAACGTGCAATACGGTGAGTTTTGCAAGTGTGGTGGCGTCGACGCTGTCCAGGGGCAGCGGGCAGTGCACCCAATGCTGCTGTGGGAACACCGTCAGGGGAACGGCTTTGTCTTGCAATTGGCAGTGAATGGTGACGCGGCTGGCATGGCGAACGCTTGCCGCCATGACTTCCAGCACGTCGAGTGAGTCACCGACCCAGCGCTTGTCTTCATAACGCAGCAGATCAGCTTGTAAAGAGGGGCTGAGCCCGCTCAAGCGGGTACCCAGCACGATGTCATGGTCAGACCAAGGACCGTCGTCCATCTCGTCGAGGTAGCGCACGTAGCTGCTGGCGCGCATCAACTCGGGTTCACCTTGAGGGATGGTGGATTCAAACATAGGTCAAAAAGGCAGCAATAAAAAACCAAAACAAGACTAGCGTGTGTTCTGTGACAGGTTAAGACAAACCCTGCAGACCCCGGCGCGACACAAAAATCGCGCAGCGCCTCGGTGAAAGAACGGGCTGACCCCGAAAAGGCCTGCTTTTTAATGGAACACATGCTGCGGTCCGGGGCTTCAATGACCATGCGGGGCCCCGTTTGGACCTCGCCAGCACTGCGAAGGAGATCGCCATGTTTTTGTCCATACCCCAACAAATTCAGGCGTTGTGCACCGCTGCGGTATCCACAAGTGCGGTGATTGTCTCACTGGCCGTCCCCGCGACTGCTTGGGGTTCAGGCGACCATGCCGGTGGCCAGGTGCTCACTCCCGCCAACTACATCTACGAAGTGGTCTCTGAGAAAGGCCACACGGCCTATGTGTTTGGCAGCAGCCATTTGAGCCCGTCCAAAGCGCCTGTCCAGCTGGGGGCCTGCACCAAAAAACTGTTGGCCGCTTCGGAAACGGTTGTCATTGAATCGGACCCTGTTTCAAGCCGTCAGTACATGGACGGCCGCCCCACCACGTTACCAATGTCCCAGGTTCTGCCACTGCTGACCGACGCCCAAATGCAGCAGTTGCACCAGTGGGTTTATGGGGTGACCGCGCACAACCCGGACACACGATTGGCGCCGCTGGACGCCTTTGAGGTGATCAAACACCTCAGCGCCCGACAAACGCGGCTGCGGCAAGCGCAGGTGGGGTGGTCAGAACACGGGCTGGATACCGAAATCATGATGGCGGCACGTTTCTTGGGAAAGGCGACGACCAGTTTGGAAACGCCGCAAGAACAGTTCGCATTTTTCAGGTCCATGACGCCACCGATGCATGCCCACCAAATAGGTGCTGCATTGGCCACCCTCAGCAGCCGCGAAGAACTGGTTCAGTCCGGGCACACGCTTGTCAAGTTGGTCCAATATGCAGCGATAGGTGATGAAGAAGCCCTGCTTGAATCCGTTGGCATGTTGGGCGACAGCGGGGATTACCTGGAAGCAACCGTGTTCAAACGTAATGCGAGTCAAGCTGAAAAAATAGACCACCTCGTCCACAGCGCTGCGAAGAAGCCCATCTTTTTTGCACTGGGCGCGCTGCACTTGGCGGGCGAAGGCGGTGTGCCCGCTCGATTGGCCGCACGAGGCTATGACGTGCGGCGGGTTTGTGTGCACTGAGTGTTGAATGTCACCTCAGTGGCAGTGACTGCGCTCTGACTGCCGCCCAAAATCGCGCGTCTTGCGTGGTGCTGAAGTTGACCCGCATCAGCGTCGTGGGTCTGGGGCTGGCGTGAAAAATGCTGCCGGGCGCCAGCAACCAGCCTTCGTCCAGCATGGCGTGCGCCAAGCGTTCGGTGTCCACGCCCACATCCACCCATCCAAAGAGCCCTTTGGGTGTCGCTTTGAACTCGAATCCATGAGACAAGGCCAGTTTCACGCTGCGTGAGCGTGCGACGTCGAGCTTTTGATTCACCCGGTCTGCATGGCGGCGGAGCAAGCCTTGTTCCAGGCAATAGGCCAAGGCCTGTTCGGTCAGGCTGGGTGTGGTCAAGGTGGTGAGCAGTTTGGTGTCAATGAAGCGGTCCACCAAATTCAGGGGTGCTGCGATGTAACCGACACGCCAGTTGGGCACCAAGATTTTGGAAAAACCGGAGACATAAATCGTGCGTTGCAGCCCATCGAGCGCGCTCAACCGTGGCAGATGCGCGGGTGCGAGGTAGCAATAGCTGTCGTCTTCCAAGATGTGCAAGTCATGTTTGTGGGCCAGTTGCAGCAACTGGTGTGCGCTTTGCAGGCTGAGGCAACTGCCCGTGGGGTTGTGCAGCACCGACACGGTGATGTAAAGCCGTGGCCGCTCATGGGGTGCCTGGCCCTCAATCAAACGTTCCATCACGGCGAGGTCTGGGCCCGTTTCCCCCCGAGGCACGGGCAAGACCCGCAGGCCCAGGGCAGCCAGTCGCGCAAACTCCACCGGCCAGCCTGGTTCATCCACCAAGATGGTGTCGCCCGCTCGCAGCAAGCTGCGTGTCACCACATCAAGCGCCTGTGTGGCGCCCAAGGTGGTGACGACTTGTTCGGGTGCGGCGGTGATGCCGAAGTCTTGTACCTTGCGTGAAAGCGCCAGCCTCAGCCGGGGGTCGCCTGCGGACTCACCGTACTGCAGCGACAGTGGTGCCAGCGCCGCGCCGCTGCTGATGCGTTTCAATGCGCTGCTGAGCATGCTCACATCCGACCAGTCGGCGGGCAAGGTGCCCAGGCCTGGCATGGGCAGGCTGCCTGGGGGTTGGAACATGCCGCGCATCAGGGTGGTGGCGCTGACGACGGCCCGCGGTCTGGAGGAGGTCGGTGGGGCGGTCTGGGCACCTTGTGCGCGCAGTTGCATGGGCTCCCGCACAAAAAAGCCGCGTTGTTTGCGGGCCTCGACCAGGCCTTGGGCCAGCAATTGGTCGTAAGCCGCCACCACTGTGCTGGCACTGACTTGCTGCCGCCGCGCGCACTCGCGCACTGAAGGCAATCGGCTGCCGGGGGCCAATAAACGCTGGCGGATTTGTTCAGCGAAGCGGCGGGCGAGTTGTTCGGTCAGGGTGGTGTCGGCACCCCGCGTCAACCCTTGTGAGGGTAAAACCGATCTGGTGGCAGGTGCCAGCGCCCGCAGGGGTTTTGCGCTGCTGCGTTGGCCGACGGCCTTGCGTGGGGTGGTGGGCATGGGCGCTGTGTTCCTCATCGTGGCAGTACAGATCAGTTAATGTGCTGCTTATCTGTATTGCTTCTGTATTGATCTTGCCCTCTACACTGCCAAGATGTCAAGCCAAGAACTCTCCGCCTTGCTCGTGCTGGCGACCGCCATGAGCTTCACGCCGGGGCCCAACACGATGTTGTCCACCACGCTGGCGGCGCAGTGGGGCTTGCGACGCACCTGGGCCTTCTTGTTCGCGGTGCCCGTGGGGTGGACGCTGTTGATGCTGGCTTGCGCTTTGGGCCTTGGCACCCTGCTGACAACCGCGCCGGTGCTGCGTTCTGTGGTGCGCTGGTCGGGTTTGGCGGTGCTGCTGTGGCTGGCCTGGAAATTGTGGCGGGCCAAGTCGCATCCCGGGGCAGGACCAGCCATGGCGAACCTGCATGTGGGGTTTGGTCAAGGCGTGATGCTGCAGTTCGTCAACATCAAGGCGTGGACTCTGGCCTTGGCGTTGACGGCGGGTTGGGTCACGCCGGGCAGCGCCGCTGCAACAGCGCAGTTCTCGCAGCGCTTGGGGCTGGTGTTGGTGGTGATGGCCTTGTTCGCTTTTTTCAGCAACCTGACCTATGCGCTGATTGGCGCATCGCTGCGTTCTTGGTTGCAGCAGGGACAGCGTTTGTTGGCGTTTAACCGCGCTATGGCGCTGCTGTTGGCCGCCACGGCGCTGTGGATGGGGTGGACATCATGAGCAGCCCCCTCGGCGCTGGGACGCCAACGCACCACGAGGTCCGCGGCCTGTGGCTGGGCTTGCTCGGTGTGGTCATCTTTGCCATGACCACCCCCATGACACGTTTGGCCGTCGGTCCCGTGAGCGACCCTCAGTTGACTCCGTTTTTTGTCACCGCAGGCCGTGCTGCCGTGGCCGCTTTGCTCAGCATCGCCTACCTCAGGTTCACCGGGGCACCTGTTTTGGCCAGACGGCACTGGCCTGCTTTGGCGGTTTGTGCGGCCGGCACCGTGGTGGGTTTCCCGCTGTTTCTCGCTTTGGCGCTGCGCCAGGTGGACGCCATGCACGCTGCGGTGGTCAATGGTGTTTTACCGTTGGGAACGGCCATCGCTGCAGCCCTTTACTTTCGCCAGCGGCCTTCCAACGCCTTTTGGCTGTGCGCAGTGCTGGGGTGTGCCTTGGTACTGGGGTTTGCCATCCACCAGGGAGGAGGGCGCTGGCAAGCGGCGGACGGCTTATTGTTGCTGTCTGTGGCTTGTGCGTCGATCGGGTACGTGGCGGGGGCGCGGATTTCTTCTCAAGTTCCGGCAGAACAAGTGATCTGCTGGGTGCTGGTGGCCAGCCTGCCCCTGACCGCCCCGGCGATGTGGGTGAGCTGGCCCGATCTGGCGACGCAGCCTGTTCGGTGGTCCGCTTGGGGTGGTTTTGCCTACGTCACCGTGTTCTCCATGTGGCTCGGCTTTTTTGCCTGGTACCGCGGATTGGCCTTGGGCGGCACCGTGCGGGTCAGCCAGGTGCAGTTGGTGCAGCCGTTCTTGGCGCTGTTGTTTGCCGTGCCTGTATTGGGTGAACGTTTGGACACGACAACGGTGCTGTTCTCTCTGGCTGTGGTTGCCACCGTTTTCATCGGCAAAAAAATGCCTGTCAACACCCCAACGCCGGGAGCGTGCTCACCATGACGCTGCATCGAATCACCACGTGGCAAGCATTGAGTCAACTGCCCGGTGCAGCCACTGCACGGTATCCCCAGGGCGCACCCTTTGCGCAGATGCTGCGCCATGGGTCGATGTCGGTGGAGCTGTACCGCCCACAAGGGCAGGACCTTCAAACACCCCACGCCCAAGACGAGTTGTATGTGGTGGTGGCAGGTCGGGGCGAGTTTTTCTGTGGCGGCGATACGCAGGAATTCGGCCCTGGGGACTGCCTCTTTGTACCGGCGGGCCTCGAACACCGCTTCACACGTTTTGACGAAGACTTCATCACCTGGGTCATTTTTTATGGCCCCCAGGGCGGTGAAGCCAACACCTCTTCATTGACCAATTCTTCTTCGACTTGAGCCTTCCATGACGACAAGCAGCCCCTTCACCCAAGCCCGACGCGCCGCGCGAATGAACCCGTCCATCATTCGTGAAATTCTTAAAGTGACCGAGAAGCCCGGCATCATTTCCTTGGCCGGCGGCCTGCCATCGCCCGACACCTTTCCCGTCGAGGCCATGCGTGAGGCCTGCAACCGCGTGCTGCGTGATACGCCACGTGAAGCGTTGCAGTACGCGGCCAGTGAGGGATATGCCCCGCTGCGCGAATGGGTGGCCGACCATTTGTTGACACAGGGAATGCATGTGGATGCAGCTCAAGTGCTCATCACCACTGGCTCCCAGCAGGGGCTGGATCTGGTGGGCAAGGTGCTCATTGATGCCGGCAGCCAAGTCGCCGTGGAAACGCCGACTTACCTTGGCGCCTTGCAAGCCTTTGCGCCCTACGAGCCCGAGTTTGTCGCCGTGGCCGGAGACGATGAAGGCCCGTCGCCAGAGGCCCTGCATCACGTCCAGGTCGCACGTTTCTTCTACACCGTGCCCAACTTTCAAAACCCCAGCGGTCGCTGCTTGAGCGAAACCCGCCGCGCGGCTTTGGTCGCACAAGCGCAGCAGCTGAATTTGCCCCTGGTGGAAGACAACCCCTACGGCGACCTGTGGTTTGACCAAACGCCCCCGCCCTCATTGGCCTCGCGTTGGGCCGATGGCACGGTCTACCTGGGCTCTTTCTCCAAAGTGCTGGCACCCGGTTTGCGTTTGGGTTATGTGGTCGCTCCCAAGGCACTGATGCCCAAACTGCTGCAAGCCAAACAGGCGGCCGACCTGCACACCCCCGGCTTCAACCAGCGCGTGGTGCATGAGGTGATCAAACAGGGTTTCCTGGACGAGCACGTCCCCACCATTCGGGCCCAGTACCAACAGCGCCGTGATGCGATGCGTTTGGCGCTGGAACAACACATGCCGCCCGGTTGCCGTTGGGCCGTGCCCACAGGGGGCATGTTCTTCTGGGTGCAATTGCCCTCCCATGTGGACACCATGGCCTTGCTGGCTCAAGCCGTCGAGTTGGGCATGGCCTTTGTGCCTGGAGAGCCCTTCTACGCAGGCGATGCAGCCCACAACACCCTGCGTTTGAGTTTCGTGACGGTGGATGCGGCCAGAATTTCAAGAGGCGTCGCGCTGCTGGCGCAAGCATTGGCCGGTTATGGGGAGGCAACACGATGAAAAAAACTTTCTCCTTTCATCAAGTCGATGTGTTCACCGACACGCCGTTGCGGGGCAACCCTTTGGCCGTGGTGGTGGGGGCTGACGACTTGAGTGACGAAGAAATGGCCCGCTTCGCCAAGTGGACCAATTTGTCCGAGACCACGTTCTTGCTGCGCCCCACCCAGCCCGAGGCCGACTACAGGGTTCGCATCTTCACCCCGGACACCGAGCTTCCCTTTGCTGGCCACCCTACCTTGGGCAGTTGTCATGTGTGGCTGGCGCAAGGCGGGCAACCGAAAGCTCAGCATGTCGTCCAAGAGTGTGGAATCGGCTTGGTGCGTGTTCGCTGCGACAACGGACGGCTGGCCTTTTCAGCGCCCAAGCCCTTGCGCTCTGGGGCCGTCGAGGCAGAACTGCTGGCGCACATTGCCCGCGTGCTGCGCATTGCGCCCAGTGCCATCGTCGATTCCCAGTGGGTGGACAACGGCCCGGGTTGGGTGGCTGTCATGCTCGGCTCACGCGAAGAGGTGTTGAAGCTCGAGCCCGACTACGCTTCCTTTAACGGCCTGCAGCTGGGGGTGATTGCGCCGTGGCGCGATGCCGACGCGCAAGCGCAATTTGAAGTGCGGGCTTTCATGTCCACCGTGGGTTCACCCGAAGACCCCGTCACCGGCAGTCTCAATGCCAGCTTGGCGCAGTGGCTGATCGGCAGCGGCCGCGCGCCGCGCTCGTATGTGGCCAGCCAGGGCACAGTCTTGGGTCGCCGGGGGCGAGTACACATTGAACAGGTCGGAGACACCGTCTGGGTGGGAGGCCATGTGGCAGCCTGCATTGAGGGACAACTTCAACTCTGAGCGGTGTTGGTGCCCTTTTCAGGACGGAACGTGAGAGGCGGGGCTTAGGGACCCTCTGCATCAATCGCGTACCGACATCGCATCCCCGGATTGAAGCGATCTGCGGCGTTGCAAATCCTCGCCATAGCGGGGCTATGGCTGTGGTGTTGCGCCTTGCATCTCACTCCAATCCGAGGCGCGCCATCGGCAACCGATTGATGCAGAGGGTCCTTAGATCCATGAAAAAATCCAGCCACACACCACCATGAACTCCACCACCTTGGATCACCTGGTCATTGCGGCCAGCAGTTTGGCGCAAGGGGTGCAGTGGTGCGAGGCCACGCTGGGCATCACGCCAGGCCCCGGCGGCGTTCACACCAAGATGGGCACGCACAACCGCTTGTTTTCCATCTCAGGGGACAAAGCGCCCTGCGCCTATGCGGAGATCATTGCGATTGACCCCAACGCCCCGCCCATCCAAAGGCGCCGTTGGTTCGGTTTGGACGAGCCGGCACTGCAAGCCGCGTTGTTGCAACGGCCTCAACTGGTACATGCCGTCGTGCGTACGCGGCAGTTGGACGCGGACGTCGCCACTTGGAAATCCCTTGGGCTCGACCCAGGTCCTGCTGAGGCCATGAGCCGCGCCACACCCACGGGTGAGCTGCATTGGCGCTTGACCGTCCGCGACAGCGGGCAACTGGCCGCAGGTGGTTGTTTGCCCACCTTGATCGAATGGCCCGATCTGGCTGCATCGCCGGGCTGGCGCATCGCCCCCGATGGCGTGCAGTTGCTCGACCTGGCCCTGCTGGCGCCACCCGACAGCCCGCTGCCCGCCGCCTACGAGGCGATTGGATGGCGGGGTGTTGATGTCGTGACGCACCAGGCCGATGCGCCGCACTGCTGGCAAGCGACCTTCAGCACGCCCTTGGGCGTTGTTTCGTTGCGCAGTTATTGAGCGGATCAGGGGTGGCTCAGGCGCAACACGCGCCTATAGTTCCGCCACGCTGACCCTGGTGCTGCATTTCACCAAAACGTTGGCATGAAATCGCACCGTCGCCCGCCAGGCGTCGTTGCAAATCCGCGCGATACCACCTGGTATCGCTGTGGTTTGCGCCTATCCTGGAGAACGAAGCCATGGATTTCATTTGCCAACGTTTTGGTGAAATGCAGCACCAGCTCGGCGACGGAGGCCCCTGCATGACCATTTCCCACACGGCTGCGGCCGATGAGATCAACCGCACCCAAACCCTGTTTGATGCCGAACGCCTCGCTTTACAACAGCGCCGCGCTCAGGTGTTGGGCCCCGAGGCGGCATCCAATTCAGACGAACTGAAGTTGCCCCGTGTGGGTTTGGCGCTGTCAGGCGGTGGTGTGCGCAGCGCGACCTTCGCCTTGGGTTTGCTGCGCGGGCTGGCGCAAAGCAAAAAAGCCGACCACCCTGGTCATCAAGCTTCGTCGCAGCGGTCTTTGGTGACCGATGGATTGCTCGGTCGCATCGACTACCTCTCCAGCGTCTCCGGCGGCGGCTATACCGCTGGCATGTGGGGTCGGCTGGTGCAGCGCCATGGTCTGCTGGATGCCCAAGCGCAGCTGGCCCAGAGCGATTCAACCACCTTGCAGTGGTTGCGCCGGTATGGCCGCTACCTCACGCCTGCAGGGTCGCGTGACATCGGCATGGCCGTTGTCACCTACATGCGGGCCTTGCTGGCGATTCACTTTGAATTCATGTTCGCTTGCATGTTTTTGGGACTGTTGGTGATGGCGCCGCACGTCTGGCAACACAGCACCCAGGTTTTGCAGGTGCAGGGCTGGAAGCCATGGCTGACGGTGTGGTGGACTGCAGCGGCCCTGCTTTGGTTGAGTTGTGCACCCGGCTTGATATCAGGCTATTGGGCGGCTCGCGATGGCGCAGATGCCTCGGGTGTTG
>Ga0315907_10002889_pt1 | contig 20977 bp, 16 predicted proteins | sample LakEriMetagenome_3_FD_203525 | JGI IMG/M metagenome (GOLD analysis project Ga0315907, IMG submission 203525) | Freshwater fungal communities from buoy surface, Lake Erie, Ohio, United States - Buoy 12 MA123 | ecosystem: Environmental > Aquatic > Freshwater > Lake > Lake biofilm | place: USA...
GAATGAAGCTGCCCAGCCACAGCGGCATGAATGATTGCCAAGCCCAGGGATCATCGCGATCCCTGGCGCTTTATTGCCTTGGCTCGCGCGAAACACAGCGCGAAGCGTCCGTCACGCAAGACGGAGAGTGACGATGCGCACAGAAACTGAAACCCGATGGATGGTCTTGGGCACAGATGGCCGGCATGTTTCCCTTGGACGCACTGAGCCGAGCGAGGCGGAGATAGCCACCGCCAGCGATGCCCTTGCCGCGCAGGGACTTTCCGGATGGCTCGCGCGCATGCAGGGCGACTACTACAGCCGGCGGAAAGTGACGCTCGAACCTCTGCAGCGTATCGGCGCTGCCCGTGACGCCGACTGGTTAGCAGCCCTCACCGCATTCCACGCAGCGCGCAGCCGCGCCACTCACTGACATCCTGATTCCACACCAACGCGCGGCGGGAGGTCGCCGCCATGGCTGAACTGACATCCTCCACGCGTGAAGCCGCGCGACGCCTCGGCGTCAGCGATACCACGATGCACAAAGCCGAACGCTCCGGTCGCATCACGCGCGAGCCCGATGGCCGATGGGATATCGCCAAGACACGCGCCCGGCTGCTGGACACCGCGGACCCGCAGCGTTCCGCCCTCGCTGGCAGCGCGGCGGCCGAGGGCACGCCCTTCGCCCGATTGAAGGTCGCGCAACTTGCCCTGAAGGTGGAAGCCCAGCGCCTGGCGCTCGATGAAAGCAAGGGCCGGCTGCTCGATGTCGCGATCGCCAATGCGACGATTGATGAAATCGCCAGCACGATGCGCGACGCGCTGCTGAATTGGCCAGCGCGCGTAGCGGGCCTGATTGCCGCCGAACTCGGCGTAGAGCCCCATTTGCTGCAATCCATTCTGCAGCAGCACATCAATGAGCTTCTGACGGAGGCTTCCGATCGCTTCGACCCTCCCGGCATCGGCAGCGAGCGAGAGCCGCACGCGTGAGCATGTGCGCCGCCGTGCCGGGGCCATGCTGCGCCCGCCGCCGCAACTCACTGTCTCGGCATGGGCCGAACAGCATCGCATCCTGGGCAGCCGCGCCTCATCCGAGCCCGGCCCCTGGCGCACCAGCCGCACGCCTTATCTGCGTGATGTGATGGATGCGTCCTCCGCACCGCTAGCGTGGTACCGTGTATGATATGGAGATTCTCACCGCCGTCCTTGATCTGTCGCTTTTGTGGCATATTGGATGATTATCGCGCTGTCGGGCCTGACTCCACATCGCAAACGGCGCCACAAGAGCGGCGTTATCGAGAAGTGGCGGCAACGAAAAAGGTCAATAATGGTCCTGCCTTGGCCTCTTGATGCGATCGCTGGCGGCAGTATGTTTGGAGACTAGTTCACTCGCCGGATACGGAGGTAGACACCTTGCCACCAGCGCTCGAACAACAGCCTAACACCGGGCTCGGCGGGCCGACGGGTGAACACACGTCCTCCAAATCGCATGCGTCGGAAATTCCGTTGCGGCTCTTTCGGGAGATACTATTCTGGCCCCTGGCCTTGCATACGCCGATCTCGGCTGAGCCCAAAAGTTCCGATGAAACAATCGAGCAAGTGTGCGAACAGATTCGGGCGCCCTGGACGGAGATAAAGGATCCGCGTTACCATCTAGCACCGAAAGATGGCTTGAATTCTGATTTGAATGACGACTGGCGGTCAGACGCCTACGCGGAAAGTCATTATTTTCACGATTTCGTTAGTGATTTTTTATTCCAATCAAATGTTCGGTATGCTGCCGCGCGACCTTTTCGATTGTTTCGGCGAACTGATATCGCTGGCCTTTCGGTCGCATGGTGGGACGCCATCACGGAGTCCACCATCACCAGGCAGCTCGCGATTGAACGACTGAATTTGTATATCTTCCGTACCGGTACCGCCTTGCTGGTACTGGAATTGCGCGCTACGTCTGCGGTCGGAACGGGCAAAGCAGATGTTCCGCCCGATTGGAGTCTTGCAGATGCGCAAGGCTTCCATGACATGTTCCGGCGCACTTACATCCCTTACTCTTTGCGGATTAATGGGACCAGGCTTCCCGGAGGCGTGGTATCAGAAGTCGCCTGGATGGGCAGCGATGGGGTCGAACAGGGCTGCTGGAAAATCGACGCGGCCCGGCATGATGAGGATGTGCGGTGCTACCTATCCCAAACGATAGATGAATTGCCGCAAGCCGCTGCTTCCTCTGCGGCCCCAAGCCGCAGGGCGCCAATCTTGCCGCATTGGCGCCATTTGCTGGGCGGCGCGCTTGCCCTTGAAGAGGGGAGTGAGGCCGCCGGCCCAACATGGCGCCAAACGGCGGATGAACGCCTACCGACGATGGCCTATGTCTCGGTCACTGCGCCCCCACCATTGTCGCCAAACCATTATTATGATGCGCTGCGCCGCAGCGATATCGTGCGGTTGACTTTCGCGGACGGTCCTAGTGCTGGCGACGAACCCTACCATGAATCCCTCCTCGCTGATTTCGAAGCGCATCACGCTTTTGACTGGTTCCGCCATTGGGGGACGCGTCATCTGCTGTCTGGCTATGCCTTTGTCAGTATCGGCGCGGGCAAGGAGGATTTCGACAGTTTTGTTGCCACGCATTTCCGACGCCATTATTTCCAGATGGGGCTTCTTCTGCACTTCACGAATGTGAGCCTGCTCGCCTTCTCGCGCGCCATCAGCGTAGCGGCCTGGGAATATCAAAAGGCCCAGCACGGCAAGGAGGCAACAGCCTTAACGGCTTTTGCCGACCGGATACGCCAGATCGACCGCGACTTCCTACAGTTTACCCACCGCTTCCATTTCACCGGCGTTTCGAACCAAAGCCAGGCAATGGCGCTGTTCAAGATGTGGAAAAAGCTGCTCGGCCTGCCCGAGCTTCATGCCGATCTGGTCGAGGAACTGCGCGCCGCCCGCGAGTATCTTCATAATGAGTGGCAGCGGAGCGAGGCATTGCAGGCCGAAGCGCAGGCCAAGGCAGCAATCCTTCAGGCCAGAGCAGCGAATCGTTTGGCATCCCTCGCCGGAATCGGCGTTGCTGTCGGCATGCCGGCTTCGTTCCTTGGCATGAATGTTGTGGCGAATGACACTGCAATCCTTCTAAAACCCTGGAATTTTTTGCTCGAATTATTTGGGCACAAGACCATTTCTGCAGATGGAGATTATTCGCACGCTGTTTCTGCCCTTGGGGTTTTCGGCGCATCCATGCTTCTGATGCGGCTTGCAATCGCAATCCTTCTTCCAGCACGTGAGGTGGATAGACCACGTGACGACCCCACCCACCGGCTCAGTTGGATGCTTGGGATATGCGGTGGCGTGTTGCTTGCCATTGCCTTCTTTCTGGCGTTTCGGCGATGAGTGTCCTTCGTTTTTTCCTTGGTGGCCGCGACCTTGAAATGGTTGAAATCCGCCGCCTGTTGGATCGCCACGCGCCGGATCGTTTCGAGGATCTTGGCCTGTCCTGGGGGGCGCGTGCCTCGGCCTATCTGCCCGGGATCGAAGCGGCCCTGGCCAGGGGCGAGACACCGGTGCTGGTGGAACTGATTGATGATTTGCCAGCGACCATGGACCGCGCCCGGTTGCGGGTGGTGGATCATCATGGGAACGCTGCGTGGCGGCCCACTGCGATCGAGCAGGTATTTGCGCTGCTTGGTCTGCCTTCGGAAAATTGGACCAGGCATATGATGCTGGTGGCCGTGAATGACCGGGCGCATGTTGACGGCCTGATCGCAATCGGCGCTTCGGCTGAGGAGGTGGCCGCCATTCGCGCCGCGGATCGGGCCGTTCAGGGTGTGACCGCAGCGGACGAGGCAGAGGCGGCGCGGGCCATCGCAACGCGGCAGGTGGTGGGGCGGTTGACTGAAATTAGGACCACCAGCAACACCAGCAGCGCGATTGCGGATGGGATGCTGCCGGTGGTGGGCGGCCCTGGCCATGACGCGCTTTTGGTTGTTATGCCGGGGAAGCTTTCGGCCTTCGCCGATGGCGCGGCGATCCAACGCCTATCGCACGCCGTGCCGGGCGGTTATTGGGGTGGCGATCTGCCGCGGCGGGGCTATTGGGGGATCACGTTGTCGGCCCAGGATGCCGAGAGGGTGACCGAAGCGGTACGAGCCCTTTTGCGCTGCGATTAGCGCAGGCAGCGCGGTCATCTTGCGCCCATGGGCAGTCACCATTGCACTGCGATAGCGGATAAGGTGTAAGAAGGTCGCCAAACCCGCCTAAGCTTCTTGTGGGCGCTGAACATGGTTTAGCGTCGCGACTTTGGCGGATTGGGAAGCAGATCGGCCTTGGCGGTCTCGTCGGCAGCTTCATGTCTCAATCCACGACTATGGTCGCGTGACCAGAAAACCGCGAACAGGTCCTGTCCAACGATGCCACGCTCAAGTCTCAATCCGCGACTGTGGCGGGGTGAGCAGAAGACCTGGCCTCTGCGCTTCTCATCGACACGGACGGGTCTCAATCCGCGACTGTGGCGGGGTGAGCAGAAGACGACGTCTTCGCGCCGGGAACGGGGCCGAAGGAGTCTCAAGCCGCGACTGTGGCGGGGTGAGCAGAAGACGTGAAGGCTGACGTGATTCGCGGGCAGATGGCGTCTCAATCCGCGACTGTGGCGGGGTGAGCAGAAGACCATGTAGGGGATACTCGCCCGGACAAGGAGAGTCTCAATCCGCGACTGTGGCGGGGTGAGCAGAAGACGGCGGCACACCAATCCCGATGGAACCGTCGGAGGGTCTCAATCCGCGACTGTGGCGGGGTGAGAAGAAGACCGGGCCGAAGCCGAGCAGAAGGCCGCCATGTCTCAATCCGCGACTGTGGCGGGGTGAGCAGAAGACGCCGGTTCGCCAGACCCTCGCATGCAGCTCGCGTCTCAATCCGCGACTGTGGCGGGGTGAGCAGAAGACCCGCGCTGGAAGGGAAGAAAGATGAGTGATGTCTCAATCCGCGACTGTGGCGGGGTGAGCAGAAGACATGAATGGTGGCTCTACGCCGATAACCGCTGGTCTCAATCCGCGACTGTGGCGGGGTGAGCAGAAGACCCGCTGCCAAAGCAGCGATGAAGGAGGCCATGTCTCAATCCGCGACTGTGGCGGGGTGAGCAGAAGACACGGCGCCATCCGCAACGACAAGGGCCATATGTCTCAATCCGCGACTGTGGCGGGGTGAGCAGAAGACCTCCCGAACCCGCCCGGCAGAATATCCGCGCGAGTCTCAATCCGCGACTGTGGCGGGGTGAGCAGAAGACGACCCAGGGGCACGGACAAGGCTCGAAAAAGGTCTCAATCCGCGACTGTGGCGGGGTGAGCAGAAGACGCCAGGCCTGGCGCTATGCGTGATGATTGGTTGTCTCAATCCGCGACTGTGGCGGGGTGAACAGAAGACGTACCCCCTTTCAAGCAATTGACGCAACAGAAAAATTTAGCCCCTCTTCCAAGCAGTTTGCTCAGCCGTGACGAAAGGGCGGCGTCATCAGGCAAAAAAACGTCAAAAATGACTTTCATGATATTGTTTTACAACAATATTTTGTTATTTCCAAGCGGTGAATACCTCATTTTTCAGCCTTGCAAGGTCCGGCCTCGTCTTTCAGGCTTGCAAATCGGGCGCAGAATAGGTGTACATTTGGTTAAGAATGACCGCTTCCCGATCCTCCCTTGGAAACGAATGGACGCTCCGCGCTGAGGGCGTCAATTTCGGCGCGACCCTGCTCGACACCAATGACCTTTCGACCATCCGCGGCGCCGGCCTTAGCCTGCTTGAAGCCGCGCCACTGATTGAACAGGCACTGATTGGCGCCACCCTGGTGCCGCAGCGTATCTTCGCCGGCGCCTCCCAGGTTGCCTTTCGCTTTTCCGCCGATGCGGAAACCGCCATGGCAGCGCTGGCCAGCGTGCGCAACCTGCTCGCCTCTCCGGCGGGCGATGTGCCGCTTCAGCACCTGATTTTCGTGGTCGATCTCGCTGAGGTGCAGGACGCGGATGAGGAAGCCGCGCTGCAGGTTGCGGAAGCCCGCAATCGCGCCCGGCAGTTCCGCAATTTCACTGCCCCGGTACCGCGCATCAATGCCGCAGCAACCCAGCCCGATAGGCTGGATCACATGCGGGCTGCGGAAACCCAAGCCGATCTTCCAGGCCGCCCTCGGGCTGCCATTTCCTATAGTGTGCTCGAACGGCGCGATTACGGCAGGCGTCAGCGCAGCCTGTTCTACGCGCCCTATCTGCCGAAGGGGCAAGATACGCTGCCGGTCTGCGGCAGTTTCCAGGACATTGTGGACAATCCGCCGAAAGGCCTTCCGGTCGCACCGCGCGGCAAGCTCGCTTTCATCTATGGCGATGGCAATAGCTTCGGCGCGGCGCGGCGGGCGCTCGGCGTACGGAAATTCGCAGCCGAAATCGCAGCGCGGCAAGCCACCTTATTGCAAAGCCTGACGGCTTGGCTGCTGGAGGGGGTGCAGGATCGTTGCGCATTACGCGCGGTACAGACTTCGGAAGGTTGGCAGGCACGCTTCGAAACGCTGCTCTGGGGCGGTGATGATTTTCTGTTCGTGATGCCCGCCTGGCTCGGCCTGCCAGTCCTGGCCGAGCTGGAGGCAGCGACAAGGGACTGGCAGTTGGCGGAGCATAAGCTGTCCTGCGCCTTTGGCATGGCAATCTGTGATGTGAAGACGCCCGTCCGCATTGCCCGCAAGACCGCCCAGGATTTGATGGAATTGGCGAAGGAAGCGGCGAAGCATGCGCCGAAGGAGGATGGCCGCGTGCCCGGCAGCGCCGCCATCCAGGTTTTCGAAAGCCAGAGCCCGCTGGATTCTCCGCTGGCGACGCAGCGCAGCCGTCTGTTCGGAATTCCCGAAGCGGATGGGCCGCAGCGCGCACTCGGGCATCGGCTGGTCTTGCACGGCAAGGCATTGGTTGATCTGGTGGCGGAAGTTAGGCGCATCACGGATGGTGAGGTGCGGGACGGTAAGCTTTCGCCACCCGTGATTCACCGCGCCATTGCCGCAGCGCGCAAGGCGGGCGCGGGGCTCACCTCCGCCGAAGGAGAAGCGGCGGCCGAGGCGGTTTTGGACACGGCATTCGGGCGCTTCGGGCTTTCCCCGCCGGTCCCGCATTTGCCGGGCTTTGGTCGCCGCGGCTGGGCGCTTGATCTGTGCCTGCTCGCCATGCTGCGCGATTATTGCGCCCCGTCCGACCCTGGGGACCCGCCACCCTTTCCCGTCATGGTGGCCACGTGACGACACGTCTTTTGCTGAGCGTGAATATCACGCTTCGAAGCCCCTTCCTGTTCCGCGACGCCAGCGGCGGCATCTTCGGGGTGGATATGGCGGCGCTCCGGAATGCCGATGGGCGGCCGCTCATTCCGGCGGATCAACTGCGCGGCGTGTTGCGGCACGGGCTGGCGGATATCGTTGCGGCTGCGCCAGAAGTCTTCAGCCAGGCGGAGCTGGACCAGCTATTCGGCAAGGCTGCCGCCGATTCACGCGATGACGCCACCATGGCTGGGGCGAATTTTGCGCCGGAGCGTGGCGCGATCCTCTGTGGCGATCTGATTGCCGAGCAAACCGGCGCGACTGGCAATCTCTCGGTGCGTGTCGCAATCGAACCAGAGACCGGTGCGGCACGAACAGGGGCATTGATGTTCGCGGAACTCTGTGCGCCCCCCGGGCAGGAGGTAGTATTCGCCGGCGAAATCGTGGTCCTGGTCCCGGCGGGGCGGGAGGCGCGAACCGTGACAGCGCTCGACCGAGCTCTCAAGCTTCTGGTCGCCATCGGCGCCCAGAAAAGCGTGGGCTACGGTGAAGTGACTCGTGCTGCGCTGCGGGAAGTGTCGCGACGTACGCTGAACTTGCCCGCTCCACCAGTCAGCACAACAAGCACGGCGAAACCGGGGGCCGTCGCCTACCGCATGCGGTTCGATCGCCCCTTTCTGGTGGATGCGACCCGGGAAGCCGATAATCTTTACGTCGGCGCAGAGGTTGTGCCTGGTGCCGTGGTGAAAGGCGCGCTGGCGCGACGCCTAGCCCTTGCTGGCGAGAACCCGGAAACCGGAAGCTTCGCGGGACTTTTGGCAGCCATGATTGTATCCCACGCCTTCCCAGAGAATTTGGCGGGTCAGACCGCCGGCCATGCACTGCCTCTGTCGCTGGTAGCTGAGGAGGCGGCGCATCTGTTGGTCGCTGACAGCCTTGGATTGGAGGCGGACAAGGGCGTATTGTTCAAGGGTGAGACCTTGCGACCAGGGTTCTACGCAACCGACTGGAAGGGCTGGCACAACGCCGTCGCACAGCGTGTTGGCTGGCCACCGCATCTGCCCCCTGGCCGGGAATTGCGCGTGCATACAGCGATCGATCAAAGTACCGGCGGTGCAGCCGATGGGCTTCTTTTTGCCACCGTCGCGCGCAGCCATCGCTTCCCTGATGAGGTCAGCGGTGCCGCGACCGGATCGGTGCGAGCGTGGCGTTTGTGTCTGACACCTCCCGCGGAAGCGGATGCCGCCCGCTGGGCGCAGCTTCTGGCGATGCTGGAAGGTGGGCTGGATGGGATTGGCCGCACCGGCGCCTCCGCCACGTTTGAGCGCCTGTTGCCAGAGGATGCGCGACTCCCCCCGGCGCGGCCAGTGATTGGCCATGCCTCGCGCTATGCGGTGGTGCTCACAACGCCCGCGGTCATGACGCCGCCGAACCCTGGACTGACCGCGACGGATGCTTACCGGCAGTACTGGTCCGCGGTCTTGCCCGGCGCGATGCTCTTGGATCATGTGGCAAGTCAACGGCTGGCAGGGGGATATCAGGCGCAGCGCCGGCGCATGTTCGGCGCTGCCTATGTGCCTTTCGTGCTTACCGAACCGGGATCGGTGTTTCTGCTCGATAACGTGACCGGTGAGCAGCTTGACGCGCTGATGCAAACCGGGCTGCCCGTGGCTGCATTGGACGGCGCCGTTCCGGATTGGCGCAACTGCCCATTCACGCCGGAGAATGGGTTTGGCGCCTTCACCGCGCATTATTTGGCAGACGCCCTCGCCTTCGATGAGGTTGTGCATGTCTAGGTTGCGCATCAGCGTCACGGCGAAGCTGGCAGTACTCTCCCCCCTTCACGTTGGCAGTGGCGAAGGGCGCCATGTTGATGCCGTGGATCTCGCCGCGTCGCGCAATGGCAGGCAGAATATCCAGCCCGATGTCGCGGCCATCCAGCGCGATGCAAACGGCCAGCCTTGGATCCCTGGTTCAACCCTGAAGGGCCTGCTGCGTCGATTGGCTGATCAGCCACAAACCGACCGACGGGACTGGACCACGCGCCTGCTTGGCTGCCCGCCGGACGATGCGGGAAAGAATGCGCGGATGGGTGCGCTTTTGGTCTATGGTGCGACACTCGCCCAGCCCGGCGACGCGACGGGCATGCCCTACAGCGATGTGAACCCACCACCCGTACAAGGGCCCGCACAGTCGGGGATGCTCGGGCGGGGCGTGTATGTTGCGGCGCGCACCGCGATCGATTCTTCACTGGGCATCGCGGCCAATGGGAAACTGTTCTTCCAGGAAGTCGTGGCACCCGGTGCGCAGTTCACGCTGCGGCTGCTACTCGACCTTCATGCGCCGGTCGCCGAACATGCGGCGGCCCGCCAGCAATTGCTGACGTTGCTCAGCCGGATGACGGGGGCGGAGGGCGTGCAGATCGGTGCCGGTCAGGCCGATGGTCAGGGCCGTATCCGATTACTTGCCGCGACGCTGCAACTGCAGGAGGGTCGGCTGGATACCAAGGGCTTCATCGCGTTGAAGCCATCGAAGCCAAGTCTTGCAGCACCTTCAATTGGTACGGGATCGCATCGCCGGTGGGTGCTGAACCTCAACTGCCCTGGACCCTTTGCCGTGCTGGACGGATCCTATCCGGTCAGGCGGGCGGAAGGGCAGCCGCAACTCCAGGCTCAACGCCAAACCAAGGGCAGCTTGCCGATCATCCCTGGCGCCAGCCTGATGGGTACGCTGCGCAGTCACGCTGCCTGGATCGCCAGCCTGGATGCGCATCGCGCCAAACAGGACACGCGGCAGGATGATCAAGGCAAGGTCTACCGTGATGAGGTCCGCACGCCGCTTACTGCTGTCGAGCGGTTGTTCGGCGTCGCGGGCTATCGTGCACTGCTCGGCTTGGCGTCTTTCGACGTCACTGCGGCCAAACCCTGGAGCGTGCATTCCGTCCGCCTTGACCGTTTTTCTGGTGGCCCGATCGACAATGCCCTTTTTGAGACGAGCTGCTTCACCGGGGTCGCCGCTCGTGCCGTTATCGAACTGGCGGCGCGCCCTATGTCCGCCGCGGCGCTGACCAGCGCAGAGAAGTTGGCCGAGGAGCTGATGAAACAGCTTGGGGCGCAAGGCCTTCGCCTTGGCCACGGCACCAATCGCGGCTTCGGCTGGTTCGACGTAACCGTGACGCAGGAGGCTGTCCGTGCTGCGTTCTGAAGATATCCAGAGGCTTGCGGCATTCGCGGGCGAGATTGCCGGGGATTACGAAGGTGATATACCAGACGATGACGAACTCGGAACCTATATAGATCGCCTGGGTCGGCGTTCCGCTGCGGAACGCGCGGAATTGCTGCGACGCCTGCGAGAGTTACTGCAAGGAGGCGGGGCTCCCGCACGCCCCGCGAGGTCAAATGTCACCGCGGGTCGTTCGGCTAGTCCTGCCACAGGCAAGGCCGCAGGATTGAGGCCGCGCAGCGTTCCGCACGATTTCGCGGCGCTCCTGACCGCGCCCTACCGCTTTGTCTCGCTGGAAGACCAAGTTGTCGGCGCTACGGTCCCGGCACTGGATCAGCCTCTTCCGGGGGGCTTTTGCGGCAGTATCGAGGTTGAATGGGCGGCCGAGACGCCGCTGCTGATCGGCGGCAAGGGCCAGGGGCAGGACAAGGATGTGGTGGTGCCGCTTAAACTCCCGTCCGGCGACCACATCATCCCCGGCGCGACCTTGCGCGGCATGCTGCGAGCGGGTGTTGAGATCATCACGCTCGGCCGCCTGTCGCAGGTGAACCGCCATCATCGCTTTGCGCTGCGCGATTTTTTCCACCCGGAATATGTTGGCGATGGCAAGCGGCTGAGCTGGGAGCACCTCAAAACCGGCTGGTTGACGCGCGGTCGCGACAGCAAAACTGGGGAAGTCGTTCACCACCTGACCGAATGCGACCGCCGCGCCGTATTGATCCGACGCCTGCCAAAGGCCCTGAATGGTGGCCAAAGCACGGACAGCGCAGCGTTCCATCTGGAATGGTTACAGAAATCCATCCAGGATCGCTATGCCGCTGCCGGCATGAGAAAGGACGAGCATATTGACTTCACCCGGACCGTGCGCGTGCGGGAAGTGGACGCTATCAATTCGGAAGCTGATCCGAACGGCGATAGGCAGGGTGTGCTGGTTTTCGCGGGCAAATCCCCTTCGCTCAAGAATTTGGACGCGAAGACGCTGGAAGAAGAGCATGTTGGCCTTACCGCGACCGGGCAGAAAGTTCCGAAGGAAGGCCGCCAAAAAAAGCGCGAATATGTGTTTTTCGATAAGCCCGACGCCCAAACCATCCCTTTGACAGCCGATGAATATGCAAGGTTCGAGTTCATCCATTCCAGCCCCGCTTCCGGCCGAACCGGCCGTGTGCGGGAGCCGGAGGGCAGTTTTGCTGCGCTGACGCCAACGCTTGAATCGGGCGGGCGCATCCCGGTCTTCTACCTTGGCACACCTGGTGAGGCCGATTTTCAGATGGGCCTGACCCGCGCCCTGAAGCTTGGCCACCGATATTCTGTGGGCGACAAGCTGGATGCCCGCCACCCGGGCCATAGGCTGCGGCCCGATTCCGCCCCGGATTGGGCGGATGCGCTGTTTGGCTGGGTGCATGAGGCCGAGGATCTTGGCCTGGATCGGGCAGATGCGCGGGGCTTGGAGCTTGACAATCCGGGGCGCATGGCACGGCGTGGCCGCGTGGCGGTGGGGATGGCGGCTGCCACCCACCGCGGCCAGCTATGGCCGGCCGAGGGCCAACACCCGTTCTGTACCACCATGATGGGTCCCCGTGCGTCCTTCGCGCCCTTCTACCTGACCGGCCAGCCCCACAAGGATTGGTCTAACGACGAGGCCAAACTGGCTGGCCGCAAGCGTTTCTTCCCACGCTTTACGCCGGGCACGCCTGACCCGCAGCAGGTGGTCCAGCGCCAATTGAGCCCAAGTGCTGGCCCAGGCAATGAGAGCCGATTGCGTTTCCTGGTACCGCAGAGCGGCGCCGAACTGCGCTTCCGCGGCAGGCTGCTTGTGCACAATATCAGTGCGGCGGAGTTGGGCGCGCTGCTGTGGGTGCTGACGCATGGGGGCGCGCCCGCCAAGCCGTATCGGCACATGCTGGGCCGCGGCCGCCCATTTGGCGCGGGGCAGATGCGGGTAAGGTCCGTGTGTTTGCGGGTGCGCGCCAATGACGATCCTGCGCCCGAGCCGGTAGCCGTTCAGCCATGGGAAGAAATGCGGGAGGCAGCGCCGCATGAAACCGGCTGGGTGCCGAAGGGTGGACAATCCCTGGCGCCATTCCTGGACGCCTTCCACAGCACCATGTCCGCCAAGACCAGCGGGCGCTGGCCTGATCTGCCATCGGTACGGGAATGGCTGGCGCTTTCCGATCCAAGGTCGGTAATGGCAGCCGGGAAGACGGATTACCTCGGTATGGAACGCCAGACTAATGGTCGGCTGCTGCTCAAGAAAGCGCCGGAGCGGCATAGTGACCTGAAGAAGGTCGCGCAGTTAAGCAATCGGGAGGTGCCGCCTTCTGGCGAACAAGCGGCGCCCAGATGGCTGAACGTGCAGCCTCTCGTTCGGGACGCGCTAATGTTTCCTTATCGCAAAAAGGGCTGAGCAGGCAGCGGAGGCGCTGAGCGGCTTTCTCGAGCAGCCCTTTGCTGCCGGCAATGGGATGAGCGCCGAGCGCCGTTTCGTTTAAGCGCAAGCGTTTCACACGGAATGTCATTCCGCCACTTTGGCTTGGCGCGCGCTGAACCTGGCCCGGCCCTGCGCGCCCTGGGGTGCCGTCTCAATCCGCGACTATGGCGGGGGGAGTTCCGTACTTCCACCAAGCCTGCTGCCCGTCCCGTCGCTTCGGCGGTCTCAATCCGCGACTGTGGCGGGGTGAGTGAGGAACTACACTTCGACCGTCCGGAGGGCGCGCCGCTCAAGTCTCAATCCGCGACTGTGGCGGGGTGAGTGAGGAACACGTCGTTTCCACCAAGCCTGCTGCCCATAGTCTCAATCCGCGACTGTGGCGGGGTGAGTGAGGAACTGGACCACGCGTGTGCCGAAGCACATCAAGTCTCAATCCGCGACTGTGGCGGGGTGAGTAAGGAACATGCGTGAAAAGCTCATACATCTGAACGACGAAGTCTCAATCCGCGACTGTGGCGGGGTGAGTAAGGAACGACGGCGTGCGGGTGGCAGCAGAGCGCCAGCCGGTGTCTCAATCCGCGACTGTGGCGGGGTGAGTAAGGAACGGAAATGGGGAAATGCCGCTGACTTGGTGACGTCTCAATCCGCGACTGTGGCGGGGTGAGTAAGGAACCTACCCCCTTGCAGAGGCTTGATGCAACAATAAAATTCAAGCCTATTTCCAACCGCTTCCTGCAAACGAGCCTAGCCCTTGTTTAAATTTTCAAAAAATGTCTTCATATGATACACTATCTTGTTATTTTATATGATAAAAAAAGGAATTCCAAGCGGTGAAAGCAAGATCCGGCAGCGAAAATGTCAAGCCGCGCCTGTCAGACCGCCGCCTTTTCGCGGCTGCCACGCATCCCCAGGCGCTGGATGCCGCCTGGGCACGTGTGCGGGCGAATGCGGGCGCCGCAGGGGGTGATGGCATGACAACGGCCGTCTTCGGGATGGCGGCAGACCGCCATCTCGCCCGACTACGCCGCGCCATGCTGGACGGAACCTACCGCCCCAAGCCCATCCGCCGCGTCAGCATCCCCAAACCCGGTGGCGGCGAAAGGGGCCTTGCCATCCCATCCGTGCAGGATCGGGTCGCCCAGACCGCCGTTGCGCAAGCCCTGGCCCCGGCGCTGGATGCGGAGTTTGAGGAAAGCTCCTTCGGTTATCGCGCCGGCCGGTCGGTGCAGGACGCGGTCCGGCTGGTGGCGGAACTCCGCAAGGCTGGCCTTCAGCATGTGGTGGACGCCGATATCACCAGCTTCTTCGACAGCGTCCCGCATGACCGGCTGCTCGATCGTTTGGCCGCCAGCATGGATGAAGGGGCACTGACCGCGCTGATCGCGCTCTGGCTGGAACATGGCGGCACGGATGGGCGCGGCCTCGCGCAGGGGTCGCCGCTTTCGCCGCTGCTGGCAAACCTCTACCTTGACCGGCTGGACGAGGCATTCTCCGGCCGCAGTGCGCGCATCATCCGTTTTGCCGATGATTTTGTCATTCTTTGCGCCCATCGCGCGGGGGCAGAAGCCGCGCTCAGTGAAGCGCGCGCCCTGCTGCGGCAGGAGGGGCTGGCACTGAAGCCCGAGAAAACGCGCGTGACTTCCTTTGACCAAGGCTTTCGCTTCCTCGGCACACTCTTTGTCCGCTCTCTAGCCCTTACCTCACCGGAACCCCCAGAGGACGAGACCGCGGAACTGATGCGCCGATTGGCCGAAGCAGATGAGGCTCGGGCAGGGGCTGCTGCGTCGCGTGCCGAGGCCGAGGCGAAAGACCGTGCGGAGGGGTTGGACCGGGTGCAGCGGGTGCTTTACCTCGTGTCAGCAGACCGCCGTTTGCATATCCGCAACCAGGCTTTCATCGTCGAGGCCGGTAGCGGCGACCCCGGCGAGACCCAGCGCTGGCGCGAAACACTGGCGCTGCCGCATCAGGCGGTGGACCGGGTGGAGATTGGGCCTGCGGCTGAGGCAACGCCTGCGGCACTGCGCCACGCGCTGGCGACGGGGACGCCCCTGGCCTTCACGAATGGCTTCGGCGAAACAATGGGTTGGGTGTCGCCGGGGGTATCACCGCATGCGGCCCGGCACTTGGCGCAAGCACGCCACACGCTGGATGCGGGTTTGCGGCTTGATCTGGCGCGGCGCTTCGTGGAAGGCCGGCTGCGCAACCAGCGCGCGCTCCTGCGCCGCCTGAACCGGGACAAGCAATCCGGGGCAGTTTCGCAGGCCTTGGCCGCGCTGAACGGTATCCTGCGCGAGCTACCGGGCGGACAGACAGTGGCAGAGGTGATGGGGCAGGAAGGCCGGGCGGCCGCGCTGTTCTGGCCGGCATACGGCGCGCTATTGGACCATGGTTTCGGCTTTACCAAGCGTGAGCGGGAGCAGCCGGATGCGGCGAACCTGCTGTTGAATGCCGCCGCTTCCTTGCTGTTGCGCGATGTCACCATCGCGGTACAGCGCGCAGGACTTCATCCCGGTTTCGCCGTGCTGCACGGCACGGAGGATCATCGTGACTCAACGGCGCTCGACCTGGCGGAGGAATTTCGGGCGCCGCTGGTCGAAAGCGTGGTGGCGCAGGCGGTCAATAACCGGGCCGTGGCACTCGATAGCTTCGAATCGCTGGAAAGCGGGCGACTGCGGTTCAGGCCCGCGGGATACACGGCGCTGCTGCGCGCCTATGAGCGCGCGGCGGAGCGTGAGGTACGGAGCGCCCGCGATGGCCGCCGGCGCACATGGCGCGGCATCATGCTGGAACAGGCGCGGGCGCTTGCGGCGCATGTAGAGGGCCGTGGGCCCTACGTGCCTTACGTGATGGACTATTGAGCCGATGGCTGAGCGCCCGATGCTGATGTTGGTCTGCTACGATATTGCCGAGGCGCGTGCCCGGGCTCGCGTCGCAGCGATACTGGAAGAACAGGCTGTACGCGTGCAGGAAAGCGTCTTCGAAGTGCGGCTTACCGAGCGTCAGGCTGCTGCTCTGTTCGATATGCTATCGCACTGGGTCAGCCCCAGCGATAGCTTGCGGATGTATGGGGTTTCCGCTGCGGGATTGGCACGCAGCCGTGCGATGGGCGGCGCGCCAATCCCCGATGATGCGCCATATTGGATTGTCTGACCATGAACGCTGTTGGGCGCCGCTTGATAGAGCCGGCACGGCAACTCGGGCTGGAGGAGCTGGCTGCTGCCTGGTTCGGCGTTGCGATCGAGGCAACCCTGCCGGGCTACGGTGCGTTGGCTGGGGAAATGGAGATGTTTCGCAAGCTGCGCGGCGCGCTTGGGGCTAGCTTGCTGCGCAGCGCCTCGCCGGAGGCTCGGAACAACCGGCCGTGTCCCTGGCAGCCGCCCTGCGCGCTTGATCTGCTGTTTCGTGAACAAGCGCGTGGTGGTGGTGGCCGTGGCGTGCCGAAGCCCTGGGTGTTGGCAGCGGATCGCGTAGGCAAGGATCTGGTGGTGCGCCTGACCTTATTCGGCTTCGCAACCGAATGGGCGCCGGCGATCTCGGCAGCACTGGCAGAGGCGCTTGTGTACGGCGTGGAATGGCGCCTGCTGCGGCGTGATCTGTTCAAGCCGCGCCCAGAGATCTCAGCGCTTCGGCTCTTGGAAATCCAGGGCAAAGCAACCACAACGGTACCGGATGCTGCGCTGGTGACCTTCGTCTCGCCCCTGGAGGCCGAAATGACGGATCTGCGAGAGGCGCCTTGGAGCTTACTCACCCGCGCAGCACGACGTGTGCAAATGCTGGCCGCCTGGATGGATGCAGGGCTGAGCGATTCAGTGGAGGAGATTGCGGCGAAGGCGCGGGAGTTGAGCTATGATGCTGGGGGTGTGGAAGCCCTGCCGGTGGATCGCCGATCCGGCCGGGGTGGGCAGGCATTTCAGCAATTGATGCATAGCGGTTCACTGCATTTGGGAGGTGACCTTGGATCAATCTGGCCACTTTTGCGCATCATGGCGTTTTGCCACGTCGGACGCGGAACAACCGCCGGGTTCGGCCGCGTGAGCGTTGTTGCGACGTGAGTTAGTGCGGCGCGGGATACGCTTTGGATTGCGGAACTTGGCGACAGCCTAGCCGAGCGAAACCGCCGTGCCATCTGAGGGGCGATGAACGCGCCGGGCGAGGACGCCGCCATCAGCCGGGACAGCCTGCCGCTGGCGTCGCGGGGGTTTAGCAGGCTGCTGAAAAGCTGTCATTGAGCATCGCAATTTTGGCGCGCGAGTATGTTTTCAACGCTGCCTGTGCCTGAACCTGGCCAATTTCAGCGATTTTTTGGCCCTGCCGGCTCGCTCAGGACAGAGTCCCGGCGTCATGCTGCCACCACCAGCAACTTCGGCAGGCGAACCAGGTTGTAAGCTGCCATTGCGAAGGTGAACTGCCAGTCCACCTTGGGCAGCCCGCGATGGCGCGCCTTGCGCATGCCAGCCACCGTCTTGGCTCAGCCGAAAGCCTCCTCGATCCGCTTGCGAATACGCAGGCTGATGGCATAGCCAGCATGGCGCGTGGTCCGCCCATCAATCGCCGAGCGCCGCCCATTGGTATTCTGCGCCACATGAGGTGTCACATTGATCTCGCGGAGTTCGGCCACGAAATCCTGCGTATCAAAGCCTTTATCGCCGCCCAGCGTGACCTTCTGCGGTCGCTCAGCATGCGGTTCTATCAGCTGCCGCGCGGCCAAACGCTCCGCATGGCCCAAGGCATGTGTGGCAACAGCTCCGACAATCAGGCCGTTACGGTTTTCCATCAGCGCATGCCCCATAAAGGCCAGTTTGGCTTCCTTGCCGCGTCCCTTGCGGTAAAGCCTCGCATCGGGGTCGGTGGTTGATGCATGGGTCTCGTTGCTGCGCTTCTGGCCGTGGAAGTTTTGCTCCCCGTTGCGGCCCGTGCCAGGTGGCGGTCCAGAGCCGTCCTTCGGCCGGAAGCTCTTGGTGCTGGCCCAGGCTTCCAGCAGCGTGCCATCAACCGAGAAATGCTCGCTTGAAAGCAGGACCTTTACCTTCGGCTGCGCCAGTAACGCGCGCATGAACTCCGAGGCCACGTCGCCTTGCAACAGGCGGTCGCGGTTCTTGGTGAAGGTCGTGGCGTCCCATACCGGATCATCAACGCCGAGGCCGACGAACCAGCGGAACAGAAGGTCAAACTCGATGCGTTCGACCAGCTGCCGTTCCGAACGGATCGAGTAGAAAGCCTGCAAAAGCAGAGCACGGAGCAGTCGCTCCGGCGGAATGGATTCCCGACCGAATGGTGAATAGAGCGCGTCAAAGGCTGTCGAGAGATCAGCCAGCGCACTATTCACCAGGCCGCGAATAACACGCAGCGGATGGTCAGGACGCACCCGCTTTTCAAGATCAACATAGCTGAACAAGGAACCAGCCACCGCGTCATTGCCACGCATCGCAACCTCGACCAAATGCAACAACAGTGAATCATAAATGCAGCGATCAGGCTACGAATTTCAGCAGCCTGTTAGGGTGGTGGAGGGGGTGTGAGGGATGCGGTTAGACAGCACCGCCGCTTGATGCAGCACCAAAAGGCAGCATAACCGAAATCCCGGATGGGCCAGATACCCCGGTACAAAGGCCGCCAATTGGTCTCCAATGATTTAACGACGGACATGGCTGCCGGGCTGAACCATTTCTCTGGCTGAGTTTATCGTGAATTTCTGAATTTTACGCATGGCGGGCGCCAAGTGCTCGTCATCAATGAGACGCTTGTCACCACAGCACGATCCGTCTGCACCTAGCGCTGATATTTCGCCATGCGTTGTTGATTCCATACCGACGCCACGCCATTTCTGATGGTCGTTTCCAAGGGGGGGCGTGATGCGCCATCTGTTCATCCTCATGTTATTCGGTCTCGTTGCTATGCCTGCCACGGCAAAGGAAGCAGGGCCCGACCTGCTTAGTCAGACCTTCGCTTGGTGGCAGGCACAGACTGAGGCGGTGCGTGTGCTGGTAGCGCCACGATTGATGGAAGCCATTGGCAATAGTGCGGATATCGCTTCCCTTGGGCTTGATACTGCGGATAACGCCAGCCGTTATCGCGCGCTCTGCGCCCGTGACACGGGGTCCTTCCGTGAGACTGAACTTTGTCGAGGCTTGCAATTCCGGTTCGGTGAGCGATCACCCTGGAGCACGGTGCTTCTAGGCTTGGCACGACGTGCAGGAACGGACACTGCGCCGGCACGTGACGCTGCCGCGATCCTGGCTGGTTTGCGGCGCGAATTGGGGCTTGACAAGCGCGGCCAGCCAGCGTGCCCGCAACACATCATCCGCGGCTTGTATGACCAATTCGGGCGGTGCGCGCCGCCCGCTTGCAAGCCTGGCTTGGAGCCCGGATCAGAGCTTCGCACGTTGCTGGTGGCCGGCGTTCAGGTGATCCTTGATCAGGGCAATGATGTTGAGGCTTCGGCGGCCCGCAACCTTTTCGCACTCGGTTGGCGATCGGACTGATTGCTGTGCAGCGTCTTGATCGTCGCTTGCTGTGGAAATAATCGGCACGTCAGCCATGGCTCGGGGCAGCTTTTGATCAATCAAACCTATATCGCGCAGATTCAATAAGGGCCACAATGATCATTGATTTCGGCAGGATCGCTGCATTATCTTCAACTGCGCTCAATAAACAGTATTGAAGTCATGCCAAAAACCCATCCTAATCGTCCCAGACGCTCACCCACCGAAGAACGGTCAGTCCCGCCGACACTGCCGGATGGCGGATTGCTGGTAGGCTGGTCACTTGAACATGAGCATAGACGTCCCGTCGTCGGCTTCGCGCCGCAACCGGCGAATCCCCCGCCAGAGCCGTCACTGCTTGAACCCATTCTGGCAACTGGTGAAGGCCATCTTTTAACCATAGCGCCGACAGGAGCAGGTAAAGGCGTAAGCTGTATCATTCCGGCCTTGCTTCGCCATCAGGGACCTTTGGTTGTGATTGATCCAAAGGGTGAGGCCTATGCGGTCACCGCACGTCGCCGGCGCGAGTTGGGCGATCAAGTCGTTGTCCTTGATCCGTTTCATGTCACTGAGGCAAGCGAAGCGGCATCGCTGAATCCACTCGATCTTATTGACATTGAGAGCCCCTTGGCAATTGACGATGCTGATATGCTCGCGCGGATGATCGCGTCCCACACAAGCAAGACAGATCCTTTCTGGGACGAACGGGCGCGCCAGCTTATCGGAGCGCTGATCATGCATCTTGTCTCCGACAATCCCGCTATATTGCGTAATCTGGGCGAGGTTCACTATCTGTTGAACCAATCCTCAAACCACTTAGATCTAACCGCCAAACGTATGGCGGACTCATCGAGACCGGAAGTGAAAAGCCGTGCCGCGATTTTGAATACCGCGGAAGCGCGTGTTCGCGCCTCAATCATTTCCACGGCGCAGGCGCATGTCGAGTTACTTGGGTCGCCCTCCGTGAAAGCAGCAATGGCTCAGACGTCTTTTCGCCTGGACGATCTGACGCGTGGTGCACCTCTTTCGATCTATATTGTGCTACCGCCGGATAAGCTTGAGTCTCACGGGAAGATTCTTCGCCTTTGGCTTGGCGTCATCTTTTCCTGTCTTTCACGTCGACGCCGGGCACCAGGAAAACCAACCTTGCTTATACTGGATGAGGCGGCGCAGCTCGGCGAATTGCCTCAACTGCGCCAAGCGGTCACCCTCTTGCGCGGCTATGGCGTGAGGACTTGGAGCTTCTGGCAAGATATTTCTCAGCTTGAGAACTTATACCCCGTGGATTGGCGCACTATCGTGAATAATTGTCGCGTTGTGCAGGCTTTTGGTATGGCAAATCTTGCCGCCGCCGAGACGATTCGAGCGATAAGCGGTTTTCGGACTGCAATCGAGATTCTTGATTTAGACGCCGATGAAATGCTTCTTTTAGCTGCAGGCGATGAGGCAGTTATTGCCCAGCGACCCAACAGAGGTGGCTCGGTTTGTTTGAACAGTTCCTGGGCGTCTCCTAAGTGTATTCCTACCTTGGTTAGGCCGCCATCGGAATTGATGGCAGCGCGGTAAAATAGGCCTCGTCCGGTGTCTGCCCGTCAA
>Ga0315907_10002891_pt1 | contig 20975 bp, 12 predicted proteins | sample LakEriMetagenome_3_FD_203525 | JGI IMG/M metagenome (GOLD analysis project Ga0315907, IMG submission 203525) | Freshwater fungal communities from buoy surface, Lake Erie, Ohio, United States - Buoy 12 MA123 | ecosystem: Environmental > Aquatic > Freshwater > Lake > Lake biofilm | place: USA...
GGTCCGGTTTGGAACCGGTCTAGCACGGATGTTCTCTCGCCCCGTCGCGCCGGTTAGAACGCGCTGGTTGGAAACGGCCAGTTGGATTGAAGCGGCCAGCTGAGTCGAGATGGAGTTGTCATTGCGTTCGGTTGCCATTGCGATCAGTTGCCTTGCGTTCGGTTGTCTTGCGATGAACCGTTCAGGGTGACACGATTGTGCGGGTTGTTGGGTGTTTGGGTCGGCTGGCGGTTGGTTCGGCTAGTTTGGACAAACAGTTTTAACTTTCCCGAGGCAGTCGCCGAACAGAGCTTTGTTCGGGGTGATGCGATGTCCTGCTCCGGAGAAGAGCTGGGTCCGCTGAGCTTCTCGGTCGGTGGCTGGTCTGCTTGCGGGCTGGTCTGCTTGCGGGCTGGTCTGCTCGGGGGATTGAGTGCCTTGAGTTGGCGCCGGTCCGTTGGGCTGGATTTCGGTCCTTTGATTGATTTGGATTTGTCGATTGCGGGTGTGACCCCGGGGTTTGTGCGGGTGTAGCTCAATGGCAGAGCTCCAGCCTTCCAAGCTGGTGGTGAGGGTTCGATTCCCTTCACCCGCTCTTGTTGATGAAATGGCTGTTCGTGTTCAGGTTTGGTTTGCTTCGCGGTTCTGCTGCGTTTGGGGTTGGCTTGCTCGCTTGGGGCTTGTCGACCGCAGGGTAGTGGCGGGGGTGGGTCGAGCTGGGGCGGGGAGTCGATGTTTTAAGGCCATGCTGGTGTAGCTCAGTTGGTAGAGCGCGTCCTTGGTAAGGACGAGGTCATGGGTTCAAGTCCCATCACTAGCTCTGGACTTGGTTCGGATTTGCGAAGCGGAACAGAAGCCGTGGGGCGTTCGAGCTTGAATGTGTATTTTGCTTGGTTTCAAACGAGTCAGTTGTTTTGGCAGGGTGTGATTAGAAATGGCCAAAGAAGAATTTAAACGAACAAAGCCCCACGTGAACGTGGGGACCATCGGTCACATTGACCATGGTAAAACGACCACCACCGGTGCTCTTTTGGCGGTTCAGGCCGCCAAGGGGCTCGCTCAATTCAAGTCCTATGCGGATATCGCTAAGGGTGGTACGGTCCGCGACGAAACCAAGACGGTGACGATTGCGGTCTCGCACGTTGAGTATGAGAGCGAGAAGCGACACTACGCTCACATCGACTGCCCTGGTCACGCCGACTTCATCAAGAACATGATCACCGGTGCTGCCCAGATGGACGGCGCGATTCTGGTGGTTTCCGCTGCGGACGGTCCGATGCCTCAGACCAAGGAGCACGTGCTCTTGGCTCGTCAGGTGGATGTGCCGGCTCTGGTGGTGTTCCTGAACAAGGTTGACTTGGTTGACGACCCGGAATTGCTCGAATTGGTCGAGATGGAAATTCGCGAGTTGCTTAACAAGTACGACTTCGATGGCGACAATGTGCCGATCGTGCGTGGTTCGGCTCTGCCGGCCTACCAGAATCCGGCCGACCCGGTTGCTTCGAAGTGCATCAGCGAGCTGATTGACGCGATTGATGCTTACATTCCCGAGCCGAAGCGCGAGGAAGACAAGCCATTCTTGATGGCAATCGAAGACGTCTTCTCGATCGAAGGTCGTGGAACTGTCGCGACCGGTCGTATTGAGCGCGGCGTTTTGAAGACAGGTGAAGAAGTCGAAATCATCGGGCTGTCGGCCGAGCCGCGGAAGACGACCTGTACGGGCGTTGAGATGTTCCGCAAGTTGCTCGACGAAGGCCGTGCTGGCGACAACGTTGGCTGTCTGCTTCGCGGTGTGAAGCGGGAAGACATTCAGCGTGGTCAGGTTTTGGCCAAGCCGGGTTCGATTAAGCCGCACACGAAGTTTGAAGCAGAAGTTTACTGCTTGAGCAAGGAAGAAGGTGGTCGTCATACCCCGTTCTTCAGCGGTTACCGCCCGCAGTTTTACTTCCGCACGACTGACGTTACGGGCACGGCCAACTTGATTGGCGCTGAAATGTGCATGCCGGGCGACAACGTTCGGGTGACGGTTGAGTTGCACAAGGCGATCGCGATGGACGACGGTGTTCGTTTCGCGATTCGTGAAGGTGGCCGCACGGTTGGTTCCGGCGTGGTGACCAAGATCGTCGAGTAGTCTCGGCGGGCACCTGGACTGACCGGAGGGGCGAGGTCGAACGGACTGTGCCCTGCGGATGGCTTGACGACTGTCCGAGCGGGTTTCTGGTGTCAAAGTGAACAAGGCGAAAGCGTCAGCCGTGATTTTGCGGTTGACGCTTTTGCTGCTATTCTGTTCGAACTCCGCTGTGACGCTTGCCGCCCTGTTTTTTGTCGGGTGGCGGCCAAGGTTTGGCGGGGCGAATTCGGTTGTCGAGCGGAAATTTCGTCGCGAGGCGGAATTGGGCTCGGCTGAGAGGCAGTTCAAGCGTGGTCGGCTTGGAATCGGCGGCGCTGAATCAGAGAAATTGATGCAGGGGCGTAGCTCAATTGGCAGAGCACTGGTTTCCAAAACCAGGGGTTGCGAGTTCGATTCCCGCCGCCCCTGCCATTTCTCTTCTGTCGCTTTGTTTGGTTTCGGGCGTTTGGTTTTGGGCGTTTGGTTTCGGGCCCGTTGAAGAAAAAAGTAATTTGAACCGTGGAGTGACAAGCAAGCCTGCTGAGGAATTGCTTGCACCGGTTCAGTGAAGTGCTGGGTCAGTGAATTGCTGGGTCAGTGAAGTAGTGAAGTGCTGGGTCAGGGATGTCGCGGTTACGGAAATTGAAAGGTTGGCAATGACGACGGTCACCAAGCAGGATTCGGCACAGCCGGTCGGCTTTTGGGCGAGCCTGTTTCAGGCTCGGCTTTACAAGCAGAACCAGGGGCGGGTTGTTCGCCAGGTTGCGTTTGGCGTGATCGCTCTGCTGTCTGCCTTGGCTGCCTACCAGTTATCGAATACTGGCTGGCTGTTATCGCTGTCCGGAAGTGCACAGCCGTTGGTCTTGGTGGCTTTGGTGCTGCTGGGGCTGTGGGTTGCCTTTCGGGTGGTCAATGTTCCGCGGTTCGCTGACTTTTTGATCTCGGTTGAAGCCGAGATGAACAAGGTTTCCTGGCCTTCCAAGACTGAACTGTGGCGAGCGACCGCGGTGGTGATTTTCGTCATCTTTGCCCTGTCGTTCATTTTGTTCCTGTTCGATGCGATTTGGTCGTACCTGTTCAAGCTTCTCAACATTCGGTATTTGGGTTAGTTCTCTGACCGCGCTTCGTCCTGCCGTTCCGCGGCGGGTTTTTGTCCTGCCGTTCCGCGGCGGGGTTTGTCGCGTCGGGGTGGAATGGGTTGGTGGTTCAAGCGAGGTTTTGGGGTTAGTCGTGTCTAGCGAAATGCCTGAAAAAGAGGGTGAGTTGCAAGCTGCCGGCGGGGCACAAGCTGCTGGCGGGGCTGATGAGGCCGCGCGGAAGCGAACTCCCCGTTTGGCGACGCCCAAGCTTGGGTCGGCCCAGAAACTGGCCGAGGAGTTTTCTCCTGAGGAGTTGGACTTCGAGGATGAGGACGGTGACGATGCGGCCGCCCAATCGCCGATCGAAGAGCTGGTGGAAGAGCCTCTCCCGGAGACCGAGAATCAGGAAAAAGCCTGGTACATCCTGAAGGTGCAGGTGAACCGGGAAAATTCGATTTGCGAAGCCTTGCAGCGGAACATCAAGCGGGCTGGGCTGGAGAGCTACTTTGGAGAGATTCTCGTTCCGACCGAGGATGTGAGAGAGTTTTCCAAGTCGGGTAAGCAGCGAATCGTCAAGCGGAAGCTTTACCCGGGTTATGTCGTGGTGCGGATGGCCGTCAACGACCATACCTGGTTTCTGGTTCGTGACACTGCGGGGATTGGTGACTTTACCGGTGCCGCCGGCAAGCCCGTGCCTTTGTCGCAGACCGAGGTCGATCGGATTTTGGCCAGCAGCCGGGCTGAGAAGACAGAAGAAGGCGAAGAGCAAATCAAGACAGCGATTCGCTTCAAGGTTGGGGACCGAGTGCGAGTCAAGGAAGGTTACTTCCAGAATTACGAAGGCGAGTTGTCGAACATCGACGAGCGGAATGGTCGCATCACGGTCATGATAAACATTTTTGGTCGACCCAATCCGGTGCAGTTGGAGCATTGGCAGGTCGAAGAGGTTTAGTTTGGGGCAGGTCGCGGAGCCGCGGCCTGTTGTCCAGTGTCCCGGCCGTTGGGTTGCTGTCGGGTGCTGAAGTTGAATCAATCACACCATTGGTCAAGTTGAAAGATCCAGGTTATGGCGAAACAGTTGGTGGCTCAAGTCAAGCTGCAGTGCAAGGGTGGACAGGCGACTCCTGCCCCTCCTGTTGGTACGTCGCTCGGTAAGTACGGTATCAACCTCGGTCAGTTTGTTTCCCAGTTCAATGAACGGACTCGGGACATGAATGGCACTCCGGTGCCGGTCGTGGTCACGGTGTACAGTGATCGGTCCTTTGAGTTCGTCACCAAGAGCCCACCGGCAGCTGCTTTGCTCAAGATCGCAGCCGGAATTGCCAGTGGTTCAGGGGTGCCGAACCGGACCAAGGTCGGGACGGTGACCGCCAAGCAGGTTGAGGAAATCTGCGTGCGGAAGAAGGATGACCTGAACGCCCGGGATTTGGATCATGCCCGCCGGATGATCGAAGGAACCGCGCGGAGCATGGGGATCGAGATCGTTGGCTAAGGCTGACGAACGCAGGCCGCTGCGTGACTCAACGCGGTGTCAGGCAACGCGGTGTTCAGTGCGGTAGCGAATGAGGGAGCGGGATTAGTTGAGGTTGGCGGCGAGCTGATTGGGTGTCCGAAACAAGGCAAATTCGGCGCGAAGGCAAGCTTGGCAACATTGTTTTCGACTGGTGGTTGGCGACGGCCAAGTGCCAACCGGAAGAATCACAAGGCAAATCAATCAAACAGGCAGCAGCTGGGTAGTTGAGAATCATGGCAAAGCAATCAAAAGCACAACGGGAAATGGCGAAGAAGGTTCCGGCAGACGCAGTTCCGCTGGTCAAGGCAGTTGAAATCCTCAAGGGTTTCAAGCCGCGAAAGTTTGACCAGACCGTCGAAGTTCACATGCGACTGGGAATTGACGCCAAGCAGGCTGACCAGTTGGTCCGCGGTTCGCTCGTGCTGCCTCATGGCATCGGCAAGACGCAACGCGTCGTCGTGTTTGCTAAGGGACCGGCTGCGGACGCCGCGAAGGCTGCTGGAGCTGACGTCGTTGGCCAGGAAGACTTGTCGAAGCGGATCCAGGAAGGTTGGATGGACTTCGACGTCTGCATTGCTGCTCCCGACATGATGGGTTTGGTTGGTCCTCTGGGGCGGGTGTTGGGTCCTCGTGGTTTGATGCCTTCGCCTCGGGCGGGAACGGTTACCCCGGACGTCGCGACGGCTGTTAAGGAATACAAGGCGGGCAAGGTTGAGTTCCGCAATGATGCGGGCGGCAATGTGCACGCGGTCGTTGGTCGGCTCAGTTTTGAGCCGCAAAAACTGCTTGAAAACATTCAGGCTTTTATTGACTTCATACAGAACCTGAAGCCGGCAGCGGTGAAGGGGGCTTATGTGAAGGGAATTTCGATTTCGGCGACGATGAGCCCCGGGGTGACTGTCGCAGCCTAACGTCAGGTGGCTGTGCCCCGGCTGGGTCGGGGCGGCTGGAGCTCGCCATCGGGCCGGGTTCGAGTCAATCAGCCAGTTGGAAACCTGAATTTGGGCGTTTGAAGAATGAGTGGGTAGTGAATGTGGTCCATCGTTCGCGCTTCTCGAACGAGAACACATTCCTTGTCAGGTTGAGGTCGGTTTCGTTCGATGTTCGTCAGTCCGAAATGGGAGTCGCTTTCTGAGCGAGAGCCTGTGGGACGAGTGATCGAACGGGGCAGGGTTGAGAGTTAAACTGGGTTTAGTGATTTCAGCGAGCCAAGTGGCTGGTGCCATTTGGTCTGAGGCAAAACAGATATGAGCAAGTTAGTCAAAGGTCTGGTAGCTGACGACATCAAACGTCGCCTGAACGGTGTTCAGGACTGCGTGGTCGGCAACATGGTCGGTTTGAATTCGGAACTGACCGCGGAACTCCGCAAAAAGTTGCGCGACAAGAAGATTGGTGTCTTGGTCATCAAAAACAGCCTGGCGCGGTTGGCCACCAAGGGAACAAACTTGGGGCCGGCGTTCGAAGGACTGAAGGGTACGGCGGCAGTTCTTTACGGAGGGGAGGACTTCATCTCCCTCGTCAAGGAAGTGACCGGCCTGGACAAGGACGAAAAGTTTGCCGCGTTCAAGACCCGCGGCGGCGTCATGGACGGCGAGCGACTCAGCCCGGAGAAAGTGGCTGAGATCAGCAAATGGCCGAATCGCCAAGAGCAGCTCAGCATGCTGGTCGGGCAGATTCTCGGACCGGGCCGCAAGTTGGGAGCCCAAATCATTGCCCCGGCTGGCAAATTGGCCAGCCAAATCGAACAAGCTGGCGAAAAGAACGGCTAGGTTCGCTCGAGAACAGTCGCGCTCGCTGGATCAGGCAAATTTGGCTTGGTTTCGGAGAAGCTCGCTGACGAGTGGCTGGATTTTTCGCGGTCGGGCAAGGTTGCCAGGCGTTTCTTCGGCAAGGTTGCCAGCGGGCCACTCAAATGAGTTGCCCCGAACCCCCTTGGGCTTGGCCCGGGGTGGGAATTCAAACACGATTGAATTCAAAAAACGATTGAATTCAAGCACTCCGATTGTTTTGGATGTTTTCGGGTGGGACCAAGGTCTGGAAGACTGGACCAGGTGGTTCCGCCGGGGAACTTAAAATACTTGTTTCACAATTGAACTGGTGATTTTTGAGCAGAGCCGTATTTGTCGTGCGGCTCGATTTCGAAGAAAGGGTGACGAGCAATGTCTGACAGCGCAACCATGGAATTTTCGGCTGAAACCAAGACCATCGGCGACCAGATCGCCGGTTTGACCTTGAAGCAAGCCAAGGAACTGAGCGATTACCTGAAGGCCCAGTACGGCATCGAGCCGGCTGCTGGCGGTGCCGTGGTCATGGCTGCTCCGGGTGGGCCCGTTGGCGGGGCTGCTGCGGCTGCAGAAAAGACCGAATTCGACGTCGTTTTGGCCAATGCCGGCGACAAGAAGCTGGAAGTCGTCAAGGTGGTCAAGAACATCACTGGCGCCTCGCTGATGGACGCCAAGAAGATGGTCGAAGGCGCCCCAGTGACCGTCAAGGGCGGCGTCTCCAAGGACGAAGCTGCCAAGATCAAGTCGGAAATCGAAGCAGCCGGCGGCGTTGTCGAACTGAAGTAGTTCGGCTTTCCCCGGTCTCGATTGCTTTGCCCTTACCCGGCACCATGTTCAGTTTCGCCTCATTGTTTGCTACGATTAGGCAAGTTGGGTGGTCCCGTTCTGGTCGTTAGCCCGTCAACCTTGTTGGCGGGTCGTGGCTTGAGTCGGTCTGCTGTGGTGGGTTTCGGTTTTCGCTCAACAGGGGTTGCTGTCGACGAACGTGTTTTCCTGGTTCTCGTGGACTGGACTCTGGTTCCCAAGCGGACCGAGATTGGTCTGCGAACCTTGCTTTGGTTGCCAGCGGCAGTTCCGGGTTTGTGCAATTGCGACAAACGAGTGGCCGTCGCTGAGGCAGAAACTCGCGGTGGAATTGAGTTCGCACTGAGTTCAATCTGCCCTGAGTTCAACTTGCACCGGGCGCCATTCGCCTTGGGTGCGGTTCCCGTTGGGATTGATTTGCGTTGCGATTGAGATGCGGGCGGGGAGAGCCAATGCGGCTTGACTTCAACCACGGCTCATTCGCTGCGAAGCAGGAACTGGGGTGAAGTACAAACCGGGCGACGCAGCAACAGCGGTTGAAGCAAGACCAGCGGGTAAAGCAGGAACTTGGAATCGGTTTAAGTCGAGAGCTGGCTCTTGGTCGAGCGAGTTGGGGTCTGGGTCTTTAGGGAGCTGACTCGCCAAGTTGATTCTCCTCAGCAAAAACGTAGCGGTGCTATAGCAGGCTTTACTGGATGACCCGCGGCGGCGAGTCGTCTGGTGCTGGACCCTTGCGGGGCATCGGTCTGTCTGATTTGTTTCTGATCCTTTTTGTTTGCATCGGTTGGTTCGAAACCACGGTTACCTGAATCAGGTGGCTGGGACTTCGCCTCAAAGCTTGACACGGTTCGGTTGGGCTGACTTTGTTGGGCTGACTTTGTTGGGCTGACTGGGTGATGAGCGAAATGGGTGTGGCTGGTCTGCTGAGCGAGCTGCATGCTCGGCGAGGCGGATTCAGTCAAGCGGTGACAAATCGGTGAGGCGAGGCGGCATTGGCGACGGGCGACGGGCGACGGGCGACAGGCGAGAGCGGGCGTGAGTTGGTGAGCCAGTTTTTTTGTGCCATTTCGGCGGCGACGCGGGTCGGGCTGAGCGGTGCGAAGAGATGTTGGTAGAGACGGTGTTTCTGAGTGTGGGTTTGGGGAGTGCTTCCACAGTGTGAGTCTGGTGGGCGGCGAGCGGTGCTGGTAATTGTTGGAGAAGACAATTTCCGGAGCGGCAGTTGCGGTGTTTGTTCGGTGATTACCAGTTCAACTGAACGAATTGACCAACAGGCAGACATTGATTGGCAGGGCCCCTGGACTGCGGCGATTGGATAACTCGTTTTGTCGACTCACTTGAACGACTCAGCTGAAACTGAATCGAGCTCAAATAGTTCAAGCAGGGTGATTGGCGCACGGCGGCGGGTGGTGGCAGTTGGCAATGTCGAACAGCGCGGGCAAGGCAGCCAGGCTGGGAGGCATGATGGTGGTTGTCGGCACCCAGCAGGGGCGAAGTTTCTGAGCAGTGCGAAACTTGGATTTGGCTTCAACACAATCCGGATTTTCACGCGCGGCGTTCGAAGGGATCGAGCGGCGGCGTTTTCTTTTTGTCTGGACTCAACTTGGATGGCAGGTGAACAAACTGTCCGCTCTGCTTGGGTGCTCCGGCTTGCTCGGTTCCTGGATTGCATGGTCTGCGAAATGCGGGCGGCAATCGGTGCTGGGTGGCAGGGCGGGCGCTGGGTGGCAGGGCAGGCTCTGCGATCGGCAGAAGCGTCATTTGGTTGGGTTCGGTTGGGCGGCTGGGCTGATGTGGCCGCCGACCTGTGCTGTGGCTGGAGCATCTGCGCTCGGCAGCGAATAGTGGCTGGAACAAGATAGGGAGACTTCCGTACCATGGCAGTAAATTCTCAACGACGGCTTTCGACTCACTCGGTCCGCCGCTTTGGCACTGGGCGCACTTACCCGCTGCCTCCCGACCTGACCAAGATTCAGACCGTCAGCTATGAGGCTTTCCTGCAGGCTGATCTCGATTCGGAAAAGCGGAAGGACCAGGGCATTGAGTCCGTGCTTCGCGAGATTTTCCCGATCGAAAGCTACGACAAGCAGATTCGCCTGGAATACATCCGTTATGAATTGGGCAAACCGCGTTACACGCCGGAAGAGTGTCGGCAGTTGAGGCTGACGTATGGTCGGCCGTTCAAGGTGTGGCTGCGGTTGGTGAAGGACCAGCCGATTGAAGAAGAGGTGTTTCTCGGCGACATCCCGATCATGTTGGGTGGTGGCGAGTTCATCATCAACGGTGCCGAGCGGGTGGTGGTGAACCAGTTGCACCGCAGTCCGGGTATTGACTTTGTGATGGAAGCCGAAGGGACATCGGACCGCGAGATGCCCAGTTGCCGGGTGATCCCGGAGCGAGGCAGCTGGATCGAGCTGAATGTCACCAAGAAGGATGCGCTTTCGGTCCGGATTGACCAGAGTGGAAAATTCTCGGCGATGACGCTGCTGCGGGCGATGTCGCCGAAGTTCAGCGAAAATTCGGACATCTTGCGGGCCTTCTACGAATCGACCAAGGTCAAGGTGGTCGATGGCCGCAGCGCCGGAAAGCTGGAAGGGAAGATCGCGGTTGACGACGTGGTCTATCCGGCCGGTTCCGATCGCGGTGGTGAGATCATTGTGCAGGCGGGCGAGAAGATTTCGAAGAATGCCGCCGAGATTATCTGCACGGCCGGCGTGAAGGGCTTGGAGGTGATGAGCCCGACCAAGAACCCGATCATTTTCAATTCGCTGGCCGAGGACAATTCCTCCAGTCATCAGGAAGCGTTGCTGCGGATTTATCAGCGTTTGCGTCCGGGCAACCCGGCTGCACTGGAAAAGGCCAAGGCGCTGTTTGATGAAAAGTTCTACGACCCGAATCGCTATCGCTTGGGTCGGGTTGGCCGGTTCCGAATCAATCGCAAGTTGGGATTGAACGTATCCGAGACGGAAATGTGCCTGCGGCCTGAGGACATTCTCGAGTCGATCAAGTACTTGTTGGATTTGACGACGACTGGCGGAGAGGCTCGGATCGATGACATTGACCACCTTGGCAACCGCCGGTTGCGGACAATCGACGAGTTGGCCTCGGATGAGTTGCGGAAGGGCTTCCTCAAGCTTCGTCGGACGGTCCAGGAGCGGATGACGTTGCGGGATGCGGAAGACATGACTCCGCGGAGCCTCGTCAATCCAAAGAGCATTTCAGCGGCGATTGATTACTTCTTCGGTCGTGGAGAGTTGTCGCAAGTTGTCGACCAGACCAACCCGTTGAGCCAATTGACGCACGAACGTCGTTTGTCGGCCCTGGGGCCGGGTGGTTTGAATCGAAAGCGAGCCGGGTTCGAAGTTCGCGACGTGCACATTTCGCACTACGGTCGGATTTGCCCGATTGAGACCCCGGAAGGTACCAACATCGGCTTGATTTCCAGTCTGGCGATCTATGCCAGCGTCGACTCATACGGCTTCCTGGTCTCCCCCTATTACGAGGTGAAGAAGGGGAAGGTGACCGAAACGATTTGTCTGCTTCGCGCGGACGAGGAAACCAACGCCTACATTTGCCCTGCGGACACCCCGGTCGTCAACGGCGCGATTGAAGGCAACAAAGTCATGGGCGGAAATGTTCTGGCTCGATACCGCGAGGACTTCGAGCTGGTTTCCCCTGATCAGGTGCAGTACATCGATATTGCCCCGAACCAGATGCTGGGGGTTTCTGCCGGGCTGATTCCCTTCCTCGAGCATGACGACGCCAACCGGGCGTTGATGGGTTCCAACATGCAGCGACAGGCTGTGCCTTTGCTCGTCACCGAACCGCCTGTCGTGGCGACCGGGATTGAGAAGGCTGTGGCTGAGAACTCAGCGATGGTGGTGCGGGCGCGCCGGGCCGGCAAGGTCACCTTTGTCGACGCCAGCCGGATCGAGATCGGTCCGGACGTCTATCCGCTGAAAAAGTTTGTCGGTTTGAATGAACGGACTTGTTTGAATCAGCGCCCGCTGGTGGACTTGGGGCAAAAGGTCAACAAGAGTGACGTGATTGCTGACGGCGCGGCTACCTTCCAGGGCGAGTTGGCTCTGGGGCGAAACGTGCTGGTCGGATTCATGTCGTTTGACGGCTACAACTTCGAAGACGCGATCATCATCAGCGAAGACTTGGTGAAGCGGGACGTCTACACGTCGCTGCACATTGAGGAATTCGACGTGGAGATTCGCGATACCAAACTGGGCCCGGAAGAGTTCACGCGGGACATTCCCAACGTCAGCGAAAAGGCGCTCAAGAACCTCGATGCCAACGGCATTGTTCGGGTCGGAACGTTTGTCAAGCCGGGCGATGTTCTGGTTGGCAAGGTATCGCCGAAGTCGAAAACGGAGTTGACTCCCGAGGAAAAACTGCTGCACGCGATTTTCGGACGCGCCGGTGAAGACGTAAAGAACGATTCGCTGGAAGTCCCCTCGGGTGTGGAAGGGATCGTGATTGACACCCAGAGGTTCTCGCGGCGGATGAGCCTCTCGGATGAGGAACGCAAGGTCTTTGAAAAGGACCTCAAGGCAGCTGAGACTGAGGGCAACGACCAAATTGCCCAGGCTTTCTCCGACATGATTGCCGCCATGGAGAAGGTGATCGGCAAGTCCCTGACCGATGAGGACCAGACACCGCTGACCCGCGACCAGAATTCCAAGTTCATCGCCGAGAAGGCCTGTTCTTTCCGGTTGGCGAATGTCGTCGCCGGAATGCGGAGCGAGGAGCGGATTGCCCAGTTGCAACAGCTGCATACCGAGTTGTGGCCGGCGGTCGAGACGGCAATCGACGCCCGCGACCGCAAGCTCAACAGCATGAAGCGGGGCGACGAGCTTCGCAGTGGCGTGATGCAGATGGTCAAGGTTTACATCGCGACCAAGCGAGTAATTTCGGTTGGCGACAAGATGGCTGGTCGCCACGGCAACAAGGGTGTGATCGCCAAGATTCTCCCGGTTGAGGACATGCCTTTCCTGGAAGACGGCACTCCGCTGGACATCCTGCTCAATCCGCTGGGCGTTCCCAGCCGTATGAACGTCGGACAGATTCTGGAAACTCACCTCGGCTGGGCCGGGGCCAAACTGGGTTTCCAGGCGATCACGCCGGTGTTTGATGGGGCTTCGGAATCGGACATCAACCAGTGTCTGGCTGAGGCGGGTTTGCCCAGCCACGGCAAGATGCGTTTGTTCGACGGCCGGACGGGTGATGCGCTCGGTCAGGAAACGACCGTTGGTTACCTCTACATGCTCAAGCTGCACCACCTGGTGGACGACAAGGTTCACGCGCGAAGCACCGGACCTTACTCGTTGATTACCCAGCAGCCGCTGGGTGGCAAGGCCCGGTTTGGTGGCCAGCGGTTCGGGGAAATGGAAGTTTGGGCGCTGGAAGCTTACGGCGCGGCTTACATCCTTCAGGAATTGCTGACCGTGAAGAGCGATGACGTCGAAGGTCGAACCAAGATCTACGAGTCGATGGTCAAGGGCGAAAACACGCTCGAAGCCGGTACCCCTGCCAGCTTTGATGTGTTGACCAATGAGATTCGGGGCTTGGCTTTGAACATGCAGTTGGAGAAGCGTCGGACCTGACGGTCTGATGAACGTTCGGCCGGGCGAGTGGAGGTCAGTGAGACCCTCGCCCGCTGGACGCGGTTTGGCTTCGGGACTAGACGCACAAATTGGATTTTCTAAAGGAGCAGGTGAAGATGGCCATTGCCGACACCTCTTATGACCGCATCAATGACTACGCCTCCGTCAAGATCAGCTTGGCCCGGCCGCACGACATTCGCAGCTGGTCGATGGGCGAGGTCAAGAAGCCCGAAACGATCAACTATCGGACTTACCGCCCGGAAAAGGACGGGCTTTTTTGTGAGCGGATCTTTGGTCCGGAAAAGGACTGGGAATGCGCCTGCGGCAAGTATCGCGGGATGAAATACAAGGGGATGATCTGCGACCGCTGCGGCGTCAAGGTCACCCACTCCCGGGTCCGCCGCAAACGGATGGGTCATATTGAATTGGCGGCTCCGGTCGTCCACATCTGGTTCTTCAAGGCCATGCCGAGCCGCCTCGGTAACTTGCTCGACATGAAGACCACCAGTCTGGAGAAGGTGATTTATTTCCAGGACTACGTCGTGACCGACCCCGGTTCAACCGACCTGGAAAAGCAGCAACTGCTGACCGAGGAACAGTACCGCGAAGCCCGGCAGAAGTACGGTGACGGTTCGTTCAAGGCGGGGATGGGCGCGGAAGCGGTTCGCGATTTGCTCGCAAGCCTTGACCTGGTCAAGCTGAGCGAAGAGTTGCGCGGCGAGTTGGCGACGACCAACTCCAAGCAGAAGCGCAAGGACCTGACCAATCGCCTGAAGATTGTCGAGTCGATTCGCGACAGCGACAACAAGCCCGAGTGGATGGTGCTCGACGTGATTCCGGTCATTCCGCCGGATTTGCGGCCGCTGGTTCTGCTCGAGTCAGGCAATTTTGCGACGAGCGATCTGAACGACCTCTATCGCCGCATCATCAACCGCAACAACCGGTTGCGGAAACTGGTTGATTTGAATGCTCCCGAAGTGATCATCCGCAACGAGAAGCGGATGCTGCAGCAATCGGTTGATGCCTTGTTCGACAACAATCGCTGCAAGCGCCCGGTGCTGGGTTCGAGCAACCGGCCGCTGAAGTCGCTCACCGACATGATCAAGGGTAAGCAGGGGCGGTTCCGCGAGAACCTGCTCGGCAAGCGAGTCGATTATTCGGCTCGCAGCGTGATTGTCGTTGGTCCGCGACTGAAGTTGCATCAGTGCGGTTTGCCCAAGAAGATTGCCCTGGAACTCTACCAGCCGTTCATCATCCGCAAGCTCAAGGAATTGGGGCATGCGGACACGATCAAGAGCGCCAAGAAGATGCTTGAACGGAAGGACGAGGAAGTTTGGGACATCCTGGAGCAGGTCATCCAGAATCACCCGGTGCTCCTCAATCGCGCCCCGACGCTTCACCGGATGGGTATCCAGGCGTTTGAACCGGTGTTGGTGGAGGGGAATGCCATCCATCTCCATCCGCTGGTCTGCAAAGGCTTCAATGCCGACTTTGACGGCGACCAGATGGCGGTTCACCTGCCGCTTTCGATTGAGGCCCAGGTCGAGGCCCACACGCTGATGATGTCGACCAATAACATCTTCGCGCCGTCCAATGGCAAGCCGATCATGAGTCCTTCGCAGGACACGGTGATGGGTTGCTATTACATCTCCCTGGTACTGCCGGGGCAAAAAGGCGAGGGGATGACGTTTGCGTCGTTTGCCGAGGCCGAGATGGCCTACGCCCAGCACGTAATCACGATGCACGCCAAGATTCGCGTTCGCCTCCCCGAAGGCCGCAAGGTTCGGCTGAACGAAGACGAACGATCCGAAAGCCGGATCATCACGACTTCCTACGGGCGGATTCTGTTCAATCAGATGCTGCCGCAGGGAATGGACTATTACAATCACAACCTCAAGAGCAGCGACCTTTCCGTCGTGATTTCCGACTGCTACCAGGTACTTGGACGCCGGGCGACGATCAAGTTGCTCGATGACATGAACCAGCTCGGGTTCCGCGAAAGTACCCGCAGCGGTCTGTCGTTTGCGACCGATGACTTGGTTACGCCGGACACCAAGACCCAGTTTATTGGTGAGGCCGAGAAGGAAGTGCTCAAGTTGCGGAAGCACTTCGAGCGCGGAGCGATCACCGAGCAGGAGCGTTACAACAAGGTGCTGGAGACCTGGACGCACGCCCGGGAACAGATCACCAAGAACATGATGAAGGCGATGGAGCACGACGATCGCGTCGGCGGCTACGTCAACCCCGTGTTCTTGATGGCTCACTCCGGCGCCCGCGGTGGTGTCGAGCAGATTCGGCAGCTGGCCGGAATGCGTGGTTTGATGGCCAAGCCAACCGGCGAGATCATCGAGACCCCGATCAAGGCGAACTTCCGCGAAGGCTTGACGGTGCTGGAGTACTTCAGCTCGACGCACGGGGCCCGCAAGGGTTTGGCCGATACGGCGTTGAAGACAGCCGACTCGGGTTACTTGACCCGCAAGTTGGCGGACGTTGCCCAGAACGTCGTCGTCACCTGCAAGGATTGCGGCACTTCGCGCGGCATCACCAAGGGGGTGATCTATCGCGGTGAGCAGGTCGAAGTTCGACTTGCAACCGCGATCAATGGACGCGTTTCCCGGCACAGCATTGTCAATCCGATTACGGATGAGCAGATCGTCAAGGAAAACGAGATGATCACGCTGGAGCAGGCCCGCAAGATTGAGGAAATGGGTCTGGAAAAGATCCAGGTCCGCAGTCCGATGACCTGCGAAGCGGCGCTCGGCGTCTGCCAACTCTGCTACGGCATGGACATGTCCACCGGGGCGATGGTCGAAGAAGGCATGGCCGTTGGCATCATCGCAGCCCAAAGTATCGGCGAGCCCGGTACGCAGCTGACCATGCGAACGTTCCACTTCGGTGGTGTGGCTGGTCGGGTTGCGGAAGAAAATGAGAAGCGCTGCAAGAAGTCAGGTATCGTCAAGCTGACCCGGATGCGCTATGTCACCAACGACAAGGGCGACAGCGTCGTCTTGAACCGGACCGGTGAGATTTCGATTATCGACCCGCGCGGTCGCGAGTTGGAAAACCACAAGGTGCCGGCCGGTGCCGTCCTGCTGGTGAAGGAAGACCAGACGGTCGAGCCCAACTCGGTGCTTTGCCAGTGGAATCCACACGCCATCCCTGTGCTTTCGGAAGTCTCCGGCCGAGTTCGCTACGAAGACGTGGTGGAAGGCGAGACAATGAAGGAAGAGCGGGACTCCAGCGGAACGCTCCGACGATCGATTATCGACTTCCGCGGCGACCTGCATCCACAAATCGTGATCGAGGACGAGTCGGGCAAGACCCTGGACGTTTACTACCTCCCGGAACGGGCTCACATCATCGTTCAGGAAGGTGACCAGATCTCCGCCGGTGCGGCGGTGGCTGAAACGCCTCGCGAAGCGGGTGGTGTTTCGGACATCACCGGTGGTCTGCCGCGGGTGACCGAGATTTTTGAGGCTCGCAAGCCAAAGGACCCCGCAGTCCTTTCGGAAATCGACGGGATTGTCGAGATCAAGAACGAGAAGAAGCGAAACAAGCGGACGATTATCGTGCGCAATGAAGAAGCTGGCTTGGAGCGCGAGCACCTTGTGCCGCCAGGCAAGCGGTTCCGCGTTCACTCGGGCGACTACGTCACCGCTGGCCAGCAATTGGTCGACGGGCCGCTGGTCCCCCACGACATCCTCGACGTTTCGGGTGAGGAAGAAGTGCAGCGTTACCTGCTGCAGGAAGTTCAGCAGGTCTACCGCAGCCAGCGGGTGGAGATCAACGACAAGCACATTGAAGTGATCGTGGCCCGCATGCTCCGCAAGGTGAAGGTTGAGAAGCCTGGTGACACCAATCTCCTCGCCGGGATGGTGCTCGATCGCTTTGATTTGCGTCGCGTCAACGAGGAACTGGAGAAGTGCCTGAAGATCACTGACGCGGGCGACAGTTCGTTCGAGAAGGGCGCAATTGTCCTCAAGTCGCACATTGAGGAAGAGAACGCCAAGATCGAGGCTGCTGGTGGAAAGATTGCCAAGGGGACCAAGCCCAAGTCGGCAGAGTCCAAGGCCCAGTTGCTCGGGATCACCAAGGCGTCGGTACAAAGCAGCAGCTTCATCTCGGCGGCCAGCTTCCAGGAGACGACGAAAGTCTTGACTGAGGCGGCGTTGGCTGGCAAGGTCGATCACTTGGTCGGGCTGAAGGAGAACGTCATCCTCGGGCACTTGATTCCGGCTGGAACGGGCTTCCGTACCTTTCAAGACTCCGAAATTCAGTACAACCTCGAGGCGATGCGGCAGATTTCGGCGGCTCCCAGCCAAACCCTGGAAGCAAGCTTCCCCTTGCTGGAATCGGGCAGCGGTTCAGCCAACACGGCGACTGCCGACCTCGATTTCGGAGCGGATGCGGCGGCCTCCAGCCACTTTGTTTCGGAGGAGGAGGTGCAGGAACTGGAAGGGGAACTCGACGCGGGCGGCGAGGAGTCAGACCAATAACTTTCCAGTTTTCGCAGGATTTGCCGGTGGGCAGGCCCCGCTTGCCCTCTGGCAGCCTCAAGTTTGGCGAAAAATTGGCGAATTTGGCCTTTTTTTCGTTTTGAGTTGACGATTGAGTAAAAACCATTACCTTTATGGATTCGCTCCCGGGCGGGGGCGGATCTTTAGCTTGGAAAAAGTGACGACAGCATGCCCACGATTAATCAGTTGATCCGGAAAAAACGCCGCGATAAGCGGGTCTTCTCCAAGAGCCCCGTGCTCGACAAGTGCGCCTTCAAGCAAGGAGTCTGCTTGCAAGTGCGGACCATGACCCCGAAGAAGCCGAACTCGGCTCTCCGGAAGATCGCCCGTGTGCGGTTGTCTAACGGCAAGGAAGTGACTGTTTACATTCCCGGTGAAGGTCACAATCTTCAAGAACACTCGATCGTCCTCGTTCGCGGTGGTCGTGTTCGGGACCTGCCAGGCGTGCGGTACCACATCATTCGTGGCACCCGCGACACGCTCGGTGTCGAAAAGCGGCGTCAAGCTCGCAGCAAGTACGGCTCCAAGCGGCCTGCGGCCGGCAAGGCAGCTGCTCCGGCCAAGGGCGGGAAGAAGTAGTAAAGCGAAGCCGGCTTGAGCCGATCGGTTTGACCCGATCGCTGGCGTTGAGCCGAAGGTTTTTTAGCGGAATCATTCAGCCATTCAAAAGTGGTCCAACGAGCTGGGCAATCAGTTCAGTGGGGCCCGGGCAATCGAAAGTTCATCGGAATCATATGGGACGTATCACAGCCAGTCGTTCGCATCTCAAGCCCGACCCGAAGTACGGTTCGGAATTGGCCGGTAAATTCATCAACTGCATGATGTGGAGCGGCAAAAAGGCCGTCGCGCAACGGATTTTTTACGATGCGCTCGACGAAATTAAATCCCGCCTGCCGGACCGCGAACCGATCGAGGTCTTTCTGCAAGCGGTGGAAAACGTAAAGCCTCACATCGAAGTTCGCAGCAAGCGGGTCGGTGGCGCCTCGTATCAGGTTCCGATGCAGGTCAATCGCCAACGACAACAGTCGCTTGCCATCCGCTGGTTGCTGATGGCCGTTCGCGAAAAGAAGGGGCGTCCCACGGCATTGAAGCTGGCCGACGAACTGGTGGCCGCTTACAACCGCGAAGGCGTCGCAGTGACCCGTCGCGAAAATACCCACCGCATGGCCGAAGCCAACAAGGCGTTTGCCCATTTCGCGTGGTAGGCAACCAAAACAGACTCAACCGTTTTGTCGAATGACAAGACGGTTTTTTTATGCGCTGAGCTTTTTTCGAGCTGAGCTTTTTTCGAGCTGAGCTTTTTTCGAGCTGAGCTTTTGGCTGGTCGTGTTCTGAAGGCCGGAGCGCCGGCAGCCCAACGGTGAATGCATGTCGCGAAAAATTCAAAACCTGAGAAATATCGGCATCATCGCTCACATCGATGCCGGCAAAACGACCGTGACCGAGCGGATGCTGTTCCTCAGCGGAGCCAAGCATCGCGTGGGTATGGTCGACAAGGGAACCACGACCACCGATGACGATCCCGAGGAACAGGAACGCGGCATTACGATCTACGCGGCCTGCGTGACCTTCGATTGGAAGGATATCCACGTCAACCTGCTCGACACGCCGGGGCACGTGGACTTTACCGCTGAAGTCGAGCGGAGTCTGCGAGTCCTCGACGGAGCGGTGGTCGTCTTCAGTGCACGCGAAGGGGTCGAGGCCCAAAGTGAGACCGTGTGGCGACAAGCCAACAAATATCAGGTCCCGCGAATTGCCTTCATCAACAAGCTTGACCGGGAGGGGGCTGAATTCGAGCGGGTACTGGGTGAGATTCGCCAGCGGCTCAACGGAAATCCCGTTCCGATCACCATTCCGGTCGGCGAGGGACCGGCTCATACCGCCAATCCGTTTCGCGGCGTGATCGACCTGATCGGGATGCGGATGCTGACTTACGCCGACGAGGGCCGCACGATTACCGAGCGTCCGATCCCTGAGGATTGGCAGGATGTCGCCGAGTTCAATCGGGCCCAGTTGCTGGAGACTCTCTACGAGTTCAGCGATGAGATGACCGAACTCGCTTTGGCGGAGCAGCCGATTCCCGAGGACCTCGTTCGCCGCACGATTCGCCAGGCAACCTTGGCTCGGCAAATTCAGCCCGTGATTTGCGGCTCGGCCCTGCACGGAATTGGGGTTCAGGGAGTTTTGGATGCGGTCCAGGCTTATTTGCCGAGCCCAATTGATCGTCCGCCAGTTCAAGGAAGCGACCCAGACAAGCCGGACAAGCTTGAGATTCGCAAGCCAGACGCCAAGGAACCGTTTTGTGGCTTGGTCTTCAAGATTCTGCCGGCGAAGACGGGGGATTTTTACTGGGTGCGGGTTTACTCCGGCGAACTGAAACAAAATACGCGCGCTTTCTGCCCCAGCAATGGCAAGAAGGAGAACATCGCGCAGCTCTGGCAGATTCATGCGACACGCAAGGAAAAAGACGGACAAATCGAAGCGGTCGGGCCAGGCGAAATTGTCGGAGTGATTGGGCCTCGGGAGGCCGTGACCGGCGATACGCTGTGCGATGCCAAGGCTCCAATTCTGCTGGAGAAAATCGAGTTTCCGCAGACCGTGATCGAGATGGCGATCGAACCCGAAACGACCGCTGACCGGAAGAAACTGGCCGAAGTCCTCGAGATGCTCAAACGTCAGGACCCGACCTTCCGCGCTCAGGAGAACTCGGAAACCGGTCAGACGCTGATCGCGGGGATGGGCGAACTGCACTTGGAGGTGATTCGCAACCGTCTGCTCCGAGACTTCAATCTGAATGTCAAAGTCCACAAGCCCCGGGTGTCTTACCGCGAGACGATCAGCCGCCAGGTGGAGGTGACAGGCGAGTGCCATCGCCTGGTCAATGGGCAGCAGTTGTTTGCGAAACTGACGCTGAAGGTCGAGCCCAATCCAAACAGCGACCAGCAATTGCAGATATTCAATCGCTTGCCACCAGAGCTTTTGACCCCGGAATGGCACCAAGCGGTCATGGATGAGTTGCGGGCCCGGGGCCAGGGCGGCGGTCCGATCGGCAGCTTCCCGCTGACCAAGATTCGGGTCACGATCACCGGTGCCGAGGTCAACGAACAGACCACGCCAATCGCGATGACAATTGCCGCCGCACAGGCTTTCGAGCAGGCGCTGACATCGGCAGACCCAGTCCTGTTGGAACCGGTCATGAAATTGACCATCACGACACCGGACGACTTCTACGGCGAATTTGTCGGGGACATTGCCCAGCGTCGCGGCAGGATTTCCAAGACCGAGTCGTTCAATGGGATCACGGTCATCGAGTCGCAGACACCGCTGGCCGAGTTGTTCGGGTATTCCAATGCGATGCGCAGCCTCAGCCAAGGCCGGGCGGGAAGCTCCATGGAGCCGTTTGCTTACGAGGTCGCTCCCGCCGAAGTGGCTCAGGGATTTGCGATGTGACCGCCGAGTCAGGAGCTGGGGCCTAGGCTTGTTTCCCGAAGCGGGCGATGTTCGGTCGCAAGCGAACGCCAACGCAGCCGAACGAGTGCTCCCAAGGAAGCCGTCTGGGAGGCCGGTTGGAGTTTGA
>Ga0315907_10002899_pt1 | contig 20926 bp, 21 predicted proteins | sample LakEriMetagenome_3_FD_203525 | JGI IMG/M metagenome (GOLD analysis project Ga0315907, IMG submission 203525) | Freshwater fungal communities from buoy surface, Lake Erie, Ohio, United States - Buoy 12 MA123 | ecosystem: Environmental > Aquatic > Freshwater > Lake > Lake biofilm | place: USA...
AGCTGATTACTTCTTGCTTAGAGGAAACTGGGATTGGGGGTTCCATTTTAGATATTCAAATAAGAATCAGTATTCTCCAGTATCCGGTGCTCTTAGAGTAGAAGAGGACGAATCATTTGTCTCAAAGTTAATAACTCTACCTGAATTCATTGAGCTTGAAAACTTTCAAGTAGTAAATGTAGCGGAGAACGCAGATCTCTCAACAATAGACATTGATCAAGTAGAGATGGTGGTGAAGGAGACTCCAATACAAGTAGAAGGCTATATCAATGTGAGTAACGCTTTAACTCGATACTTTATTGAGGACGGAATCTCAGCTAAGTTTAATGAATTCCTCATAAACTCTAACGAGTATATCGGAAACTTTAATTCTATCGAAGATTATGTTAGAGCATACACCGATGCAAATATTCTTAAGCTTTACGAGATCTATGAAAATGCTTTTTTCTTCAAGGAAAACGCATCACTAGTGTCAACGATCACACAGTCGCAGACCAATCCAAATACGATAGAGTTTGTCTTTTTAAATGATCAACAACGCTTTACTCAAGGCTACGATCTACTAAAGGCTTTGCAAATAAATAAAAGAGAAAGATTGGTGTTAAAATTCAATTTCAGTAAAAAACCTGGAAAAGGATTGTCAATCAGTCCAAAGATAAAAATTAAATTCATCTAGAGATGCCAATTAGAGTAAACTTAAAGGAGATCTTTCCTTCAGATTCACAGGAAATCACAGTTGACAAAGTCAATTTTAATTTCAATAAGTTATTGGAGTTAGGAGTAGGGGATCCTGGGATACAGGGACTTTCAGGAATACAGGGCCCAGCTGGGCCGACTGGCCTAGGCGGACCTGCTGGCTTACGAGGATCTACTTGGTTTGTGGATGCAGGAGATCCAAATACTCTTACTGGATTCATCGATCTTATCGATAATGATCTCTACTTAGATTCTTTATCATTTGATGTGTGGCAATACGATCTAGCGACTGATACCTGGTCACTAGTCACCAGCATATCCACATTAGTTAATAATTATCTTTCAACCACTTCTTCTCCTTTTAAGAGAGGAATAGGTTTAAGTAGTCCGAGTGATGATCGGTTCATTACCTTTAATCGTCGTGGAGAGACTTATTTAGAGACACAGCTTGATGTGAATTTAGGAACTCTAAATACTTCAAATAACGATACGCTTTTTCTAAATAATTTTAATGAGGACGTTCTTTCCAATAGCTTAACTAACTTTTATTTTACAGCAAATCCTGGAGAGTTATTCAATTCTCTATTATCCATCTACTCAAACCATAGTGAAGGCGCAGCTGTCATTCAAGGAAGATATCACCTTGAAATGGGATCACTCTACGAAAACACAGAAGTAAGTCCCAGTCAAGTTGAGATGAGTGATATTCGACACAATCTAAAGGTAAAGTTCCTAAAGGAAGACGTTAGCCTATCAACCCCATTGCCGAGTACTAACTATTGGTTAAATACTGCAAGATTCTCTTTAAGTAAATTAGAATCGACCTCAATCGCAACTATTGATCAAAACGGAAGATTTGAATTTGTAGTTCCAAAGTATAACGACGAAGGGCTGAGCACAATTCAGTCTGAGGTAACAATTCGATTAGGATCGGCCGAGTCTCTAATTGAACAGTCAGCAGTTCCGCCTATCGTACCTGACGGAATCAGCATTTCTTCTGCAGTAAACGGTCTTATCTTTGGTCTTAAGGAGGGTCTTGAAAATGAATTGACTCTGCCTTATTCTGCAGGAAACGCTGATTTTGCTCTATTTGATGTTTCAAGCGGACTAAATGGTTTCTTCTTTAATGACCGTCTTGTACAGACTGCTGGCAACATTGAGCAGATTCACACAACACCTGCTGAATTTGTCTCTAAGGCGCTGTTTGGAGTCGGCTATCCAGGTAATGCTAACCGCTATTATACTTCGATATTCTCCAATGGTAAATACTTAATACAGACTTTTGCTGGACCTAATGACATATACGGCGGAAGTAACTTGACTACTTCTCAGGGTGCAATCCAACTTAGAGCACTAGACTCAGCGCTTACTGTTCTTAATACGGTTACTACTGACTCTGAGCAAAATCTTCTTATTCCACTTGCATTCGATAACCATGGCCACACAATCTCTGGAGTACTTCAAGACATTCCCGCAACTAGTGTGACTGACGCAAAGATTGCTGGTAAGTACATCTATCTAACTAGAGTCAGACCTTCTACTCCAGGCAGTGCACCAGGTGTAGGTATCAATCGAAATTATAATACTTTCATCATAGCTGAGGCCGACTCCAATGGAAATTCTATGGTACCGGTATCAATTGATACTCCAGGAAACAGTTTACAGCGAGTTGAGATAGTTGGGTCAATTGCTTACGTAATCAATAAGAGACAGGCTGCCGCTCCATGGTCTACTCTTAACTCAACTATAATCGCTATTGATGTTTCCGATCCGACGAATCCTGTAGTAATATGTAGTCTCGGTTCGCCCACATCATATGGTAGAAACGATGATAATTACTTGGACCTTGAGATAGTTGGAGAAAGAGCGTTTGTTTCTACTTTTACTGAGAGCTCAAACAGCATTCGAATCAAGCAGTTTGATATCCATGATCCTTATAACATAACTTATCGACCTGCTTCAAATAGCGGGACCGTTGTTGTTGCCAGTGGTGCTAATGAAAAACCTGCACAGCTCAAGGCTCTGGGGACCTGGTTATTCTGCTCTTACGATAATGATGTTTATGTATACAACATTGATGTGAACAACACTCAAAACTTGTCTCTAGTCTCTTCATTTGAAGTGGACACAAATATCGATATTACTGACATAATAGTTAGTGATCGTTACTTATATGCGCTAGGTGAGAATAAAGTGAGCGGAATTGGGATGCTTGCAACAGTCGATATTTCTGACATCCTAAATCCATTTACTGTCGCAATTGAGTCTAGAGGTGAGATAACTGCTGCTGGAAAGATGACGATGGTAGGAAACAAGATTTACGTTTCCACCTCAAACGGAACAGGTTCATATGCTGCAACGATTGGAGGTATTTCTGTGTTTGAAGTTGACGGAATAGTTTCTGCAAATGCCGACCTGTCTATGATAAGATCTAATGAGATCAAAGTATTCAAAAACGCATACGTTGGAGAATCATTAGAGGTCGGGAACTCAATAAACGTGGGTCAGGGAGGAGTATACATCGATCGCGGTCAGGGACTAGCGGTAGACGGCCCAATAAAGGTAAGATTCTCTGATCCTAATATGGTACTCACCAGTGCTCCTGATCCATTGACAATCATTGAAACTAAGCTGGAAGGAATCACACAAAGCTCTCCAACTGGTGCTCCAAAAATACGATTGAATAGAAAGTGGTTAGACACCGTTGCGCTCGCTGATGAGATCCTAATCGATACTACTGATTTAGATTCAGTTGATTTACAAGCAGTTAACTGTAATAGAATTAGACTCAGCGGAACAAATGACATCAATGGGGGATGGGTCACCTCTCAACTCATAGGAGCGACTGGCGTTGGAGAATCTACTACCTTTCATTCAGACTTTGTGGGTCACTGGCAAAAATTTGGTATTGGTGGCGATACCACAACCTTTGATGGATGGGTGCTTTCCAACTGGGTAGAAATTGGCCCGGGAGTTACTGCCAATTCTAGCCTTTGGGGATATAACTTTAAGTTTACTGGAAACAATACAGCCGGCGATGTTTATGGAGTATATGTTGACTATGCAGGAGCGACTGCTGTGAACAAAGCATACGGTATTTGGGTAAGAGACGCTGATGAGAATATATTAGATGGAAAGCTTACAATCAATGATCATCCTCATCTATACCTTAATGCTAGAGATCCAAACCAATTTAGTGGCAGTAATCAATTCATAAGCGGTAGATATGATGAGGCTAACTCTGATTATACATTTACTAGAGTAGGAGACGTTGTCACTTGTACTGGAAAAACTATTGCCGGTGGAAATCCAACAATCAATATTCCTCTTGGAACGATCGCTCCTAATCAGGCTTGGGGAGTAGCTTCATTTAATGTTGGAAATACCGCTTGTAAAGTAGGATATAAAAACGCAACTCAAGTAGAAATAAAAAAGGCAGATGACTCAGCAATAGGCATCGGTGATGGCACCCAGTGGTTCACATTCTCGTACGTGATTGCATAATAATAAAAAATAAAATAAAATGGGACTAAAGATAACTAGTGAAATTTACACAGACGGAGGCACAACATCTGATGCCTATGTAAACATCGAAACAGTAAAGGTTTCAAAGAGCGGCACAATAAATGCATTCTTAAACTTATACTTAAATGAGGAGGCTAGACTGGCTGATCCTACCAAGACTGTGACAAGTCAGCAGGTTTATTCTAGAGTAGGAAAGACTGATGATTCAGCATTCACATTAACTGGTAATGTTTATGAGGTTGCCTACGCGCTAACTAAGGAAAAGCTAGAAGCATTTGGACTCACAGTGATTGATTCGATCTAATCGATCCATTGAGAAAGAGTAAAGGGCATCAGGTTCTCAACAACAAGTAGAGCCTGAAGCTCAGCGATGATGTTTGTCTCAAAGGCTATTCCCTTAGCAATCCCCTTGTTTAGCAAAATTGTGTCTTTCACGACATTTGCCGCAATTTTTTGATCGACTTCTTCAGTTATTGCAAAAACGACATTCTTCTTGTCCTTCATTCTATTTAAGGTCGGGTGATTCATCTCACTCAACTTTTCTTTGAGAGCGTTTTCCTTGATCTCATCAAGGACGATCGTTTTTACTTTTCTAAATGAGACTCCATAATCCTTAGTAAAGTCTTCTTTCACGCACCAAATCGAGTATTGCTTGCTTCCGACCTCATTCATCACTATGAATATCTCCTGTTGTTCATGAATCATCTCATTCATATAAAAGATCTCCATTAAGTCAAAAGCGGCTAGCTGCTGATCCATGTATTCTAGGATCAGGTTTAAGAAGACGTAATTTGCATTTCTAAATATCTCAACGACCTCCGTCTTTCTCTCAAAGATCTGTCGTAATTCTTTCTTTATTGCATTCAATCTTTCGTTCTGCCAGATGGGATGAAGCTTTGAATCAAATAAGCTACCGTCTATCGCCAAGTTATTTAGGTTCAAGCTATGAAAGAAGAGCTCATAAAAGTAGCGAAGGTCTCCTTCTTCAAGATCCTTTCTGTACTTTTGGCTTGCTGCCAAGAGTATGTAGCTAAAGTATTCTGGATCTAGATAACTGCCCTTAGTTATCCATAGAGGATCGAGTATCTGTTTTTCTTTCAAAGCTTAATGCTCTTTTTATTATTTATTTCACTGAAGCACGATTCCAAGTTTAGTGTAAAAAATCAAATAAATAAACTAAAGAAAAAGCTTCTCAATGATTAAGACTACTGTCAAATTACTGATAGATCCCCAGAAAAACTCGCTGACTTTTAGTAAGAATTTTAGGATATTTTCAACGACTGAGCCTGTGACAGGAATCACTGAGTTCACAGACTTCCTAGAAGATCTTATGTTTACTTCACCAGAAGCGATCGATCTTACTAATCTCAAGAGATACTTTAGATATTCCAGGAACAAGTTAGACTGGTCACTATGGTATGAGGTCTCTCCAGGTAACTTAGGGGACGCTGCAGGAATCTATTTAGACGCAAACGATCAGTTCTATTTCGAGGTGAAATATGAGTACGACGACGGCACTTCTAATGAGATGCCGACCGTCATTCAGGTAAACGAAGTGAAACTAAGGTTTAAGCAGGCAGGAAACGTTGCGAATACCTACTGTCCTGTGACCCAATGTTCAGATGAGAAATGCACATCAATCATTACAAACAGGGATCCGAGTTTTAGGCCATACAACGTGGATAGCGCAATTGGACTCTATAATGAGCTCTCATTCTTTACTAATCAGCTATACGGCCATCAAGTAGTTTATTTTAGGACTGTTCCTGAATCAGATAGCGGTGACTATGTCTTTAAGGAATGGACTCTCTACAAAAACGTGGATCGCAAATGTATAAAGGTTTTAGTGCCAGGTAATACCTTTCCTGATAACGTGCCTAAATACACAGAATTTGGCATAGACTTTCAGATGCCATTTGAGATTCATGTAGATCACAAATACTTTCAATCAATCTTTGGAAGCGAGTCTGAGCCTAGGAAGAGAGACTTTCTCTACTTTCCTCTGCTTAATAGGATGTTTGAGATCCAGGGATCTTACCTCTTTCGCAGCTTCATGATGACTCCTAGTTATTGGAAGATTCAGCTTAAGAAGTACAATCCAAACATCGATATGCTCCTTACTGATGAGACTCGTACCTTCTTGGATAACGTGATTCTCTCAGCAGAGCAGCTATTTGGACCTGAAGTAGAGAAAGATATTAAGGACGGCACAATGCCTGAGCAGTATTCAAAGATAACAACGACCTTTGATCCTTCCCGAAAGGCGATTCATCCTGACACAACGCTAAGACCTTTGAAATATACTTACAATTTTGCACCCTTAATAGAAAACTATTATGATCTTGGAGGAGTTCCCAGCACAGACATAACTGTTGCTTTGACTCCTGCTTCTCCAGTCACCTCAACTAGCCAATACGTTGCAAGTTTACCTAGCTTAGACAAGGTTCCGCCTCCTCAAAATGACGTGATACTTGCGTATGAGGGTAGCGATCTCTATGCTACTTGGAAGAATGGAGGACTCATCACTAATGACAAGAACATTCGAGGAACCAGCATGAGGTACTGCAGAATAAGGGGACCATTCGATTATATTCCAAATAACATCGGACAGTCTGAACCCAATAGGTACATTAGGATAGAGGCATATCGAGACATGAGATTCAATGATCAGCGGGACGTCCTAACTGATACGTTAGGTCCAGACACGATCACTACGTTTAGGGTAAGGGAGTCTGCTGTGATTTATAACGCCACTCCAAAGTTCAATACGACAAACATTAAAAACCTTTCGTTCACTTGTCTCTTTAACGTGCCTACATCTGCGGATATCGTTAGCTTTATCAATGGATACGACAATGAATTACAAGCAGGGCTAAGAATAACAGGAAGCTTTAATCGTTACAACCTTTCTAATCCTGAGGGAGATCTTATCCTGTTGATTGAGATAAACGGTCAGAACAAGATATACACAATCAACAACTTTATTAGCGGCACGTGGCACGCAATGGTGGTTTCCATATCTAACGAGTTCTTACAGATAGGAACCTATGTTTATCGAATCACTGAAGATCCAAGCGACATCATAAATCACAGTGATTTTAATAAGATATTTGGTGCGACATCATCCTTATCTCAAGAGACGTTTGATCTAGACCAAAACTATGTGTTACAGAACTCCCTGCTCCTGATCACGAACTTGCGTCTTTTCAACACCATGCTTAGGGAAGAAGAACACGAGTTTATACTAAGTCAGCAATTCCTAAAGGACGAGTCAATGTTGATCCTAATCGATAACTGCAGACCTCAAACGAACCTGCCGTACATCGCTAAAAACAGATAAAAATAATGAAGATCTCAAAGAACGAAAACATACGAAACGAGAACGTACAGGACATATTCTTAAGAAATGCTACCCTGTCACTGCTTGACCTACTCAATAGAGAAGTCATAATTAGCTTAAAGAGAAACGACGAAGTCACCTATCATGAGGTTCCATTCTTCTATAATTTCGGAGGAGACGAAGGATTCATGAAAGACTTTTTTCTTGAGATACCTGGAGACTGTAAGTGTCCTAGTCATGCTGAGGGTAACTATGAACAGATGCCCAGGGGAATAGTCACATTAGGCGGATTTCAGATAAAGTCAAGCGATATTACAAACAAGTTCGTTCGAGGAAGCTTCAATCAGGAAGTAAGGGACGAGAATGATCAAAAGCAACTAAAAGCTTTTTCGTCTAGGCTCTTTACGTTACCGATGGCTTTGAGCTTTTCAATAAAGATAGAGAGCGATAACATCAATAAGACCTTTAAGATCATGGAAAAGATCTTTGATTTTTATTATAAGAATCAGGTAAGATACTTTCAGTTTAGAGGAATCCGAATTCCAGCACAGGTGACTTTTCCTGAGACTGCTCAGTTCCAAAAGACTTATAGCTTTACCTATACTGATTCAAACATCGTATCCATCTCTCTTGACCTTCAAATGGAGACCTACTTTCCTAGCTTTGACGATCACTCTACTTTCTATAAAGGCAATACGATTAAACAAATAAACTTAAGAGAGAACTCCGGTCTTACTGGATCAACTCTCGATGACGTGTGGATAGATCGGGACTTTCCGCCAAGCGAATAAATAATTAAGTATGGAAGCTAGAATAAAGAGTTACTCACAGTTTTTAGGTCATCAGGCAATCTCTGAGGGTCTAGACTATCACATAAGCAGGGGATACAGCATCACAGAGTCAGTGTATCGACCTGGAAGCAAAGCTCACCTTGAGATCTTAGCAGAAGCTAGGAGCCTTTACTTTAGTGGATCTCTGCTAGTCGAAGGAGTCGACCGTCTTCTATTGGAGACGACTGACCTTGGTAAGACTGGTTTCTATCAAGGGCAAGAAGTTTCATTAGACCTTCCGTTAGAGGAATTAGATATCAATGAAGAGAAAAAACCTAAGCTTGGATACCCAACTAGGGGAGGCTCTAAAAAATACGTAGTATACGTTAGAAATCCACAAACCGGAAACATTAAGAAGATTCAGTTCGGAGACCCTGGACTCAACGCAAAGGTTTCCAATCCCAAGGCTAGAAAGTCATTTGCCGCGAGACATAATTGTGCTGAGAAGAAGGACCGGACGAAAGCCGGTTATTGGGCATGTCGAATAAACAGATACGCTCACCTATGGGGAGGTAAAACATATCCTGGATTCTGGTGATGATTTATAGAGAGGTTGAGAATATCGATTATGTGATTAGGACTTTTGACGAATCTATCGATCCTATCAATCTCCAATGGCACCGCGATGATGAGGATCGAATGGTAGTCTCAATTCAACCTACTGACTGGAAGATACAGTTAGAGAATAGGTTACCTCAAAGCTTGAATTCAGCAGTCTTTATTGCTAGGGGAGAGTGGCATCGAGTGATAAAAGGAACAGGCGAATTAAAAGTAAAAATAGTAAAGAGTTATGAATTCGATAAATGAAACGATAGAGAAGCACGGAAATAAGGCAAAGCAAACAATGGACAAGTTTTCTGAATTCGCAGACACTAGAGAAGCGGGAGCGGAAAAAATCGTAGATAACGCTAAGAGAAAAGGAGGACTTGCAATGTTAACCTGGCACCATTTCAATGTAAAGCTTCCTTATTACAAGAGAGCGGCAGCCGGTAAGTTTGATTTAGTTGAGGCCAAAAAAGAATTTAAGAAAACTTACGACAAAATATCTACTTCCATGTCTCAAATAGATTTTCAGACTGAGATGGGAAGATTAGAAGTATTGGGAGAACTTATCATAAAGGAGGAAAGTTTGCCTAAAAAGATGAACGAGTCACAAGTCTTGTCTTACTCTCAATTCATAAATAAAAAGAAAAATAATTAAAAAGTATGGACAAGAATAATTCCATTTTTACTTTTAATCAGTGGCTCAATGAAAGCAAAAAGAGCAAACCTCATCCTGCCCAATATAAAGCTCCGAAGGGGAGTACGCGTGCCAAGAAACTAGACAAAGCACAAGATCTACTTAAGTCTGGTAACAAAGAAGAAGCATATAGACTTAGGGATGAAATGGAAAAGGCTGAGCGTGAAAAACCTGGCTTTAAAAACACTCCACGTAAGGATTCCAAAGTCAATGAGGCTAAAAAATCAAACACGTTAAGCAAGGAGACCTTAGCTAAGATTAGAGCAGTCGCTACCAAGAAAGGCTATTCTTTTTCTGACTTGAAAAGAGAATACATTAAAGGACTGGGTGCGTACTATTCTTCAGGATCTAGGAAAGGAATGACTTCTCATCAATGGGCAATGGCTAGGGTAAATGCAGCAAGTCCAAGCAAGTCTTGGGCAAAGGTTAGATCAACTAAAAAGTAATAGAAAATGTTATTAAATGTAAGACAAAACGGTTTCATATTCAACTTTCCTCCAGACTATTTCACTGAGGAAGTAAAGGAAAAATACAAGAAGTACTATCAAAGCCTCATATTGCCATATGATTCGATTAGTGATTTCATGTCTGCAACAATCCAGAGCATAGACTTTCCGGGATGGAACATGGACCTTGCTTCTCAGACTAGGATCTTGGGTAAGAAACAAGAATACAAGAATGCAACTCAAGTAGTAGACCTATTCACCAAGGAGTTCACCATTACTTTTAAGATGACCGATGCATACTTGAACTATTTCATCTTTTTTGAAAACAGTCTAAAGTTTCTAGATTTTAGTAACCCTCAACAGACTTACGATCCGATGAGACTCTCCTTATTGGACAATGAAGGATATTTAGTGTGCTCTATCATCTTTAAGAGACCTATCCTAAAGGGAGTCGATGGGTTCAAGTTATCGTACAGTTCAAGCACACCAGACTTTAAAACATTTAATGCTAAATTTAGCTACTTTGATTTTGACATAGAATTAGATTTTAACTAAGAACTATTCTTTCTGTTTGTAGTAAAACATACAAACTATTTTCTAATGATAATTCATTTTATAGGTCAGCCTGGTGCTGGAAAGTCTACCCTTGCGGCAGAGATCGCAAAAATCGTTCCTAATCCCATGATAATCGATGGAGATGAGATGCGAGAAATATTCAAAAATAAGGATTATAGCCAAGAGGGACGTCGTCGAAACCTTACTAATGCTTACAATATCGCTAGATTCTTGGACGCTAAGGGGTTTACTCCTATTCTTGCACTAGTTAGCCCTTATCTAGATCTTAGAGAAGAGCTAAAGGAATCTGCAGAAACAGTTGAGATATTCTTACAAACGAGCGACATTAGAGGAAGAGAAAACTTTTTCGTCAGCGATTATGAAGAACCTGTGAATGATTACCTTCCAATTGATACTAAGGCAAGCGAGTTAGACTGCCTACGAATCATTAAGGCTCACCTAATATTGAGAGGATGCATCTAGTCAAGATACGATATAATCATGATGCTGGTGATTCAGGCCTCTTTTGGCGAGTCATCATAAACGGTGTTGAACACCTAGCTAGCGATCTTGAGATTCATGGAGCGGCGTACACCACTCAGGATGAAGTCGAGGGAGTCGGAAAGAAGTATCACATCACGTGTGAGGTTGATTCCATTCACTGGGACAAAAACAAGATAGTTCTGGTTCGAGAAAAGAATAGAGTCTCTAAACTTAGACACATCTTAAAATCAATAACTTACCGTTTCTATTCCTCTACGATAACTTCGTTAATCGCCGCATTTCTTACCGGGAGCATCACGATAGGTTTTTCGATAGGGACAGCTGATTTCTTTATCAAGATATTTACATACTACATACACGAAAGGATTTGGTACAAGATACCATTTGGACTAGAAAAAATAAAGAAAAAATGACGTATAACATGTTTATTGGGAGATATCAGTCTCCTCACAAGGGTCACATGACCATCTTTAACGAATACTTAGGCAAGGGCAAGCCCATCTTAATTGCTATTCGAGATGTTGAGCCAGACGATAAAAATCCTCTCTCTGCAGCAGAAGTATCTGAGATTTGGCTGGAAATCTATAAAGGAGACCCATTAGTAAAAATCATCATCATACCTGATATTGCTAGCGTAAATTACGGAAGAGGTGTCGGATATGAGGTAAAGGAGATCCAAGTAGACTCGCAGATCGCGAACATCTCAGCAACAGAGATTCGTCGACAGATACACGCAGGTGAGACTGGATGGCACGATCTAGTGGATCCAAAGGGACATGAAATACTTGAAAAACTACTAAAAAGCAAGAAATAAAAATGGAAAAATACTCAATCTTTCACCTAGAAGGTGGACTCGGCAAACACATCGCAGCAACAGCTGTTGCAAAGTGCATCAAAAATAATCATCCGGATAGGGAGCTCATCGTAGTATGTGCGTATCCAGAAGTCTTCTTAAACCTTCCATTCGTGGACAGAGTCTATCGAATTGGAATGACTCCATACTTTTATCAAGACTATGTTAAGGGCAAGGATACCATGATATTCAAACATGAGCCATACTTTACGAATGAACACATACACCAGGAACTTCCGCTAGTCGAGAATTGGTGTAAGTTATATCAGTTAGACTATTCTGGAGAGACTCCTGAGCTTCTCTTCAATGTTAGACAGAGACAGTATGGATTTAGAAAATGGTCCAGAACTAAACCCATCATGGTGCTTCAAACAAACGGCGGCCCTCTCAAGGATCAGCCTTATCCCTATTCCTGGACTAGAGACATGCCGCATGACATAGCAGAGAAAATAGTTAGGACTTTTTCAAATGACTATCACATCTTACAGGTGTGTCGTCTTCCTGAACAAGCGATCGAAGGAGCTGAGGCAGTCATTGAACCTATGTCTAACATGGAATTTCTTTCAATGCTTCTCTTTTCATCAAAGAGAGTCTTGATAGATTCGTGCCTTCAGCATGCAGCTGCGGCTTTGGGAGCACCTTCTACTGTTCTTTGGGTTGGAACGAGTCCTAAGACCTTTGGTTGGTCTTTACATAACAATATAACAGCAACACTACCTGACACAGTTAAGCTACCAGACAGTTATCTGTTTGATTACAACTTCCATGGAACCTTACATGAGTGTCCTCTACTTGACTTGAACGTGTTTGATGAATCAGACGTATTAAACTCAATTGCCTTAACCTAATGGATTTTACCTATCGTCCAGTAAACATTAATGAGTACTTTGACAAGATACTCTATATCAACATGGATAAGGACGTTTCTCGTGATCATGGCATGCTCAAGCAGTTTGAAAAGTTTGGAATCACGAACTTTCAAAGGATCGCAGGAAGTGACTTGATATCTCTACCTCAACCGATAAGTTATCGTAATTTCATAAAGGACGATGAAAAGTACATCAAGGGCCAGCTAGGTTGTAGACAATCTCATCTCAATGCTATTCAGTATGCTAAGAATCAAGGATATCAGCGAGTCTTAATACTTGAAGACGACGTTGAATTCCTGATCGACCCTAGTGAATTACTCACAATAAACCAGGAGATCCTTAATGATTGGGACATGCTCTATTTCGGTGGGTTGATTGAACCCTTCTTTAGGAATCAGATAGTCTGTGCTCATGCGTATGGAGTGACTGCAAACTTATACGACGATATCTTAGAGATGGGAGCTCATTCAGGAATGGAAATAGACAATTTCTACGCAAAGGTGATACAGCACATGAGTTACAATCATACTAACATAGGCAAGTACAGGATCAGGATAATCCAGCCTTTCAATCAAGTAATACAAAACAAAAGTTACTCATCAAACATAATATGAAACAGATATTCTTTCAATCGTCCCTGCCAAGAGCAGGATCAACTCTCTTACAAAACGTCCTGGGCCAGAATCCTGACTTCTATGTCACGCCCACTTCGGGAGTCCTGGAGTTAGTGTATGCGGCCAGAAACAATTACACTAATTCTCCTGAGTTTAAGGCACAGGACTCATCCCTGATGAGAGCAGGATTTACTCGATTCTGTCACGACGGGGTACATGGATTCTTCAACGCGATCACCGACCGACCGTATGTCATGGATAAGAGTAGAGGTTGGGGAATCCACTATGGATTTCTTAATGAGTTCTATCCAGACCCCAAGATCGTCTGCATGGTCAGGGACCTTCGCGGAATCTTTGCCTCAATGGAGAAGAACTTTCGCAAGAACCAGCACATGGATTCTGGAATAGTCGATCACTCAAAGATGACTGGTACAACCACTGAGAAGAGGATTGACGTATGGGCACAGGGCCAGCCAGTAGGTCTTGCGATAGAGAGGCTCTATCAGATATTCAAGGAGGGAATCGACAAGAAGATGCTTTTTGTCAAGTACGAAGACCTGACTGAAAATCCCCAAAGGGAAATGAAAAGGATCTATCAGTACTTGGGAGTTCCTGAATTCTCTCATGACTTTGATAACGTTGAACAGATAACCGCTGAAGACGACTCAGTATACGGTATCTATGGCGACCATAAGATTCGCACAAAGATCTCGCCACTCAAGCCCGATTACAAGGATGTGCTTGGAGTAAACGTCTGTAACTGGATCAAGACCAATTACAAGTGGTTCTACGATGAGTTTAAGTATTATTAACTGATGGTAGCAGAGTACAGTTCCTGAATCAGGCTTTCCAAGATACTCGTGTCGATCTGGTCAAAGTCAATAGTAAAGGTTCTCTTTTCTTCTTGCGATTCTGACTGAGACAAGTACATTACCTTTGCTTCATTGAATACGTGAATCACGTGATAGTCTGATTCAAGCACATCGCTAGGACGTAGGCTCTTTATGTGATCTACAAAAGGAGTTAGTGTAGTTAGAGTAGAGGAACTTATTTTTAAGTTAAGCTCACTTCCGATGATTTGAGTCTCACCGTATCCGAAAATGTGAATAGTATTAAACATGTTTTTATATTTTTATTAGACAGTAGTTTCTTGTTGTCTAGCTAACTTATCAACGTTATTAAAGAAATCCGTCACAGTTCCCTCAAAACCATCCCCAATCGTATTAAAGGTCACCTTATTCCAATTAGAATTGTTTCCCCTAAGATTAGGACTGCTTTGAACTTTTTCCAGAGTCTTCGGTAATCTAAAAGTCACAGTGGTTGGAGTAAAATAAATGGAACCTAGAGTAGGAGAGACCTGTTCAGTCTTTGAAGATACGTATTGCTGAAGGGAAGAATACACTTCTGCAAAACCTAACTCATCATACTGCATTTCTGATATTGAGATATCAGTCGTTAAATTAACGTCGTCAATAATCACATATTTTAATCGACCCGAGTAGGTGGTCGCAGGTTCTGGTTTAGGCTCAGCTTTAGGTTGAGCTTTTTTACTTTGAGTATTAAAAGCTATTATGTTTAAACAGTCAAATTTTATCGCCATTTCTTTTTCTCTATTTTTATGCTATGTAAAGCCTTCCTCCCTCAGCCGTGCACGAGTAAACTGTTCCTGCAGGTAACGGTAAAGCGGAATCGTCAGGAAGATCCTTTAACCAGAGACAGTTTGCATGCAGAGTACAGTTGGCTACTGCGCAAATATTTGAGCCGACTATTGTTGCACAGGCAAAGCTGCAAGTATTATTACACTGTCCTCCAAGAATTGCTCCATATAATGAGTCAGCGAAGTTTCCGTATCCTCCACTGACTGTTGAATAGTCTCCACACGTTGTATTAAAAGCTCCTCCGCTGATCACTGAAGTTGTACTACAAGAACAGTTGCATAACCCTCCACCAACGAATGACAATTCTTTAGTCACCGTATTGAAACAACCTCCACCAATGATTGAACAACTTGCACAAGACCCTAATGTATTGTCAACTCCTCCGACTACTGCTGACCCGCAACCTCGGACTATGTTATTCGCTCCGCCGCTCACTGTTGAACACTGGGCACACGCTGCATTATCATATCCTCCACTGACTGTTGAATAGCTTCCGCTCGCAACATTACCGTAACCTCCACTGACTGTTGAGTAATAAGCGGAAGAAGTATTGAAATAACCTCCGCTGACCGTTGAATAGCCTCCGCTCGCAGTATTGCTGAATCCTCCTCCAACAGTTGATGGATTATACCCAGACGCAGTGTTGTTTATTCCACCACCAATTGTTGCACCGTTGTAACCAGACGCAGTGTTATTGAATCCTCCGCCGATCACTGAATACTGACACTGTATTGAGTTAAACGCTCCTCCGCCGATTACTGAATAGTATCCGCTTGTCGTGTTAGCGACTCCGCCGGAAATTGTCGCTCCTGCACCGGTCGCTGAATTACCGTATCCACCAGAGACAGTCGCTGCGAGATTGGCTGCTGAGTTTCCATAACCTCCACTAGATGTTGAATAGTCAGATAGCGCCGTGTTGTATGCACCTCCACCGACCACTGAATAGTACCCGCTTGAGGTGTTTCCATATCCTCCGGAAACCGTAGAGAGATCAGAGCTTACAGTATTATTATATCCTCCCGAGACAGTCGCTCCATACCCACTAGCACTATTAGCATAGCCGAAGGCTGTTGAGTATGGGCCAGACGCATTATTACTTGTGCATATCCTATAAGTTGAATAGGTGCCTGAACCAGTATCAACTACTCCTCCGCCACCTGCTCCTTCGATCACAGTGACTGCTCCTGTGTTGTCCATTTTTGAAAGGGCACCAGCATTATCCAAGTCAAAACCAAAGAAAAAGCTGTTTGCTGGAATCTGTGCGTAGTCTACTGTTGAAAAAGCAATCCTAGGTATCTGTATTCCCGATCCGTACATCTATTAAAATCTTTTTTATTATTTATCTATGGAACGAATTTAACTGTGCAGCTGTCTGCTGAATCATACCATAATGCACCGGATGGAAGTCCTGCACTAGAGCTTGGTAGGTTCACGATGGAGAGCTGGTTCACGAATGTTGCTGCCGCTCTGTTTGATGTGAGTCCACATCCAAGCACGATAGCATAATCATGACATGCAGTATTGCATTGGCCTCCAACAAGCGTCGACACGCATTGTGCTGAGTTGTACTGGCCGCTGACTATGCCTGCAGATGCGCCTGACGCAGTATTACGGTATCCTCCGCTAATGGTTGAACTAGCTCCACTCGCAACATTACAGTATCCTCCGCTAATTGCTGCGTACGGTTGAGTCGATGAGTTTCCTAACCCTCCGCCGACTGTTGAATCAGATCCACTTGCAGTGTTTTGTCTCCCCCCACTAACAGTCGCAGTGTTGGCACTAGCAGTATTTACCGTCCCTCCCCCAACGACTGATCTTGCTCCAGAAGAAACGTTCGAGTGCCCTCCAGCAATTACGTTACATGAAGAAGTGATGCAGTTGTTATATCCACCGCCTATTGCTGAATACGAACCTACTGCCGAGATATTATTAAGATATCCTCCACTTATTGTTGAGCAAACAGCGGCTGTTGCGTTTCTTCTACCCCCGCTCACAGTCGCTGAATAACCTGAAGCAGTATTACAACAACCTCCACTAACCACTGAATAGTCACTGGATGCCGTGTTTCGTCGACCTCCGCTTACTGTTGCGAAACCGCTAGTTGCATTGTTACAAAAACCTCCTACAATAACTGAGTGATTTCCGCTTGCTATATTGATTGAACCGTTTCCGACTATCGAATAGCTGCCGCTTGCTGTATTATTACTACCTCCTCCAACGAGTGCGAAATTTCCTGAAGCTGAGTTATTACTGCCATTTATAACAGTGGAGTAAATTGCAGTGACTGAGTTTAAATTTCCGCTACTTACCAGTGACGATATTGAACATGCGAAGTTTGATGCGCCTCCGCTAATTATAGAAAAATATCCAGATGCAGTGTTACATCGTCCTCCTCCTATTGCTACGAAGCTGTTATTTGAGCTATTGAAGTAACCTCCACTGATCGTTGATCCACAGCCGGAAACGTAATTTTTGCCTCCGCCGCCGATGACTGATAATGGCGATGTTGCTTGATTACAGTAACCTCCGCCAATTGTTGAATAAGTGCAGGATGAAACGTTGCACAATCCTCCTCCCAACGTTGATACATATCCACTAGACGTATTATTGGATCCTCCACTTATCACTGACGCTGAACCGCATGCAGAGTTTAAACATCCTCCACCAACAACTGATGCGGCTCCATTCACTGAGTTAGCGCAGCCTCCGCCAATAGTTGGATATGTTGAAGCACCATCACTTACGTTATTGCACCCACCTGAAATAGTCGAACCTAATCCGAATCCGTTATTCCCTCGACCTCCACCAACAGTTGATGTGTAGCCTGCAGTATTATTACAACCTCCACTGATCGTAGAGTATTGACTACATGAGTTATTACATCTGCCTAATGCAGTCGAATAATTGGAACTCGCAGTATTACAATTATTTATCCTAAGGCTTGAGTTTGGTCCGCTCCCCACATCGATTACTCCTCCTCCTCCGCCTAACGGATACTCGTTACCTGAGTCGTCAAGTCGATACCAACAACCATTTGATTTTACGTAGATCTTACTGTAGCCTGCATCCGGAGTAGCTGGTGTACTACATACTGTCTTGTGTTGAGAAATGCTTAAAATCTTCTTGCTCATCTAAGTTATATTCTTTTTAATAGTTCTTGTTTACGACAAATATGTTAGAATAGATGTTATTCGTCGCGTTCGTCGATCCCCATTGGGCAGTAACCGTTAGCGTGTTTGAGGCAGTAGTATCAAAGAGAGTGTTTTCAACTCCTCCCAAGTCAGCGCCAAGTATGTCGAATCCAGAAGAAGAGAATGAAAACATTCCGTTTGCCGCGATGGAAGCAACTCCTGCTGCTCCAATGGCTCTTATTGTAAACTGTACTTGTAGGGACCAAAATCTACCGGATAGTGCGGGTAGAGATACTGTGCCGGTGTCTGCAAGTAATACTGAGCCTGATTTTATTCTAATTCTAACAGTCTCACCATTTGCCGACGAGATCACTCCCCCGACTGAAACTCCAAAGCTGTCGCCGACCGCGAAGCCATTCGCAGGTACAGTAAGAGTCCCAACACCAGTTGAGATCACCGAGGTTTCAGTAATCGTTCCAGTTATCGGCGTGCTTGAAGTGGTCTGTGCAAAGATCCCTCCCTGATATCTAACTTTTACTTGGCCAGTCACAGTGTCTCTTACTAGCGATGCGGTGTTTGAAGTCGCTGACTCTGGTGTGTTGTATAGGTTCAAGTAATTAGCATGAAAGGTATTATCACATACTGAGGTAATGTTACAGCCAAATGCACCAGAGTTAAAGTTTGACATTGTGTTACAATATCCTCCAAGAACAGCTGAGCCGTATCCGCTAGCAACGTTCATGAATCCTCCACCTACTGTTGAATCAGTATTTGATGCTGTGTTATTTCTACCACCAAGTATTGCTGAATTCAGGCCGGTCACTGTGTTAACTTTTCCTCCACCTATTGTTGAACAATCTGCATTTGCTATGTTGCAATAACCTCCACTAATCGTTGATCTATTACATGATGAAATATTTCTAAATCCTCCGCCGATCACTGAATCTGTTCCTGAAGATAGGTTTATGTAACCTCCACCAATTACTGAGTAATTTCCTGAACTAGTATTACAATATCCTGCACCAATGAATGATCCACTACAGGATGAAGTATTGCAGAATCCTCCAGCCAACGCTGAGAAAAATCCACTAGATAGATTGCAAGTTCCTCCGGTGATAACTGAATAGCATCCAGATGAAGTATTATATCTTCCTCCACCGACTGTTGAAAAGCAATCTGATGCTGTGTTACAACAGCCTCCATCGACTACTGAAAACGCTCCAGACGCTGTGTTACAATATCCTCCACTAATCGTTGACTGTGCACCCAATGCCGTATTTAAGTATCCTCCACCGACGGCTGAACCGTATGAACTTGAAGTGTTGATTCTTCCTCCGCTGATTACTGAGTAATTTCCTGAGCTAGTATTACAACAGCCACTGCCGATGAATGATCCATATCCAGATGAAGTATTGCCGCATCCTCCACTGACCGCTGACCAACAGGCAGTTGCCGAGTTTGACTGACCTCCACTTACTGTTGAGCAATCTGAGCTTGCGGTATTACATAATCCTCCTCCGACAAAGCTTTCGTTTCCGTTAGAAATGTTTGAGTTTCCTCCAGCAACTGCTGATTGATAGCCGCTTGCTGTGTTACCTAACCCTCCGCCGACTGTCGAATAGTATGCAGATGCAGTATTTAAGTATCCGCCACTCACAGTTGAATAAGGTCCGCTTGCAGTATTAAGATTATTGATTCTAATACTGGACCCTGTTCCTGCGCCCACTTGAATGACTGCTGGATTTGGTACATTTTGCCAGTCTGGACCAACATATGCTAGTACTTCTCCTGGATTTGGAGAAAGGATAGTGACATCAGATAAGTCATCTAGCGCTCCAACGTTTGAGTCAATTTGTACCGTTACTTTACTGTTTATCACGTCGTCTAGCACAGTAAGTGTTGAGTTCGATCCAGTTATAAAGTCGACCTTTCCTCTAGCTGCCACTAAGACTCCGTCCTTTTCAATCTGTAGAGGCGAGGTCACCGCCTCTGCAGTTAGGGTGTTTAGGGAATCGTTATAGGTCCAGGTAACAGACGCTGAGTTTTGAATTAATGCTGCAACTCTATCGTCCACTCTCTCGTTCGTGAAATAGAGCCTAGACCCTTCTACAAGATCAGTAGTGCTAAATGGTACTAGCGTGACTCCTAGAGTCAGGGAGTCTGCTCCATCATTGTATGACTTAGTAATTCCAGTCCCAGCAAGAAGTAGAGCATTGACTCGGTCGTCAACTCTTTCGTTAGTAAAGTAGAGACGACTTCCCTCAACTAGGTTAGTCGTGCTAAATGGAGAAAGACTAACGTCGCCTCGTAATATTCCCGGAGAGATCTGAGTCCACGTTAATCCTGTGCCGTTTACTATGCTAGAAGGATTAAGCAAACCTAGAGATGAGATGTTAACGAATGAAAGGTTTCCCACTCCATCAGTCGAAATGAGCTGGCCAGCTAATCCGTCAGTTAGAGGCAAGGAATACTCTCCATCAACTGTGATCTTCTTTCCAGTTATCTCGCCGTCTGCATATAGATCTGAATAAACTTTCTTTGATGCCATTTACTTAATTATATTTTTGCCTGGAATATCATCACTCCAGCACTAACGTTTCCAGTAGTCGTCACTTGAATGGTATTACTGTCAATTATCGTGTAATCGATATCGATAAGGCTTCCG